>Ga0222660_1000091_pt1 | contig 52979 bp, 47 predicted proteins | sample AntAcemetagen549_FD_179832 | JGI IMG/M metagenome (GOLD analysis project Ga0222660, IMG submission 179832) | Saline water microbial communities from Ace Lake, Antarctica - #549 | ecosystem: Environmental > Aquatic > Non-marine Saline and Alkaline > Saline | place: Antarctica: Ace Lake...
CAAGCCAGGGTTTGCTGGGCGGTGTCAAACGGTGTGGAATGAGGGGCCAAAAGGGTTTCTCCTATGCGCTGAATTTAGCGCTAATTATATGATATTTATAGGAAAATTCCTTAAGTTGATGACATTGGGCTTTAGCCCGTCCCAGTGAGCGGAGCGAGCGATTTGAATTATTTGTTAGCCTGCAGACACACCGAAAAACTGCCGTGCAGATTTTGCAAGCGCTGGAAGCTGACCAAGTTCTGTGCAGACGTTCCCTTCAAACTTCCATGGCTCAGTAATTCCGAGGTTTGAAATGGAGACCTTAAAGTTTACGATGCCGCGAGAGTTGCAGGTTGCCTCCAGCATAAATTCACCTTCTATTGACTCCCACTTTTCAGAGGTTTGCCAAGGCAGTTCATGGCTTGCAAGGTATTCAAAAAGATTTGCCAGGCCATATGCATCGGTATACGCCCAAACCTCACGCTTAACACTTTGCGCAGAAGAACTAAAACAGACAGAAAAGTAGTCGCCTTGCACATCATCAAAGATGAGTGTGTTGCCAGACTCTGTAGAGTGAATAGCGAACATCTCTTTCCTCTGTAGGCTAACAGTGATTAGATGGAAGGCGGTACTAATCCGATAGTAGAGCCTTCCATCTAACTCCGCATCAAACTAATCACCGCACTGGAATAATTCTTTTCAAATCATGGCATTACCAACCAGCCCCTGATGTCTGGACGTATTCGCTTGACTTCCTCTTTTTGCTCTACCATTACTACTGTACAAAAACACAGCCAAGGAGTCGGCCATGGAAACCTCCAGCAAACCTCGCCTGCAAGAGCAGTTCAGGGCGGTGATGCGCTTGCATCATTAGAGCATCCGCACAGAGAAACCCTACTGGTACTGGATTCGCTATTGCATCCGTTTCCATCAACTGCGCCATCCACTGGAACTTGGTGCTACCGAAGTCAACGCCTTTCTCTGGTGGTCGGCAGTTGGGCGCCAGGTAGTGATATCTGCGCAGTTCAGGGGCTGCAAGGCCAGGGGCTGGCCAATTCAGCCTGCCAGCTGACCGAGGTTATCGTGAAGGCATCCCCGGATTGCATCCGGGCTACGGAGGCTTGCAGCTAAGCCTTGGGCAGCGCCTCCAACACCTGCCGATACAACCCCTGCAAACGCTGGGCATCCTCTTCTTCCAATGTCTCCTGCTGCAGGCGACGGGCGAAGACGTCTTCCACGCTCAGCTCGTCCAGCGTCTCCCGTGCTTCGCTGGCCAGGCTGGTGCTGGCATTGCCACGTTCACGGCGGATGCGCAGCACCTCCACGGGATGCCCTTCGCACAGGGCGCTGATGCGGCTTTGCAGGTCGCTCAGGTAGTCGTCAGTGCTCACTTGCACTTCCAGCCATACGGGCCGCTCGGGTGTGCCCTGAGCAGCTACCTCGGCGATAGCGCCTGCCAGCTCCTTGAGCGAGCCGCGCAGGCTGGCCATGGGCTGAAACACCGGCACGGGCAGTGGCGTGATGGACTGCAAGGTGGCGCCCTTGAACGTCAGCAGCAGGACTTCCTTCTGCTGACGCGCCTCGTCGAAGGACAACGCAATCGGCGAGCCGCTGTAGCGAATGTGCTCCAGGCCACCGACCTTCTGCGGGCGGTGGATATGGCCAAGGGCGATGTAGTCCGCCGGCGGGAAGGCGCTGGTGGGGAAGGCCTCCAGGCTGCCGACGTAGATCTCGCGCACCGACTCACTGGCGCTGGCGCCAACCGTGGTGAGGTGACCGGTGGCAATGATCGGTAGCGTCAGGCCCTGCTCGTCACGCTTGCTCGCCGCCAGCTCGTACAGTGCCCGGTAATGCTCGGCGATGGCTTGCTGCAGCGACTGCTGCTTGTCCTGCGCGCTCTGCCCCGCCTGGCTGGCCAGCACGTCACGCGGGCGGATGAAGGGAATGGCGCAGAGAATGGCGCCCGGCAGGCCAGTACGATCGTTGAGCACCAGTACCTGTTCGGCCAGGTCGACGCCCACGCTCGGCACAACCTGCGTGCCCAGTTGCGCCAGCAGGCTGCGGCTTTCACCGAGCATGGCCGGTGAGTCGTGGTTGCCACCGAGCACCACCATTGCGCAGCCGGCGTCGCGCAGCTCCACCACCAGCCGGTAGTACTGCTCGCGGGCGTAACTGGACGGTGCGCCGGTGTCGAACACGTCGCCGGCGATCAGCAGCACGTCCACGTCGTGCACACGCACCTGCTCCAGCAGCCAGGCGCAAAAGGCCTGGTGTTCGGCCTGTCGAGTCTTGCCCATAAAATGCTGGCCCAGATGCCAGTCGGAGGTGTGCAGAATGCGCATGCGAAAACGACCAAGGCGAAAAACCCGCCTACAGTGCCTGCGCGCCCGCAGGCTGGCAATGCCGCCGTAACGGATAGACCGATCACATCCGGTTACACAGCCGCAGGCGCTGCGGTTAGTGGCCTGAAGGGCGTTCTTGCACGATCCTGCTGCACATCGGTACGAACCTAGCCACCGCTCACCAGTCGGAAAAAAATCGCCACCCGTGAGGAGATTTTCCCGATGAGCGCTCTATCCGTTCGTAGCTTCGCCTCCTTCACCCTCCCCGTCGGCTTGTTGGCCAGCCTGATGGTTGGCCCCGCGCAGGCCCAACCGCCCAGACTCGACGTCCCTTATGTGCCCACGCCGGAGCCTGTGGTGGCGCATATGCTCCAGCTGGCCGAAATCGGCCCGGACGACTATGTCATCGACCTGGGCTCGGGCGATGGTCGCATCGCCATCTCCGCCGTGCAGGATCACGGTGCCAGAGCGGCCTACGGCATCGACCTGGACCCTGACCGCATCAGCGAGGCGCAGGAGAACGCCGAACGCGAGGGCGTGGCGGACAAGGTCACGTTCGAGCAGGGTGACCTGTTCCAGAAGGATATTTCCGAGGCCGACGTGCTGACCATGTACCTGCTCTCCACGGTCAACATGCGCCTGCGTCCGGTGATTCTCGACACCCTCAAGCCAGGTACTCGGGTGGTGTCGCACGCCTTCAACCTCGGCGACTGGGAGCCTGATCAGAGCGACGTGATCAATGGCAGCTCGGTGTTCCTGTGGATCGTGCCAGCCAAGGTCGCGGGTCAGTGGACTCTCGAGCTCGATGGCCGGAATCATCAGGTCGAACTCGATCAGCGCTTCCAGAAGGTGGTTGGCAAGGTCGATGGCCAGCCCGACGTGCTCAGCGGCCAGTTGAAAGGCAACGAGCTGCGCTTCACCTTCGACGATAGGCTGTATGTCGGCCAGCTCAACGGTGACCGTATCGAGGCGGTGCCGGCCGATGGTGCACAGCAGGGTTGGGGCGCGCGCAGGAGCTAAGCCATGACATCGCTAGGGTCCTCGCAGCGCGCCGGGCTGTCGGTGGTCGATGCCGTTGCCATGCTGGTCGGCGTGGTGATCGGCGTCGGCATTTTCGGCTTGCCGCCGCTGGTGGCGCAGCATGCCAGCAGCGCCGAACTGTATCTGGCCCTGTGGCTGGTCGGCGGTCTGGTGATGCTGATCGGCGCGCTGTGTTACGGCGAGCTGGGCGCGGCACATCCGGACCAGGGCGGCGAATACCATTATCTGAGCCTGGCCTGGGGTCCGCAGGTCGGCCTGCTGTTCGCCTGGGCGCGCGGTATGGTGATCCAGACCGGCGCCATCGCGGTGGTCGCGTTCATCTACGGCGACTATGCCCAGCGCCTGCTACCGCTCGGAGACTATGGCAGCGCCTGGCATGCCGCCCTGGTGGTAGTGGCGCTGACCCTGCTCAATGTGCTGGGCACGCGTGAATCGCGACGCGCCCAGCTGTTCTTCACCAGCGTGACGGTGCTGGCCCTGCTGCTGGTGGTGCTGGCCGGCTTGGTGTTGGCCGAACCGCAGCCGCATACCGCCAGCGCCGCACCTGCCAGCGGCAACCTGGCGGCGATGCTGGGCATGGGCATGGTGTTCGTGCTGCTCACCTATGGCGGCTGGAACGAGGCGGCCTACCTGTCCGGTGAGCTGCGCAACCCGGCGCGCAACATGAGTCGCGTGCTGCTGATCGGCACGGCGCTGGTGACGGCCATTTACCTGCTGGCGAACCTGGTATTTCTCAATATCTTCGGCCTCGACGGCCTGCGCCAGAGCGATGCCGTGGCGGCGGACCTGATGAACATCGTCGCCGGGCCAAGGGCCGAGGCCATGCTGGCAGTGTTCGTCTGCCTGACCGCGTTGAGTACCTTGAACGCCACGCTGTTCACCGGGGCGCGGGTCTACTACGCGCTGGGTCGCGACGTGCCGCAACTGGCATTCATCGGTCGCTGGAACGAACGCGGCGCCACCCCGGTACGCGCCTTGCTGCTGCAGTGCGCGCTTACCCTACCGCTGATCCTGTTCGGCGCCCTGAGTGCGAACGGCGTACAAACCATGGTGGCCTACACCGCACCGGTGTTCTGGCTGTTCATGTTCCTCGTCGCGCTGGCGCTGATTCGCCTGCGCCAAAGGCAACCCTGGGTGCGGCGGCCATTCAGCGTGCCGCTGTATCCGCTGACGCCGATCCTGTTCGCCGCAACCTGCCTGGGCCTGTTGTATTCCAGCACGCTGTATGCCGGCAGCGGCGCGTTGCTGGGGCTGCTGGTACTGGGTGCCGGCCTGCCGTTGCTGGCCCTGCAGCGCCCGCAAGCCGTCGAGCAGGGCGAACACGCCGAGTGAGCAGCGCTACATCGCCCAGTCCTTGACCACTACATGGGTCTTGACCTTCTGCATGCCGGGGAACGCCTCGATGGCACCGCGCACCTCGCTCAGGCGGGTCATGCTCGGTGCTTCGATGAACACCAGCATGTCGGTTTCCCCACTGATGCCGCTGCAGTGACGCACCTCGGGCAGGGCGCGCATGCGCTCGACGTAGTCCTCGCAGCGGCGGCCCTGATAGAAGAGTTCGAGAAAGGCCTTGACGCCCGCCTCGCCTGGCTCGGCCACCTGCGCGTGATAACCACGAATCACCCCGCTGCTCTCCAGATAGCGAATCCGCTCGCTGACCGCCGAACGTGACAGGTTGACCTCACGGGCGATCTGGCTGACGGAGGTGCGCGCATCGCTGCGCAGCAGAGCGAGGATCTGGTGATCGAACTTGTCCACGGGGCTTCTCGGGCGGCAATCGGATTGACGGTGAAAACCGCCATTTCGTCGGCAAAAGGCGACAGCCTGCAACTGGCCAGCGCCCTACCATGGCGGTATCTGGAAAATGATGAGCATACCCCATGAGTCGATTGAACAAGGAATTGGGCCTGCTGCAGGGCATCGCCCTGCTCAGCACCTCGCTGCTCGGCACCGGCATCTTCGTGGTGCCGGCGCTGGCAGCCACGGCAGCCGGCGAGGCGTCACTTTGGGCATGGATGATCCTGATTGCCCTGGTGCTGCCGGTAGCGTTCACCTTCGCCCAATTGGGCAAGCGCTTCCCTCACGCTGGCGGCGCGCCGCACCTGATCGGCCGTGCCTTCGGCCTGCGCATGGAGGGGGTCAGCGCCCTGCTGTTCCTTGCCGTGCTGCCGGTCGGTCTGCCCGCTGCGCTGCATATCGCCAGCGGTTTCTGGCTGGCGCTGTTCGATCTCGATCGCACCGACCTGCTGCTCATCGAACTGACCACGCTGGGCGCCATCCTCCTGCTCGGCCAGCGTCCACCGAAAGCCTCGGGCATGCTGCAGGGGCTGATCGCCGTAGCCATCGTCGCCAGCGTGGCGCTGATCTGGTGGGTCGGTGATCTGCCGCGCGCCAGCCAACCGCTGCTGCCTGCGATGGACGGCCAATGGCACCTGCTGCCAACGGCGCTGGGTGTGATGTTCTGGTGCTTCGTCGGCATCGAGGCCTTCACCCATCTGGGCGAGGAGTTCAAACACCCCGAGCGCGACTTCCCATTGGCGCTGCTGCTCGGCGTGCTGCTGGCTGGCCTGGTGTACTGGGCCTGCTCGCTGGCAGTGCTGAGCTTTGCCACTTACGGCGACGTGCACAGCGACACCACCGCCCTGCCACGTCTGTTCGAACAACTGCTGGGCGAGCGCGCCCGTGTCCTGGTAGCGGTGCTCGGTTACCTGGCCTGTTTCGCCTCGATGAACGTGTACATCCAGGGCTTCGCCCGGCTGATCTGGAGCCTGGCTGATGAGGGCCGTCTGCCGGCCAGGCTGGCCGTGCGCAACCGCCAGGGCGTACCCGGCAGAGCCTTGCTGCTGGTGGTGATCAGCTGCGCGCTATGCGCCATGCTCTCGGCTACCTTGAACCTGTCGGTGGACGATTTGATCCGCTACGCCAACGGCAACTTCGTGTTGATCTACCTGCTGAGCATGGCCGCCGGCTGGGTGCTGCTGCGCGGCATCTGGCGCCTGCTCGCCGGGCTCAGCGCGGTGCTCTGCACACTGGTACTGGTGATGCTCGGCAGCGACGCGCTGTATGCCGTGGCACTGCTCGGCGTGTTGTTGCTGCTCGACCGCCTGCGCGTGATGCACAAGGCACTGACCTAGCGAACAGCCCGTAATTGATGCCGGCTACAGGATGGCGGCGGCGTACTGCTTCGCGAGTACGCCCTACGTGGGTGATCCACTAACGAGTCCGTAGGGCGGGCTCAGGAGCGCAGCGAACAGCCCGCCATTGATGCCGGCTACAAGATAGTGCCGGCGTACTGCTTCGCGATGACTGTATGGATACAGGAGGTAGAACGACGCAGGATGCCCAAGCCGAGTACGCCCTACGTAGGCGGTCGCCCCACTGGTGCAGCCAGCAATCACCGGAATGACGCAACCTGCACCTTCTCGCCAGCGGGAAGTCGAAAACGGCGTAACCCGAGCGGCATCGCAGCCAAGGCGTGACCATCGTCGCTCAGGGGTTCTATCCTTGAATCGACACCGCAGAAAGGATGCCCAATGTGCCGCGTACTGAACGACCTGAAAATCATGATCCTGGCCAACCTGTGGATCGTCCCCGTGGTGGCTGGATTGGTCTGGGCCTTGTTCCAGTTCGTCCCACCACCTCCGACGATGAGTGCCAGCATGGCCACCGGCAGCCAGGGCGGCGCTTACCAGCAGTTCGCCGAGCAGCTCAAGGAAGAGCTGGCCAAGGAAGGTTTCAACCTGAAGCTGGTGCCCACCTCCGGCTCGCGTGACAACTTGCAGCAACTGCTGGCCGATGATCCCGACGTGCAGATCGCCCTGGTGCAGAGCGGCCTCGAACGCCAGCTGAGCGAGGCCGAACGCGACCGTCTGCACAGCCTCGGCGCCATCTATCAGGAGCCTCTTTGGCTGTTCTACCGGCGTGATGTCAGCCTCGACCGCATCGCTGATCTCCAACCACTGCGCGTAGCCCTGGGCGGCGAAGGCAGCGGTACTCGTGCTGCCAGCGATGCCGTACTCGGTGCCAATGGCATCACCCCCGAACAGTATCCCGAGACCTGGCAAAGCATCGGCGGCAGCAAAGCCGCACGTGCCCTGATGGCTGGCGAGCTGGACGCCGGCTTCTTCGTCGGCCCGGCAGAAAACTCACTGGTGCAGCAACTGGCGGCCAACCCGGACATCGCCCTGGCACACTTTCGTCGCGCCGCCGCCTACGAGGCGCGCCTGCCATTCTTCAACCAGGTGAAGGTCGGCGAAGGTCTGCTCGATCTGGCCAGCAACGCACCAGACCGCGACATCGTCACCCTGTCTCCGGTCGCCACCCTGGTGGTCAACGACAACTTCAACCCTGGCCTGGTGCCGCTGTTTCTCGAAGCCAGCCGTGAAGTGATGCGAAGCGGTACCCTGCTCGACGCCGCTGGCACCTTTCCCAGTGCCGAGCCGCGCACCTTCGAGCTGCACAAGGATGCCGGGCATTACTACGACAAGGGCCTGCCGATCCTGCAGCGCTACCTGCCGTTTCGCATCGCCTCGCTGGCCGACCGCTACATCATCCTGCTGATCCCCCTGATCGTGGTGATGATTCCGCTGTTCAAGGCTGTCGGCCCGATTTACCAGTGGCGCATTCGCGCGCGCATCTACCGCTGGTACAAGTACCTGCGCGAGATCGACCGCAAGCTGCACGCAGGTTCCTTGCCCGACGAACTGGACAGCGAGATCGAACGCCTGGAGCAGATGGAAGACGAGCTGGCGGCCGTGGATGTGCCGCTGTCGTACTCCAACGAGCTGTACGAACTACACATGCATGTGCGCTACGTGATCGAACGCTTGCGCGTGCTGCAGCGGCGCCGGCAGGCGTAGGGTGGATCACGCTTCATCGATCCACCACGGCAGTGGATGTACCCTCCTATAGCTTGCGCAAGCACTGTGGGAGGGGCTTTAGCCGCGACTTGCCACATGACGTCCACACCATTCACAGATGTATCCGCACCAGAATCCATCACCCGCTTCGGGTAAACTGCGCCCCTGTTTGAATTTGCCCACGAGACCGCCATGCCGATCCGCCACTGCATCGTCCACCTGATCGACAAGAAGCCCGACGGCAGCCACGCCGTGCTGCACGCTCGCGACAGCGAGCTGGCCACGTCGCAAGCCATGGAGAACCTGCTGGCCGACCTCAACGAGAGCTACAACGCCAAGCAGGGCAAGGCCTGGGGTCTGTTCCACGAAGAGTCCGGCGCCTACCCCTTCAGCGGTTGGCTCAAGGCCTACCTCGACGGCGAGCAGGATTTCACCGCCTTCAGCCGCCAGGCCGTCGAACACCTGCAAAAGCTGATGGAAGAATCCAACCTCTCCACCGGCGGCCACGTGCTCTTGGCCCATTACCAGCAGGGCATGACCGACTACCTGGCCATCGCCCTGCTGCACCACAGTGAAGGCGTGGCGGTGACCGACGCGCTGGACGTGACCCCGGCCAAGCACCTGGATCTGGGCCAGCTGCACCTGGCCGCGCGCATCAACATCAGCGAGTGGCAGAACAACAAGCAGTCCAAGCAGTACATCTCCTTCATCAAGGGCAAGAACGGCAAGAAGGTCTCGGACTACTTCCGCGACTTCATCGGCTGCCAGGAAGGCGTCGACGGCCCGGGCGAGACTCGCACCCTGCTCAAGGCCTTCAGCGATTACGTGGAAAGCGAGGATCTGCCCGAAGAGCAGGCCCGCGAGAAGACCAAGACCCTGGTCGGCTATGCCACCAGCCAGGCCAAGCTGGGCGAGCCGATCACCCTGGAAGAACTCTCCGGGCTGATCGACGAAGAGCGCCCCAAGGCCTTCTACGAGCACATCCGCAACAAGGATTACGGCATGGCCCCGGAATTTCCGGCGGACAAACGTACCCTCAGCCAGTTCCAGCGTTTCACCGGCCGCGCCGAGGGTTTATCGATCAGCTTCGAGGCACACCTGCTGGGCTCGAAGATCGAATACGACGAGGGCCGCGACATGCTGATCATTCGTCAGTTGCCGACCCAGTTGAAGGATCAGCTCAAGCGCCGTCAGGATTGATAAATCCGTAGGGTGGGCTGGGCGGCGATCCGCTTTAGCCCACCAAAACGATCCTGGCCCATCTGTTCTATTTCGGTGGGCTAAAGCCCACCCTACGAAAACTAAAACGGATCGCCGCCCCGCCCACCCTACGAGCCACGGACTGATATGGCGGCATGGCCTGGCTCGGTTTAGGCTGGCAGGACCGCGCCATCACACAAGGATGCGAAACCATGAAGACGATTGTGCTGCTGCTCGCCGCCCTGGCCCTGTGGCAGAACTGGGACAAGATCGACCGCTGGCTCAACCCACCACAGGCCGGTAACGCCAGCGGCGAGATCGTGCTCTACGCCACGCAATGGTGCGGTTACTGCGCCAAGACCCGCGAGCTGTTCGCCGAAGACAGCATCGCCTATCGCGAAGTGAATATCGAGACCGATGCCGCCGGCCGCGCCCAGTACCAGGCACTCGGCGGCCGCGGCGTGCCGGTGATCGACCTGCGCGGGCAGGTCATTCACGGTTACGACGTGCGCGCTATCCGCGCCGCCTACTGACAGACGGCGCGAGAGACCTCAACGCGCCTCGATACGGAACCCCAGGCGCGGGAAGTGCACGTGCACGATGCCGGCACGCTCATCCTCACGACGCAGAATCAGCTCGTCGCGCCCGGCATGCAGCAACTCGCCCTGCACCGGGTCGACACCATAGTCCACCGCAGCAATGCTCACCGCCTGGCCAGCTTTGAAACCATTGGGGTCGACGAAATCCTCGTTCGGCAGCGCTGCCGGAGTCGCTTCACGCGCCACCGCGATCGCCTGTTCGCTGCTCATCTCGCTCAACGAGCCATGGCCGAAGCCGAGCACACGGCCAAGCCAGGCGGCGATCTCAGGGTAATCGTCGACCAGCGGTGAGGTGACCGGCGTGCCGCGCAGGAACCACAGGCAATGGGCCACGGAAAAATCGGCGAGCGACGGTTCACCGAAGAGAAAATCGCCCTGCTCGCGCTGCAACTGGCGCTGCAATGTGCCCATCAGTGCCGGCCAATTGTGCTTGGCCTGCTCCAGTGGCAGCCGAGTCGCCGTACCACCGGAAAACAGCGCGCCACGGTCGGCGGCGAAAGCCTTGGCGAACTCCGGCGGCACCTTGGCGAAGCGCAGCGCCATCGACTCGGGTTGGAACACCAGCGCCACGGCATGCTGGAACAAAACCGAGTCAGCCCACTGCGCCAGCAGGCTGACATTGAACTCCTGACCTTCGGGCAGCAGTGCCGGGGTTGCCTTCTCGGCTTCCAGGCGGCGAGCGATCAGCGCGGTATCGCAGTAGATGTCGGCGCCAACCTGCAGCACCGGCGTCTTGCGGTAGCCGCCGGTCAGCGCGGTGAGATCGGGCTTGGGCATCAGTGGCGGGATCATCACCGAACGCCAGGACAGTTGCTTGAAGCCCAGCATCAGGCGGGCCTTCTCGGCAAACGGCGAGGTCGGGTAGTGATGAAGGATCAACTCATGCATGGCGCGCTCCGCGTCGGCTCAAAAGTCCTCAGCTTACCCGCGCGACACCTGCACGCAACCGCCTGAGGTTGATGAAACGCCATCAACGGCCAGAATGAGCGCTTCTTTGGCGCTTTTGCTCAGGCGCTTGATCGCCCGTTCACGGCGCAACGCATCACCCTTGCCGGCACAGGCTTCGACGTAGGCCAGCGCCAGCGCCGGGCTGGTATGGAAGAATCGGGCACCCTTGCCGCTCTGGTGCTGGGCGAAACGCCGCTGCGGGTCATCGCTGATGCCGCAATACAGCGCGCCATTGGCGGCGCGCACCAGATAGACGAACCAGGCCTTTTCGACTGCTGCATTCATCCGCGCGCGGGAAACCACTCACGCGCCGAGCGCCACAGGCACATGCCGACGAAGTAGGCCGAAGCCAACCACCAGAGCGCCAGCAGCCAGAACTGATTGACCGGGTACTGCAGGATCAACAGCGCGCTGGAGAGCATCCAGACGAAGGTCACCAGGATGTTCAGCGGCATGAACTGACGCACGCGGAACGGGTGCAGGAACTTCATCTTGGTCAGGGTCAGGCCGGCCAGCAGGACGATAATGGCCAGGGTGATCCAGGGGTGCACGTCGAGGATGTAGAAATACAACACGACCACGTTCCACGCCGCCGGGAAGCCAACGAAGTAGTTGTCCTTGCTCTTCATGTTCAGGTTGCAGAAGCAGAACAGCGAAGACAGCAGAATCAGGCCCACGGCGAACAGCGGCGTGTAATCCGGCAGGGGGATGAAGCGGTAAAGAAAGATGGCGGGGATGAATACGTAGGTCAGGTAATCGATCACCAGGTCGAGGGTCGAGCCGTCGAAATGCGGCAGTACACCCTTGACGTCATAGCGGCGCGCCAGCGAGCCGTCCAGACCGTCGACCAGCAGCGCCAGGCCGAGCCACAACAGGCATTGCGTGGGTTGGCCGTCGAGTACGGCCAGCAATGCCAGCAGGGCGAGGATCACGCCGCTGGCGGTAACAGCATGGACCCCCCAGGCTTTGGCCTGTTTTACGGCAACGATCAATTCGGTCACGGCAGGTCTCGATTGGCAGTGGAGGTGCGGCACCCGGTGTGCGCACTCTTTATTGAAGGCTAAGACCGGCTAGCCTACCACTGCGTTCCTTCGCTCGCCTCAGCGCGTGCCACGAAACTGGGCCAGCCCGCGTGCCGCCTGTCGACGAATGGCAGCCTGAACCGGTGGCGCCCACCCCAGTAGAAGCCCTTTGCCACCTAGCGCCTGACGTGCCCAGCGCCATAGATCGAAGTGATCGCGATGCTCGACGATGAGCCCGTCGCGAAACACGAAGCGCGCCTGAATATGGTTGACCACCTGACGACCGGTGGCACTGAAACGGTAGCTGGCGACCCAGCGCGCGCTGCCGGCATGATCGTCGGCGTGCACCGAGTCGAAGGTCAGCGAGAAGTCTTCGGCGCGGCTGCACAGCATGCGCCACATATCGCCCGCCTCCGCGCCCTGCAGGTCGACGAAGACCGGATCGGAGAAACGCACGTCCTCGGCGTAACAGCCGGCCATGGTCTCGGCATCGAGCTTCTGGAAAGCGCTGTAGAAACGCTGGATCAACTCGGCGTTGGCGTGGCTCATGGTTCGCTCCTGCGTCTTTGTTGGTGATGACAGCGGTGCGCTTGGCGCGCCCTACGGCTCGCTGGTGAATGCAGCCTAGTCTGGGCGCAGGCGGATGATGTGGCGATTGGCTATAAAGACAACTTTGTGTCAATAATCGCCAACCCCATTCCAGGTCACCGTTATGCTGCGCATCGCCTTGTACGTCTGCCCGCAAACCATCTGCTCCAGCCTGAGCATGGCGCAGGATGCCTTCAGCCTGGCCAATCGCCTGGCCGGCGCGCCCCGTTTTCAGTTGCAACGTTTCAGCCTCGATGGCCAGCCCGTGCAGTTGGAGTTCGCGCAGATTCAGGTCGATGGCGGCCTTGAGCTGGCCGAACAGGCCGACCTGCTGATCGTGCCCGCCACCGGCAGCGCCGTCACCCGTACGCTGGAGAGCAACGCCAAGCTGCTGCCCTGGCTGGCCCAACGTGATCAGCAACAGGTGGCTAGTCTGTGCAGCAGCGCCTTCCTGCTGGCCGCTGCCGGCCTGCTCGATGGGCGCCAGGCGACCACCCACTGGGCATTGGCCGATTCGTTTTCCCGCCTATTCCCCCGAGTGAACCTGCGCAGTGACCTGCTGCTGACCGAGGACGGCCCACTGTTCTGCTCCGGTGGTGCTCAGGCCGGGCTCGACCTGTGCCTGCACCTGATTGCCCTGCATGCCGGCGAATGGCTGGCGCAACAGGTGGCCAGCGCCATGGTGATCGAGCGTCAGCGCGGTACGCAGACGCGTTTCGCCCCGCTGTTGCCCAGCAGCGAGGACAAGTCCCTTGCCCCGCTGCTGGCCTGGCTACGCGAGCATCACGCCGAGACAATCGATCTCAACCGTCTGGCACAACAAGCCCATTGCTCGGCGCGAACCCTGCTACGCCGCTTCAAACAGGCCACCGGGCTGACCCCGGGCGATTACCTGCAGCGCCTGCGTATCAGTCTGGCGCAGCAGGCACTGACCGATTCGGCGCAGTCGCTGGAGCAGGTCGCCAGTCAGGTCGGGTTCGCCGACCGCGCCACCTTCGCCAAGCGCTTCAAGCAGTTATGCGGGGAAACGCCGGGCGCCTTCCGCAAGCGCATGCGGCGCCACTAGGCACCCAAGGTGTCCGAAGGCTGATGCCAATCAAAAACGGCTTTTCGTAGGAGCCCCGCCCCGGGGCGAAGCTTTTCCTATCAGCGCCGCCCCGGTTCGCGGCGGGGCGCCGCTCCTACAAATTGTTGGCATGGCCGCCTGATCGAGTGGCCTCAGCAACAAACCAAGGAAGCCCGAAGGCTGATGCCAATCAAAGCGGCTTTTCGTAGGAGCCCCGCCCCGGGGCGAAGCTTTCGAATCCACGTCACCCAGATTCGCGGCGGGGCGCCGCTCCTACAAATTGTTGGCATGGCCGCCTGATCGAGCGGCCTCAGCAACAAACCAAGGAAGCCCGATGGCTGATGCCAATCAAAGCGGCTTTTCGTAGGAGCCCCGCCCCGGGGCGAAGCTTTCGAATGCACGTCAAACAGATTCGCGGCGGGGCGCCGCTCCTACAGATTGGTGGCATAGCAGCCAGATGGAGCGGTACCAGCAACGAAAAAGGGAGCCCGAAGGCTCCCTGATCCATGGCGCAATGCCGGCTCAGTGCAGGATCTGACTGAGGAACAGCTTGGTGCGCTCGTTCTGCGGGTTGGTAAAGAAGGCGTTCGGCTCGGCCTCCTCGACGATCTCGCCCTTGTCCATGAAAATCACGCGGTTGGCCACGGTACGGGCAAAACCCATCTCGTGGGTCACGCAGAGCATGGTCATGCCGTCTTCGGCCAGACCGATCATGGTGTCGAGTACCTCCTTGACCATCTCCGGGTCGAGGGCCGAGGTCGGCTCGTCGAACAGCATGATCTTCGGCTTCATGCACAGCGCGCGGGCAATCGCCACACGCTGCTGTTGACCGCCGGAGAGCTGGCCCGGAAACTTGTTGGCCTGCTCGGGGATACGCACGCGCTCGAGAAAGTGCATGGCAATTTCCTCGGCCTGACGTTTGGGCATCTTGCGTACCCACATCGGCGCCAGTGTGCAGTTCTGCAGCACGGTCAGGTGCGGGAACAGGTTGAAGTGCTGGAACACCATGCCCACTTCACGGCGAATCGCTTCGATGTGCTTGAGGTCGCTGGTCAATTCGGTGCCATCGACCACGATGCGCCCCTGCTGGTGTTCTTCCAGGCGGTTGATGCAACGAATGGTGGTGGACTTGCCCGAACCGGACGGCCCACACAGCACGATACGCTCGCCCTGCTGCACGCTCAGGTTGATGTCCTTGAGCACATGGAACTGGCCGTACCACTTGTTCACACCCTGCAGCAGGATCATCGGCTCGGCGCTGGGTTGTTTGATTGCTTCACTCATGACTCACTCCTAACGCTTGTGGCCGGTATCCAGCTTCCGCTCGAGATGCAGCGAATAGCGGGACATGCCGAAACAGAAAATCCAGAAGATCAGCGCGGCGAACACGTAGCCCTCGGTGGCCATGCCCAGCCACGCCGGGTCGGTGGTCGCCTGCTTGATGCTGTTGAGCAGATCGAACAGGCCGATGATGATCACCAGGCTGGTGTCCTTGAACAGGGCGATGAATACGTTGACGATGCCCGGAATCACCAGCTTCAGCGCCTGCGGCAGGATCACCAGGCCCATCATCCGCCAGTAGCCCAGGCCCATGGCCGCAGCGGCTTCGTACTGGCCTTTGGGAATGGCCTGCAAGCCACCACGCACCACTTCGGCGATGTAGGCGGACTGGAACAGGATCACACCGATCAGCGCACGCATCAGCTTGTCGAAATGCATGCCTTCGGGCAGGAACAGCGGCAGCATCACCGAGGACATGAACAGCACGGTGATCAACGGCACACCGCGCCAGAACTCGATGAAGGTGACGCAGATGACCTTGATCGCCGGCAGGTTGGAGCGTCGCCCCAGCGCCAGCAGGATGCCCAGCGGCAACGCACCGGTGATGCCAACAGCAGCGATCACCAGGGTCAGCATCAGGCCGCCCCAACGGCTGGTGGAAACAACGTCCAGGCCGAATACACCACCGTGCAGCAGGGTCCAGGCGATGAACGGATAGATCGCCAGGAAAGCCAGACCGTACACCGCCTTGCGCGGCATCTGCGGCACGAACAGCGGCGCCGCGCCGACGATCGCCAGCCACAGAGTGGCATCCACACGCCAGCGCAACTCGGTCGGGTAGAAGCCGTACATGAACTGACCGAAGCGCTGTTGGATGAACACCCAGCACGCGCCTTCCTTGGTGCAGTCGGCGCGGGTGCTGCCGACCCAGTTGGCATCGATGATCGCCCACTGCAGCAGCGGAGGTACCACCAGCCAGATCAGATAAAGCGCGAAGAGGGTCAACAGGCTGTTGAACCAGTTGGAAAACAGGTTGGCCTTGAGCCAGCCCACTGCACCGACGCTCAGGCGTGGCGGCGGCAGGTCCGGTTTGAATGTATGAGTCTGCATGGCTGCTCCTTACCGCTCAGTCAGCGCGATGCGCTTGTTGTACCAGTTCATCAGCAGGGAAATGCTGATACTGATGGCCAGATACACGCTCATGGTGATGGCGATCACCTCGATGGCCTGGCCGGTCTGGTTGAGCACGGTGCCGGCGAACAGCGAAACCATGTCCGGGTAACCGATACCGGCGGCCAGGGACGAGTTCTTCGCCAGGTTGAGGTACTGACTGGTCAGTGGCGGAATGATCACGCGCAGTGCCTGCGGGATGATCACCAGACGCAGGGTGACGCCCGGACGCAACCCAAGCGAGCGCGCCGCCTCGGTCTGACCATGGCTGACGGCCATGATCCCGGAGCGAACGTTCTCGGCGATGAAAGCCGCGGTGTAGATGGTCAGCGCCAGAGTCAACGCCATCAGCTCGGGGATCATCACCCAGCCGCCACGGAAGTTGAAACCGGTCAACTCCGGCACGCTCCACACCAGCGGATTGCCCGCGACCAGCGCGGTCAGGCCGGGAATCACCACGATCAGCGCCAGCGATGTCCACAGCAGCGGGAAGATCTTGCCGGTAGCTTCGCGGCGTTTCTTGGCCCAGCGTCCCAGGGTGACGACGCCGACGATGGTAGCCAGCAGGACCACGGCGAACAGACCGAAGCTCTCCGACGGACTCGGCGCTGGCATGTACAGACCGCGACTGTTGAGAAAGAGCGTTTCGCCAACATCCAGGCTCTGCCGAGGTCCAGGCAGGGCGAGGAAGACCGCGAAGTACCAGAAGAGGATCTGCAACAACGGCGGAATGTTGCGGAAGATCTCGATATAGACGGTCGCCAGCTTGCTGATCAGCCAGTTCGGCGACAGCCGCGCCACACCCAGCAGAAAACCAAGGATGGAGGCCAGCACGATACCGATGAAGGACACCAGCAGGGTATTGAGCAGACCGACCACGAACACGCGACCGTAGCTGTCGCTTTCGGTGTAGTCGATCAGGTGCTGGGCAATACCGAAACCGGCGCTGTTGTTGAGGAAAGCGAAGCCGGAAATGATCCCGCGCTTCTCCAGGTTGGCCTGGGTGTTCTGGAAGAGAAACCAGCCGAGCGCCACGACAGCGACAACGGCGATGATCTGGAAAGCCCAAGCGCGCACCTGCGGATCGTTCAGAAGCGATCCTTGCGGGCGCGGGGCATTAGCAGTCGCATGCATGACAACCCTCACGGAAGCCCCGGCCGCACGCAAGCCGGCCGGCGTTCACTTAATCGGAAACGACAGCGGCAGGCCCCGAGAACCGGTCCATAGTCTGCTGCGCGTCGGGCCTGCTGCGTCAAAAACAGGCTCAGAATGCTCATTTACAACTCGTAAACTGCGCTTCTTCGCCTGTTTTTTCCTTGCATACCTCTAGCTCGCAAGCCTATGAACAGGTTCTCGCCTGCCGCTGTGGACGGTCAACGCACCGGCGGTGCGTACTGCAGACCACCCTTGTTCCACAGGGCGTTGAGACCACGCTCGATCTTCAGCTCGCTACCGGCACCAACGTTACGGTCGAAAGACTCGCCGTAGTTACCGACTTGCTTGACGATCTGTACTGCCCAGTCTTTCGGCAGCTTGAGGTCTTTACCGAATTCACCTTCAGTACCCAGCAGACGTGCTACGTCCGGGTTCTTGGTGTCTTTGGCGGTGGCTTCGACGTTGGCCGATGTCAAACCCAGCTCTTCGGCGTTGACCATGGCGAACAGGGTCCAGCGCACGATGTCGAACCACTCTTCGTCACCCTGGCGCACGACCGGGCCCAGAGGCTCCTTGGAGATGACTTCCGGCAGCACGACATAATCGTCCGGGTTGGCCAGTTTGATGCGCTGTGCGTACAGCTGCGACTGGTCGGAGGTCAGCACGTCGCAACGGCCAGCTTCGACCGACTTGGCGCTCTCGTCAGAGGTATCGTAGGTGATGGGGGTGTATTTCATGCCATTGGCACGGAAGTAGTCGGAGAGGTTCAGCTCGGTGGTGGTACCGGCCTGGATGCAGACGGTAGCGCCGTCCAGTTCCTTGGCGCTGGAAACCCCCAGCTTCTTGTTAACCAAAAAGCCCTGGCCGTCGTAGTAGGTCACGCCGGTGAAGTTCAGGCCCAGTGCGGCGTCGCGCGAGCTGGTCCAGGTGGTGTTACGCGACAGGATGTCGACTTCGCCGGACTGCAGCGCAGTGAAGCGCTCCTTGGCGGTCAGCGGGCTGTAACGCACTTTGGTAGCGTCGCCGAATACAGCGGCGGCAACAGCGCGGCAGACGTCAACGTCCAGACCCAGGTAGTTGCCTTTTTCATCGGCGTAGGAGAAGCCAGGCAGACCGTCGCTGATACCGCACTGCACGAAGCCTTTCTTCTGCACGGCATCCAGAGTGGCGCCTGCCTGAGCAAAGCCACTGACACCGAGCACAGCTGCGGTGGTCAGCACAGCCAGGGTGGATTTCACCATCTTCATCAAAAACCTCCAGTTGCTCTTGTTGTGTTGGAGTCTCCGTCCGCCTTCCTCACCCTTTTGAGGCCGCGACCCGCCGGCAGCAACGGTATCGACGAGAAGTTCGAACGTCAGGCAGGAGCCTAGTCGGCATTTCCCTCTGCTGGCCAACTGCTCCTACCCAGCCCATTGGTTGAACGGGCCAGAGACGGATCGTCATCCGTCTGAGCGATTGATCGCCCCGACGGTCTATTAGGAACCCCACACAGCAGATTCCTGCCTGTTGAGCGGTGCGCAGTGGCACAGTGTTACCGTTACCGCACCGCGTCGTCAGTTCAAATGAGCCATAGCAAGCCCCGTACCAGCACATGGCGAATTGCCGTATGTGCAGGGGGGCAAGAGCAAAAGATTCACCCGTGCGACAACTTATTCACAGATTAGCCAAGCCTTGAACAGGGGCACGCCCCAATTCGATGCGCACGCACCACACCGGAGCTACCAATGACCGCACCCATGATTCTGCAGCCCCCACAAGCCGTCGACGCCAGCGTGATCTGGCTGCATGGGCTGGGGGCCGACCGTTACGATTTCCTGCCGGTCGCCGAAATGCTGCAGGAGCGCCTGCCCAGCACGCGCTTCATCCTGCCGCAGGCGCCCACCCGCCCGGTGACCATCAACGGCGGCTGGAGCATGCCGAGCTGGTACGACATTCTCGCCATGACCCCGGCACGGGCCATCGACCAGGCGCAGCTGGAGGAATCCGCCGACCAGGTGATCGCCCTGATCGAAGCCGAGCGCGAAAGCGCCATCGCCCCTGAACGCATCGTCCTGGCGGGCTTCTCCCAGGGTGGCGCGGTGGTACTGCACACCGCCTTCCTGCGTTATCCGGAGACCCTCGGCGGGGTGCTGGCACTCTCGACCTACGCACCGACCTTCAGTGACGACATGCAGCTGGCGGATACAAAAAGACAACTGCCGGTGCTGTGTTTGCATGGCAGATTCGATGACGTGGTGACACCCGACATGGGCCGTGCCGCGTATGACCGCCTGCACGCCTGTGGGGTGCCGGTGCAATGGCGCGACTATCCGATGGCGCACGAGGTGCTGCCGGAAGAGATTCGCGATATCGCCGAATGGTTGAGCCAGCTGCTGGCCGACTGACCGAACCGAGAGATGCACAATAAATGAGCACAGCGCCCCTCATTCGCACCCTGCAGGATATCGAACAGATCGAGAGCACCCCGCTGAGTGATCGCGACCTGCCCAGCAGCACCTTCGAGCTGATTCGCCGCACGGCGCAGGCCAGCCCCGAGGCAGCGGCGCTGTCGTTCATTCTCCAGGGCACGGGAGAGGAAACCCCGCTGCGCCTGAACTATGCCGAGCTGCTCGGCAAGATCACCCAGACCGCCAACGCCTTCCACCGCCTGGGCCTGCGCCCCGGCAAGGCGGTGTCCTTCCTGCTGCCCAACCTGCCGCAGACCCACTTCACCATCTGGGGCGGCGAGGCAGCCGGCATCGTCAACGCGATCAACCCGCTGCTCGATCCCGAGCACATCGCCGAGCTGATCCACGCGTCCAACTCCGAGCTGCTGGTGACCCTGGCGCCCTTTCCCGGCACCGACCTGTGGGCCAAGGTGGAGGCGCTGCGCGGCCAGTTGCCGGAGCTCAAGGCGGTGCTCTGCGTGGACATGGCCAACCTGCTGCCCGAACCGCAACGCAGCGCGCTCAAGGCCCAGCGCGGCCCGCTGCCGGAGGGCGTGCTGGATTTCGATGAAACCATCGCCGCCTGCCCCGCCGACCACCTGGAAAGCGGTCGCGTGATCGCCGCCGACGATGTCGCCAGCTACTTCCACACCGGCGGCACCACCGGTACGCCCAAACTGGCGCCGCACAGCCACGGCAACGAAGTGGCGATGGCCTACAGCATGAATCTGGTGACCCGCTTCGGTGTCGGCGACGTGACGCTCTGCGGCCTGCCGCTGTTCCACGTCAACGGCGTGATCGTCACCGGGCTGACGGCCTTCATCGGCGGCGCAGAAGTGCTGCTGGCCACGCCGCAGGGCTATCGCAACACCACCTTGATCAGCAACTTCTGGAAGGTGATCGCGCGCCACAAGGTCAGCTTCTTCAGCGGTGTTCCCACCATTTATGCCGGCCTGCTGCAGATTCCCAGCGAAGGCCATGACCTGTCCTCGCTGAAATACGCCCTGTGCGGCGCCGCGCCCATGCCGGTGGAACTGATACGCCAGTTCGAGGCCAAGACCGGCCTGACCCTGCTCGAAGGCTATGGCCTGACCGAAGGCACCTGCGGCAGCTGCGCCAACCCACCGGCGGGCGAGCGGCGCCCCGGCTCCATCGGCCTGCCCATGCCGTACTGCGAAGTGCGCATCAAGGTACTCGACGAGCAGGGACGCTATCTCCGGGATGCAGCGCAGGATGAGATCGGCAACCTGTGCATCCGCGGTGCCACGGTATTCAAGGGCTATCTGCAGGCGAGCAAGAACGCCGGCATCTGGGTCGATGGCGACTGGTTCAACACCGGCGACCTTGGTCGCGTCGATGCTGACGGCTATATCTGGCTGACCGGGCGCAGCAAGGATCTGATCATCCGCGGCGGTCACAACATCGACCCGCAGATGATCGAGGAAGCCCTGCACAAACACCCCGCCGTGGCCATGGCCGCTGCCGTGGGCAAGCCAGACGAGAAAGCCGGCGAATTGCCGGTGGTCTACGTGCAGCTCAAGCCGGGCGCGCAGACCAGCGAAACCGAGCTGCTGGAACATGCCGCCGCACATATTCCCGAGCGCGCCGCGGTACCCAAGGACGCCTGGATCATCGATGCAATCCCGCTCACGGCGGTGGGCAAGACCTTCAAGCCAGCGCTGCGTTTCGATGCCATCGCCAGGGTTTACCAGGCGGCTGTCGATGAGCTGCATCCGGATGTTCGGGTCGAAGTGCTGGGCGATGACAAGGCCGGTCAACTGGCCCACATCCACCTGCCGAATCAGGATCAGGCATTGGCTGCCAACATTGCCGAGCGTCTGTCCGGCTACGCGGTGGGCCATCGCATCCACTTCGCAGCGTGATCCAGAGCGCGCCAGGACGCGCGCCAGTTAACAGCTTCGCACTTTCGTGCAACCACTGGTCGGCAGAGCTTCAGGCAAGCATTGCCACGCCTGATGCCCAGGAATACTGTCGAATCCTATTCGTAGACACGACAGGGAGCGTTGGTGGTGCCCTCAGGCCTATTCGCCCGGCCAGGCCCGACGAGATCGCGATGAAACCGGCGCACTGGCAGGCAGACCTGCAGCAAATTCAACAGTTGCGACTATTTCATAATGTCGCCACCAGCAGCCTCGACCAGTTGCTGCGGGAATTTCGCGCCTGCGAGCTGGAAGCCGGCGAAGTACTGCTCTCCCCCTTCAATCGCAACCAGCACCTCTATCTGCTGATCGAGGGTCAACTGCGCGTCTACCTCGGGTCACTGGACAACCAGGCCGTCAGCACCCTCGAAGTTGGCGACTGTGCCGGTGAAATCAGCTTCATCGACAACGAACATCCCTCCGCCTACGTCGTGGCCGAGCGCCCCTCCATCGTCCTGCGCCTGCACCGAGAATCACTGGTGGCGTTGTTCCAGCAATCCCCACAGATGATGCAGAACCTGCTGGAGCTGCTCTGCGATCGCGTGCGCCAAGGCAACCGGCAGATTCTCGACAGTGAGCAGAACGCCAACGTCGACACCCTCACAGGCTGCTTCAACCGGCGCTGGCTGGAACACGTGTTCGAGCGTGAGAGCACCCGCTGTGCCTTCAACGACGAACCCATGTCATTGCTGATGCTCGATGTCGACCACTTCAAGGCCTACAACGACCAGCACGGCCACCTGGCCGGCGATTACGCCCTGTGCCTGGTGGCGCATACCCTGAGCAGCCAGCTGAGGCCGAAGGACAGCCTGATACGTTTCGGTGGCGAGGAGTTCGTCATTCTCCTGCCGGAGATCGCCGATGAGGCTGCACGCGGTATCGGTGAGCGCCTGCGTATCGGCCTGGAGCAGATCGCCTCCTTCTATTCGCCGGTTGGCGTGCTGCCCGGCGTCACCATCTCCATCGGCCTGGCGCAGATGCAGCACCAGGACAGCCTGCAAAGCCTGATCGCGCGGGCCGATGCGGCGCTATACCAGGCCAAGCAACAGGGCCGCAACTGCCTCTGCGGCTGATAATTTGCGACATTGGTGCGCTAGGGTCTGTTGCCGTTTCGACGCGAGCCGCGTTGCTGCGCCAAATTGCGCCACGCGAGGCGCGGGATGCAGGTAATGGTCGTTCCCTTGCCAAATCCCGCAACGACGCATGGCGCAATTTGCCGCGCAACCCGAAGGGACGGCAACAGACCCTAGGCATTGTGGGAGGGGCTTTAGCCGCGACCGAATCGCCGCTGAAGCGCCTCCCACAGAGCTGCCGCGCAACGCCGTCCCTTGCCTTGCTACAGTGCCGAGCATAACGACAAGCACCTGCAGGCCATTGCCGCCACGGGCGGGGTGATCGGTATCGGCTACTGGAGCACCGCGGTGTGCGACACCTCGGTCGCCGCCATCGTCAAAGCCATCCGCTACGCCGCAGACAAGGTCGGCGTCGAACATGTAGCCCTGGGCTCGGACTGCAACGGCACCGTGCATACGCCATTCGACGTTACCGGCTTGGCGCAGATCACCGAAGGCCTGCAAGGCGCCGGCTTCGACGACACGGCCATCGCCGCCATCATGGGTGGCAATGTACAGCGCCTGCTGCTGGCCAGCCTGCCGGAGAAATGAGGCACTGACCGCACGGTACTCTTGACAGACGCGAGCGAAGCACTTCGCCACGCCCGCGTCTTGCATTACACTGGCGGGCGTTCACTCCTTAACCAGTCGATGAGAAGCCCGTGCTCAAAGCACTCAAGAAAATGTTCGGCAAAGCCGAAGACGAGCAGCCACAACCAGCGCCGTCATCCGTAGCAGCGCCCGCCCAGAGCGGTGACGCAGAGCAGAAGCGCCCACGCAAGAACAAGCCCGCCCGCACTGCCAGCGAGAGCGCAGGCGATAGCCCGGCGCCGCAACAACCCCGCCCGCCCAAGGCCGACAAACCGCGCCGCGAGCGCCCAGCCAAGCCAGTCGACACCTGGAAACTGGAAGATTTCGTGGTCGAACCTGCCGAAGGCAAGACCCGTTTCCATGACTTCAAGCTCGCCCCCGAGTTGATGCACGCCATTCATGATCTGGGTTTCCCCTACTGCACGCCGATCCAGGCTGAGGTACTGGGCTACACCCTCAAGGGCCAGGATGCCATTGGCCGCGCCCAGACCGGCACCGGCAAGACCGCCGCGTTCCTCATCTCGATCATCACCCAGCTGCTGCAGACCCCGCCGCCGAAAGAGCGCTACATGGGCGAGCCACGCGCGCTGATCATCGCGCCAACCCGCGAACTGGTGGTGCAGATCGCCAAGGACGCTGCCGAGCTGACCAAGTACACCGGCCTGAATGTCATGCAGTTCGTCGGCGGCATGGACTTCGACAAGCAGCTCAAGCAACTGGAGTCGCGTTTCTGCGACATCCTCGTGGCCACCCCGGGCCGCCTGCTGGACTTCAACCAGCGCGGCGAAGTGCACCTGGACATGGTCGAGGTGATGGTGCTGGACGAAGCCGACCGCATGCTCGACATGGGCTTCATCCCGCAGGTGCGCCAGATCATCCGCCAGACGCCGATGAAGGGCGACCGCCAGACCCTGCTGTTCTCCGCCACCTTCACCGACGACGTGATGAACCTGGCCAAGCAGTGGACGGTCAACCCGGCCATCGTCGAGATCGAGCCAGAGAACGTCGCCAGCGACACCGTCGAGCAGCACGTCTACGCCGTAGCCTCGGCTGACAAGTATAAGCTGCTATACAACCTGATCAGCCAGAACGACTGGACGCGGGTCATGGTCTTCGCCAACCGCAAGGACGAAGTACGACGCATCGAAGAGCGCCTGACCCGCGACGGCATCAGCGCCGTGCAGATGTCCGGCGACATTCCGCAGCACAAGCGTATCCGCGCACTGGAAGGCTTCCGCGAGGGCAAGATCCGCGTCATGGTCGCCACCGACGTCGCCGGTCGCGGCATCCACGTCGATGCCATCAGCCACGTGATCAACTTCACCCTGCCGGAAGACCCGGACGACTACGTGCACCGCATCGGCCGTACCGGCCGCGCCGGCACCAGCGGTACCTCGATCAGCTTCGCTGGTGAAGACGACGCCTTCGCCCTGCCGCCAATCGAAGAGCTGATCGGCCGCAAGATCCAGTGCGAAATGCCGCCGGACGAGTTGCTCAAGCCGGTGCCGCGCAAGCACTGAGCCAGCGCAGGTAGAACCAAGGCGAAGCCCTCCAGCTTCGCCTTTTTCATTTGACCCCGTTGATCGACACGCCATGCAACACTGCGACTACCTCATCATCGGCGCCGGCATTGCCGGCGCTTCAACCGGCTACTTTCTCGCCAGCCATGGCAAGACGCTGTTGCTCGAGCGCGAGGCGCAGCCCGGCTATCACTCCACCGGCCGCTCGGCGGCGCTGTATACCGTCGCCTACGGCACGCCCCAGGTCCGCGCGCTGACGGCCGCCAGTCGCGCCTTTTACGATGCGCCGCCAGCCGGTTTCGCCGAACATCCCTTGCTCACGCCGCGCGGCGAGCTGGTGGTGGATTTCAGCGGTGACGCAGTCGAGTTGCTGCGCCAGTACGAGCAGGCCCGTGAACATGTTGCAGAGGCTCGCCTGCTCAGTGCTGACGAGGCCTGCGCGCTGGTTCCGGTGTTGCGCCGTGAGCTGGTGCATGGCGCACTGTTTGACCCCAGCGCCGCCGATATCGACACCGCAGCGCTGCACCAGGGTTACCTGCGTGGCATCCGCCAACAGGGCGGGGAGATTCATTGCCAGCGCGAGGTCATCAGCATCAGCCGCCTCGCCGACGGCTGGCAGGTGGATTGCGCCGGGCAGAGCTATCGCGCGCGCGTATTGATCAATGCCGCCGGTGCCTGGTGCGACGAGATCGCGCGCCTGGCCGGCCTCCCCGGCATCGGGTTACAGCCCAAGCGCCGCGCTGCCTTCACCTTCAACGGCCCGGCAGGCATCGACTGCCAGCACTGGCCGGCACTGGTGAACCTGGACGAATCGTTCTACTTCAAGCCCGATGCCGGTCTCTTACTCGGTTCGCCAGCCAATGCCGACCCGGTGGCGCCGCATGACGTGCAGCCTGAAGAGCTGGACATCGCCTTGGGCATCCATCAGATCGAAACCCACACCACGCTGCAGATTCGTCGTCCGGCGCATATCTGGGCCGGCCTGCGCAGCTTCGTCGCCGATGGCGATCTGGTTGGCGGCTTCGACACCCAGGTCGACAACTTCTTCTGGGTGGCAGCGCAAGGCGGCTACGGCATCCAGACCAGCGCCGCCATGGGTCAGGCCTGCGCGGCCCTGATCCGCACGCAACCCTTGCCGCAATCTTTGCTCGAGGCGGGCCTGAGTGAAGCAATGCTCAGCCCGGCACGGCTGTCGTCATGTCAGGTGCACTGATCAGGCTGGTGCAGGCCTCACTGCTGCTGCCCAGCACGGCCCTGTTCATCGGTCTGCTGACCTATCACCTGCAGCAGGGAGGGCTTGGACTGGCCTGGCCGCTGCCGGCGGAGCCTGACGGTCAGATCGCCATCGAGTTGGCGCTGGCCTGTCTGCCGGCATTCGCGCTGTTTCTGCTGGCCGCTGCCAGCGGCATGCTGAAGCGTCGCCTCGTCGTCTTGGCAGTGTTCGGCTTGTGCGCCGCCATCGCCGCTTACAGCGCGGTCAATCTGCTCGCCAGTGCCTATGGCAATACCTGGACGGCCGGCGAGATCCTTCGTGGGCTGTTTCTCGCACAATTGCCGCAGCTGGGCCTGGCCAGGTCTGGCGTTGACAGCGCTGCTGGAGCGGCTCAACCACCCACGCCCTTGACTACGTTCTGCTCCTGCTCGGCCGCTTCTTCATGCTTGGCCGAGCGCTCTAGCTCGCGGCGAAAACCATCAGCCTTGTTCAGGCTCAACTCCAACACCCGATCACGCCCTCCCTCTGCGATCAGGTAACGGCCATCGTCCAGCGGCAGGATCGCCTGCGGCGCCTTGAGGAATGACAACACGGTGGTCTGCGCGCCTTGGGCATCGACCAGCAGCAGACGGGCGCGATGGGTCGAGTCCTCGCTGATCCACAGGCCCTGCTCGTCGCAGAGCATGAACGTCGGGTTACGCAGCCCGTCGATCACCACCGGGTCGCGGCCATCCTCGCGCAGCTCGCGAATCACACCGGTTTCCTTTTCGCTGTAGAGCATACGGCCGTCGGTGCAGCGGGTGATCGACTCGGTTTCCGAGAGGTTGTCACGCACCACGCTCAGTTGCCGGTCATCCCAGCGGTAGCGCCATAGCCGACCGTTGCCCTTGCGGTCCTCGATGGCATAGAGGTAGTGACCGTCATCCCACAGCCCCTGCACCTGATCGCCCGCGAACAGTTCGGAAACACGCTTGCCTTGCAGGAAGCTGACCGGCTTGCCTCCCGACTCCTGACTGAACACCAGGCCACCACGGGCGCTGAGCAGGCCATCGGGTTTGGACAGGCCTTCGACCACCACTTCGCGGTCACCGTCGGGCTGCATCAACAGGATGCTGCCGCGGCCATCCTGCAGTTCCTGGCTGACCAGAATCCCGCCATCCGCTGCTCGCGCCAGCCCGGCCGCCTTCTGCACGTCATCGTAGGCAACGCGGTACGACCAGCCGCTGGCGGCCTGCACCGGAAAGAAGTACTGCCAGGCGAAAAACATCAGGGCGGCGGCAACCAGCGCGGCAGCCGCCAGAAGTGCGCTTTTCAGCAAACGCAGGGAAATGTTCATGTTTCACAGACTCGCAAAGTGTTCGTAGAGAATCGTCGCGCCAACCAGCATCAGCACCACACCGCCGACGATCTCGGCACGCTTGCCGACCAGTTGGCCCAGCATACGACCAAGCAACATGCCCAATGTCACCATCAGGGTGGTGGCCAGACCGATACACAGTGCAGCGACCAGGATGTTCACCTCGACGAAAGCCAGGCTCACGCCAACGGCCAGCGCGTCGATGCTGGTGGCCACGGCAGTGACGGCCAGCACCCAGAAGGAATGGCGCGAGGGCTTGTCTTCAGGCGCATCGTCATCGGCGCTGAGCCCGGCATGGATCATGTGCCCCCCAAGTCCGACCAGCAACACGAAGGCGATCCAGTGATCCCACTCGAGGACGAAACGACTGGCTGCCTGGCCGATCAGCCAGCCGATGATCGGCGTGATGGCCTCGATGGTGCCAAAGATCAACCCAGCGCGAAGGGCTTCGGCAAAGCGTGGCTTGTGCAGGCCCGAGCCCTTGCCGATGGCAGCCGCGAAGGCATCCGTCGACATGGCGAAAGACAGAAGAAGCAGCGAGAGAGGATTCAAGGGAAACTCCAGCCGGGCCTGAGTCAACGACAAGCCACTGCGCGCCCGACCTGGCACAGGACTGTCGTTGGTCTCACCAATCCCTGCGGATGCGTTGGCCACGGCAGGTTGCCGAGAATGTTGACCAACGCGCCGACGCTAGCGCGACGGCAGGTTACTCCCCCAAAGAGGCGAGCAGGATAAACCCAAGCATGCCGGGGCGGAAGTGGCGGCGCTCAGCAACAGCTCAGCGGTAGCCTGCGCCACCGAGCAGGCATCAGGTTTCGACGCCCTGCTCGAGCGGTTTCTCGGGCTCCACCTGCGGCGTCTCGGTGCCCTGCTCTTCCTCCTTGTCGTCCTTGCCAAGTGCTCGGTTGGTGGACTCCTGCAGGGAGTCCACCTGGCGGTTGACCTCATCGACCACCTCGCCGACCGAGTCACTGATCAGCGCCTGCACTTCCTTCTTCGCCTCTTCGGCGAGCTTCTGTGCGGACTGCTCGGCGGCGTCGCAGCCCGCCAGGGCGATCAGTGCCAGACCAAGTGCGGCAGGCGCCAAGCGGTGTTTCCAAGGGTTTTGCATCAGGTTTCTCCAGTGTCGAAGGCCCGGATACACACGGGGCGTAGCCGGGCAAAAGCTTATCCGTCAGATCTTGGCGGGCGGCTGGCCGCGGGTCTTGTACAGCGACAGCAGCACTCCGCCGACCAGCAGGACCAGGGTCACGCTCAGCGACACCACGGCCGGAATCTTGCCGATGATGCCGACCAGGAAGATCTTCGCCCCGATGAACACCAGCACCAGGGCCAGCGCGTACTTGAGGTAGGCGAAGCGGTGGATCAGCGCAGCCAAGGCGAAGTACAGGGCGCGCAGGCCGAGGATGGCGAAAATGTTCGAGGTGTAGACGATGAACGGGTCCTGAGTGATGGCGAAGATCGCCGGCACGCTGTCGATGGCGAACACCAGATCGGCGCACTCGATCAGGATCAGCGCCAGGAACAGCGGCGTCACCCACAGCACGCTGCGGCCCTGGCCATCGTCCTGGCGCACGAAGAAGCGTTGGCCGTGCAGCTCATCGGTCACGCGCAGATGCTTGCGCAGGAACTTCACCAGCACGTTGTTCTCCAGGTCCGGCGCATCGTCGAGCTTGGCGAACAGCATCTTGATGCCGGTAAAGAACAGGAAGGCGCCGAATACATAGAGAATCCAGGCGAACTCGTGAATCAGCGCAGCGCCCAGGCCGATCATGATGGCGCGCAGCACCAGCACGCCCATGATTCCCCAGAACAGCACCTTGTGTTGGTACTGCCTTGGAATACCCAGGAAGCTGAAGATCATGGCCATGAGAAACACGTTATCCATCGACAACGATTTCTCGATCAGAAAACCGGTGAGGTAATCCATGCTGGCGTCGCCGCCTTTCTGGAAGAACACCCAGACGCCGAACAGCAGGCCTGCAGTGATGTAGCCAGCTGACAACATCAAGCTTTCACGCACGCCGATTTCGCGATTATCGCGGTGCAGCACGCCAAGATCGAAGGCCAGCAGAGAAATGACGACAGCGATGAAGACCAGCCACAACCAGGTGGCCGTGCCAAGGAAGTCGGCGAAGAGGAACGGTTCTAGGGCAGTCATGAGCCCCTCCTACAGTCAGATTGAACAGACTGTGATTCCGACATCGCGGTGTTAACCGCCAGAGGGGCCCGGCATCACGGGCGCCACAATATTCAGGCCGCGAACGCCACTCAACGGGTAAAATTTTACAAAATATTTCCAATTCTGCGCCACTACAGAGCCTGCTGCCGTCTTGTAGAAGCTCGCTTGCGGACGATCCTGGCGCCGTCGGCTGATCGCCCGCAAGCGGGCTCCTACAGGGTTCGCTGTTTATCCAAAGGTTTCAGAACAGCCCCAGCTGCCCGTTCACCAACCGTTCGAACTCACCGCCGACGAACGGCAGGATGCCATCGGCCACCGGTTTCAGTTGGCGGCTGATGTAATGCTCGTAGTCCACCGGCGACAGCAGACGCTCCAGCGGTTGCGGCCCGCCTGTGGTGATCAGATAGCTGATCCAGCCGCCACGCTGATATTGCAAGGGCCGCCCCAAGCTCTGATTGTGCTCGTCGGCCAGGCGCGCGGCGCGTACGTGCGGCGGCACGTTGCGCAGGTAATCGTCGAGGCGTCGGCGCAAACGCTTGCGATACACCAATAGCTCGTCCAACTCACCGGCCAGGGTGCTTTTGACGTAGGCGCGCACGTAGTCCTCGTACGGCAGCCCGGCGAACACCAGGCGATACAGCTCCTGCTGAAAGCGCTGGGCCAGCGGCGACCAGTCTGTGCGCACCGTCTCCAGCCCCTTGAATACCATGCGCTCGCTGCCATCGGCGCCGAGCACCAGACCGGCGTAGCGCTTCTTGCTGCCCTCCTCGGTGCCACGGATGGTGGGCATGAGAAAGCGCCGGTAATGGGTCTCGAACTGCAGCTCCAGGGCGCTGGTCAGGCCGTACTCATTCTGCAGATGCTCGCGCCACCAGGCGTTCACGCGCGCTACCAGCGCGCGGCCGATGCGCGTCGCCTCATCTTCGTCATGGGCGCGTCCGAGCCAGACAAAGGTGGAGTCGGTGTCGCCGTAGATCACCGCATGCCCCTCGGCTTCGATCAGCTCGCGGGTGCGCTTCATGATCTGATGTCCACGCAGGGTGATGGACGAGGCCAGACGCGGATCGAAGAAGCGGCAACCGCTGGAGCCGAGCACGCCGTAGAAGGCGTTCATGATGATCTTCAGCGCCTGCGACAAGGCCGCATTGCCGTCACGCTTGGCCACCTCACGGCCCTGCCAGACGCGCTCGACGATGGCCGGCAGACAATGCCGGGTACGAGAGAAGCGCGCGCCGCGAAAGCCTTCCACCGAATGCTCGTCGTCTGGCTGATGCAGCCCCTCGACCAGGCCCAGCGGGTCGATCAGAAAGCTGCGGATGATCGACGGATACAGACTCTTGTAGTCCAGTACCAGCACCGAGTCGTACAGCCCCGGACGCGAATCCATGACGAAGCCGCCGGGGCTGTTCTCGCCGCGAATGTCACCAAGGTTCGGCGCGACGTAGCCCAGGCGGTGCATGGGCGGCAGATACAGGTGGGTGAAAGCCGCCACCGAACCACCACTGCGGTCGGCGGCCAGGCCGGTGACGCTGGAGCGCTCCAGCAGGAAGGCGAGCAGATCGGTGTGGGCGAAGATGCGCGTGACCAGCTCGCAGTCCTTGAGGTTGTAGAGGGCCAGCGCCGGTTTGTCCTCGTCGAACATGCGCTGGATCTCGTCCATCCGTGCATAGGGCGTGTCGATCGCCTTGCCCTCGCCGAGCAGCGTCTGCGCCACCGATTCGAGGCTGAACGAGGAGAAACTCCAGGTCGCCGAGCGCAGCGCTTCGATACCGTCGATGATCAGCCGCCCGGCCGCCTCGGCGAAGTAGTGCTGGCTGCTGTTGTGCTGGCGCCAGCCCATCACGTCGCCGCCACGCCCCAGCAGCAGCGGCACCTTGAGTTGCTCGGCGTGATCGCGCAGCACGCGCAGGTCGAACTGCACCAGGTTCCAGCCGATGATGGCATCCGGATCATGCCGCCGCAGCCAGTCATTCAGGTGTTCGAGCAGCACCTTGCGGCTGTCGCAGTACTCCAGGTCGAAGTCGACGATACTCGCATCGCCGTTGGCCGGACTGAGCATATACACCTGGCGCTGACCACAACCTTCCAGGGCGATGGAATACAGCTCGCCCCGCGCGCTGGTCTCGATATCCAACGACACCAGGCGCAGCGCCGGACGGTAATCAGGCGCGGGTTTGAGCGATCTGCACAGCAGACTGCCATCTTCCTGAACGGCACCCTCGAAGCTGACGGACGCGGTGATAAAGCGCTCCATCAGGTAACGATCCGGCGGGCGAATATCGGCCTCGTACACATCGACACCGACCTGGCGCAGCTTCTTCTCCAACTGCAGCAACTGGCGGTACTGGCGGCAATACAAACCCAGCACCGGGCGGCGCTTGAAGTCGCGCAAGGTCAGCTCGCGTAGCTCGACGCCTTTCTCATTACGCAATAGCGGCTCGGCCCAGGCGCGCTGCTCGGCCGGGATGAAAGCCACCGTCTCCTGGCACGGCAGGCGTATCTGGCGCGGGCCGGCATCGGTCGCCAGCCAGAAGGCCACCTCGGTGCCCTCCGGCGTATCGCGCCAATGGCGGCTGAGCACGAAGCCTTGCTGGGGTTGCGTCATCGGGATTGGGTCACGGGTTGCACGGCGGGTCATGGGCTCCTGTAGGAGCGGCTTCAGCCGCGATAGTCGCCGCTAAAGCGCCTCCCACAGGAGCATGTGCTTCAAACTGGCCGGCCATTCTACGCCAGCGGTTACAATGGCGCCTTTTCCGGACGATGGTTCGATGAGCAACACACCTCCCTACGGCACCGGCGATGCCTCCTACCAGGCTGCCGGCGGCATCGACGGTCTGCGCCACCTGGTCGATGACTTCTACCGGCTGATGGACGAACGCCCTGAGGCTGCTGCCCTGCGCGCACTGCACCCGGCTGATCTGAGCGCCTCGCGCGACAAGCTGGCGTGCTTCTTGAGCGGCTGGCTGGGCGGGCCGCGTCTGTTCGCCGAGAAGTACGGCAGCATCAGCATTCCCGCCTTCCATGCGCAGTGGCCGATCGACCAGGCGCTGGCCGAAAGCTGGCTGAGCTGCATGGCCGGCGCCATCGCCCTGCAAGGCTATGCGCCAGCCTTCGCTGACTATCTGCTGACCCAGCTGCGCGTACCCGCGGAACGCTCGGTACAGGCCAGCCAAAACCGTCATCGCAAGGAAACCTGACATGAGCAACGAACTGATCATCGAAGACCCGCAACCCGGCGACGGCAAGGCCGTGGTCAAGGGCGCCCTGATCACCACCCAGTACCGCGGCTGGCTGGCCGACGGCAGCGAGTTCGACTCGTCCTTCTCGCGCGGCAAACCGTTCCAGTGCGTGATCGGCACCGGCCGGGTGATCAAGGGCTGGGACCAGGGCCTGATGGGCATGCAGGTGGGCGGCAAACGCAAGCTGCAGGTGCCGGCGCACCTGGGTTATGGCGAGCGTAGCGTGGGCGCGATTCCGCCCAACTCCGACCTGACCTTCGAGATCGAGCTGCTGGAAGTGCTGACCCGCGATGACTGACGCCGCCCTCGCCACCCTGCGCGAGCACCTGCTGCAGGCACTGGAAAACCACCCCGGCACTGAGACCCGCCGCCTGTTCCATGGCCGTGGTCGCTGCTGGCCAGGCCTGGAGCAGATCACCGTCGACTGGCTGTCCGGCATCGTCCTGGTGATGCTGTTTCGCGAGCCATCGCCAGACCTGCGACCGCTGCTCATGGAACTGCTGGAAACGCCACAATGGCAGGCCAGCGGTGCGCGCGGCCTGCTGCTGCAGCACCGCTATGTACAGGGCAGCGAGAGCGAATGGCTGGTCGGCGAGACACAGGCGCAATGGTCGATCATCGAGGACGGCCTGCACTACCTGCTCGACCTGGGCAGCAAGCAGAACAGCGGGCTGTTCCTCGATATGCGCCTGGGCCGCCAGTGGGTGCGCGAGCAGGCCGCCGGCAAACGCGTGCTCAACCTGTTCGCCTACACTTGCGGCTTCTCCATCGCGGCCATCGCTGGCGGTGCCGAGCAGGTGGTCAACCTGGATATGGCCCGCGCCGCGCTGTCACGCGGGCGCGACAACCATCGCCTGAACGAGCACGACCTCTCCCGAGTGGAGTTTCTCGGCCATGAGCTGTTCAAATCCTGGGGCAAAGTGCGCAAGAGCGGGCCTTATGACCTGGTGATCATCGACCCGCCAAGCTTCCAGAAAGGCAGCTTCGCCCTCACCCAGGACTACGCCAAGATCCTCCGGCGCCTGCCCGAGCTGCTCACCGAGCACGGTACGGTGCTGGCCTGCGTCAACGACCCGGATATCGGCCCGGATTTCCTCATCGAGGGCATGGCCGCCGAAGCGCCAAAGCTGCGCTTCGTCGAGCGCCTGAACAACCCACCGGAGTTTCCCGACATCTCGCCCGAGAGCGGCCTGAAAGCCTTGGTATTCCGACTGTAGCCCGGATTAAGTCCGGGAATGGCTGACCCCGGATTGCATCCGGGCTACGGGCAGACGCCTTGCTCGTCGAAGGCTACGCCATGCGCACCGCCAGCCAACGCTGACAGACTGTGGGAGCCCCGCCCCGGGGCGAAACTTTTGCTTCTGCGCCGCTGGCTCGATCGCATTCGCCGCGAGGCGCGGCTCCTACACAAGCCTCTTGCTCTTCCCTAGCGAATACCCAGCCGCTTGGCCAAACGGCTGAGGTTGGCGCGATCCACCCCCAGCTCACGCGCCGCATCGGCCCATTTGCCCTGATGGCGCGCCAGGCACTGTTCGATCAACTGGCGCTGGAAAGCGTCCACCGCCGTGCGCAGCTCAACACCTTGCGGCACCGGCTCAGCGCTCGTCAACACGACCTCGACGGCTGCGTGCAGCTTACTACTCGGCAAATCCAAATCCTGCACATCGAGGCTGAGAATGCGCGGGCGCTCGCCGTGGCGCGCCAGTGCCTTGATCGCCGCACGGCCAATCAGGTGCTCCAGTTCACGCACGTTGCCCGGCCAATCATGACCGAGCAGCGCCTTCTGCGCCTCGGGGCTCAGGCGCAGGCTGCGCAGCCCGAGCCGGGCGCGGTTTTCTTCGAGAAAGTAGCCGGCCAACAGCAGCACGTCGCGACCGCGCTCACGCAACGGCGGCACCGGCAGCGGATAGACGCTCAGGCGGTGATACAGGTCGGCGCGAAAACGCCCGGCGCGCACCTCGGCCGCCAGGTCGCGATTGGTGGCGGCGATCACCCGCACGTCGACCCGATGCTCGCGATCCGACCCCACCCGCTGCAACTGGCCGCTTTGCAGCACGCGCAGCAGCTTGGCCTGGATCGCCAACGGCAACTCGCCCACCTCGTCGAGAAACAGGCTGCCGCCGTCGGCCAACTCGAACTTGCCGCTGCGCTCGTTCATGGCACCGGAGAAGGCGCCGCGTACGTGGCCAAACAGCTCGCTCTCCACCAGCGCATCGGGCAGCGCCGCACAGTTGATGCTGACCAGCGGACGCTGCGCACGTGGCGAAACGGCGTGGATCGCCTCAGCCACCAACTCCTTGCCGACCCCGGTCTCGCCGGTGATCAGCACGGTCAGCGGGCTGCCACCGACCAAGCGAATCTCGTCCTGCAGCTTGCGCAGCGCCGCACTCTGCCCCACCAGCTCGCGCGGTTGCTGCCGCGCCTGTTTGTACAGCTCGGTGAGCTGGCGCTCGGCCTCGACCCTTTGCGCCAGGCCGCTGATGCGCTGGCTGACCTTGACCGTGGCCGCGGCCAGGCTGGCAAAGGCCTCGAGGCTGTCCAGATCGAGCCGACCGAAACTGGCCGGGTCGAGCGAATCCAGGGTCAGCAGGCCCCAGAGCTGCTCGTCCAGGTACAGCGGGCAACCGAGACAATCGTGCACTTCCAGGTGGCCATGCAGCCCCTCGACCAGACCGTCGTAGGGGTCAGGCAGGCCGCAGTCGGCAGCGAACCGCGTCGGCCCTGGGTGTTCCAGCAACGCAGCCAGACGCGGATGCTCGCTGACTCTGAAGCGCCGTCCCAGGGTATCGGGACTCAGCCCCTCGACCGCCAGGGGGACCAGAATTTCGCCGTCGAGTCGCAGCAGCGCCACGGCATCGCAAGGAAAGAGCTGGCGCAAGGCCGCGAGCAGGCGGCGATAACGCTCACCGTCACCCAGCTCGCGAGACAGATCAGCGACCAGGGGAATAAGAGTTTCCAGCAGAGGATTAGTGGTCATTTCGACTACTCAAAGTCTTTATGACTCACACGCGAAGCGAGTCATTAACACAACAAAACAAGTAAGTTACTGATATTTAAGAATTATTTAATTGGCACACTTACTGATAGGTATCTATCGCTAACGCTAGCACGCCACAACTGGCCATACGAGCCACACCGGCTAATGCCAGTCAGTTAAGCGTCGACGCTGCGAATACGTAGGAGCGGCGCCCCGCCGCGAACCAGGGCGATGCGCAATTGAAAAGCTTCGCCCCGGGGCGGGGCTCCTACGAAAGGCCGCTTTGGCAATCTTATCTGATCGGCATTAGCCACACCGGCGCCTTTATTTGCCTTGCGGAGATACCCCCATGCTGACCAATGCTCAACGTGACCTGATCAAAGCCACCGTGCCCCTGCTGGAAAGCGGCGGCGAGGCGCTGACCACGCACTTCTATCGGATGATGCTCAGCGAACACCCAGATGTACGCCCGCTGTTCAACCAGGCCCACCAGGCCAGCGGCGACCAGCCGCGCGCCCTGGCGGGCGGCGTGCTGATGTACGCCCGCCATATCGACCGCCTCGAAGCCCTCGGCCCGCTGGTACGTCAGGTGGTGAACAAACACGTGGCCCTGCAGATTCTCCCCGAGCACTACCCCATCGTTGGCGGCTGCCTGCTGCGCGCGATCCGTGAGGTGCTGGGTGCCGAGATCGCTACCGACGCGGTGATCGAAGCCTGGGCCGTGGCTTACCAGCAACTGGCCGATATTTTCATCGGCGCCGAAGAGCAGCTCTATACCGAGAATGCAGCGGCGCCGGGCGGCTGGCGCGGCGCACGCAGCTTCCGCGTGGCGCGCAAGGTGGTAGAGAGCGCCGAGATCACTTCCTTCCACCTGGTGCCGGTCGACGGCGGCGCCCTGCTCGACCATCAACCCGGCCAGTACATCGGCATGCGCCTGCTGCTGGATGGCGAAGAAGTGCGCCGTAACTACTCGCTGTCGGCCCTGGCCAACGGTCGCGAATACCGCATCAGCGTCAAGCGCGAGGTTGGCGGCCGTGTCTCCAATCACCTGCACGATAAGGTTCAGGTCGGCGACGAACTCGAACTGTTCCCACCGTCTGGCGAGTTCACCCTGAGCGCCTCGGACAAACCGCTGGCCCTGATCAGTGCCGGCGTCGGCATCACCCCGGCGCTGGCCATGCTCGACGCGGCGCGGCACAGCGGCCGTCCCATCCACTTCATCCACTGCGCGCGCAATGCCGAGGTACATGCCTTCCGCGACTGGGTCGATGCCCATGCCGCAGAGCATCCGCAGATTCGCCACTACGTCTGTTACAGCGAACCACGCGAGGGCGATGCCGCCGATGCCACCGGTTTGCTGAGCCGCGATCTGCTGGCGCAATGGCTGCCGGCGGATCGCGATCTGGACGCCTACTTCCTCGGCCCGAAACCCTTCATGGCTCAGGTCAAACGCCACCTGCAGGCGCTGGGCGTACCGGACGAGCAGAGCCGTTACGAATTCTTCGGCCCGGCTTCGGCCCTGGATAGTTGATCGATGAGGAGGTGACACATGTACCCGCTGAACCTTCCACCCGCGCACATTCTGCAGCTGTCCAGCCAACTGCTCTGGAGCGGCCTGTTTCTGCTGCTTCTGGGACTGCTGGCGGCCTATGGCCTGGAACGCTACCTGAATATGCCGACACTGGTGCTGGCGCACAGCCTGACGCTGATCGGCCCGAGCCTGCTGAAGATCGGCTATGTGCTGCGCCTGATCGCGCAGGAGCGCCTGAAAGAGAGGGTCGGTGTTCATGCAATTGCTTGATCGCAAACAGGCACTGAGCATACCGCCGGTATGGCGCCTGGGCTTTCGCCCGTTCTTTCTCGCTGGCGCCCTATTCGCCCTGCTCGCCGTCGCCCTCTGGGCGGCGGTGCTGCATGGCGCACCGGGCCTGGCGGTGCCCGGCGGCCTGCTGGCCTGGCATCGTCATGAGATGCCCTTCGGTTTCGGCCTGGCGATCATCGCCGGTTTCCTGCTCACTGCCGTGCAGAACTGGACAGGCCGCCCAGGCCTGAGCGGATGGCCGCTGATCAGCCTGTTCGGCGTCTGGCTGGCGGCACGCCTGGCCTGGTTCGTCCCCGTACCGCTGGCGGTACTGATTACACTGCAACTGGCCTTTATCGGCCTGTTCATCGCGCAGATGGCGCGCCAGCTGATCGCAGCGAGACAGCGCAACAACTACCCGATCCTGCTGGTGCTGAGCCTGCTCGCGCTATGCCAGTCACTCACTCTCGCTGGCCTGGTAATGGGTGACGACAGCTTGCAGCGCCGGGGAGCGCTGGCCGCACTGTGGCTGATTGCAGTCATGCTGAGCCTGATCGGTGGCCGGGTGATCCCCTTCTTCACCCAGCGCGGCCTGGGCCGGGTCGAGGCCTTCGCCGCTCATCCCTGGCTGGATCGTCTGCTGCTGGTCTGCGGCGTGCTGGTCGCCGCACTGTTCGCCAGCGGGCATAACCTGCAGGCAACCCCTTGGCTAGCTGCGCCCTTCATCCTGCTGAGCGTGCTGCATGGCCTGCGCCTGCGGCGCTGGCATCTGCGCGGCATCTGGGGCGTGCCGCTGCTGTGGTCGTTGCACCTGGGCTACGCCTGGCTGCTGGTCGCCAGCCTCGGCATGGCCGCCTGGCACCTGGGCTGGCTGGCGCAACCCAGCCTGGCCAGCCATGCGTTGGCGGTGGGTGCGATGGGCGGGCTGATCCTGGCGATGATGGCGCGGGTGAGCCTCGGCCACACCGGCCGCGCGCTGCAACCGCCAAAAGTAATGCCCTGGGCCTTCGGCCTGCTCAATCTGGGCGCGCTGATTCGGGTCACATGCGGTGGCGGGTGGTTATGGTTGGCAGCGCTTTGCTGGGGCGTGGCCTTCGCTCTGTTCGCCTGGCATTACGTGCCGATGCTGTGTCGGGCGCGGGTGGATGGGCATCCGGGGTGAAACGCCTGGTGCGATCAAACGGCCAGACCGTAGCCCGGATGCAATCCGGGGCAACGATTTCCCGGATTGCATCCGGGCTACGCTTTTAAAGTAATGACATCAATCGACTAGCGTGCAGGCCATTACCAGCGCATCTTCACGCCCGCCGACTGCCGGGTAGTAATCGCGACGGCGTCCCACTTCGTTGAAGCCGAAACGCTCGTACAGACGGTAGGCACTCTGGTTGCTGGCGCGTACCTCGAGGAAACACTCGCGCCCGCCCAGCTCGTAAGCTTCTTTCATCAGGTGTTCGAGCAGGCGCAAGCCAAGACCGCGGCCCTGGCTTTCCGGCTTGACGGTGATATTGAGCAGGTGCGCTTCGTCGAGGATCAGGTTGATCACACCGTGACCGACCTGCTGATTGCCCTCGAACATCAGCCAGCAGTTATAGGACTTGAGGCTGTCGGTGAAGATGCCGCGCGTCCAGGGGTGGCTGAAGGCGGCGTATTCGATTTTCAGCACGGCATCGAGATCCGCCTCGGTCATCGGGCGGAAGGAAATCGCATCGCTCATTGGAGTACTCAAAAATATCTACGATCTTGCGAGCTAGAGCCATGCAAGGCGAAAGCAAGTGAGAAAGCGGAGTGTACTTTTGTACATGAGCATTTCGAACTTGTTTTCAACGCAGCAGGGCCGACGCGCAGCTGATCGTTTCACGGAGCTAGCCAGCGCTGACGAACACGCCGCATCGCCTGCCAGAGTTCGCGCTTGCGCGCCGGCTCTTCCATCAGCAGCTCCAGCCCCGGCAGCGCCCAGCAGGCGCCAAGACCTTCGACCTGCAGTTCGCGGTTGTAGCTGTGCTCGTCGCCTTCGCCGGCAAAGCGAATGGCCGGCAGACCAACCAGCCACAGACAGGTGCTCGGCTGTTCTTCGAGACGCGCAGCGACGAAGCTCTGCACGAACTCCAGCGCCGCTTGCGGGCCCTGATCCATATTGCCGCGCACCAGCAGCGGCCAGCGCACTGGCTCGCCGAGCAGTTGCGGGCTATCCGGCAGGTCGGCGGCACGCAGCAGATCCTTGAGCAGAATGTAGGCCGGGTCGCGGCTCTGGAACGGCTGACCGGTGGGCAGCTCCACCAACAGGGCGCAATCGCCGGCTCGCAGCAACTGCAGGGAAAAACGCGGCGGCGGAGCACTGACCCGAGCCGGCTTTTCCTCGACCGGTTCCGGCTCTGCCACTGGCACTTCGGCCATCACCGCGCGCGGCTGGGCGCCCGGGCGCGGAATCTCGATCTTCGGCCGCTCGACCGGCGCTTCGCGCACGGCTGCCGACGTGACCGCAACAGGCTCCGGCACAGGCTCGAACGCTTCCTCCTGCTGCGGCTCGAGCAGCTCCGGGCGCGACGCCGCCGCGAAGGGCAGCTCGGTACGCGGCAGCCAAGTGGCCACCTGCATGGCGTCGAGGTAGGCGCGACGGCGCTGTTCGGGAATCACAGGCGCTCCAGAGAGAGGATTTTCAACAGGAGCGGATTGTCGCGTGAAATGGCCGGAGCGGGAAGCGTCGCAACGAGATTGCGGGCAAACAAAGCGTCCCAAAAAACAAAAACCCCGCAGCTTGCGCAGCGGGGCTTTCGGGGTTCACCTGGGCTTACTGATCCCAGGGACGATCGCCATGCTCATCCTTGATACGCGTCGGCAGTCCCATTACGTCCAGCAGCTTGAGGAACGGCTCGGCCGGCAATTCCTCGACGTTGACCATGCGCTGCGCATCCCACTCGCCACGCGCGACCAGCAGCGCGGCGGCAACCGGCGGCACGCCCGCGGTGTAGGAGATGCCCTGGCTGTCGGTCTCGGCGAAGGCTTCTTCGTGGTCGGCCACGTTGTAGATGAACAGCTCGCGCGGCTGGCCATCCTTGGTGCCCTTGACCAGGTCGCCGATGCAGGTCTTACCGGTGTAGCCCGGTGCCAGCGAGGCAGGGTCGGGCAGCACGGCCTTGACCACCTTGAGCGGCACTACCTCAAGGCCTTCGGCAGTCTTGACCGGCTGCTCGGAGAGCAGGCCAAGGTTCTTCAGCACGGTGAACACGTTGATGTAGTGGTCGCCGAAGCTCATCCAGAAGCGCACGTTCGGTACGTCGAGGTGCTTGGACAGCGAGTGCACCTCGTCATGGCCGGTCAGGTACAGGTTCTGCACGCCCACCACCGGCAGATCGTCGGTGCGTTTGACTTCGAACATGCTGTTGCTGGTCCACTGACTGTTCTGCCAGCTGTAGACCGTGCCGGTGAATTCGCGGAAATTGATTTCCGGGTCGAAATTGGTGGCGAAGTACTTGCCGTGCGAACCGGCGTTGACGTCGAGGATGTCGATCGACTCGATCTTGTCGAAGTACTGTTGTTGCGCCAGAGCGGCATAGGAGTTGACCACGCCCGGATCGAAGCCGACACCGAGGATGGCGGTCACGCCTTTTTCCTGGCATTCGGCCAGGTGCTTCCACTCGTAGTTGCCGTACCACGGCGGGGTTTCACAGATCTTGCTCGGATCTTCGTGGATGGCGGTGTCCAGATAGGCGACGCCGGTGTCGATACAGGCGCGCAGCACGGACATGTTGAGGAACGCCGAGCCGACGTTGATGACGATCTGCGATTCGGTTTCGCGGATCAGTGCCTTGGTCGCTTCCACGTCCAGGGCGTTCAGCGCATAGGCCTTGATCTCGCCGGGCTGCTTGAGACCGCACTTTGCCTGCACGCTGTCGATGATGGCCTGGCATTTGGAGATGTTGCGCGACGCAATTGCAATGCGACCTAACTCGTCATTGTGTTGCGCGCACTTATGGGCCACCACCTTGGCAACACCTCCTGCACCAATGATCAGAACATTCTTCTTCAATTGTTTCACCTCCAGGGAACTGCGTTGTTTTAAGCGTTTGATGTGGTGGGCTGAAGCGGATCGCCGCCCGGCCCACCCTACGGCTCAAGGCTCGGTGTAAGGTGGGCTTCAGCCCACCACCAACGACGTTACGACAGACTGGACAGGTAGTCGTCGAAGCCAAACTGGCGTGCCACCTCGACACTACCGTCGAGTTGTTTCACCACGATGGATGGCATTTTCAGGCCGTTGAACCAATTCTTCTTGACCATGGTGTAACCGGCCGCGTCGATGAACGACAGGCGATCACCGATCTGCAGCGGCTTGTCGAACTGGTACTCGCCGAAGATGTCGCCAGCCAGACAGGATTTGCCGCACACCATATAGGTGTGTTCACCGTCATTCGGCGCCATCTTGGCGTTGAGGCGGTAAATCAGCAGGTCGAGCATGTGCGCTTCGATGGAGCTATCCACCACCGCCAGGTGCTTGCCGTTGTACAGGGTGTCGAGCACGGTCACTTCCAGCGAGGCGCTGAGGGTGATCGCCGCCTCGCCCGGCTCCAGATAGACCTGCACGCCGTATTTTTCGGAGAAAGCTTTCAGGCGCGCGCAGAAGGCATCGATCGGATAGCCCTCGCCAGTGAAGTGGATGCCGCCACCGAGACTGACCCACTCGACCTGAGCGATCAGGTGACCGAAGCGCTCCTCGATGGTAGACAGCATCTTGTCGAACAGCTCGAAGCTGCCGTTCTCGCAGTTATTGTGGAACATGAAGCCGGAAATCTGCCCCATGACCTGCTCGATCTTCGCTGGGTCCCACTCGCCCAGGCGGCTGAACGGACGTGCCGGGTCGGCCAGCAAGTAGTCGGAGCTGCTAACCTGCGGGTTGACGCGCAAGCCACGGATAGTGCCCTCGGTGCGCTCGGCGAAACGCTCGAGCTGGCCGATGGAGTTGAAGATGATCTTGTCGCAGTTGGCGACCATCTCTTCGATCTCGTCGTCGGCCCAGGCCACGCTGTAGGCGTGGGTTTCGCCGGCGAACTTCTGCCGGCCCAGTTTCAGCTCATACAGCGAGCTTGAGGTGGTGCCGTCCATGTATTGCTGCATCAGGTCGAACACCGACCAGGTGGCGAAGCATTTCAGCGCCAGCAGCGCCTTGGCACCGGAGTTCTCGCGCACGTAGGCGATCTTCTCCAGGTTGACCAGAAGCTTCTGTTTGTCGATGAGGTAGTACGGCGTCTGGATCATCTCGTCGCCCCAGCAAAGTCAATCAATGGAGGTCTTTCGGGCACCTCTAAAAACTACCTGCGTTGCCATCGCTGCGTTAAAAACAGGCTCAAAATGCTCATTTACTACTCGTAAAGTCGAACGCGACTCCGACCGTTTTTCGCCTGTTTTTGCCTTGCGCTGACGACCTCGCTTACGTTTTTAGAGGAGCCCTTTCAGCCCCCGGAAAAAAGTGGACGCGAATTGTGCCGATAACCGGCGAATACCGAAAGGGCATTGGGGATTTTTTGTACAACCGGTGATGACCGAAGTCTGCCTTGACTGAGCGGAGACCCTACGGCCGAGCGGTTACAGTGATATGACCGGGCGGGGCTATCCATCACCTGCGCCCCGGGGCGCACAAGGCTGCATTGCCGCGATATCCGACGCGCTCAATGCTGACGAAACAGGCTCAGCAGGTGCTCGGCGATGGCGCCGCGGATGGTGTCGATGCTCAAGCGCGAGCAGTGAGCGAGCTTGGCGGGGTTGATACGGTGCAGGTGCAGCGATGGCATCCGCGCCTCGTACTCACGCAGATCGCCTTTCACCAGCACGGGCAGAAAATGTTCGCCGCGCGCCCGATAGCGCTCGATCAGCAAACGCAAGCCGGCCTGGAACGGTAATTCGCGCGAGGCAATCAGACGCGACTCACCTGGCACCTTCATATATAGGCCGTCGAACCCCACCGCTTCACCTGGCAGGATGTGCACACCGGTGGGCTCCACCACATCGGCGGGAATATCGTGAAAGGTGTCATGCCAGGCCATCTCGTCCGGCAGGATGGTGATACCACCCTGCTCGTCCTGCGGCACCACGAAGCTGTAGTTGCTGTAGAGCTTCTCGACATAGCTGGAGTAGATGCACAGGCGGTTTTCGAACCGCCGTAGAAACGCGATGGCCTGGGCACGATCGGTAATCGCGTGCAGCTCCCAGTTCAGATCGCGCTGGTGCTGCAGCTCATGCCAACGGGCATCGACATTCAGGGCAAGGGCAGACATCAGGGACTCCAAAAACCGGTTCGCTGTTGCCACGGCAGAAAGTGTGCCACCTCTCCAACCCAGGTTTTCCCGGCTTTTCAAGCACTTGCCAGGGTTTCCTGCGCACAGCCCGTCCCAATGTGCCGAATCGCGTCACCTGCCTCTGATCGATTCGGACTCAAACCCGGCATCCACCTTGCAGTACAATCGCCGCTTTTAACCTGCCTGGAACCGGCGCCTCGATGATCGATCCCAAGCGCGTATTGCGCGCCCTCGCCGAACACTGGACGTTGCTCGAACCGCTCTGCGAGCGCTTCGACGCCGGCACCCTGAGCCTGGTAGAGCTACGCGGCCAGCTCGCCGTGCAATTGCCCGACGCCACGCCCAGCGACACCACTGCCCTGCTCGACACCTGGATTCGTCTGGACATCCTGGTGCCGGTGGCCAAGAGCCCCAACCGTTTCGAGCTCAACGCGCAGATTCATGACTTCCTGGCCTACCTGCGCCGCGAGCACCGCCTCGGCCTGTGCCTGGAGATCGAAGCCTACCTGCGCCACCTGGAGCGCCTGGCCGGCTATATCCAGGACGCCTTCGAAGTGCGCGATGCCAACGATCTGGCGCGTCAGTTGCGTCTGCTCGACATGCGCGTGCGCGACGTACTGAAGAAACTGGCCAATGACGAACAGGCGCTGGTCAGCGTAGCCGATCGCGCCAAGACCAGCGACCGGCAGATTCCCCTGCGCCAGCGCTACGCCGAGGTGCTGGCCACCTGGGACGAGTACGTCGAGCCGATGATCCAGCTGGTCGCCGCCGACGGCGCCTTCGAGCAGGGCGTGCGCCGCGTCGAACAGGTGCTGCTGCGCCTGCTCGGCGATCAGCAGCGCCTCGGCCAACTGGTCGACGACGACCTGTTGCTGCGCACCCACGCGCGCATCCTGGAAATGCAGACCACCGCCCAGCTGACCCTGCGCAAGGCTCGCGAACTGCTGCTGCCGCTGCGCGAGGAAGCGCGCCGGCACAACGCCGTGACCCGTGGCGCCGCCCTGGCGCTGTCGGTGATCCGCAAGAAGGGCATCGACGCCGTGCCGCAGGCGGCCATGCCGCTGTTCACCCGGCCGCAGAGCAACTTCCTCGGCAGCGCCAGCCAGGTCGAGGCCTACGTCTATGCCCTGGCGCGCTTCGAGGCCAAGCCGGCGCATTTCCCCAAGGCCAGCGGCAGCCGCAAGGGCAGCGCGCCCAAGGCGCCGAAGACCGCGCGGGAAATGATCGAACGCTGCGAACAGGCCCTGCCGCTGCCGGATCTGATGACCTGGCTGCTGGAGCAGGAACCGGAAGGCGCCACCGACGAGTTGCTCTACTGGTTTTCACGCCTGTCGCGCGAGTCGCGTTTCCAGCGTGAACGCCTGGAGCGCCGCCAGTACCTGACCCGCGAGCATGAGGTCAGCCTTGCCTCCTTTGCCCTGGTAGGCCAGCCCAATGGCTGAGCTGCCCGTAGGGTGCGCTGTGCGCACCGCAACCGACGACATGGTGCGCACAGCGCACCCTACGACTGCCCGTGAGCATTGCGTATGAACATCGATCTAAAAGAAATGACCCAGCTCGCGGCCGCCTTCCGCGACCTGTTCAAGGGCTACCACATCTCGCGCAGCGAGCCGGAATGCTACGCCCAGCTGTCCAGCCTGCAGGACCAGTACCGCGCGCTGTTCCGCGCCCTCGGTTTCGAGCTGGTGTGCGACCCGCGCGGCTTCTACTACTTCGTCCCCGAGCAGGTCGCCCCGCAGGTGAACAAGACCGCCCAGCGCCTGGCGCTGTTCACCTTCATCCTCGTGGAACATCTCGCTGACCAAGGCCGCGACCCGCTCTCGGTGCTCGACGGCGGCAGCATCGGCCGTGACGAGCTGCCGGCGCTGCTGGAGAAATACCGCGACCTGTTCCTGCAGGCCGAAGTCACCACCTTCGAGGAGCTGGAGGACAAGATCATCCGTCGCCTCATCCAGCTCGGCTTCGCCGAGGACAGCAACGGCGTGTACCGCTTCCTGCCGCCGATGCACCGTTTCCTCGACGTCTGCCTCTCGGTGCAGCACGATCGCGACCTGGCCGCCAGCCTGCACAGCAGCGACCTGCCGCTGCCGGCGCCGGTGCTGCTGGACGATGACGGCGATACCGACGCGACCGCTGTCATCGATATCGAAGAATCAGAGGAAGACGCCATGGCCCGCGCCATGACCGACGAACGTGCCGCACAGGAGATGGACGCATGAGCCAGGAACGCTACGGCATCCGCCGCTTCGCCCTGCTGAACACCGCCGGCTACAGCCTTGGCCTGTTCCCACTGGAAAACCCGCTGTCGGTCTACGGCGCCAACAACCTGGGCAAATCCGCCTCGATCAACGCCCTGCAGTTCCCGATCCTGGCGCGCATGTCGGACATGAGCTTCGGCAAGTACAGCCTGGAAGCCTCGCGCAAGTTCTACTTCGCCAGTGATACCAGCTACATCCTCGTCGAAGTCGCCCTGCCGCACGGCCCGCACGTGATCGGCGTGGCCGGTCGCGGCCCAGGCGGCGGCTTCGGTCACCAGTTCTTCGCCTACGCCGGTGAGCTGGATCTGCAGCATTACCAGCAGAACGGCACCTGCCTGCGTCAGCGCGAACTGTTCAAGAACCTTGGCCAGGCCGGCATCACCGCCTACGAACTCAAGCCCGACGAACTGCGTCGCCTGCTGGTCGGCGGTCACACTAGCATCCCGCTGGATTTGACCCTGATCCCGCTGCGCTCGACCAGCGAGCAGAGCCTGAAGACCTTCCGCGCATTGTTCATCAACCTGCTGCACATGCGCGAGATCACCGCGGCGAAACTCAAGCAGCTGTTCCTCGATGCCTTCGAGCACAGCCTGCGCTCGGGCAGCGTCGACTATATCGCCGCCACCGAGGAAGCCTTCCGCGACGTGCGCCGCATGGAACAGGACTACCAGGCCCTGGTCACCGCCGGCCCACTGATCGAGGCACTGGCCTCAGGCGTGACTCAACGCGAAGTGCTGCGCGGCAAGCTGCATCGCCTCTCGCCGTTGCTCGACAACCTGCTGGGCACCTGGCACGACTACGCCGATGCGCGCAAGGAAGAGCTGGTGATCCAGGCCGAGCACTACCGCAACGAGCAGGACGGCCTGCAGAATGAACAGCGTGGTGGTACCAGCGAGCTGATGCGCCTGGAGCGCGAGATCAGCGAGATCCAGCGCTGGCTGGGCGAGCTTTCCGTGCTGAAGAACCGCTTCGCCCTGGTGGAAAACGCCAAGGTACTGGAAGAGCAACTGCTCGCCGCCAAGGACGCCCACGACGAGCTGGCCGGCGCCCTGGCGCAGTCGCGGCAGTTCTCCAGCGAAGACCTGGACGAACGCCTGCGCGACCTGGAAAAACGCCTCAAGTCGGTCAAGCAGCAACTCGACCACGCCGACAACAACAGCTACTCGCGCCTGCGCGAGGAATTCAGCCAGCAGGACGTCGACCGCCTGATGCGCCTGTTCAACGGCCAGTTGTTCAGCCTGCCGCTGGGTGAGAAAGGCATCCAGGCCGACGGCGACGATTGGGTCAAGGCGGTCGAAGCGGTACTGGATCGCTTCAAGGGTGACACCTTCGCCGTGCCGGGCCTGTCCATCGACCTCAGTCATATCGAACCGCCGGCGCTGCAGGCATTGGCCGACCGCGCCGCCCTGCGCGACCAGAAGGATCGCCTGGAACGCGAACTCAAGCAGCTCAAGACCCAGCAGTCGGTCGCCGCCGACCGCGCCGCCAGCAAGGCCCAGGCCGAGACGCTGTACCAGGCCGTGCTGGATGCGCAGAAAGCGCTGGAAGACTTCCGCAAGAGCCAGACCCTGGCTGCCGAGGAGCCGCAGAAGCTGGAGCGCCTGGCCGAGCTGGAAGGCGCCCAGGACGAACTAAAGCGCGCCAGCGATGCCTTCGCCGAACGCGTGCAGCAGCTCTCGGCCAAGCTGCAACTGGTCGGCCGCCAACTGGCCGATCTGGAAGCCAAGGAGCGCACCCTGGAAGACGCCCTGCGTCGTCGCCAGTTGCTGCCGGCCGACCTGCCCTTCGGTACGCCGTTCATGGAGCCGGTGGACGACTCGCTGGACAACCTGCTGCCGCTGCTGAATGACTACCAGGACACCTGGCAGGCACTGCAGCGCATCGACGGCCAGATCGAGGCGCTCTACGCCCAGGTACGCCTCAAGGGCGTGGCCAAGTTCGACAGCGAGGACGATGTCGAGCGTCGCCTGCAACTCTTGGTCAACGCCTACGCCCACCGCCAGGACGAAGCCCTGACCCTGGCCAAGGCGCGCCGTGCGGCGGTCACCGACATCGCCCGTACCCTGCGCAATATCCGCAGCGACTACGACAACCTCGAGCACCAGCTGGCGCTGTTCAACCGCGAGATCAACAAGCGCCAGGTCTCCAACCTGCAGAGCTTCCGCATCGTCTTGGCGCCAAACAAGGAAGCCCTGCGCCATATCGACCAGATCATCCACAGCGCCGGCCAGTACGAGGAAGGCGAGACCCTGTCGGTGTTCGACCTGTCGCAATCGGCCGACCAGGACGCCAAGAACGAGGAGGCCAAGGACTACCTGTCGCGGCTGGTTGCGGCCAACGGCAACCAGCTGGGTCTGAAGGATCTGTTCGAACTGGCCTTCGAGATCACCAAGGTGCATGGCCAGCCGATCATCCACACCGACATCGATGGCGCCGCATCCAACGGCACCACCATGACCATCAAGGCGCTGACCAACATGTACCTGCTGTTGCACCTGATGGATCGTGAGCAGGCCGGGCGCGTGCGCCTGCCCTACTACCTCGACGAGGCGGCGGATATCGACGAACGCAACCAGCAGGCGCTGATCGAGACCAGCCTGCAGCTCGGCTTCGTGCCGATCCTGGCATCGGTAAAGCCGCAGGTCTCGGCCCACGTGGCCATCGACCTGGAAGGCGGCAGCGGCCCCAACGGCATCTACATCGACGAGGCGGACTGGAAGTTCATCAAGCCGCGCGAAAGTGCCAAAGCCCAGGCACCTCAGCAGGAAGAAGCAGTCGAGCCGGCCTGACCGCATCGCGGCTGAAGCCCCTCCCACGGATCACATACTCGTAGGAGCGGCTTCAGCCGCGAGCTTCTATATCCGCACAAATGAAAAGGGCCGCTCAACGCGGCCCCTTTCATTTCTATAGTTTGCTCACTGCTCCAGCACGATCTTCGGCGCCCACTGCATCCACACATCCTGCGGCTCGTCGAACAGTGCAAAGGTCTGCCCCGGCTGCGCCGGCCCACCCATCTCAGGGTTGTTCGGCGTGGCGAAGGCGATGCCGCCTTCGAGCAACGCCTCCAGCGATTCGGTCCGCACCTTCACGCCCTTGAACAGCCCGGCATCCACACCGATGCCACTGGCGTTCCAGAAGCGGCTGCCCGAACGTACCAGCGGCGCATAACGCGGTTCGATCAGTACATGGATCAATACGCGATCCGAGGTCGGCCCCAGCTCGAAATCCACCACCTTGCCCACCGGCACCTCGCGGTAGCTGACGATCACCCCCGGCTTGATCGAGCCACGCCGCGGCGCGCTCAGCACCAGGCGCAAGCCTTGCTCACGCAAGGCCTGATTCGGCGCAGCGGCCAGGGCGACGAACTCGGTACGTCGCGCTCCTTTCTGCGCAGCCGGTTGTACCTCCAGATACTGGCCGCTGACCAGCGTGCCGAGATTCGCGGCACGGATCAGGCTAAGTTCCGGCTTCACCACCCAGAAGCGCGTCCCCTCACGGGCGATCTGCTCGGCTGCCTGACTGATACGCACGTTGAGGATCACCGCTTGCAGGTCATCGGTCAGGCTGAGGCTCTCGACCTTGCCAACCTCCAGCCCCTTGTAGCGCACCAGGGTGCCTGGTTGCAGACCGTCACCATCAGCCAGCCGAATGGTGATCTGCTGCCCCAGCTGCAAGGCACTGTCGCGGTCAGCATGCAAAGCGAAGCGCTGCACCTGGCGATCCGACCTGGCGGCTTGCAGATCAAGCGTTTCGAAAGCGATGCCACCCGCCAGCAGGGTCTGCAACGACTCGCTCTTCACCTCGACACCGGACAATCCACCCCTTAGGGTGATGCCACTGGCATTCCAGAAGCGTGTGGACGTATTGATCAGGTGTACGTAGTCAGGCTCGATATGCACCCCGAGCACGACCTGGCTATTGTCGCGGCCAAGCTGGTAACTCTGTACCGAGCCCACCTTGATCTGCTTGTAGAGCACCGGACTGCCGACTTCGATCGAGCCGAGCTGATCGGTGAACAGCACCAGATGCAGGCCTGGCGCACCGAGATCCAAAGGCGGCGCCTTGCTCCGCGCGACGAAGTTGCGCGCCGGTGGATTGCCCTTCTCCCCCGGCCGCACGGCAATGTAGTTACCTTTGACCAATGCCTCGAGGCCAGTGATACCGGCCAGCGAAATGGAGGGTTTGACCACCCAGAAGTCCGAGCCCTCCACCAGATACTCTTCGGCCAGTGGATTGATGGTCAGCTCGGCCGTGGCGCTATTGAGGTCGCGATCGACCTTCATGGCTTTCAGCGAACCGACCTGAATGCCCTTGTACATGACCGGCGTTCGGCCTTCCTGCAGCCCATCGAAATCGCTGAGCTTCACGACGATCTTGATACCCGCCTGGGCCTCGTCGTAGTCCTCATAGAGACGGAACGGCAGCGCTGGATCAGTGGGCGGGCTGTCCTTGCGATGCTCGGGCGTGGCGAAGGCAATACCGCCGGCGACGATACTGGCTAGCGACTCGCTGCGCAGTTTGAAGCCGGACAGGTCGGCATCGACGCTGATCCCGCTGGCATTCCAGAACCGCGTATGTTTGCGCACCAGATGCGCATAAGCGGGCTCGATGAACACCTTCACCTCTACGGTGTTCTGGTCATCACCCAGGGTGTAACTCTTCACTCGGCCAACCTGGATCTGCCGATAGAAAACCGGGCTGTCGCGGTTGAGCGAGCCGAGTCGCTCAGCTTTCAGCGTGATGTGCAGCCCCGGTACATCGTCACCCATCGGCGGCTCTTGAGCCAAGGCGGTGAAGCTGCGGGTAGATTCGCCCTCACCGGGGCTGAAAGTAATGTAGTTACCTGAAACCAGCGTCTCCAGACCGCTGATACCAGCCAGACTGACATTCGGTTTGACCAGCCAAAAGCGAGTGCCCTCACGCAGATACTGCTCGAGCTCCTTATTGACCTCCAACTGAGCGACAACACCGCGATTCTTTCCACTTTGATCAAGACTGATGGCCGTTACCTTCCCCACCGCCATGCCCTTGTACACAAGCTCGGTCTTGCCGGCCTGGATGCCCTCGCCGCTGGTGAATATCAGCTCCACCTGAATGCCGGCTTCGCTGTATGCGCGCCACGCCAACCAGCCGCCAATGAGCAGTGCAATAAGGGGCAGAACCCAGATGGCTGACCAGTTCGAGGCAGGACGCGTCTTGGCCAGAGGAAGGTCAGTCATGATCGGTTTCCGTGTTATCCCAGATAAGGCGAGGGTCGAAAGTCAATGCGGCGAGCATGGTCAGTATCACCACACTGGCAAAGGCAGCGGCACCAGCTCCAGCTTCGATGCTGGCCAGGCTGCCAAAATTCACCACTGCCACCAGAATGGCGATGACGAAAATATCGAGCATCGACCAGCGGCCAATCCACTCGATGAAGCGGTACATGAGGATCCGCTGGCGCGCTGACATCGGTTGATGGCGCTGCACGGAATACAACAGCAGAGCGATCCCCACCAACTTGAAGGTTGGCACCAGAATGCTGGCGATAAATACCACCGCCGCAATAGGTAGCATGCCAAAGTTAATAAGCTCCAGTACGCCGCCCATGATGGTCGCAGGCGAACCTTTGCCGAGACTGTTGACCGTCATGATAGGCAGCAGGTTAGCCGGGATGTAGAGAATCGCCGACGTCAGCAGCAATGCCCAGGTTCTGATCAGGCTATTGGGCCGCCGGGCATGAATCTGACCGCCACAGCGGCTGCAGTACTGGTGCTTGGCATCAACGTCGGCAGGATTGAGCTGATGACACTCATGACAGACCAGCAATCCTGCCTCAATCGCCCGCATGGATATCCTCCCCGGACAAGGCTTCCCAGATCTGATGCGGCGACATGATCACCTCCAGCCAGACTTGCACCAGCAACAGCGCGATGAAACAGAACAGGCCCAGGCCGAGGCTCAGGTCAGCCAGGTCCATCAACTTGACCATCGCCACCAGGATGCCCATCAGGTAGACCTCGAGCATTCCCCACTCACGCATGTGGTGGTAGATCCGGTAGAGCAACAGACCGTAGCTACGACCGAAATCCATACGAATACTCAGCAGCACCAGCAGCTGGCAAAGCAACTTGAGCAACGGCACCGCCATGCTGCACAGAAACACCACAACAGCGATACCCTGCATACCGCTTTCATACAACCCGATCACACCGCTCCAGACGGTGTCCTGCGAGGTCTGCCCCAACAGGTTGAGCTGCATGATCGGCAGGAAGTTGGCTGGGACATAGAGCAGCAGAGCCGTCAGTACCAGGGCCAGGCTGCGCCTTACCACGCGATGACGGTGGCTGAACAACTCATAACCACAACGCGGACACTCGGCACTCTCGCCATCCTGCAGCACCGGCTTGCGCATCAACAGATCGCACTCATGACAGGCGACCAGTTGCTCAATCGGCAGGGATGACAAGGAAGATTCGGGCGGCGAGTCAGACATGAAAGTCCCCAGCAGAATTCGCGCATTCTACCCGAGCGGCGCTTTTATTGGTGCGTGCCCCAAGCCTTTAGGAGCGAGCTCTGCTCGCGAAGCGTTGTTTTCCGCGCCGCAAAGAAGAACCCCCAGACCGCTAGGCGATCTGGGGTTTCGTATAGGCGCTTGAGGAAGACCCGGCCGGCGCTCCGGGACTCTCACCGCCACGCGCCATTTTTTGCGCACATAGAAGAAACCCCAGACCGCTTGCGCGATCTGGGGTTTCGTATAGGAGCTTGACGATGACCTACTCTCACATGGTGAAGCACCACACTACCATCGGCGATGCGTCGTTTCACTACTGAGTTCGGGATG
>Ga0222660_1000124_pt1 | contig 43297 bp, 33 predicted proteins | sample AntAcemetagen549_FD_179832 | JGI IMG/M metagenome (GOLD analysis project Ga0222660, IMG submission 179832) | Saline water microbial communities from Ace Lake, Antarctica - #549 | ecosystem: Environmental > Aquatic > Non-marine Saline and Alkaline > Saline | place: Antarctica: Ace Lake...
CGTTTCGATGGATCGTGGCGCAGAAGACGCCTTTTCAAGGAAAGGCACAGATAAAACTTCTCGGTTTGCCAAAAGGACTCAGTCTCGAAGGTGAGATGCCGCGAATCGATGCATCGGGGACGGAAGTGATCTTTAATCTGAAAGCGACTAATGAGGCTTTGTTAGGGCAGGAGACCGGGCTCGGCTGCGAAGTGATCGTCGAAGTGGAAGGGCAAATCATCACCCAGAGAACGGGGAAAGGCTCATTGCGAATCGACCCGGCATTGTAACAAAATGAAATTTCTCTCACTATCAATTTTGGCAGGATTTGCTTTGATCGCCTCAGCCTTCGCTGAGGAGGTGCCTAGTTTCCAAAAGGACATCATGCCGATCTTCTTTCGGGCCGGATGCAATACGGGGACGTGCCACGGTGCGGCCGAAGGAAAGGACGGCTTCAGCCTCTCTCTCTTCGGCTACGACGCGAAGGGAGACTATTTTCGTATCGTCAATGAAATGCCGGGGCGTCGACTCAACGTCGCGGTGCCGGAGCAGAGCCTCCTTTTGAAGAAGGCGACCGGAGCAGTCACCCACACCGGAGGCGAGTTATTTACCCCGAAAAGTCCTTTCTACGAAACGATGCTCCGGTGGATCGAAGCGGGAGCTCCCGACGACGATGCGGAGATTGCTGAAGCTATCGGACTGGAATTATCGCCGGAGAATTTTATCTTCAAAAGAGGGCAGGCTGAGACGGAGCTGAAAGTGACGGCCCACTACGATGATGGCACGAAACGCGATGTCACTTCGTTGGCGAGATTTCATAGCAACAACTCCAGCGTTGTCGAAGTTGATGAAAATGGTCAGGTCTCTCCTGTCGGGAAAGGCGATAGTCATGTCTTTGCTCGCTACAGTCGATTTACGATTGGGGCGGAGGTGATCGTCTTGCCGGGGAAAGGAGGGTTCGTCGCGAAAAGCCCCGTCCCCGGAAACTATATCGACGAGATCATTTTCGATCGCCTCGAGAAATTGCAGATCAATCCTTCGTCGGTTTGCGATGACGAAACGTTTCTCAGGCGAATCACGCTGGACCTCGCGGCGCGACCGCCGACGCCGGAAGAGTATGATGTGTTCATGGCGGATGAATTCGCGGACAAACGCCGTCGAAAAATCGATCAACTACTCCAAAATGACCGCTTCTCTGATTTGTGGACGGCAATATGGAGCGAGCAACTGCGGATCATTGGAGGGAACTACGCGCCGGTTGGGACTCATCTCAAAGCGGCAGATGCCTATCAGGAATGGATTCGAAAACAGATCCAAACGGCCCGTCCGCTCAATGAGTTTGTTTCAGATATGGTCGTCGCTTCGGGGAGTAATTTGCAGAATGGCCCCGTGAATCTTTATACGATGCTGAGTCACCAGCCCCGCTTAGATCCCAAGGCATTTGCCGCCGACTTTTCTCAGGTTTTCCTCGGGATTCAAATTCAGTGTGCCGAGTGCCACAATCATCCCTTCGATCGATGGACAATGGATGACTACTATGGCTTTGTCAGTTTCTTCACCGGGGTGAATCGCAAGCCGGGCGTCGAAGTCAGGGAGCAACGAATCTTCTACGACACCAAAGCGGCCCCCGCTAAACACCTCGTCGACGGGAGGCCGGTTCCCGCGAAAACGCTCGGTGCAGTATCGGCAGTGGAACACAGCGGTGATCCTCGGCGCGCGTTGGCGGAATGGCTGACCTCACCGAAGAACGAACATTTCTCCCGAAACCTTGCGAATCGTATTTGGGCCCAGCTTCTCGGTCGCGGGGTCGTTGAGCCCGTTGACGACATGCGGGTCAGCAATCCGCCTGTGAATGGTCCGCTTCTCGAAGCCTTGTCTCGTCATCTTGCCGATTCAAAATTTGATCTCAGAAGTTTGGTTCGTGATATCTGTAACTCGAAAGTGTATCAACTCAGCAGTCAGCCCAATGCCACGAATGAGTTGGACACTCGGCAATTTTCACGTGCTTACATGCGGCGGTTGCGGCCCGATATCATAATCGACGCGATTGTCGCGATCACTGGAGAAGAGCGAAACTTTCCGGGTTTTGCGCCCAAGACACCTGCAATTGAATTTTATCCGCGAACCGCCGGTAGTACCGAAGGTCCGCATTACGGCGATCCCTTTTTTGAAACCTTCGGGCGATCGAGTCGCGCCAGCGTCAGTTCCACCGAAGTGAAACCTGAGCCGACACTTTCCCAGGCGCTCCACATGACGGCCGGGAACACCTTGGAGCCAAGGCTCGACGCGAACGGAAAATTGAAAAAGATCGTGGAATCCAGTGAGTCTCCTGAAGAAGCGCTCGAACAACTCTTCATCCTGACATTGAGCCGAAAACCGACGGGACATGAGCTGGCGGGTTTAACTGCTCTGATCGGTGACGCCTCCAAAGATGTCGAAGTTTTTCAGGATATCTTCTGGAGTCTTCTCAACTCAACCGAATTTTCATTCAATCAGTAACCGTTGATGGCTTTTTCACGAAGATACCCTGTTCGTTCATCGAGCCTGCCCCGTTGCTTTGTTATATTGCTTTGTTATGCTGCTTCTATTTTACAAGCTGCCGAAGGCGATCCGATTTCCTACGATGATCAGATCAAGCCGATTCTTCGTCAGCACTGTTTGAAATGCCACGGCGATGATAAACAAAAAGCTGATCTCAATCTGCAATCCTTCGCCGCGGCGTTGAAGGGCGGCAGTGGAGGGGAGGCGGTCATTGCAGGGCGGTCGAGTCAGAGCCTGCTTTTTCAAGTGATCACCGATCCTGATGATGATTCCCGGATGCCGCCGAACAAGTCCGCGATTCCCGAGGATCAAATCAGTCTGATTCAGAAATGGATCGACACGGGGCTCCGTGAAACTGCCGCGGGTAAGTCAATGTTGAACGAGCGGGACACCAGTTTTGAGCCGTCTTCGAATGTCGGGATGCGACCAGAAAAGGCGGCGATGCCACACGGGTATCCGACGATTAAGACGACTCCGACGATTCGTCCCTTGCCCATCCTGGCGATGGACAGCAGCCCGTGGGCACCATTGCTCGCGGTTGCCGGGCAGGAGCAGATTCGGCTAATCGATACTGAAACCGAAGCACTTCTCGGAATTTTACCTTTTCCTGAAGGGATTCCCTACGTGATCCGGTTTAGCCGCGATGGCTCGGTGCTTCTGGTTGGGGGCGGGCGTCCCGTCGAGTCAGGAAGCGTGGTGTTGTTCGATGTCGAAACAGGCAAACGACTTGTCACGATTGGTGATGAACTCGATGCGGTTCTCGCAGCGAATCTGAGTCCGGATCAAAAACTGATTGCACTGGGCGGTTCTGGAAAAATCGTAAAAGTCTATTCGACAGCGAATCGTGAGCTCGTTTATAAAATCGAAAAACATACCGATTGGATCACTTCGGTAAATTTCAGCCCTGACGGAACCAAGCTTGCCACCGCCGACCGTGCTGGGGGATTGCATCTCTGGGACGCGAATTCCGGCGGCATCATTTTGAGTTTGTTGGAGCACAAAAAATCTATTCATGCTATCGATTGGAGATTAGATAGTAAGATGCTCGCCTCCGCTTCTGAAGACGGGAAAGTGATCTGGTGGGACGTCTCCGATGGATTCCCCGCCTGGAATAAATCAAATGCTCATCCTCCGAAGCGTCCCGACGGAGTCCACGGAACGATCCCCAATGGGATTTTATCGGCTCGATTTTCTCCGAAAGGTAACCTTATCACAACAGGCCGAGATCGAACCGTTCAGGTTTGGGATGCGAGGGCAGAATTAGTGAAAAAATTTAAGAATGAAACCGGACTGCCGATCAGTTCAGCGATGACTCATGATGGTCATGCTGCCATTTCCGGGGACAGCGATGGAAATGTTTTTTTCTGGCGAGAAGGCTTGCGATGAATAAAGCCCGATGAAAAACCCCCATCTATTTCTTCTCCCTGGCTTGCTTTTTGTTTTCCCATTTGCCCTGGCAGAAGATTGGGGCGCTTTTTCAATTGTCCCGGTGAGCGACCAAAATTTGTGCTCGAAGCCGTCATGGCGTCTCGGTCGGGGCCGATGGCATCGTTTATACCGTTTCCGAAAAATCCGGTAGGCTTATGCGTTATGACAGCGCAGGAGTCGGAACAGTTGTCATGGACGGTATTCTCGGGCACTCGATTTTGGCTCGCCCTGATCGTTCACTTTATTTTCGAAAGAGGTTATCGAGAGTGGCGAAGTTTTTTTGATAGGCCTCGACGACTCCGGTGTCTTTCGGAGTAGAGCCTTCGATGATAAGCCAGTCCTCGTAACCGGCCTTCGTGAGGGATTGTTGAAATTTCACGAAGTCGACATCCCCTTCACCAATGAGTCCTTTGTTTTCTTTGCAGTGAATCTGGCAGATTCGATCTCCGCCGAGCTGAACGACTTCTTCATAGATATCGTATTCCATTCGGAGGGAGTTCGCTGAGTCGTAGTAGACCTGAATCGCTTTCGAGCCCACGCCGTCGATGATTTTGAGATGATCGTCGGCGGAAAGGAGGGATTCAATTCCCAAGACGACGCCGGCATCTTCCGCCTTTTTTGTGACAGTCTTGAGTTTTTGGATCACGGCTTCCATCAACTCCGGCTTGCCATTGATGTCTCCTTCTCCAAAGAAGGCGAGCAGGGAAATATGGGGAGCTTTGTCAGGTTGCTCTTTGCTCATCGCTGCCATCACGTCGATGACGTCTTCCACCCAGTCGATCGATTCTGGATGTGTCGCGAGTGGCATCTTGTTGAGGATGCCCATCCCGAGTGAGGCGAGCTGAATGCCTGTCTCGTCGACTTTTCGATAGTATTGCTCGCGGACTTTTGCATCGCGTAGATCAAATTCCGAATCCGGAGTGCTGAAGCTGACTTGCAAACCTTCCAATCCGATTTCGACTGCAACATCGAAGGCGGAAATATCCTGCTGTTTTTTAATCGACCAGTCGCAGGCACCGATAGGGAATTTTGGTTTCTCGTCAGCCCATGTGGTACGGGGCGCGGTTCCTGCCGCGGCAGCGGCGAGTAGTTGGATTGAATTTCTACGTGTGATCATTTTTTTGGCAGGGTTCTTTTTTTGGGGGCGATACGGGGATCATTGTCCTATTCCCGCAGACAATGAACCCTGCCGGTATTGAAGCGATTTTCTTTAAAATCGGCAATACTGGAGCAAAAATATCTGTGAAATCAGGGGGGGGCTTCGGTCCATCACCTCTTTATCTTTACGCTCGTCTTTTTCCTAATCTACGCCGGAGCGATTGCGACGGGCGAGTACCGTCTATTTCCGGACGATTGTTAGAAAAAGGGATAGGGGCTTCTGGAAAGAGTGATTGGGCTTTGGGCCGCGTTTTGGCAAACGCAGCTACTTGAGTAATCGATCGCCATCGGCGATTTGTTAGTGGGAGGGCCGGAAGCACTTATTATAATTCGAAAGAGCCACTGCTGCACCCCACGCAGAAAGAAGTCATCTCCCCGCCGCGAAATGCAGTCGTAAAACGAACGCCCCTCTCCCCGTCGTCGTGCTGTCCTGATCCCTTGAGGCTACCGAAATGTGACCGAAAAAAGGTTCAAAATAACAATGCTTTATTATGCTTTCTTCCCGCTATTTGTCTGTCCCTTAAAACATTAAAATAATTAGCTCTTGTTTCATCCGTGCTAAATTCAGCATCTAACGGAGCATGTTGCTTGGATTAGAAAGGATGGAACATGGATTTAATGGATCGGATAGGCATAGCTGAGTTTTCCGACAACCTCTTCAAACAACCTCTTCAAGGAAGGTGAACATTCCCTTTCCCGCGAAGCATGACCTCCTCGTTCTTGCTTCCCGAAACGATGTTCCGAACGATTAGGTTATTTTCTCCCTCCACGAGAATACCGGTTTTTGCGGAGTTCTTGACCACATTCCCCTGAACAGTGTTGTGAGACGAACCCTGGCGCAAAGAAATCCCGTCGGACTTGGAATCGATGATCTCATTGTTGAGGATTAGGTTTCGCTCGTTCAATCCCGGCAGATTGCAATACTGCCAGACGACAATTCCGACCGCAGGACGAGTTATCTGATTCCGTGCGACCAGACAATGGGAGGCATCATTCAGTTCAATATTATGGCAATCTGCCAGCGTGTTGCCCACCGCTTCGCAATGATAGGAGAAGTGATCAAAATCGATTCCCTCGGCAGCCGTGTTCTCAATCTGAGATTCATAAACTCCGCTGTGGATAACACTGTAGAATCCGATTCCGCGATGGTGTGTATTCTTTATCTTACAACCAACGATCCGGAGACCCTCGACTGGAGGAGCGGTCGGCCCCGTTTCATATGAGTAATTCCCTTGCGCAATAATCGCACAATGGAAGGTATGATTCTTCGGAACGACTGGCCAAGCGTCGCGGTTCATATCGATTACCACATTCTGGATGAGAATATTCTTCGCTTCGTCTTTCACAACTATGCCATTGAAAACAGCAATCATTTTCGAGCCTTTTGGCACGGGATATTTCAGGGGCTTTGAAAGATGCAGAATATTCGCGTCGTGGTGATCCACCTGCGCCATGACGTAAGGAGCATAAAATGATTTGCCGTTCGGAGGAACGACCTTTCTACCGGGGCAATGGATCTCGATCTGGATTCCGCCAGAGATGTCAGTGGGCTTATCCAAAACGAGGCGGGTTGCACCGATTTCAGCGTCTTCAGAAGTCACCTCCATTTGCTGCGGAGCAGCTTTCAAAATAGCGCCGTCCTCTCCGAGTAAAGTAACATTCTGTTTTCCAGAGAAACTCAATTCACGATCCAATGTGTACTCGCCTGACTTGAGCATAACGACGCCCCCACCCTGAGCGTGAACTTGGTCAATCGCCTCCTGAATTGTGGCAAGCGGCGTACCCGTTTCAATCGTGATATGGGCAGACGAAGCTTCATCTGCTCTTGTGAAAGAGCCGGCATAGAAAACGAGAACAAAGGCAATCAGCTGAAACGAAATTTTCATTCTAATATTGAGGTATCTTATTTCGAATAAGGCTCAGCCCCAGTGCTGTGCAATCTTCGTTTTTAAAAAGGCAACGCTCCGCGCGAGCTGATCGATGCCGTCGACACCGTCTTCGATACTGATCCAGCCGTCGAAGCCTTTGCTCTTCAGTTCCGAGAAAATGGAATCGTAGTCGTTGAGGCCTTTCCCTATTTCGCCGTGGCGGAGGCGCTTGGCGTAGCCTTCTGCTCCACCTTCTTCGCGGCGTAAATCTGCTATCGTTCCTTCGGCAAGATATCGATCACTGGCATGCATCGTGACGACTCTTGAGGAAACCCGCTTCAGAAGTTCAAGGGGGTCTTCGCCGGCGAGGTAGGTGTTGCTGGGATCGTAGTTCACCCCAAAGTGCGAGTGCTGAATCGCATCGACGAGTTCACAGAAGACGTCCATCTTTTGGGCAAATTCGGGGTACTCCCAAAAATCATCTTTGTAATGATTTTCGATGATCAGGGTGATTCCTCTTTCTTCGGCGTAAGGGAGGCAGGCTTCGATCGATTTTACTGCGAGTTGGACACCTTGTGAAATGCTTAGTTCGGGACGGCGCTGCCCGCTGAGGACACGGCAATAGGAACCGCCCAGTGTTTCCGTCATGTCGATCCAGTTCTTTTGCTTCGCAATCTCGTTGGCGCGGAATGCTGGATCAGGATGGGTGAAGTCAGGCGAGCAACACATCATCGGAATGACACGCCCGGTCGCCTCAACTTCTTTTCTGAAACGGAGCCAATTGGATTTGTCCTCCATCTCGAGAAAGCCGGCATACCACTCAAGGCCTTCCACCTCCAGAGTGTCGGCGAGAGCGATCCATTCGGAGACGGTCATGCTACCCTCTTTGCAGAGAGCCTGCATGTAGGCTTTGGGAAATGCGGCAAGTTTGGGCATGGAGAAACGGTGCTTAGCTGGGAATCGTAGTACTGTCTTTAGGAGGGTTTCTGCCAATGAAAGGATACTGCTCGAGGTCGATGACCTGCCCGCTGATCGGGCCGCTCTCTTCGGCGAGCCAGTAGATCGCGGCCATCGCAATTTCCTCAGGTTTTAAAATTCTTCCAGAGGGCGCATACACCTTGGGCAAATCAGAGGGCCAATCGTCGCTAAGACCGTGCTCGCGTTTCCGCTGTGCTTCATTTTCAGTGAGAACCCAACCCGGGTTGATCTGGTTCACCCGAATTCCGTTTTCTCTCATGAGGGTGTCTCCGAGGTTCCGGGTCATCGTCATGAGAGCGCCCTTCGATACGCTGTAGGGAAGAAGGTCGGGTTCTCCGCTCCAGGCGTTCACGCTCCCGATATTGAGGACGGTTCCCCTGGACGCGCTGAGCTGACGCAGTGCTGATTGAATGAGCCTGAATGGGGCGATCGTGTTCACCGCGAGGATACGATTGAAGAACGTTTCGTCGGTGGTGTGAATATTCCCCGAGGCAACCATCGCGGCGTTGTTTACGACGGCATCGAGCTTCCCAAAACTTGAGACCGCGAGTTCGACGAGTCTTTCGGGGCACCCGTCGTCGGTTAAGTCTTCAATATGGAGAATTGCATTGTTGGCGCCTAAGTTTGAGACGACCTCTTCTCCCAGATCCTGTTCGAGTCCGTGAACAACGACTCGCGCGCCTTCAGCGACAGATTGGGTCGCGATTGCTTTCCCGATGCCGGTACAACTTCCGGTCACGATGATAACTTTGTCTTTTAGTCGCATGGAAGTGTTTCAATGTTAGAAAGGTGTTATTCGGGGCGCAATACTGATTTTACGACTTCGCCCGTGTGCATTTTTTCAAAGGCTTCGTGCCAGTCCGTGATCGACCAAACGCCACCGATGATGGGTTTTACGTCGAGTTGTCGGCTCGAGAGCAAGGCGATGACTCGTTCCCAGATGGGCCAGTTGTGGCTGAAACTTCCTTGTAAGGTGATGTTTTTTTGGACGAGGGGATCGAGATTGAAGCCGAGTGGCTGCGGCCCCCAGCCGACTTTGCTGATCCAACCGGCAGGACGAACGATATCGAGGGCAATCTTCAAAGTGGCGCTGGCTCCGGCGGCGTCGATGACACCTTCACATCCGAGGCCGTCGCGAGCGTTTGCCCACTCGGTGACGTCCCCGACGATGACATCGCATCCGTAGGATTTGGCGATATTGAGTCGATGCGCATCCTGCTCGAGCCCGACAATAGCGACCTCAGCACCGCAGAGACGGGCCATTGCGGCACAGAGTATTCCGATCGTTCCCGGGCCTAGGACCACGACACGGTCACCCGGTTCGATGCGGGCATTTTTCACGACGGCGCTGTAAGCGACGCAGCAGGGTTCGGTGAGGCAGGCTTGCTCAAAGGGAAGTGATTCGGGGACGTGATGAAGAATGCGGGACGGCACCCGCACGTATTTGGTCATCGCTCCATTCACGCCGTAGCCGAAACCTTTGCGAGTGGGGTCGAGATTGTAGAGCCCCCGTTTCGTCATCGGATTGTTCTCGCTGATGATAGCGGCCGTTTCCGAAACGACTCGATCGCCCTCGTTCCAGTCTTTTACTTCCGACCCTGTCTCAATGATATGGCCGCCGAATTCGTGACCGAGCACGACGGGATAGTTCACAGGCCAGGAATGATCGGCGGTCCACTGGTGCAAGTCGCTGCCACAGACTCCGACATTGGCGACTTCGAGGAGAACATCTGTCGGCCCAATTTCGGGGCGACTGATTTCGCGAATTTCGACTGATCCTTTCTCAGGAGCAAAATTAACAACAGCAGGAGAGCTCATATTTTTCTAAAAGGCGGGAACATCCTGTGCGTGAATCGCTTCGCAAATCATGCGGAGAGAACCTTCGAGATCTCCATCCGCGGTTTTGAAGGCATCTGCGTCAATCGTGAGAGGAGCACCCAGAACCACGAGCGGTGCTCCGTATTGGGGGCATTGGATTGCCTCTTCGAGACTGAGGCCGCCCACGGCCTGAACCGGAACATTGACCGCGTTGACGATTTCTTTCAGATCATCGAGCGGGCTCGGCATGCGATTACCTGCCGCGGCAATCCCGCGCCGCTCGTCGTAGCCGATGTGATGAATGACGTAGCCGCAGCCGAGGTCTTCGAGAAATCGTGCCCCTTCGACCATGTCGGGGCAGCCCAAATTGTCTCCCATCACCTTGCACCCCAAATCAGCTCCTGCCTTGACAACACACTTGATCGTTTCGGCGTGCGCTCTCGCCATGACAACGACATGCGTTGCGCCGGCTTTGGCCATCATCTCGGCCTCAAGATAGCCGCCGTCCATCGTCTTGAGGTCGGCGACAATAGGGACTTTTGGAAAAGCATCTCTCAGCGAACGAACCCCATGCAGCCCTTCGGCAAGAATGAGGGGGGTTCCTGCTTCGAGCCAATCGACTCCCGCCCGCATCGCGAGCTCAGCAGTCTCCAGTGCTTCGTCGATATTTGTGAGATCGAGGGAAATTTGGACAATTGGCTTCATCGTGGATTTGATTCGGGAATGATATTATATCGAAGATTCAGAGGGGGAACAGGGCGCATTTAACCGTGTTTAATGATCGACCTGACCCTATCGAGATGCTGGTTCAAAAAGGCGGTAACCATTTATAGTTCAGGGGGGGGCGTCGATGTTTGTTGCGTCCCGATTTCGATTAGTAGCGAGGCACTTCGGGATCAATCTGGGTAGACCACCGATCGATTCCTCCGGCGAGACTCCATACTTTTTCTAAACCCGAATCCCGAAGGAAGAGAGTCGCGTTCATGGAGCGTATTCCATGGTGGCAGTAGACGATTACGGGGAGCTGGTTCTCCGCTCCGGTCAGCTTTGCGGGCGCTTCCTCGGCAAAGCGGGACAAGGGAATCAGCTCGGCATTCTCGATGCGGCAGATCGCGAATTCGTCTTCCTCACGGCAGTCTACGAGGCGAAATGTCTCTGTTTCCTCGCTCGAAAGGAGTTTTTTTAGATCGTTCGGGGTGATTTCGGGTTCTGAAAGGGGGGGAAGCATGACGTCTAAGAAGTGTTTAAATATGGAAAAATCAAATTGAAGGATCGATTCCCGCCTTCATATTGTCGTAAGCGAGACCCGCTTCTAATATCTATGCCTAACTACGATTACCAGTGCAAAAAATGCGGACATGAGTTCGAAGTCTTTCAGCGAATGTCTGCTGATCGGCTCACGGATTGCCCGCTTGAGGATTGCGGCGGGGAAGTTAAACGTCTTCTCGGGACCGGAGCCGGCATCATATTCAAAGGCTCAGGTTTTTACGAGACGGACTATCGCAGTGACTCATACAAAAAGGCCGAAAAAGCCGATAAACCTGAAAAGGCCGAAAAAACCAAAAAGGCCGACAAATCTGGAAAGACGTCATCTGATTCAAGCGGCGGCAAATCGGATTCAGGCAAAAAGGCAGACAAGTAGACGTCGAAGAACTGAACTCAGATATAGTTATGAAACCTCATCGCAGAAAAAAGACCTCTCCAAGGAGGGTTCAGGAAGGTGCTGCTCCGGCAGATCCCGCCAATGCCGCGGTTCCCGTTGAACCGATTCCTGAAGAGCCGCAATACGAGGAGCCTGCAGGCACTTATGATCCAGGCCAGGCGCTAGCTGAAGAGCAGCAGGCATACGTCGATCCAAATCAGGCATATGTCGATCCGAACGCGGGATACGCCGAGCCGGTAGCGGCTCAGGAAGAAACAGTTCCGCCACCGCCTGCGATTATTCCGGCCGCCGGGGTTTATGATACCAGTCCGGAACCATCCCCGGCGCCTCGGGTTACGGCTCCAAGGGCTCCGGCCGTTGTTTCTAAGCAGCCGGGAGTAGGTCCCCGCGTTCAAGGCCGTCGACCCGTAACGACCAGTGGTCGCGGACGTCCGCCTTATAAGCGCCCCGCCGCCTACACGCCGAGTGGCGGTGGTATCTCGATGATGACGGTTTTCATGACTCTGGTCGCAATTGGTATGCTTGCGGTCGTTGTGATGATCGTTCTTCCCAAAGAGATGTCAGGCGTGAAAGGGTATCCTGTTAGTCCGATCGCGAATTCGACGCCGCGAAATCTCTTATCAGAAACTCAGCAGCTGATCGTCGATCGTGGCGGGGAAATTACCTTCTCGGAAGCGGAAGTGAACCAGTATTTAAACCAACGAATGGAAGGTTTGCAGGGTGGGCCTTTAGCGGCTCTCGTGCAATTCAGAGGGATTTACGCTGATTTTTCCAAGGAGCAGGCTGAATTCTTGATCGAGCGGGAGATTTTAGGTTTCCCCGTGACGATGTCGAGCAAGATTACAGCGGAGTCTTTTCGTGGAAGTCTTAGTTATCGCCCCGTCGGTTGGACTCTTGGAAAGATTGATCTCAGCTCCCGAAATGTGAAGCCGGTCATCGAAATGTTCCTACGCATGCGAAGTTCGTTTATGGATGAGTATCAGGTTCTTCAAATGATGGCTAACGTCAGGTTTGAAGACAATAAAGTAACGCTTACGACTTCCCGCTAGTAACAAGCGGAAGCCTTTTCCTGCTCATGTCAGATTCCGATGCAATTCTTCATGAGGGAAAGTTTCTCAGCTACTTTCGCACTGAGAAGGGTTGGGAGTATGTGAGTCGTTCTAATGCGAAGTCCTGCGTTGCGATTCTCGCGGTCACTGATGACAAGCGAATCATCCTCGTAGAACAGTTTCGACCTCCGGTGGGACGCAATGTCATCGAGCTGCCGGCAGGACTCGCAGGCGATATCCCTCTGCAGGAAGAGGAACCTCTCGTCGTTGCTGCTAAACGTGAGCTGAAAGAGGAGACTGGCTACGTCGCGAAGAATTGGACCTCGCTCATGGTGGGGGTGTCTTCTGCCGGTCTAACCGATGAAAAGTCGACTATTTTTTACGCAACCGGCCTCACTAAAATGACCGAAGGTGGCGGCGTCGGGGGCGAGAATATCAAAGTGCATTTTGTCCACCAGGGCGATGTAATCAACTGGTGCCGTGATCGGCTCGCTGAAGGCAAAGACGTCGATTTCAAGATCTTTGCAGCGCTCCAGTTGGCCCGTTCCATGTCGCAGTCGAAAGAGGGGCGTCTCTGGTATTGATCAGCGATCAATTTGCCGGCAGCGAGGCGCGCGGAAATTCCTCCTGCACTTCCGTTAACATTTCGGTCCATTCGACTTCGTCATAGCGACGGGAGAGATGTTGTAAGATAAGCTCTTGAACGCCCGCTTCTTTGGCTAGCTGCCCAACCAGCCCAGTCGTCATGTGGCCATTTCGTTCGGCTAAGATTTGATCCGTATTCCGATACTGGCATTCGCATACCAGCGTCCCGGTTCCCTTTAGCCACTTGACGAGTTCATTCCATTTCGCGCTGCCTCGTTCAACACGGAAATCGGTGAGGTAGGCGAGCGATTCGCCATCACGCGTCTTGAGAAGGTCTTTTCGCAATTGGCCAAGATCGAAATCCCTGTCGTCGACGGTCAGCTTGATATGGTCTCCGATCGTTTCATCGGTGAGTGTTTGGAGCCACTCTCCGGGGCGAAGCCCGATCGATTGCAAAGCAGCTCGATCGATGTTTTTTCTCTCGCTTTCTTTCAGTAAATAGCCAACCGAGGAAATGTCTCCGTGCGGTAGGAGAATGCTTTTTAATGTAAATGATTTTGAAGTGAGGTCAGGTCGGTTGCTCTCTCTCGCTTGAGGGGGGAGCGCTTCATTTTTGGCAAAGGCTTCACGAGTGAGGAATCGGCTTTTTGCTAACTCCGTTTCAGAGAGTTCGTGAACGAGCCACTCGCCGGGCTGGTCGTGATGCAGGTTCCAGGAGAAGCCTTGAAAGCGATGCCCTATCACATCGATTGTTCCGGGAGGCCCCCAGACGTGAACACTGCCGTTGGGACGATTGTAATTGTGACGGAAAAAAGTATCGAAACCCGAGACATGATCCATGTGAAAATGGGAAAAAAAGAGATGCTCGATTGATTGGAGGGCGGATATGCGAACGTCTGAGAGGCAAGCTTCGCCGCAATCGAAAAGCAGAGTCTCCTGTGATTGTCCGGTATCAACCGTCACCAACAGTGCGTTGTCTTCACCCCGCTTTCCCAGTATCTCCCAATTAATAGCCATCCGAGAAAGGTAGCAAGGGCACGCCCGTCCGTCACCTGGAGTTCCGGACTATTTAAAAAACGGTAGCCGGGTCCTGGGGAGTCCGTCCCGCTGGATTGACCTGCAGATAAGTCCCTTGGGCTCAGGGCGGATCGATAAACGATGCACGGTCGCTCTCAGCGAGGCCTCGTTCCTCGCCCGACCCCTCGGAGCTCGGAGCTCGGATCAATGGAGGAAATGACGGTGGCCGGTGAAGACCATCGCGGCGTCGTGCTCGTTTGCTGCTTTGATGACTTCTTCATCGCGGATCGAACCTCCCGGTTGGATGGCCGCGGTGGCACCTGCTTCAAGAGCGTTTACGAGACCGTCAGGGAAGGGGAACATCGCGTCACTGGCAACGATTGAACCTTTGAGGCTGAGGCCGGCTTGTTCTGCTTTCCAGATGGCAAGGCGACAAGAATCAACGCGGGACATCTGACCGGCGCCGATAGCGAGGGTTCTATCGCTGGAAGCGAAGACGATGGCGTTTGATTTGACGTGCTTCACAACTCTCCAGCCAAAACGCATTGCCTCGATTTCCTCTGCCGTGGGAGGGCGTTGTGTAACGACCTTTTGCTCAATGTCATCGAGGCCAAGTGCTCTTTTATCGCGATCCATGACGAGAAGCCCACCCGGCGCAGATCGAACGATGGGATCATCAAGGGTCTCTTTGAATGCTTCGTGCATTTGGATGAGACGAAGATTTTTCTTCTTCTGAAGAAGGGCCCGGGCATCGGTTTCAAACTCAGGAGCAATGATCACATCGGTGAAAATTTCGGAAATGACGCGAGCCAATCCAATTCCGAGAGGGCGGTTGCAGATGATGACTCCGCCGAATGGCGCCTGTCGGTCGGTCTCGAATGCTTTTTCCCAGGCGGCACGCAGATCGTTCTCATCCGCGCCCACTCCGCATGGATTGGTGTGCTTGAGAATCGCAACGGCGGGACGACGGAACTCGAGGATGAGCTCGGCGGCTCCTGCGATATCAATCACGTTGGTGTAACTGAGGCCTTTGCCCTGAAGCTGTTTGAAGTAATCAGCAAAGTTACCGAAAAGCGATGCCTCCTGGTGAGGGTTTTCGCCGTAGCGCAACTCCTGGGAGAGAGGGAGAGTGATCGAAAATGAGCTTTCCGTTTCCTGGATGTCATTCAGGTGGGCCGCAATCGCTGCGTCGTAAGCGGCTGTCCGCTGGAATACTTTGATAGCGAGACGCTCCCGGTTCTTCAGTGTTGTTTCGCCGTCGTGCTTATCGAGTTCATCAAGGACTACCTGATAGTCATCCGGATCTACGACGACGGTGACGGCGTCATGATTTTTGGCTGCAGAGCGAAGCATGCTCGGCCCCCCGATGTCGATTTGCTCAATCGCATCGGCCCGAGTCACACCCTCTTTGGCGACGGTTTCTTCAAAGGGGTAGAGGTTTACCACGACCAGATCAATAGGGACGATATCGTTCTCCTTTGCCTGCTTGACGTGTTTATCACTATCGCGGCGGTGGAGAAGCCCTCCATGAATCTTGGGGTGGAGCGTCTTCACCCGACCGTCGAAGAGTTCGGGGAATCCGGTGAAATCGGATACTTCGGTAACAGGAATCCCCAAGCCAGCGATGAACTTAGCAGTTCCGCCAGTCGAAAGTATTTCGATATTATGCTTGTTAAGACCTTTTGCGAAGTCTTCGAGACCTGCCTTATCCGAGACAGAAATGAGGGCGCGGGAAATGCTCATAGTTAATCGTTCTCGCAGCATTATCACCTACCGGAAGCGACGCAAGGCGAAATCGACGAAAGAGAAATTGAATGATCTCTTTGGTTCGGGAAATAGCCGGAATTCCCACTCACTTTAAAAAAATACCCTAAAGTTTTAAAAACATCTTGTCATTTAGTAAGTTTTTCCTTATAATCCGGAGATATTACTCTTATCCACCTTCGAACTATGAAATATTTTATTCTCTTAACATTCGGGCTAGCGCTTCTTACCACCTCCTGCAAAACGAACGGCGCAGGCAAGACGGCGGCTAAGGCAAATCCTTATCAGAGCAATCCTTACTACGGCTCAAGCGGAAGCAGCACATCTGATTACTCGAGCACGGCTTCCTCTTCAGCGTATCCGACCTACAGCGAGAGTAACTACACCCCGCCTTCGGTTGCAACTCCCAGTGTTCCTTCAGTCCCTTCGGCACCGGCTTACAGCGGTCCTGCGACAACGAATGCCGACACGCCAAGCGCTGGTTCCTCTTCATCGCACACGGTTGCGGGTGGCGAAAATCTCTATCGGATCAGCTTGAAGCACAACACATCGGTCGCTGCGATTAAGAGCGCTAACAGCCTCAGCAGTAATACGATTCACCCTGGGCAGACCCTGCGCATTCCGTAAAGCGGAAGGAAGATAACTTCGATTAAAAAGCCTTCCGGATTATACCGGCAGGCTTTTTTCGTGTCTAAGCGTGACGCCTTAAGTTACGCTTTCCTTATCGGAGCTCCGGCGCGCTTTTGCAAGATCGTCATCGCCCGGAGAATGGCAGTCTCGTCCATCTCATTCACTTCCACTTTGTCTCCAATTTTCGGAACCAGAGTGATGGTTAGTTTTCCACCAAGGTGTTCACGGAATTCTTCGAGCCCGGCAAGAACGACCGGGCGACCGCCTTCTTTTTCTTCTAGGAAAGCTGACCAAAGCGAGAATCCCACGGTTTCAATAAGATTTAAAATTTCTTCAGCTGTCGCTTTGTCGAGAAGACCAATTTCCACCGAATAGAGGATATCAACCGCCATGCCGACCGCGACGGCTTCTCCGTGACTTACCTGGAAATTTGAAATCTGCTCCAGTTTGTGGGCGATCCAGTGGCCGAAATCGAGAGGTCTTGCCGATCCGTATTCGAAAGGATCACCGCTCGTGGCGATGTGATCGACGTGATTTTCCGCGCTTCTTCGGATTGTCATCTCGAGGGGGTGCTTTTCGAGGCGTCCTAGTGAGGCGGCGTTTTCGAGGATGAACGCATAGAAATCCCTGTCCCGAATAAGGGCAACCTTGATCGCTTCGATGATGCCATCGCGGCAAGCCCTCGGGGGAAGGCTCGAAACGAAGTCGAGATCATTAATGATAGCGAAAGGAACTGCGAAATTACCAACCCAGTTTTTCTTATTAAAGAAGTTCACACCGTTTTTCACCCCTACGCCGCCGTCGCCCTGGCTGAGGGTGGTTGTTGGCATTCTGATGAGACGAATCCCCCGGTGGGCCGTCGAGGCACCAAATCCCGTGAGGTCGAGGAAGGCCCCTCCACCGATCGCAACAATGTAAGAATGACGGCAGATCTTATGGAACTCGATTGCCTGCCATATCTTCTCGACGAGACTCCAGTTGTTCTTGCAAGGTTCTCCTCCTGGAAGCTTGAGGGGAGGGCCGACAAGATTGAGCGTGTCAGAGTGCTTCGCAAAATAGGATGAAATTTGGTTCTCGAGGCCCGAATTTGATTCCGCTACGCCTTCATCAAGGAGGACGAGGACCTTGGAAGGTCCTCCCAGCTCGCAGGCATCGGCAACCAAATCGCGCAGGGTGTGATTCATCGCATCAAAGGCTCCGTGGGTAAAAGCAACACGGTGCTGAAATGTGATAGGGATAGAACGCTGAATCATAAGAAGGGAAGAAACATAAGCCGATTCACCGCAAAGGGCAAAGTGACGTGAATAGGGGAGGATCGAGGGGGGATCTCAGGAGCGATCAAGAGAAGCCGGGGTCTTTCTGCAGGATTGCAAAGTGAGAGCCGGGGAGCGGATCCAGATTGCGACCGACTTTCCACGAGGGGTAACCCCGGTCAAGTTCATCAGGTCAATTAGCTAACACCACCTCTTCATGCAGAGCGATTCGGGATAATTCTTGCGGATGCCTCCCTTTTTCAAGACACGAAAGGTGTACGCCGCCTCGAGCACTTACGATTTTGAGATTTAAAATTCTTTCTTCAATCGTGAATCAGACAAGGCCGATCAACTTTCAAAGCGGACCCATCACGGGGCCGGAATCCCCGCTCTCATTGACTTGTTCTTCTGATTGATAGTGCAGCGAAATATGATGAGCCGTCCCGACCGATCAGTCGTTTCGATCGAAACTTCGATTAATTTACGAATGTGCTATAAAAAACGCTCGACTTCCTCAGGATCCGAGTTAATATCGACGCCCGCCCAAAAGAGGGCAGGCGCCACAATCCGCACGATGCGGATTTCCTAATTTAAGGAGATGGTGATTGAGATCTTTTAGTAAAATCAGGCCGAGTATTACAGTTCGGATTACAGCGAGATTAGCTCGTTGAATCAAAGTATTATTCGGTGATAAGGAAAAGGCTAAATTGTGTGCTGCACGTTAACAAAGAGTAACGTGCCGAGCAGAGTAAAATCTGCTCAATGTCAATTTTCCGTTTTTAGTAGAACAATAGGAATTCAGCAATGAATGCCAAGCGTTTCTAAGATCGGGATCAATTTTCTATTCGGAGAGTTTGATTCTGGCTCAGAACGAACGCTGGCGGCGTGGATAAGACATGCAAGTCGAACGGGGAACTTACTTAGCTTGCTTTGAAAGTTCCTAGTGGCGAACGGGTGAGTAACACGTGAGTTACCTGCCCTGAAGCGGGGGATAGCCCGGGGAAACTCGGATTAATACCCTATGTGATCGCAAGATTAAAGGCGGCTATTTATTTAGCTGTCGCTTCAGGATGGGCTCGCGGCCTATCAGCTAGTTGGTGGGGTAAAGGCCCACCAAGGCGATGACGGGTAGCTGGTCTGAGAGGACGACCAGTCACACTGGAACTGAGACACGGTCCAGACACCTACGGGTGGCAGCAGTCGAGAATCATTCGCAATGGACGAAAGTCTGACGGTGCGACGCCGCGTGGAGGATGAAGGCCCTAGGGTCGTAAACTCCTGTCATCAGGGAGTAAAAACTTACGTAGTAACTGACGTAGGGCTTGATAGTACCTGAAGAGGAAGGGACGGCAAACTTCGTGCCAGCAGCCGCGGTAATACGAAGGTCCCAAGCGTTGTTCGGATTTACTGGGCGTAAAGAGTCTGTAGGCGGTGTGGTAAGTCAGATGTGAAATCCCGGGGCTCAACCCCGGAACTGCATCCGATACTGCCACACTAGAGTATTGGAGGGGAGTCTGGAATTCTCGGTGTAGCAGTGAAATGCGTAGATATCGAGAGGAACACTAGTGGCGAAGGCGAGACTCTGGACAATAACTGACGCTGAGAGACGAAGGCCAGGGTAGCGAAAAGGATTAGATACCCTTGTAGTCCTGGCAGTAAACGGTGCACGCTTGGTGTGGGGAGGTTCGACCCTTTCCGTGCCGGAGCTAACGCGTTAAGCGTGCCGCCTGGGGAGTACGGTCGCAAGATTAAAACTCAAAGAAATTGACGGGGACCCGCACAAGCGGTGGAGCATGTGGCTTAATTCGATGCAACGCGAAGAACCTTACCTAGGCTTGACATGTTAGTCGTAGATTTGTGAAAGCTTATCGTCACTTCGGGTGGACTATCACAGGTGCTGCATGGCTGTCGTCAGCTCGTGTCGTGAGATGTTGGGTTAAGTCCCGTAACGAGCGCAACCCCTATGAACTGTTGCCAGCGGGTAATGCCGGGGACTCTGTTCAGACTGCCCAGATTAACTGGGAGGAAGGAGGGGATGACGTCAAGTCAGTATGGCCCTTACGCCTAGGGCTGCACACGTGCTACAATGTCCAGTACAATGTGAACCGAGACCGCGAGGTGGAGGAAATCAGTAAAACTGGGCTCAGTTCGGATTGTAGGCTGCAACTCGCCTACATGAAGTTGGAATCGCTAGTAATGGTACATCAGCTACGGTACCGTGAATACGTTCCCGGGTCTTGTACACACCGCCCGTCACATCATGGAAGCCGCTCGCACCCGAAGTATCTACAATTAGGAGGTCCTAAGGTGTAGGTGGTAACTGGGATGAAGTCGTAACAAGGTAGCCGTAGGGGAACCTGCGGCTGGATCACCTCCTTTCTATGGAGCGATTTCGCTGGGACACAATCTCAAGTGTGTCCATGTAAGGCGAATAGGTCGATACCTAAGCAGTCGGATTAACTGGCTGTATCGGTAAGAGTAACAGAAATGTCTCAACTTAATATATTACGACACGTTACTGTGAGTTTTTGTGCAGTGCACAATTTAGCATTTTCCTTTCTCGATGACTGAAAGAGCAGCGCGGGATAAGAATTTTGGGGGCATAGCTCAGTTGGTAGAGCGCCTGCTTTGCAAGCAGGATGTCAGGAGTTCGAATCTCCTTGCCTCCACTTTATTTTGAAGCTGGAAAGCGGGACGCGCTGTTTACGAGCGCAGATGGGTCTGTAGCTCAGTTGGTTAGAGCACGCGCTTGATAAGCGCGGGGTCACTGGTTCGAATCCAGTCAGACCCACTTACCGCTGGCTTCCTTATTTTTCTGCTCTCGATTATTGGATCTTTGACAACTGTATATAGAAATTTTTATATTATTACAATTTTAACTGACGTAAGTCAGATTAAACAAGACAAGTTACTTTTAACAGCGGGAGGAAATAAGCAAAACCTCCTGAAAGTTATTAACTTATAGAGTTAGGAATCTACGCAAGTAGTGACGAAGCAATTTAAGATAAGCTGGAACAAGCTGTTAAGAGCGTATGGTGGATGCCTTGGTGCTAACAGGCGATGAAGGACGTGATAAGCTGCGATAAGCTTCGGGTAGCGGCAAATACGCTTTAACCCGGAGATTTCCGAATGGGGTAACCTGGCTGGGGTAATACTCAGTCGTCACACTCTGAATTAATAGGAGTGTGAACGCAATACCCGGTGAAGTGAAACATCTCAGTAACCGGAGGAAAAGAAAGAGAATCGATTCCGTAAGTAGTGGCGAGCGAAAGCGGATGAGCCCAAACCTAGGCCTTTGGTCTAGGGGTTGTAGGACTCCAATGTGGGACTGTTGATATTAGGTTAAGTGTGTGGAAAAGCACTCCAGAGAAGGTGAAAGACCTGTGACCGAAAATTGAGACAGCCTTAGGATGTTCCTGAGTAGTGCCGCACACGTGAAACGTGGCATGAATCTGCGCGGACCACCGCGTAAGGCTAAATACTAGTTAGCGACCGATAGTGAACCAGTACCGTGAGGGAAAGGTGAAAAGTACCGCTGTGAGCGGAGTGAAATAGAACCTGAAACCATATGCTTACAAGGTGTCAAAGCCCCTTCGGGGGTGATGGCGTGCCTTTTGCTTAATGAGTCTGCGAGTTAGTGTTTGTAGCAAGCTTAAGTCCTTCTGGGATGCAGGCGTAGCGAAAGCGAGTCCGAATAGGGCGATTTAGTTGCAGGTGCTAGACCCGAAGCGGAGGTGACCTACCTATGGCCAGGTTGAAGCGTCGGTAATACGACGTGGAGGACCGAACCGATGTGTGTTGAAAAACGCTCGGATGAGCTGTGGGTAGGAGTGAAAGGCTAATCAAACCCCGTGATAGCTGGTTCTCCTCGAAATGTATTTAGGTACAGCGTCATATGCTGACCAAGGGGGGTAGAGCACTGAATGAACTAGGGCCCATACCCGGGTACCGACTTCAATCAAACTCCGAATACCCTTGGGTGAAGTATGGCAGTGAGAATATGGGGGATAAACTTCATACTCGAAAGGGAAACAGCCCAGATCAGCAGCTAAGGTGCCAAAATAACGCTAAGTGGAAAGGAGGTGGGATTACTTAGACAGTGAGGATGTTGGCTTAGAAGCAGCCACCATTTAAAAAGTGCGTAATAGCTTACTCATCGAGTGATCCTGCGCCTAAAATGATTGGCGATAAGCGTTATACCGAAGCTCTGGATGCATACTTTCTTCGGGAAGTGTGTGTGGTAGAGGAGCGTTCTCAGAGCCTTGAAGCCTGATGGTGATTGAAGGTGGAGTTCTGAGAAGTGAGAATGCAGACATGAGTAACGAGAGGGAGGTGAAATTCCTCCCCGCCGTAAACCCGAGGTTTCCTGGGCAATGTTCGTCATCCCAGGGTTAGTCGGGACCTAAGCCGAGGCCGATAGGCGTAGGCGATGGTTAGCAGGTTAATATTCCTGCACCTCCTGAACCCAAAGCACTAGGGACACAGGCTGGAAAGATACTAGGTAATTGAATTCCGAGGTGAGGCTACGGCTGATCCGCATATCTGGAAAGACTGTCAAGAAAAGCTAGTGTGTAGTGCTAAAGGAGCCCGTACCGGAAACCAACACAGGTGGGTGGGTAGAATATACCAAGGCGAAAGAGTGAAACCTGGTTAAGGAACTCGGCAAAATAGCCCCGTAACTTCGGAATAAGGGGTGCCCACTTTATGTGGGCCGCAGTGAAAGGGGACAACCGACTGTTTATCAAAAACACAGCATTCTGCTAAGATGAAAATCGAAGTATAGGATGTGACACGTGACCAATGCCGAAAGATTAAGGCAAGATGTTAGCCCTTGTGGCGAAGCTTTGAACCCAAGTCCCGGTGAATGTCGGCCGTAACTATAACGGTCCTAAGGTAGCGAAATTCCTTGTCGGGTAAGTTCCGACCTGCACGAATCGTGCAACGAGTTGTCCGCTGTCTCAACCAGGAGCTCAGTGAAATTGTAATGCCGGTGAAGATGCCGGCTACCCGCAGAAGGACGGAAAGACCCTATGAACCTTAACTGTACGCTGTCACTGGTTTTTCGGTTTCAATGCTCAGAGTAAGTGGGAGACTTTGAAGCTATCCTTTCGGGGATGGCAGAGTCGTCAGTGAGATACCACCCTTTGAATTTGGAAAATCTAACATCTAGCCTTATATCAGGCGGAAGGACAATGGCAGCCGGTCAGTTTTACTGGGGCGGTATCCTCCCAAAAAGTAACGGAGGAGCGCGAAGTTTGGCTCAGCGTGGTTGGTAATCACGTTTCGAGTGTATAGGCATAAGCCAGACTAACTGTGAGACCAACAAGTCGAGCAGATACGAAAGTAGGCCTAAGTGATCCGGTAGTTGAATGTGGAATTGCTATCGCTCAACGGATAAAAGGTACTCTAGGGATAACAGGCTGATCGCGCCCAAGAGTTCATATCGACGGCGCGGTTTGGCACCTCGATGTCGGCTCGTCGCATCCTGGGGCTGGAGAAGGTCCCAAGGGTTTGGCTGTTCGCCAATTAAAGCGGCACGCGAGCTGGGTTCAGAACGTCGCGAGACAGTTCGGTCCTCTATCCTCTGTGGGCGTAGGAAAATTGAGGGGTTCAAACCCTAGTACGAGAGGACCGGGTTTGACGCACCTCTGGTGTTCCAGTTGTTCTGTCAAGGGCACGGCTGGGTAGCTAAGTGCGGATTAGATAAGCGCTGAAAGCATCTAAGCGTCAAGCTATTCCCAAGATTAATTTTCCCTGAAGGATCGTCGAAGACTACGACGTCGATAGGCTACAGGTATAAGTGCAGTAATGTATTCAGCTGAGTAGTACTAATCATCCGTTTGGCTTGTTCCAGCAACTTGCTTGTTTTTGTAATAATTAAAGATTTCTTTTATACAGTTGTCAGAGATTCAATTTCTGATTCAGTTTTCATGAGAGGTAAATGACGCCAGAAGTTTGCGCTGAGATTCGTCTCAGCTCAAGATTCTGGTGGCCTTAGCACGGCGGAACCACCCGGTCCCATTCCGAACCCGGAAGTGAAACGCTGTAGCGCCGATGGTAGTATAGCGAAAGGCTATGCGAGAGTAGGTCGTTGCCAGGTTAATAAAAACCGCCCCAAGCAATTGGGGCGGTTTTTTTGTGCCCTCGCGTCAAGTTGCGGGAATGACGCTACCGAGATAGGGATCTTTAGATGGTGCAAGCGGCCTCTTTTCCTTCGATTCGCCCGTGTCGCTCCCCTCGGAACTGCCGTGGGACTGCGGATCGGGAATAGTGGGGAAGTGTTCTCGCCTGAGTAGGAGGACCCGCATTTAATGCCTTTTCCGGTCTGGTCTCAATTTTCTATCAGTCCAAATCGAAACTCGGTTGTGTGATCGTAGTCTTCGTCGGGGCGCAGAAGGCTGGAGGGGAAATCGGGCTGGTTAGGGGTATTCGGGTAAAATTGGGTTTCGAAGCAGATCGCTCCCCATTTCGGAAAGGGTTCCCCTTTGAAGTTATTAGCGGTGTAAATTTGCACGCCGGGCTTCGTCGTGGCGACCTCCATGGTTCGTCCGCTTGCGGGATCGCATAGGGTTGCGAAGGGAGTGAGCGCCCCGCCCCGATTGTCTTCGCTGATGACGAAGCAATGGTCGTAGCCGCCTTCTTTGATCGATTCGATGTCTCTGCCAATCATCCTCTGAGTGTTGAAATCGAATGGGGTGTTCTTGACCGGGAGTCGTTTGCCTGTCGGAACTTTACGCTCATCGATTTCGAGATACCGATCGCTTTTCAATGTGAGCTGATGCTCTCTGACATCTCCGCCACCAGCGAGATTGAAATAAGCATGGTTCGTGAGGTTGAGATGGGTCGGGGCGTCGGTCGTCCCTCGATAGCTAATCCGAAGCGTGTTCTCCTCAGTGAGATGGTAGGTCACGCTCACACTGATGTTTCCCGGATAGCCCTCGTGTCCGTCTTCGCTTTTGAGTGCAAGCCTTGCGAAGGCTCCGTCATCGTCAAGGCCGTGGAGTCCGCTCCAGTCTTGTCGTTGGAAGCCGGTTTTTCCGCCGTGGATATGGACGCCGGTCTTGGCATTTACGGTTTCGAGCGGGTAAAACGTTTCATCGATAGTAAAGCCTCCTCCGTCGATCCTGTTTGCGAATCGACCAATCACGGGCCCGAGGGAACCTTTCGTCCGGGTCTCCTTTTCCGATTGATAAGACAGGATGATGTTGGCGAGTTCACCGTCGCTGTCGGCTGTTTCGATAGATAGGAGTGAGGCACCAAACTCCGCAATTGTGACTCGGGTGCCGACGCTGTTTTCAAGCACGAATAGAGAGGTTCCGTGTTCTTCACCGCCTCGCGTCCAGGGAACCGCTTTTGAAGTCTGTGCATTCACCGAAACGTATTGGGTGATAATAATGAAGATTGATATGGCACCAAAATGCGGGAGTTTTACCATATGAAAATCCTGTCGCTTTCGTCGTTTCCCGTCAATCAGGCAATTCGGTGTCTCCTCGTAGCCTCTGGAATGAATTTTGTTCAGGCTGATGACTGGCCGGTCCTTCGCGGTCCGGATCGCAATGGAATTTCATCCGAAACCGGCCTCGAGAAAATAGCCTCAGCTGATCTGGCGTGGGAGAAGCAGGTCGGGCTCGGTTACGGCGCTCCGGTCATTGGAGGTGGAAAAGTGATCATCGCCGGGCACGACGGCGTCGAAAAAGACACGCTTTTCTGCTTTGATGAAGCGACGGGTCAAGAGAAGTGGAAATTTTCCTATCCTCAGCCGCTTGCTGATTTGTATTTTCAGGGAGGAACGACGGGGACAGCGACAATTGATGGGGAGCGTGTTTACCACCTTGCGAGGGAAGGCGAACTCTTTTGTCTCGACGCCAAGAGTGGCAGAGTTGTTTGGAGCAGTCATTTGAAAAAGAATTTTGAGTATTCAAAACCCGATTGGGGATTCACTGGCGCGCCGCTCGTGCATCGTGATTATCTTCTCATCAACGCAGGCGAAGCGGGGCTCGTTCTTAACAAATTGGATGGCAGCCTTGTCTGGAAATCGGAAAATGGCGAGTCCGGATACTCGACCCCGTATGTTTTTACTAAAGGGGCAAAGGAACTCGCGATCTTTTCAAACAAGCGCGCTTATGTGTGCGTTGAACTGGGAACTGGTGCTCCGGTCTGGACCCACAAATGGATGACGCGCTACGGAGTGAATGCGGCTGACCCGATCGTCTCGGGTGACTTCATTCTGATTGCTTCGGGTTACGGGAAGGGCGCTGAGCTTTTAAAATGGACAGGAAGTGGGGAACCTGAGCGGGTTTGGAAATCTCGCGATCTCAGGACGCAGATGAATGCGGCCGTTCTTATCGATGGTCATCTCTATGGTGTCGATGGTGACGAGGGAAAAGATGGAACCGCTCTGAAGTGTCTGAATTGGGTGACCGGAGAAACGCTGTGGAGTGAAGCTTCGATCGGCCATGGAACGGTTTCGGCGGCGGGAAATCAGCTTCTCGTTTTGAGTGAGCAGGGCGAGTTGCAGGTCGCGACAGCGTCTCCTTCAGGCTACATCCCTCATTTTAAGGAAATGGTTCTTAGCCCGAAAGTGTGGACGGTTCCGGTCCTTGCCAATGGCACAATCTACTGTCGGAATGCCTCCGGTCAGTTTGTTGCCCTTTCGGTAAAGTGAGGGGATCGGCACACCCAACAAGCCGACTGAACGTTTGAAATTATGATGAAGCGCTACCTTTCTACCCTCGCTCTTTTTTCTTCCGTTTCGACGTTACTGGGACAGGTCGCAGCTCCGGTTCCTCCGGTTGCGGGTCCTGATCGGAAGGGTGAGCCTGACTATATTCGATTCGTGCAGGAGGCAGGCCAGCCTGACCGACTCCAAACGGCAGTGGCAAGTTTCCACAAAGGGAGCGCGACGGTCGATCTCGTCTCGGTCGTCCATCTTGGCGATAAAGCGTATTTTCAAAATCTGAACACATTCCTCAAAGACTACGATTTGGTTTTATACGAGATGGTGGGCGGAAAATATTCTCCTCCCCCCGCAAGTGCCGCCGGAACACCTGTGCCGATTGAGGAAATGGTGAGCGTTCGTGGGCTTCAGCAAATGGCGTCGCAGTTTCTCGGGCTCGAATTTCAACTCGACGGAATTGAGTATGATTCGCCTAATTTCGTTCATGCCGATGTCGATGCGAGCGAATATCAGGCGCTGATGGAGGCTCGAAATCAAAATTTCGGGACCCTTTTCGCCCGTGCCATGAGCCTTGCAGAGACAGCTGACCTCGGAGGTCTGCCAAAGGATGACGCGGCAGTGTCTGCGATGCTGGGGAAAATAATGTCAGCGGTGACCACGGGAAATAGTGCGGAGTTGAAGCGCATTATTGCCCCGCTCATGAGTGAGGCTGAATCATTCATCACACAGATTGAAGGCGACGATGGCACCGTTCTCGTGACGGAGCGGAATAAGTTCGTGATGAAGAAACTGGATGAAGAATTGAAGATGCGTCGGTTGAAGCGTGTCGCCATTTTTTACGGAGGCGGGCATATGCCGGACTTGGAGAATCGTCTCCTCGCTCAAGGTTACGAGAAAGGCCAGGTCGCATGGGCCGATGCGTGGACAATTGCTGATCCTGTTCGAGGTGCTGCGGGAGCAGCCCCGCAGGGGTTTTCTGCAGCTGATCTGCTGATCCGGCTCATTGGCGATAATCCTGAAGTATTCGATTTGATTGAGCAAATTGGAGAAATGCTCCAGAAGATCGCCAAGGAAACCGAGACAAAATAGTCAGTGATATGCGGAGGAATCCTGTAATGTGGTGCCGCTGAGATCGTCCTAATTCCGGAATCCATTGCTCTATGACTGAACCCCGCTTCGAACCGCTTGCCCCTCTCGACGAACACAATCTTAAACTCGAGAGTAACGTGGCTCCGCGTCACTGGAAGAATCCAGAGCCATCAGGAAAATACAATCTGGTTGTGATCGGCGGAGGCACTGCCGGACTCGTTGCTGCTGCGGGCTCTGCAGGAATGGGTGCCAAAGTCGCTTTGATCGAACGGCAGATGCTGGGAGGCGACTGTTTGAATGTGGGGTGTGTTCCTTCTAAGGCGGTGATTGCTTCTGCTCACGCCGCGGCGGGAGTTCGGGACGCGGGGAAATTTGGCGTCGAAGTGGATGGTGAAGTGAAAGTTGATTTTGGCGCGGCAATGGAGCGAATGAGAAAGCTCCGCGCAGATATTTCTCCTCATGATTCGGCTCAGCGATTTACCGATCTCGGAATCGACGTTTATCTGGGGTCTGCTTCGTTTACGGGGCCGAACACGATTGAGGTCGATGGAAAAACGCTCACCTTCTCGAAAGCGCTCATCGCCACGGGAGCGCGTGCTGCGGCACCTCCTCTTGACGGGTTGGATGAGGTCGAATACCTCACGAACGAAACCGTCTTCTCCCTGACTGAACTTCCGCCTCGAATCGGCATCGTCGGAGCAGGCCCGATTGGATGTGAAATGGCACAGACTTTTGCGCGGCTTGGGTCCGAGGTCACTTTGTTCACGAGTTCTTCAGGAGTCCTCCCCAAGGAAGCGCCTGACGCAGGAACTATTATAGGAGCGCACCTCGTTCACGATGGAGTAACGATTCTCGACTCCGGTTCCAATCTGTCTCTCAAGTCAGGGGGTGGAGGAAGTATTGAATGCCGTGACAAGCGCGATCCCGGAGCTCCGGCGGTCGTAGTGGACAAGCTTCTCGTCGCGGTGGGTCGGGCCCCCAACGTGAATGGAATGGGCCTCGAAGAGGCAGGCGTTGCTTTTGGGAAATCCGGTGTCGAAGTGAATGACTACCTGCAAACGACCAACAAGCGAATCTATGCCGCGGGTGATGTTTGTTCACGATTTCAGTTCACTCATGCCGCAGATTTTATGGCTCGGACCGTGATTAGGAACGCCCTCTTCAAAGGCCGCTCAAAGATGTCTGGCCTAGTCATTCCCTGGGCTACCTACACGTCGCCGGAAGTGGCGCACGTCGGGCCGACCTCGAAAGAGCTCGATTCACGGAAAGATGAGTTCGACGAGTTCACCGTCGATATGAGCTCTGTCGATCGCGCTATTCTAGAGGGTGATACCGATGGGTTTGTCAGGATTTTCGTAAAGAAAGGGAGCGATAAAATTGAAGCCGCTACGATTGTGGCCAAAAATGCCGGTGACCTCATCAGTCAGGTTAGCCAGGCGATGACGGCAGGTATCGGGCTGGGAACCATTGCCGGAACGATTAGCCCCTATCCGACGCAGGGAGAGTCGATTCGCAAGGCGGGCGACCTCTACAATAGGACAAAGCTCACGCCATTTGTGGCGAAGCTCTTTAGGAAATGGCTTGAGTGGACGAGGTGATTTTCGAATCTTCGAAGAGCAACGTCACGGCCTTCAACCTAAAGGAGGGCAAACGAACGCTGTCAGTTAACTAGAGCGCAAACCCTTCCGAGGCAGTTTAACCAAGAGGGGCGCGCGCGAGTGCTGTCGCGACGCGACAACTCATTCTAGGCAGGGATTTCAATCCCTGCTCTAGTAGTGAGCATAGGATTTGTCGGGAACCGACAGTTCATTACCACAGTCGACCGGCGAACGGCCTAAGGCCGAAGTCACCGCCTTCACCTACAGAATAGGCGTAAGTGCTGGCCTATCCGAAAACGGCTTCGAGGCCGGCTCGCATCACTGCGGGATCAGGGCTTTCGCCCGTCCAGAATTCGATGCCGATGACGCCTTGAGCGACGAGCATTCCGAGTCCGTCGATGACGCGGCAACCTTTCGCTCTCGCTTCGCGCACGAGGCGGGTCGTCGGGGGATTGGGAATGACATCGGCGACAATCATGTCTGAAGTGATCGAGTCCATCGCGAGTGGCACGCGGGCGTCGACATCGGGAAAGAGGCCAATCGAGGTTGCGTTGACGACAATGTCAGTGTCGACGGGCACGTGAAAATCACTCTCCCAGGGGACGAAGTTCACCTTGAGGTTTCCTCCTGCAGCTTCGTTGAGTTTGCCCGAGAAAAGCGCTTCCAATTCGCGACCGCGCTCTTCGTTGCGGTTCACGAGAGTGATCTCTGAAACGCCGGCAAGAGCCATTTCAACCCCGATCGCCCGGGCGGCACCGCCAGCGCCGAGAAGAACGAGCGATTTTCCGGCGGGATCTTCGATTTCCTTGAAACTGGCGACGAACCCTTTTCCATCTGTGTTTTCGCCTATCAATTTTCCGTCGCGATTTACGGCACAGTTCACGGCACCCATCAATTGAGCGGATTCGCCGAGTCCATCGAGATATTGGATCACCTCGACCTTGTGAGGAATCGTGCAGTTGAATCCTTGAAATCCAAAAGCCCTCGCTCCGGCGACCGCTTCAGCTAATGACTCCGGCTTCACTTCCAGCGTCAAATAGCGCCAATCCAGCCCCATCGCCCGAAAGGCTGGTTCGATCATTGCCTGAGTAGGGTTTTCCGCGACCGGATAGCCGAAGCATCCTACCAGTTCCTGTTTGAAGTTTAATTCTGCCGACATGTTGAGGGATAGTAGTTAAGCAACTGGTGAGGGCAAGTTTACAAACAATTTTCTTTTCAATTGGCTGGCACCTCACCACGCTGAACAGTGATGCATATTCCGTCGCTCATTGAAAAGAAACGAGACGGTGGCGCGCTCTCTGATGGGGAGATCGAGTTCCTTGTTGGCGGCTACACGAAGAAGGAAATTCCGGCCTATCAAATGTCCGCTTTTGCGATGGCGGTTTACTTCAAAGGGATGTCTTCGGCAGAGACCGCAGCGCTCACGAAATCGATGCTCGAGTCCGGCGAGGTCATGAAATACCCGGATCACGCGCCACGCATCGTCGACAAGCATTCCACTGGCGGGGTGGGGGACAAGGTCTCGCTGGTGCTGGCGCCGTTGTTGGCTTGTGACGATTTATGGGTTCCTATGATTTCCGGTCGCGGTCTCGGCATTACCGGCGGCACGCTCGACAAACTTGAATCCATTCCCGGATTTAGTATTGATGTTTCTCAGGAAAAGGCGCTTGAACAGCTTGAAAGAATCGGAGTCGTGATGATGGGGCAAACTGCCTCGATTTGCCCGGCGGATAAAAGACTTTACTCACTTCGTGATGTCACCGCGACGGTTCCAAGCGGGCCGCTTATCGTTGCGTCGATCATGTCGAAAAAGTTGGCTGAATCCCTCGATGCTCTTGTTCTCGATGTGAAGTATGGGTCGGGCGCGTTCATGAAAACTCGTGAGGAAGCAACCCTCCTCGGAGAGTCGATGCAGGAAGTAGGGGCTCGAATGGGAGTGGATACCCGCGTGCTCTACCACGCGATGGATGAGCCGATCGGGCACTCGGTTGGCAATGCTCTTGAGCTTGTCGAATCAATCGAAACGCTCAAAGGAAAGGGTCCGGCGGATTTGCGAAAGTTGGTTCTCGATCTCGCATGCGAAGTGAGCATCGCAGAACGTTCCGTGTTGGAAGCATGGCTGGATGATGGAACCGCATTGCGGAAATTTCACGAAATGGTCGAGGCCCAGGGCGGGCGGCCTCAAGATCTCGATCAGCTCAGTGAGATTCACTGTGCTTCTGTTATTTGTGAAATACGAAGCCCTCATAGCGGTGACGTTTTCTCGGTCGACGCAGACACGGTTGGGCGTGTCAGTCTCGCTCTCGGAGCAGGGCGCGGGAAGACGGATGACGTCATTGATCCCGCGGTTGGATTCGATATGATTGTCAAATGTGGAGCGAGTGTTTCGGAAGGAGATATCATTGCGCGGGTTCACGCAGAGAGCGAAGTTCAAGCTGAGGCGGCAAAAACACGTTTTCTGGAAGGGGTGAGAATTCGATGAGACGGATTGTTTTCGTGATACCGCTCGGCGTGGCAGTGTTGCTCCTGTCATGCAAACGGCCCGAACCAACTCAGGTGATCGTGAGAGAAGAGCCGTCAGTGGAAGGGCTCGTCTCAACCGTCTTAAATGGTGGGGGCACCTTCAAAGATGTGCCCTTTGCTAGTTTGATTGAAACGTCGACCGGCAATCAGGTTCTTCCGATGCAGCCGGAGGATCCGACTGATGCTGCGATTTTGGCGGGTCTCAAAGAGGCGCTGACGGCTGTTCTGGAGCGATACAATCGAGCCGATTCTCCGACCAGTTCAGAAAAGCGCGTCAATGAAGTCAGTTCGTATTTTGAAGCGGCGATTCTAGAGGAGATTGATCGAAACCCGGATTTTGAATGCCAATATCCGCGGACTGCTGAAGGGAATTTGCAGCGCTCGGGCTACCCCGATTTGATGATTCGACATCTGGGATCCGGCCGAATTCTCTATCTAGACCCCAAGCTGGTTGCGGCGGGATCGCTCGATTCAAGTTTGCGAACCTTCTACTTCACGCCGAAAACGAAGACTAACAAAGTTCTCCACGATGCCAATCATCTCCTTGTCGGGATCGAGCACGATGGCAATACCGGTGCCTGGCAGTTCCTGCGGTGGCATCTCGTTGATTTGACGCGGTTCAAAGTGCGTCTCAAAGCTGAGTTCCAGGCGAGTAACAAAGACATCTATCTCCCTGAGCTGATCATCGAATCGGGTGGCTCTGAACGGTGATAGCTATCGAAAAATCGGCTTGAGGAGGAAGAGGCCGTTAGTGGCCTTGAGCGCGTCTTCCGAATTCATCGTCTTTTTCTCGTGGCCGGCTCCCCAGGAATCGGAGAAAATGATTCGATTTGTCTTTTTATTGAATCCAATGATGAGACGCATGTGGCCTCCTTCCGTTTGTTCTTGGAGCGGAGGATCTTCTTCAAATTGCCCGACCGTGAGCGACCAGAGCAGAGGGATTCCATCTTCGATGTTCTCATAGATCATTTCGAAAAAATCGTCTTCGGGAATTGTTTCGCCCACATATTTTCCATCAAGCAACTCGACGAGAGTACCGCGACTTCTCACGGCGAGGCATTCGAATCGCGTTTTAAAAAGGTGATCAATCGCTCCCAGTTGCGTGTTAACTTCGAGACTGCTCGTTCCTCGTTCGGGGTCGGAGTCGGCGAGCTGGGCGAGTTGGTGCATGTCACAGGGGATGCCGTAGTGTTCGAAAACCCGCTGCGCGGAAGCGACGACACAATAGCCTTTGGCCCCTTGATCGACCATGGGAATGTCATCGATGAAGACATCACCGTTCGGTTCTCGCTCAACCTTTTCGGGGAGATCAGAGAGTTTAACCGTCGCTTCAGGCCGCGCGTGGGTCGCTGCCTCGTAGGCTCCTTCAGCATCTCTTCTCGCAAGACGCATCCGTAGAAATTCGATATCGGCGGGAGCCTCGTCATTATTTTCGAGGACTGCTTTGCCTCGTGCTGATATCCAAATCCAGCCGTCGGTCAGGAGGCCGATCGTTGGCTTGGCTTCCCGGGTCTTGGGCCTCGCATCCAGCTGTTTGCCGAGATGCGCTCCAATCAGTCGGCGACGCTCTTCAAATTCCGCGCTTCCTATCGTCCCTCCGTCTCCGCGATTGAAGATAGAAATAGTCACCCCGAGAAAAGTTCCGTCTTTGAAATCAACGATCATTTCCTCAATCGGAACTTTGCCTCCGAGGAGAGAGAGATTCACCTTGAGATTGGGCGCGTCTTTTTTCTGGAAAATGGCACGAGTCTGATCTGTCCGCAGCCATTTGAAGTAGGGATTTCGGGTCCACTTTCCTTTCTCGAACATCTTCTCCAGATCAGCCGGCTGGAGGCGGTAGGCATCGGGGAGCGTGATAAATGCATCGAGGTCAGCCTCGAGTGTTTCGGCTCCCTTTGGGGCCTGCGAAAACAGCATCACGATTGCTGTCGTCAGCAGGAAAAGAATGAAGTTTTTAGCCAACATTGTAGCACTGTATCCATTTCCGCTGATTCTGTCTCGCAAAAAACTAACGAAGCCTTTTTCGATTGTCTTTCTACCCAATCTCTGACAGAAAGAGGGGAATCACCCAACCCTATTTAGAAGGATGAAAAAACTCATCAATGATCCCCTTAACGTGGCCAACGAATTGATCGAAGGCCTTGTCGACGCTTACAACGGCGAATGTCAATACGTCGGAAAGCGTTCCATCGTTAAAAACGATATTCCCGCTAACAAAGTCGCTCTTCTTGTCGGTGGCGGCAGCGGGCACGAGCCTATTTATCATGGGCTTGTCGGTCGTAATCTGGCCGATGGAGCTGCTTGCGGAGACATTTTTGCAGCACCACCACCGAACATTGTTTTTGAAGCCACTGAAGCGGTCAATCAAGGCAATGGTGTTTTGTATCTTTACGGTAATTATGCCGGCGATGTCCTGAATTTCGATCTCGGAGCCGAACTCGCTGATGACGAGGACATTGAGGTGAGAACCGTCCTCATCGCCGATGATGTTTGTTCTGCTCCTCCTTCGAAGAAAGAGACGCGCCGTGGTGTTGCCGGTCTCGTTCCGATTGTGAAGCTGGTCGGTGCGGCATCGCAGACGGCGAAATCGCTCGATGAACTCGCGACCTTTGCAGAGAAGGCGTGCCTTCAGACCCGTTCCGTCGGCGTATCGATGGAGCCGGGGGCTATTCCTGCTACAGGAAAACCGACATTTAATATTGCTGAGGATAAAATCGGCCTCGGCATGGGTATTCATGGCGAGCCCGGGGTGGGGGAAATCCCGATGCAGACTTCGGATGAGCTCACCCCGATGATGCTCGATCTCATTGTCGAGGATTTTGAAAAAGACGAAGATGTCGAAGCTTTGAAAGAAGGGGATGAGATCCTCATTTTTGTCAATTCTCTCGGTGCCACGACGATGATGGAACTCCTTATTGCTTTGCGAAAAGCGAAGATGTATTTCACTGAAAAGGGCGTCAAGATTTTCGACGTGATGGTCGGACCTCTCGTGACTTGTCAGGAAATGGCAGGGCTCTCATTTTCCGTTACTCGCATGGATGATGAGCTCAAGAAATATTGGGAAATGCCGTGTCAATCGGTCTGCTTCAGCAAAATGGAAGGCCGTTACGGCGGTTGAGTCCGGTCGAATCAGGCACAAATATGGCGATCCAACAGGGTTGAATCATCGATCTAACCCTGTTATGTCAAGGTTCTAGCCCGAAAAGAGAGTTCGTTGACGGGGAATATGACCCAGCTCAATTATTTACTCTACTTTCTCCTCCCTACTTTCTACTTCCAAAATCATGGCCAAAGAAACCCTCTCAATCAACGAAACCCGCGACATGATGCTCGCGGTGGCCGATAAAATCATCGAATCCGAGCCTATTCTTTCCGAAGCGGACCGCGCTCTTGGCGACGGCGACCACGGAGTGGGAATGGAGCGGGGGATGAACGCGGTTAAAGAAGCTCTCGAAGGAGAAGACTTTGCCTGTGTCGGAAAAGTCTTCATGGGTGTTGGCATGGCGATGATGTCCAGCATGGGCGGGGCTTCCGGTGCGGTTTTCGGAATGCTTTTCCGCGGAGGTGGCAAGGCAATTAAAGGCTCTGAGACCCTCGGTGCGGCTGAAGTGGCTACCTTTCTCAAAGAGGGAACGGCCGAAGTGATGACCAAAGGTGGCGCCAAGGCAGGAGACAAGACGATGGTCGATGCGCTCCTCCCTGCTGCTGAAGGTGCTGCTGGCGCGACCGGTTCAGTTTCCGAGGCTCTTGCAGGGGCTGCTGCGGGTGCTGAGGCTGGAAAAGAAGCCAGCAAAGCCATGATTGCGACAATGGGCCGCGCCAAGACTCTCGGCGAGAAGTCAGTCGGTCTCCCGGATGCAGGAGCTGTCAGCGTTGCGATTATTGCGGCAACGATGCGTGACTTCGCGGCCTGATCTGTGGCAGGAGCGAAACCGCAATTAGTTAGCTCGAATGGCCGCCGCAGGTAGCGGAATGAATTTCATTCCGAACGCACGGTCCAGTCCCGGTACCCTCTCCCTGTCTTCCTTCCTAAGGAACGACATTCGGTCCTCGACGCCTTCATTTCGCGCCATTGCCCATGACGCAGGTTTTTCCGACTCTGCTTGGCGAAAGCGCATCGGAGTGCTTTAGTCCTTTACGCATGGCAGAGGTAAAGCAGGTTTATACCCTTTCGGATTTAAAGCAATGGGACGTCGCCACTGGTGATCTCAATCCACGAGCAAGACTTGCCGTTTTCGGCAATCCTGTTGAGCATTCGCGTTCTCCGCAAATGTTCAATCCAGCCCTCGAAGCGGCAGGAATCGATTGCCAATATGTGAGGTTGCACATCCAAGCGGAGGAGCTCCCCGAGGCGCTTGAATTGCTGAAGTCGCAGAACTTCATAGGGACAAACGTTACGATCCCTCATAAGGGCGGTGTTTTTGATGCCGTCGACAGTATGTCGGAGGTGGCCCGACGGATCGGGGCCGTCAATACCGTTGCCGTCGATGGAGACCAGCTGATTGGGCACAACACGGATGCGCCGGGATTGAAGCGAGCGATCCGGGAAGCATTCTCAATCGATCTCACCGATCTTCGGATTATGATAATCGGGGCGGGCGGAGGTGCCGGCAAGGCGGCCTCGGTGCAGTGCGCGATGGATCAGTGCGAGCGCCTTGTTTTAGTCAATCGGACCGTCGAGAAGGCCGAAGCGCTTGCCGCGGAGCTCGGTGATTTAATGAGTGATCCGGACAAGCTCGAAGGGCCCACCGATCGGATTCTTGCGATTCCTCACGAAGTTGAAGCAATGGAAAAAGAAGTCGATCAGATCGATTTGATTATCAATGCTACCTCAATGGGAATGAAGAGAACCGATCCTGATGTGGTGCCTCAGCGACTTATTGCTCCGCATCATCTCGTCTATGACATGATTTACGCGCCACCGAGAACGCGTCTTATTGCGAATGCTGCGGCTCAGGGTGCGAAAACCGCGAATGGGCTGGGGATGCTTCTGTGGCAGGGTGTCTTTGCCTTTGAGTATTGGTTCAATCGTGAAGCTCCGGTTGAGGCGATGCGGCGTGGACTTATGGAATCGTTTGAGGATTAGATAGGTCAAAAGTATTTCAACTGATTGATGCGAAGATCGCGGATGGGGTTGTGAAACAGAAGCTGTGCTTTGTTTCTACGGCTCCTTTAGCCGGAGCGGGGAGAGTAGATCGCTCTCCGAAGGCGATGGCGACCTTTCGGATTCTCGATGATAAGACCGTCGCCTATATCGAGTCAACCGGGAGCGGGGCTGAGACCGTTTCGTCCCTTCGTGAAAACGGGCGAATCGTGTTCATGATACGGGCTTTTGAAGGGCCGCCGAAGGGATTCAGATTTCATGGTCGGGGTTCAGTTTTCGAGAGGGTAACGCCGGAGTATGAAGCCTTCATCGGTTGCCTGCTTTTGAGCGTGAGCCCTCATTCGATACGGAAAGGAGGTCACTGAATACAAAAAAAGGCTCTCCGTTCGGAGAGCCTTTTTCAAAAACAACTACGAGAAGGTAATCTAATCACGCAGCGTCAGCGCCTTTGTGACCAAGAATCTTCACGGTGCGGTTAAGCTGATCGTATTCGATCGGCTTTTTGATAACGGTAACGGGACCGCTCGAAAGAATCTTCGTGAGGATCTCGCTGTCCGGATAACCGGTAATGATCACGATAGGAAGATCAGGATACTTCTCCTTCATCTTCATGTAGAGCTCGTCACCTGGAATGTCAGGGAGCTTGAGGTCGAGGAAGACAAGGTCGAAGCGCTGTTTCTCAATATAGCTGAGGGCTTCGGCGCCGGTTCCCACAACAATGCGGCCGAAGCCTGCCTTTTTGAGGAACTGCTTAAAGAGAGTCTGCAGTGCCGGGTCATCATCGACTACGAGCACGGTTGGCTGGCCACCTTGGTCTGTCTTGAGGATGTCGCGATCAAGCAGGCTTCGCTTAATACGCCAGCGTCCGCCGATTTGGATTGCAGGGAGCTGTCCACGCTGGACAAGGTAGTAAACAGTAGGGAGAGGAATGCGGAGGTATTCCGCAGTCTCTTTTACTGTCATCAATTCGGGAGCTTCTTCGTCTGCCATTATTCTAAGTGAGTGTGTTTGCATGACATTTGCAGTTTCGATCGCCCTTAGGAAATCCGTAAAAACCACAATATCGGTAAAAGTAATGCCCTGCTCTATTAATTGTGACGAATTCCAGAGCAATTACAAGCAGTAAGTGAGAAATATTTCAATTATGAGAGTCTCTAAAGAGAATCCGTACAGCTCGATGGTATTGGAATATTGAAAGTCCAGAAGCCAGAGTGAATTTTCAATAGCGGTTCCGAGGGCTATAATCAGCAAAATTTTATCGGTGCGCTGTATCTCGGCGGAAGAGCTACAGAGATATCTGATCGTTGATTTGAGGTCAATTGGCTCAAAACGAGCTCTGCCATCGAAGCGGTTTCTTTCGGAAGGGCGATACGATTTGCTGGTAAAAACAGTGAATTGGTTTATGAAACACCAGTCTTATTATGGATCTTTTCAATGCGATAATACTTGGCCTAGTCCAGGGACTTACTGAATTTTTGCCGGTCTCATCGTCCGGGCACCTCGTCCTCACCCAGAAGATTTTGGGCGTGGAAGACGACGGGGTTACCTTTGAAATCATGGTTCATTTTGGAACCTTGTTATCAGTGGTAATTTACTTTTGGAAGCCGCTTTGGCGGATGCTTCTTGCGGTTTTGCCGCCGTTTAAAGAGGAGTATGCCCGTGACCGGAAGATGATTCTCTATTTGGCTATCGCCAGTGTTCCTGCGGCTATTATTGGCTTTTCTCCTGCGAAAGATGCCTTTGAGAGCGTGTACGAAAAGCCGGGGATCGTCGGGCTGCTCCTCATCGTGACCGGCTTGTTGCTGTTCTTGCCGAGGCTGCTCGCGAAACGGGGAACAGGAGAGATGAGCGTTAAGTCTGCGATTGTGATGGGATTGGGACAGGCCTTTGCGATTCTGCCGGGTATTTCGCGGTCAGGTTCAACCATTGTCTCGGGTATGGTTGCAGGAACGAAATCCTCAGCCGCCGCGGAATTCTCCTTCCTGATGGCGATACCGGCGATTGCGGCGGCGGCGGTGCTCGAGTTGGAGCACCTGGGCGCAATCGAAAGCGAAGTCCTCACCAATTACCTTGCGGGAACTGCGGTGGCCTTTGTTTCTGGCTTACTTGCTATTTGTTCAGTCCTTGCAGCGATTCGAAAGGGAAAGTTCGAATATTTCGGTATTTATTGTTTGGTTGCCGGTCTCGCCGCATTTCTGTATTTTACCTATGGAGTTTCCTAATATCCTGCTCTCCGAATCGTCGTAAGGGCGTCCTCCCCTGGAGAGTTTTCTCTGATGTTTTGCCTATCCCCCAGATTCAGTAGTTCCAGACGGCAATGGCTTCGCTTTGCTCTCCCTGCTCTTGCACTGGTATGGGGCGTAACAGGGCTGCATGCGCAGTCATACACCACTGCGATGCTGGCCGATGGGTTTGATTATCCCGTGGGAAAACCAAATGGCGCCGGGTATTACGTTTATAGAGGTTTTTCTTCCAACGGCCATCTTGGCGAAGACTGGAATGGAAACGGTGGAGGTGATACTGACGAGGGCGACCCGGTCTATTCAACCGCTCACGGTGTGGTCCTTTTTGCCGAGGATTACCGAAAAGGCTGGGGGAACGTCGTGATCATTCGTCATGCCTACCGTGAGAAAACGGGGCAAATAGCATTTATTGACTCGCTCTATGGTCACCTAAAGGTTCGATCGGTGAAAGTGGGACAACAGGTGACACGTGGACAGCTCGTGGGGACGATCGGTTGTGGGCCTGGTCGAATGTATGCCGCCCACTTGCACTACGAGATCCGGAGAGACCTTCGCGTTGGAATGCGACGTGAACTCTATCCCAAGACCTACGAGACTTACCATAGCCCGCGTTACTTCATGGATTCTAATCGCAGCCTTCGGATGGAAAATCGACGTGTCAGGGTCCCCATCAATACCTTCCTGAAAAGCAATCCCAACCGGGTCACGACTGCGACCATCGACGTGCCGGAGTTGACCTCGGGAACGACAGTGCGCCCCGCGGTTCCCGCGAATGTGGAAAGTGTCATTCAAGCGGAAACGAATATTGAAGCCGCGACGCCGAAAAAGTCGAAGTCACTCTTCGAGAAGCTATTCGGGAACTGAGGATTTCCCGGGCAGGAGCTTCTCGACTGCTTCAAGCGCAGCTGACTTGAGTTGAGCCGCTTCTTCACCGCGTGATTCCAGGAGGCTGTTTTCCTCGTTGGGGTCAATGCTCAGATCGAAAAGGAAATCTCCGTCTTTAGGTGTCTGCAGGTATTTTAAATTGCCTTCGCGATAAGCGAGCCAACTTTTTCTGCCCAGCTCAGCATGAGCACCTGTCATCCAGAGCATCTTTCGGAGCGGTTTGTTTGCCGATGAGGATTTTAAATGAGAGACAAAGCTGCGCCCGTCGAGGTGGGGAATTGATTCGGTCGCTACTCCCGCGAGTTCGCAAAATCCGGGGAATAGATCCAGAGACGAGAGCAGGTCCGAATTGGTCGTTCCTGCTTCGATTTGGTCAGGCCAGCGCATAAGACAGGGGACTTTGATTCCGCCTTCGAATAGCGTCGCTTTGTCACCTCGCAGGGGAAGGTTACTGCCGCCATAGGTGGGGTCGCCCCCGTGGTCGGTTAGAAAAATGACGAGCGTGTCTTCTGCGAGCCCCTGTTCTTCGAGTGCGTCGAGGACCTTTCCAACTCCGTCATCGAGGCTCACCACCATTGCTGCGAATTCGCGACGGATCTTGTCTTCGATGAAATCGACTCGCTTGAGTTCGGCAGCTTGTGGCTGCATCAGGTTCACCGGTTTCTTGTCCGATGGACTGTAGCCTTTCCCAAAGTGCGGGGCATTGTAAGCGAGGTAGAGGAAGAAGGGCTTCTCGCGGTGTCCCTGATCCTCGAGATAAGTGATAGCTTCCTCGGTGATTAGTTCGGTCGCATAACCATTCTCGGATACGTGCTGCGAACCATGATACCAATCGGGAATGATCCCGTAGGTCATCGTAAAGAAATCGATACAACCTCCAGTGTGGCCGATGAAATGATCGAACCCGTGCTCGAGAGGCAGGCGCGAGGGGTTTCCGTGGCCAAGATGCCATTTTCCAATCAGTGAGGTGTCGTAGCCGCCTTTGTCGCGGAGGACTGTAGCAATAGTCGTTTCGTGCGCCCGGATCCCTGAATCGGCATGCTCCTCGGCCATGAACATCAGGGCGCTTAACAATGAGTCCTGAGAGCGAATCGGATTGCGTCCTGTTAGGAGGCCAAACCGCGACGGTGTGCAAATAGAAGACGCGGAATAGAAGTTGGTGAACTTCATTCCTTCGGCGGCAAGACGGTCGATATTCGGAGTGGGGATTTCGGAGCCGTAGCATCCTACATCGTTGACTCCTTGATCGTCGGTGAAAATCAGTAGGATATTCGGGCGCTCTGCAGCGGCTGCGGTGAAGGAAAATAGGGCAGCTAAAGCCGCGAGGAAGAAACGCATAAAGGAACAGTGTGAGTCGCGCTTAACTCTGTCAAGGTTGCGGTCAGGAGAGTCGCATGGGTTTGTAACCCGTGTTCAAAGACTCCCGCGCTGATAGGCTCCGCCCACGGGTTAAAAACCCATGCTATATCTGATAGGCTCTGCCCACGGGTTGGAAACCCGTGCTACATCTGATGGGCTCTGCTCACGGGTTGGAAACCCATGCTACATCTCATAGGCTCTGTCCCCACGGGATACAAACCCACGCTACGGCGGGGGATCCGAAGCCGAAGTGAACTTCCTAACTGTGTTTCGCGAGGTAATACTCGATCGAGTCGACGAGCGCGCGCCAGCTTGCCTGAATGATATTCGTGCTCACCCCAACCGTTCCCCAGTTTTCCTTGTCATCTTTGCTCAGAACGAGAACGCGGGTTTTGGCGGCGGTTCCGAGGTGGCTGTCGACGATGCGCACTTTGTAGTCCTGCAGTTCCATCTTGTCGATTTGCGGATAATGAGGACGCAGTGCCTTCCGTAAGGCCGCGTCGAGCGCGTTGATGGGGCCGTCTCCTTCCGCGACGCGGTATTCTTCTTCGCCGTTTACGAGGAGTTTAACCGTTGCTGAACAGATATCGTAATCTCGTTTCCCGTCGCGACGGAAAGAGCAATAATATTCGTGGAGGTCAAACGAGGACTGGTAAGTCTTGAGGTGCTTTCTGATAAGAAGTTCGAAAGAAGCCTCTGCCGCTTCGAACTCATAACCCTGCTCCTCGAGTTCTTTGAGATTCTTCAGGATTGCGAGTGCCTCTTCGCTGCCTTTTTCCACCTTGAGACCGAGTTCGTCGGCCTTCATGAGAATGTTGGACTGACCGGAAAGCTCGGAGACCAGAATCCGCTGCGTGTTCCCGACGGAAGATGGCTCTACGTGTTCAAAGCTATGCGCTACCTTCTGAACGGCATTGACGTGCATGCCGCCCTTGTGAGCAAAGGCGGTTGCTCCGACATAGGGCGCTCGAATATTATGCGAGCAGTTCGCGAGATCGTCGACGAAGTGAGCGAGATTAGTGAGTTGAGAAATATCATCGACGACGGGGCGGCCCATCTTCAGCTGGAGATTCGGGATCGTCGTTGTGAGGTTGCAGTTGCCGACGCGCTCGCCGTAGCCGTTGACCGTTCCTTGAACCTGAGTGGCTCCTGCACGAATGGAGGCTAGCGCATTGCCGACCGCGACACCGGTGTCGTCGTGGGTGTGGATGCCAACGGGGACGCCGATCTCGCGCATCACCACTTCAGTGATCTCCGCGACTTCATGCGGCATCGTTCCACCATTGGTGTCACAGAGGACGACCCAGTCAGCGCCACCTTCTTTCGCCGCCATGAGAGTAGCGAGGGCGTGCTCAGCTGAGTCTTTGTAGCCGTCGAAAAAATGTTCGGCGTCATAAATCACTTCGCGTCCGTTTTCCTTTAAGAACCGTGTCGTGTCGCGAATCATCGCCTGATTCTCTTCTTCCGTGGTCGTGAGAATTTCGGTGACGTGAAGTCTCCAACTTTTTCCAAAAAAAGTAATCACCGGCGTCTTTGCCTCCAGCAGGGTTCTTACCTGGGGATCGTCCTCGACCGCGATGTTTTTGCGTCGAGTGCTCCCGAAGGCGGCGATCTTTGCATTTTTCCATTCGAGATCAGCAGCCCGTTCGAAAAAGGAAACGTCCTTGGGGTTCGAGCCGGGCCATCCGCCCTCAATGTAATTCATCCCGAATTCGTCAAGACGCTGCGCGATGCGGATCTTGTCGATGGAACTGAAATTTACGCCTTCTCCCTGCGTGCCGTCACGGAGGGTGGTGTCGTAGAGTTTTACATTCGGATGATTGCTCATGATCAGAGATGAGGTGAGGAGAAAGTAGAAAACAGAGAGTGGGAAGTAGAAAGTAGCACGGGTTCGTAACCCGTGGGTAGAGCTTATCGGTTGCTTGCTCCGGCGGGATGGTTTGAAAGCGGGATGCAATCCAGTTCTACGTATTCTTGGAGGGGAGTTTTTTAGGTGAAGTTGGTTTTAACAGAGCTAGACCGAACCCTCAATAGGATTAAGTCGAGCCTCTAAGAGGGCTAAGTCACTGAGGCAATCAACCATCGTGC
>Ga0222660_1000133_pt1 | contig 40550 bp, 51 predicted proteins | sample AntAcemetagen549_FD_179832 | JGI IMG/M metagenome (GOLD analysis project Ga0222660, IMG submission 179832) | Saline water microbial communities from Ace Lake, Antarctica - #549 | ecosystem: Environmental > Aquatic > Non-marine Saline and Alkaline > Saline | place: Antarctica: Ace Lake...
ACAATCGATATATGTTTAGTAGTCGTGTAGAAACTTGTTTCTTTGACAATAAACGACAAATGAAGAAAAAGTTTGGTACTGATATTATTTGGAGTGATATTACACCAAAAGTAGTAGACGATACACCTGACCTGTTTATAGTACACGGATTCCCAACTAGTGTTAATCCGTTTAATACGCTGTATGATGTAAAACGTAAACTTCCATTGTTTACTAAAAGCAATAATTCAAAAAGTCAATACTGTGCAGGATATTATATTATTAAGTTTGACAAAGGATGGGTTAAGAGCCATTGCCCTAAACTTATTACAGTGGAACGATACGAAACTAGAGGCCCGTTTAAGTTTGAGTTAGAAATGCGTCAGGAGTTATCAATTGCAAATCGTTGAACCGTTAAACACTATTCCTTTACAACAGTTTTTAAATGCTGTAAAGGCTGCTGAACAAAGCCGTGCAAGAGAAGTTAAACTAGACATTGCTACAGCAAAGACACTGGCATTTACACTCGGTGCTGTTATGAGTCGTTTACATGGCGATCTTGAACTATTAGTTGCACAATCTAAAAATAACAACGATGAAATTATTGAGATTAAACTCGATGGTGGATCTAAGTTTTAAGTACGCAGATAACTGTTGAAAAGAGATAAATATATACGTAGTTAATTAAAGGATTACGTATATGAGTAGACCAAAGCCAACAGTTATTTTAGAAAATATAAACAATAAAACGTATAAGTCAGAACAAGTTTTAGAAGCTGACGCTATCTGGGCAGTTTTTTATCAGAGTAAGCCGTTCAATCTTAAAAGTGCAAATGCCCTAACAAATTATCCCGGACCTAAGTACAAGAAAACTAGCTTTAGTAATCCCGGACATGCACATAATCTTTCTAAAAAATTAAACGAAATGTTTAGATGTGAAGACTTTGCAGTATATAAGCTCACTAACGGTGAGGTGGTTACAGAAGAATGAACTGGAAAGAGACTTATACTAAAATCTTTCTAAAAGAACTAGATAAAAGTACAAACGAATCAACTATAAAAGAATACATTCCTCTGTGGTGGAAAAACAACAGAGATAAAGGTGCGGGCGGCCTAAGGCTAACGGACACAGGATTTGAGGTTCTCCTACAGATAGATCTAGCAATATACGATATACCTTTTGCTAAGGATATGCCGCTTACTACGCAAGTTATTATATTCTTAGATCAGTTTATTGACTGCCCTTACTATCTTACACACAAAAGTATCACAGTAACGAACGAAAAGAAAGCAGTCGAACTTACTCTTTTCAGCGGCGATCTTCGCAAATATGGCATTACAAAGGCCATGAATAGACAAAAAAGTTCCTAAGTTCTTATAAAACACTTGACATTTCCTGTATTGGTGCTATAATATATACATAGCGTAACAAAACACACACTTAAAAGGAATGCAAAATGGATACTGGAACACGTACTGTAAGCCCTAATAGCGCAAAAGCGTCAATCAAGCATGCAATGCTTAAAAAACGGCCGCTGTTTCTTTGGGGACCTCCGGGCATTGGTAAGTCAGATATTGTACGTCAGATTACTGACAGTTTTACAAATGCGCATTTGATTGACATTCGTTTGAGTCTTTGGGAACCTACAGACATTAAAGGTATTCCGTATTTTGATAGTAACTCAGGTACTATGGTATGGGGTGCGCCTTCAGAACTTCCTACACAAGAGTTTGCAGCACAGTACGATACTATTGTATTGTTCTTAGACGAAATGAACTCAGCGGCTCCTAGCGTACAAGCAGCAGCATATCAACTAATTTTGAATCGGCGTGTAGGCACTTACAAGTTGCCAGACAACGTTGTTATTGTTGCAGCCGGCAATCGTGAAGCAGATAAAGGCGTTACTTATCGTATGCCTGCTCCGTTGGCTAACCGCTTTATTCACTTAGAACTACGTGTTGACTTCAACGACTGGTTTCAGTGGGCAGTTGATAACAGAATCCATAAAGATGTTGTAGGTTACTTGACATTTGCAAAGAAAGACTTGTACGACTTTGATCCTAAGAGCCCAAGTCGCAGCTTTGCAACTCCTCGTAGCTGGAGTTTTGTTAGCGAATTGCTCGAAGACGGCATCGACGATAACACTACTACTGACTTAGTTAGTGGCGCAGTAGGCGAGGGCCTTGCTGTAAAATTTATGGCGCACCGTAAAGTTGCGTCAAGCATGCCTAATCCTACTGACATTTTGCTTGGTAAAGTAAAAGAGATGAAGACTAAAGAAATTAGTGCTATGTATTCATTGACAATTTCACTCTGTTACGAACTAAAAGAAGCCGCTGACAAAAACGATAAGAAGTTTGATGATAAAGTAAATAACTTCCTGCGCTTTGCAATGGATAACTTTGAGACTGAGCTAGTTGTTATGGGTATTAAACTTGCTCTTACACAGTATGCTTTGCCTATTGACCCAGATGAAGTAGAGTGTTTTGACGAGTTTCATGAGCGATTCGGTAAGTATATTAAGGCTGCGCAGTCCGCTTAATGAACGGAAAGGACGGGTTCTTTTGGACCCGTCCTTTCTTTCAAATTAAAATAACGGTTGACATATGCACTATAGATGCTATAATATATGTATAAGTTAATAAAAAGGTGATACAAATGGCTACTAAAGATACTGCAAGTAAGCTTAAAAACTGGCAACCTAATCCAGATATCACTGAGCAAGCATTAGAAGTAATGCGTGTTGAAGTTATGGACCGTATTATTACTGCTCGTGTAGGACTGTTGTTGCGCCATCCTTTCTTTGGTAACATGGCTACACGCTTGCGTATTGCAGCGGCAGACGAATGGCTTCCTACTGCCGCTGTAGACGGACGTAATTTATTCTACAACACACAGTTCTTTAATGCAATGGACAATAAAGAAATTGAGTTTGTTGTTGCGCACGAAATTCTACATATGGTGTTTGATCACCTTGGGCGGCGCGATGAGCGGAATCCTATGTTGTATAATATTGCCGCCGACTATATTGTAAACAATTTACTTGTACGTGATCGCATCGGCTGTAAGCCTAAAATTGTAGACTGCTATCAAGACTTTAAATATGAAGGATGGACTTCTGAAGATGTGTACGATGAACTATTTAAAGAAGCAGAAAAGAACGGCGAAGAGTACTTAAAACAACTAGGCGAAATGCTAGATGAACACCTTGACATGGAAGGCGAAGACGGCGAAGGTAAAGACGCCGGCGAATCTAAAGACGGCAACGGAAATAATGTAAGCAAGAGTAAGCCTAAGTACTCAAAAGAAGAAATGAAGAAGATTAAAGATGAGATCAAAGAAAATATGATCTCAGCGGTGCAGACAGCAGGTGCAGGTAATGTTCCTGCAGGTGTTGCACGTATGATACAAGAGTTAACTGAGCCTAAGATGAACTGGCGTGAACTACTGCGTCAGCAGATCCAAAGTACTATTAAAAGTGATTATACGTTTAGTCGTCCTAGCCGTAAAGGACAAATGAGCGGTGCTATTTTGCCAGGCATGAACTTTCAAGATACAATTGATGTTGCTATTAGCTTAGATATGTCAGGTTCTATAGGCAATGAACAAGCTAAAGACTTCTTAAGTGAAATTAAAGGTATTATGGACGAATATCAAGACTACAACATTAAATTGTGGTGCTTTGATACTAAGGTCTATAACGAGCAAGACTTTAGTGCAGACGGCGGTGATGACTTGTCAGACTACGAAATTATGGGCGGTGGCGGCACTGACTTTGATGCTAACTGGACATATATGAAAGAGAATGACATCCAGCCTAAGAAGTTCATTATGTTTACAGATGGATATCCTTGGGACAGCTGGGGTGATTCAGATTACTGCGATACAGTTTTTATTATTCACAGTCATCGTGATAAAAACTTGCAGGCGCCGTTTGGAGTTACTGCGCACTATGACGTGGCGGCATGATAAAAAACAGGACGCCTAATCCGTTAAATGTATTTGAAGTGAGGCAAGTCAAATCGGCTCCGCCTCATTTTGAATACGTTAACTTGCCTATGACATACAATATCGAAGCTAGTATTGTAAAATGGGTTAAACAAAACTTAAAAAATCGTTTCTATATTGGTAAAAACGTATCACTGAACGACGAGAATAAGATAACACCAGTTTTAACTGTAGGGTTTGAAGAAATTAAAGACCTCAGTTATTTCATGTTAGCGTGTCCACATTTAAAGTACAAATAAATAAAGTACGCATATATACTATACAAGGAGATAATTATGAGTGAAGATACAAACGTTGAAGCAACCCAACCCGTAACACAAGAAGTTGCTCAGGGTCCCGACCTAACTGTGCAAGATTTACAAGCACTAAAGAGCATTATTGATGTTGCTAGTCAACGTGGCGCTTTTAAGCCAAACGAAATGATGACCGTTGGTCAAACTTATACTAAACTAGAGCAGTTTTTAAACGCAGTAGCACAACAGCAACCTGCAAAAGGAGCATAATATGTTAAAGCACGTAGGCCGTATGGCTAATAATCAACGCAAAGTAATTGTTGCATACAAAGTAGTACCGGGTGAGCCTGATAACTGTATTGTAGTAACTACAGAAAATTTAGGCGCTGACGAACATGATACACTTATCAAACTAGTCGAATCAGCAGCAGGACAAGAATCAGAAGATCTAGCAACAGCAATGATGCGTACATCTTTACCAGATGGCAGCAACATGCTTGCACGATTCCATACCACTGGTAAAATGATTAAAGTTCCAACTAAGAATGTTGAGATGATGCCTAATAGAAACACTAGTATTCTATTAAGTGAATTAAATGAACTAATTGCACAACAAAAAGGTGTAACCGTAAACGACTTAGCTGTAAAAACTAGAGACGGTTCGACAGTTCCAACAGCACAACAATCTGAGCCAAAGATCACCGCTAGCGAAATGGCTGCACAATCGGCAGGAACCGCTGCGGTAGCTACTGATGGCGTACTAACTGACGAAGCACTAGCAGCTAAATTCCGCAGTGATGCAGACCGGTTAAGCAAGGAAGCAGCAGTATTACGTAGACAAGCAGAAGAGCTTATGCCTACAGTAAAGAAAGCTATTGTTAAAAAGACATCAGCAAGTGCCTAAGAACAAATTACCCCCAGAAGTAATCAAACAGTGGCCTGAGATTTTTGACGATGTTGAAATAAAAGCAGTTCCGATTGATTATATTCATAGCGTACACGTACACTTTCATTCTGGAAAAATCTGGGAAATTGATTTAGATCGACAAGCGTTGCAAAACAAAGGAGATGTTTCTAAAGTTGAAGGTAGTTTAGAAACTTTTCTTGCAGAATATAATGAGGAAATATCACATGTTAATTTTCGTTTAAATACTGCTAAAGTAGTTGCAGATGTTAAAAGTAGAACTAAAAGTTTTATGAAAAAACGTAAATAGTTCTTAGGATATCTTTAAAAATGTATAAATACTAATAATAGATATTTTAGGAGTTTACATATGGCACTACGTCTAAGACGCGGCACAAATGCAGAGCGCTTGCTAACAACCCCATTAGCAGGCGAGTTGATTTACACCACTGATACTAAATTAGTATATGTAGGTGACAGTACTACTGTTGGTGGAACAATTGTTACCGGCGGCAGCGGTGGTTCTACTACATTAGATGCGCTTACTGATACTGATTTAACAGGCGCATTAAATAACGATGTACTAAAATTTAATAGCGGAACCAATAAGTGGGAAGCAGCAGCAGATAGTGTCGGTTCACTAACTGGTAGTTTTTCAGGTACGTTTGACGGTGACGTAACTGGTAGTATATTTGGTGATGATAGTACACTTATAGTAGACGGAGTTGGCAATACTATTACTATTCAGTCACTTCTTGCTTCTACAACTAGTACAAATAGTGTTACAGCAGAAGGCATTTTAGATCTTAAGAGCAATACAAACGTAGTACGAACAACAGCAACAGGGGTAAAGTTAGTATCTCAAACTGTTGGGGGCGAAATTGAACAAGGCCCAGTACACCGTACTACAACTTCAAGAGGAACACTTGCTGCTCCTACTACTGTTGTTGTTGGCGATTCAATATTGTCAATATTAGGCGAAGGATACGATGGCGCTGCTTATAAAACACAAGCAGTTATAAATATCGGAGTATCTGAAAATACTGTTGGTACGGAAGCGACACCAGGTAGAATAGATTTTAGTATACGAGATGACAACGGCACATTCAACACTTCGTTTGCTCGTTTAGAATCAAACGGAGTATTTACTGCACCAGCAATTCAATCACTAGGCATAACAACTACAGTCAAAAATTCACTACTTGCTAAAGTAAGTGGCGGATTAGGTTTACAAGGCACAATAGTATACGATACTACACTTGCTGGATTAAGTTATTATCACGGTACAGATGGATGGAACAACATACTAACTGGAAATAAACCAGTTGAAACTACATCATTCATTAAGCCAGGTGTATATGCTGATAACACTGCTAGAGATGCAGTAATTACTACTCCAACAGCAGGTATGATGGTGTTTAATACAACAGGTACTAAGTTCCAAGGCTACACTGGATCAGCCTGGGTAGACTTAAACTAATAACTAAACTTTATAATTAAAAAAGTCTACGTCTCGTGCGTGGACTTTTTTTATGGCTGCAATACTTGCGCTATTGAAATGCTCTTTGAACTCCCAATGATCGTATCCTACAATGTTAGGTAATGGCAAGTTACAACCTAAGTACTCTTGTACAGTTTTTAAATCTTCTTCTAGGGTTTCTGCTTTACATATATAATCAACCCATTCGTTGTTTACATTAATAAAGTCTACTTGATTCGTAAAGCGATTAAACCATCTTGGAAATTCAAAAGGTATATCAGGATTGCAATAGTCAGCAACCCATTCATTGATAGGCTTTAGTTCTAGTACAGTTTGTCCATTCCAGTCTAACCAATATCCTTCGTCACGCACTTTGCGGTATAAGCTAAAAACTCTTTGCCACGGGTTGCGTACTACAGTTATTGTCTTAGCATTTGGATAGTGTTCACATACCATGCCTAAGTGCGGATGATCAACCATCCAATCTACGTGAGATAGTACATTAAAGTTAGGATGTAACCAATCTGAGATAACCTTCTTCATTGCCATGCCAGTTCTAGGAACATGGACATATGCTAGTTCAGGCTTTTCTATATAAAATGTACCCATTAGTCAATCTTAATTAATTTAATTAATGATCCCATTAAGTCCCACTCCCACCATTTTTCTCCAGTGTGATAATTTGCAGGCTTTGCATGATGGTTGTTATGCCATCCTTCACCTAAACTAACAATGTTAGCAATCCAACTATTAGAACTATGATCCTTTGTTTCGTGATTTCTGTAGCCATGATAGTGTCCAAGCACATTAACTACGCCTATTAGATGCACTGTCATGCTTGCAGGAACAACATATGCAAATAACCATAGTGCAGGATCTATTAATAGTAATACAGCAGAAAATGCAAATATAATTTTAAAGTAGTTTTTAAAGATAAACTTATGTGTAGGACTACGCATCAAGTCTTTAATATACCTTACTGGGATAGCTGGTACTTTCCAATCGTATCCTAGCCAAACTTTAATTGCTTCTTTAAAATTAAACTTGCCATCAGCCCACGAACTATGCGGATCGCCTTCTCTATCTGATTGTGCATGGTGTTGTCTGTGTAAAGCTACCCAACTCATTGTAGGTCCTACTGTGCTAATAACGCTAATGTAACTTAGTATAGTTTCTAACCAAGGGTATGTTTTAAAACTTCTATGTGTTAGTAATCTATGCAGAGTTATAACACTGCTAATAGGTCCAATAATTAACCAAGAAATTGCAGCAATTGCAAATAGGTAATACTGTTGTGTGTACACTGCATATACAACTGCCGGTATGGTTACTACGTGATTGAATCCTTGTAACAGTCTTACTTTGGTGTTTAAATTCATTTGCCTTCCTCTAACTTACTCCATTCAGCATGAGTAATTGTCTTTGGTGCCCAGTTGTCAAAGGCACCTTGTGTTGTCTCTTTCCATACAAAATTTTGCCAACACTTTTGTACGGGCCACGGGCAAGTTTGTATATATCCATTTGTTCCTAATGCCCATGCGCCTTCACTGGCAATGTCCATGTGCTTACACCATACTTTCCAAAATCCTCTGTTAGGTCTTGCAGGACGATTTTGCATTGTGATTAAGTACACTTCATACGTATTTACTTCTTCTAGTGCATCTATTAGTTTACAGGTACAACGAAAGCCGTCTGTCATATCTGTAGCAGTCATTCTAAAGTCTGGAAAAGTGTACAGTCTGTTAATTTGTTTAGCAACATTAGGAGGATATCTACTGTCGTTAAACACACCTCCCATTACCATAGGTTTGCCCGTGCTGATTTGGTAAAGTACACCGTAGCCTGTGTGTTCTTCTACTTTTAAATTATCTTTAATATAATTATTGCGAAGCCAGTTATCTTCCTCTAAGCAAATATCTCTTACTTTTTCAAACTCAGGTGTAGACTCGTAATAAATTTTGACATGCGTGTCTGTTAAATCGTATCTGTATCCCATTGTAACGTATTTACATAAATATTTTTCAGAGGAGTCCGATGTTGGATACTGTAACAAAACTAAATTTTAAATTAGGTATTAACGAACTACGCCAATACTACGACAAATTAAACACAGACTACCAACATTTAGATTGGAGTTGGGAGAAGTGTGGCAATGATATTGTCAAACAATGGCGAGATGCTGCTTACGAAGATCCTGCTAACTTATTAACACACGGCTGGGCTATACAAAGTAATTTAAAAGATATTACAATACCGTGTCCTCCTTGGAATATTAGCAAACACGAAACAGTAGATTATCGTAATACAGAATTAGCATTTGGTATAATTAGTCGTTTGCAAGATAAGATACCGTTTGGGTATCGCTGGGCAGTAAGTGTGCAGCCGCCAGGTGGCAAGGTTACCGAGCATACTGATGCAGAAGACGAATACACTGTGTGGTTGCCTATTCACACTAGCGGTCCTGCAATAACATTTGACAAAGAATACGAACTAATTGCAGATGGAAGTGCTTATTTGTTAAACACTACAAATCCGCATCACACATTTAATTCTAGTAATGAAGACAGAGTTACTATTATTTTTAGATTAAAACAAGATAAACTCAACGACTTAATATCTTTAGAAGGAACTATATGAAACATCTAGCATACTTGCCTATAGATATTGATGTAGAATGGCCTAACGAAGAATTGCTGTTGCAATGGTTCGAAAATCATAAATTGTTAGATAACGACTATTGGGAGTTAACTTCAAACCGGCATGCATGGGCAATGACTTCAACTTGTAAGGAACCTAAAGACTGGCGTAGGTTTGATAAAGAAATGTGGGACAATCGTAGAACTGACGGAGTAAACGAAGGCTTATTTTTTCATCCTGGATTTGAGGAAACATTTCCTAGTCTTGCTAACTGTATCAAACAATTGCCATTTAAGCAATTAACAGTAAGTGGTATGCTTTATCAATTAGGACCCATTCCAAATCATCAAGATGCACACGATCCGCATAATCCGGCAGAACCTAGACGTTATACAATTTATTTAACAGACCCTAAACATAATACGTTTTATTTTAGTAAAGAAGAAAACGGAGAAAAACACTATCCAAATATACAGAGTCCGTGCTTTGCATTTAATAATAACAATGTATGGCATGGAGCAGTAGAAACACATCGACCAAAAATAATATTGACTACTGCTGGTATTATAGATAATGATAAACATAACGCATTAATTAACCGTAGCTTAGAAAGGTACAACAACAAGGCATTATACATATGAACTACGATTACTACTGGAATGACATACCAGGCGAAGGGAAATGTCGTAACAATTTAATTTACACAAGTCTTATGAGAGAAGATAGACAGTTGTTTTGTCAATGGTTTTACAATGATGCTGTTTATCACAAAGGACAAAACGAAGTACTTGATCCTGCATTAATGACAGAAAAGTGGAATCGAGAAGTTAAGTATTCACAACTAATGGCCGAAGAATATCCGCAGCATGTTCCTAACATATTTAAAGTCGATGCACAAGAACAAAAATTATACCTTAGTGTTGACGGGATTGACTTTTGGAATCGTGCTAACTGCACTGTAGCAAATTACGATAGTGTGCTGCCAGACTGGAGAGAACAAATGCTTGAGATATTACAAGCATACAAAGATGTAGGATTATACAAATATAGCCTACATCCTAGCAGTTACTTTATAGTAGACGGAAAATTAAAAAGTTTTAATCATTTTTTCTGCTATCACGAAAGTGAAGGTTCAATTAAGATTTCAGATCATGCTAGTCATATATACAGTACAAGACAAGATATAATGCGTACACAAATAGAGACTATGGGCATAAGTTGGGATGAGCCAGAATCGTTAAATACATTACAACATTTATGTTTTGAAAGTTTTAGAAAAAACTATACTGACGACTTTATAGATGCAGCAAAACAAATATACAATAAAGGAACTAATAATTGTTAGATCAAATTAAAATAGTTGGTATAAATCAATTTACGCAGAACGCAATTGATACTATACGTTCTGCAATAGAAGACGTCGATGGTAATGAACTGTTGCCCACTGTTAGTCTATGCCAGCACTGTCATTATCATGTTCCGGCATTACGCTATCACAAAAATAATCAAGTATTTATAGCCAAACATTGTGAAACACACGGTACAAGTCACCACATGATTGAAAGTGATTACGAATTTTATCGTAATATATACTATACCCAAGATAACCCTCAATACAACTTTAACGGCGGAGTGCTAATAGAAGTAACTGACAGGTGCAATTTAGCCTGTCCGCATTGTTATCACGAACCTGATAATGCACTTACAGATCAATCAGCTGAAAAAATTATTTCACAAATTAAAAAGTGGCCCCTTGGCGAAGATGCTATACATCGCGTCATCCTTAGTGGAGCAGAGCCAACTTTACGTAAGGACTTTAATAGTCTTGTTGAACAAATTAATGCTTTAGATCCTAGTATTACTGTGTCTGTAATGACTAACGGTATTCGTTTTTCAGATAGAAACTATGTAAAGTCGGCAATTGCAAGCGGATTAAGTAGTGTTAACATAGGATTGAATCATCCAAGTTATAATGATCACAAAGTAATTAGAAGAAAACAACTTGAAGCCATTCATAATGCACATGCAGAAGGATTACATATAAGTTATATCAGTTATACTATGATGACTCTAGGAGAAGTTGACTTTATAATGAACGAAATATGTAGCAACGAATGGCGAAGTAAAAACTTTAGAATTCGTTACGGAAGCGATATTGGTCGTAATCCTGGACAAGTGCGTATATTTGTTAGTGACGTATACAAAGCAATCGAACAATGGTGTAAGGATAATAATAAATTATTTGAAAGAATTGTAGAAGCTGACAATAATATATATCATGTTATGGCTAAAATAGACGGCAAAGACATAAGAATTATTCAATGGTGTGACGAAACAGATATTGATATGGAAGAACTTCGCTCTGGACCATGGTGCGATTTTGTGCCAGGTGGTATAACAAATTTCTTACATCAAATTATTAGAAGAGACGCTTGGAAAAATAAAGGCAATACCCTTCCTGACAGTCCAATCGAACGATATATGTTTACTAGAAATCCAACTAAAGAACCATTAGATTTATTAACAGTATATAAAAAAGAGAAGTAGCATGATTAAAGGTATTAACGGACGACCATACTTAGATATGGAACAGCACGTAGACATGGAAACGTTTGAACAATTGCAGCCAGAAATTATGCGAGGCTTTGCTGAAGCAAGATGGTTTGCAAAAGAAGGCACTTGGATGAAACCAGGCTTTGAATTTAAAGACATGAGTTACACGCTTAATTGGAAACCTATATATGCTGCAATGGAAGAGTTCCAAGCATTGCCCGACGATGATCCAATTAAAGTAGAGGGTATGAAAATATGGCCTACAGACTTTAAAGACTATAAGCAGCGTAATGTAATTACACGTTATCTTAAAATGGCAATGGAAGCGTACGATCCTTATATCTATTACTTCTTACACGAAGAAGGCGACTGGGATGATCGTCCTGAGGAGAAAAAAGAAACTGAAGAATCAGAGTTCTTTCCTAATACTATGCGTTGGCTACAAGGCTTTAAGGATAATGAAATATTCAAATCATTTGGTCGAGTAATGTTTTTTCACTGCGAAGCAGATGGATTGCCATTTGAACACAGAGACTTAGGCGCACAAAACGGCATATGGCCCAAAGACAGATACGAAGATCATAACAACGAGTTTATACATATCCGTACAGACACTCGCAATCAATTTTATATTTGGGATCCTGACAAAAAGATGAAACACGGCATTAACACTCGTGCAGCTTTTTGGAATGATCAAGATTGGCACGGAGGGAATCGTGTTATGAGTCCTACATACGGTATGCGTATTGACGGAACGTTCACTGATGCATTTAGAGAAAAATTAAAACTAAGTGGAACTTACTAAGGCTGTAAATGTAAAAAGGAACTTAGTGCCTAGCCCGGCATTAAATCCTGCATGCCAGCTTTCTAGTTTCGGATAGCGATATATAGTACCTTGTGGTTCCATATAGAAACATTCGTCTTCGACCATAAATGCTTGTCCTGGTTTAGGTTTATCTATAAAACAAATACATCTCATTAACTGTTCTTTAGTATACCCGACCAAGTTAACATCCTCTGTTAGACTAGGAATATCCCAATGCCAAGGAGCGCACTTTCCAGGACGTATTTCACTAATAAAACTTTGTAATACTGTGGTATTAGATGCCTTGCCAATTATTTTGTTAACTTCTTTGTCGTAGTGAGTGCCTGGTCTGTAATGAAAGAATTCTACACTGTTGCCTTTTGAATAACCGTGTTTGTCAGCTAGTTGTTTTTGTTTTAAATGATCTTCGTAAAATGCATGCCCAGGATCAAGATCTCTATTACCAGTAAACGGCGTCACAGTATGTTGTAGACATTCGTTAATTAACGAGTCACATAAATGCGGCGGTAGTTTTCCTAAGTAATGTTTCATATTGCTGTTCCTACTGCTAAATTAAAATACGAAGTTTCGATTAATTTAAATTCTTCTAAATGACTACTTTCAATGTTAAACGAAACGTAGTTAGTGTTATACACAAAGCTATTTACTATTCCGTTTTTATTTGCTGCATTAAGCCAGGGACTGTAAAACTCATCAAACACATATCTATAATCAGGCGTGAATGTAGTTAATGTCATTGTTATATGCACAGGATCTATTAATATATTTTGATTAAGTAGTTTCCTAACTACTAATTGTATTCTATCAATTCGTCCTGTATTTACTGCGCTATGCAGTTCACCGGCGTTCATATCAAACCAATAGTTTGATTCTACCTGCGGGTATATTAAATTAGCGTCAGTATATAATACAAAGCTACGTTCGCCCTGGATATTAAAATGATACCTATCGTCCATATCTGCATGCGAGCGATATGCCTGTCCAGGCTCTAGTTTTATTAATCGTGCTTCGCCTATGTTGCTAGGTAATGTAGATACTAGTTTGTCCCATACTGTGCCTTTGTATTCTTCTTTAATAGTCCACGCATCGTAGAAAAAGTCCCCAGTAGGCTCATTTAAAGGTAACTTAAAGTTAACATCTATATCAGCAGACTTTAACTCTTTTTTAATTTTATCATTGACAAGGTAGTTAGTCTGTGCTATCATATATTTATTTATGTGTGTAGTTAATGGATAAGTACTTTTATGAATAATAAATCATGTACATTTTGTATGCATCCTTTTACAGGACTAGCTACCCGCGAAGACGGTGCCATTAAGATATGCTGCCGTAGTGCGCCTATTGGCTATATTCAAAACGAAACACTAGAAGAAGTGTGGAATGGTGATGCCATGCGCGAAGTACGCAAGCAAGTTCTTAATAACGAACGTCCAGAAGTGTGCAAACCTTGCTTTGACCTAGAAGATCAGGGGGTGCAGAGCTTACGACAGCGTCATATAGCAGGGGTAATACCTGAAGCTAGAGTCAACTTGTACCCTGATGCACTTGATGCATTAGAAGAAGATTATACAATGCCGTTTGAACTTCCTACTATGGAAATTAAACTAAACAACTTATGCAACTTAAAATGCCGTATGTGTAATCCGTTAGACAGTACTAGCTGGAAGGACTGGGATCAAGTAACAGAGTTTTATAAAAAAGAAGATAACATATTAATTCCTATTGTAGAATCACTTGTAACTAAGCCAGGGCAGTATATAGGACCATTCGATAATAGCGACAACTGGTGGTCATCGTTTGAAAAACTATTACCATTCTTTAGGCGTGTAGAGTTTGCAGGCGGTGAGCCTCTAATGGATCCATACCATTACAAGATACTAGACAAGCTTGCAGAGTACGGTGACAACATTGAACTAAAGTACGCTACAAACGGTACTACGCTGGGCATTAAAGGTGGCAGAACGATCCATGACTATTGGCCTAAGTTTAAAAGCATAGCTGTAAACGTAAGCATAGACGGCTTACATGACGTTTACGAGTACATTAGAGGCAATGGTAAATTTAGCGTAATAGAAGAAAACATTAAAGTTTTTAAGAGTTTTCCTAATGTAAGCAGAGTAGTTGGTGCATTTACTGTACAATCAAACAACATAATGCAGATTGATAAAGTTATTGATTACTTTATTAACGAACTAGGAATTGTGTTTTATTCTCACAGAGTATCTTATCCTAAATCATTAAGTGCGCAAGTATTGCCGCCAGAACTAAAAGCAAAAGTAATAGCACGTTTAGAACAAATGAAAACAGAAGTATTAGAATACCCGATGGTTAAACAGCATAAACTATTAGAAACTGTAACACTACAACAGATACAAGATAACATTAACTTCTTACAAGCAAAGTGCATGTATGAAACACATTGGCAAGACTGTATAGAGTTTAACAAACGCTTAGATAAAACTCGTGGGCAAGACTTCCTTGCAGCTAATCCAGAATTTATTCCGTATGTTTAAAGTAGAAAGTCGATGGGGACATCATACCAGTGTTCATGTAGAATGGAATATAGGCAAACGCTGTAACTTAGATTGCGGATACTGTCCTGCGGAAATACACGATAACTTTAGTCCGCACACTAATATAGATACAATGACTGCTGCAATATATAAATTAGCGGAATTAGATAAACCAATACGTCTTAGTTTAACTGGTGGCGAGCCAACTGTACATCCTAAAATAAATGAAATATTAAAATGTGCCAGAGATAGTTTAGATTGGCTAAGTGTTACAACTAATGGGCTACGCTCATCAGATTGGTACATTAAGCAACCAGTAAACCAATGGGTGTTTAGTTTACATTTTGATAACAAACACAGTCGGCGAGCTGCTGAAAACGTTGTTAAGTACTCGCAACTACTAGATATGGAAGGCATGGCTACACTATACCAAGTCAATCTAATGGCACATCACGAACACATGGACGAAGTTAGAGCAGCAGCTACATTGTTAGAAGGACATAACATTCCATATGTGTGCAGACGTATCAGATGGACCGAAGCAGATAATCGAGAATGGTTTGACGATTTACGCTATCAGACAGCAGACTTAGATTGGATATTAAGTAAAGTTGCAACTGTAAAGCCAAACTGTATCATTGACGATAATGATATGCTGCATGCCAACGATGTTATTAAGCATAAATTAAATCAGTTCAAAGGATGGAAGTGTAATGCAGGCCTTGAAAGTTTAATGATTAATTGGGACGGGGATGTACATCGTGCAACTTGCAGGGTAGGAGGAAGTTTAGGCAATATATATAATAATACGTTTGAAGTTCCTCAAGAGGCTATTACTTGTTCTCGTAAATTTTGTACATGCGCTGCTGATATTCCGTTAACAAAATGCAAATAACTAATTTAGACGTTCGTAAATACAAAAGATTCTTTGCATTTGGATGCAGTTTTACTAATTACATATGGCCTACTTGGGCTGACTTAGTTGGAAATAACATTCCTATATACGAAAACTGGGGATGCGGTGGTGCAGGCAATCAATATATTTTTAATTCTATTATAGAATGTAACAAGCGCAATACCTTTAATAAAGATGACTTAGTTATAGTAATGTGGACTAGCTGTTCTAGAGAAGATAGATATGTCAACGATGATTGGTTATTAACTCCTACTATACAACGAGAAAAAGTATACGGAAAGTCATGGGCTAAGAAATTTGCAAATCAAGGCAAAGGACTTATGATTAGAGATTTTGCAACAATTGACGCTACCCAACACTTATTAGATGCCTGGAATGTTGATTGGGTAAATTTAAATGGATTGCCGCTAATACGGCCGAATATGAACCGAGTAGAAACAGACATTAAAAAGAAAATTGCAACTGTTGAAGAATTTGAACAACAGTGGTCTGATTATCAAACTAATCTTTCTCAAGGAATTATTAATGATAGTGATTATATAGAAGGAGTAGAAGTCATACAGTTATATAAAGATATGTTTAAGAATATAAAATACCCAATGTTAAATGATATTATTAAAAACAAATCTAGACCAAACTATGGTGACGCACATCCACTACCATCAGAAGCATTGAGTTATTTAAACAACACTATTACTCACAATTTAATTGCTAGCGAATTTGTAAAAACATGGGATTACCATGTAACTAATATACAAAAAGTAAATGTTATGCCTGTTACATTTGACCGAACTAATCCTAACAGATTTTAATTAACGATTTCACAGTAAGTGTGCTAGTTCAGGAAATATAGATGCAGCATCTAGCTTACGTATTGTATCTAGTTTGTTTACATACTCTTTAAAGCCTGGCAGCATATGACTATTATCTCGACTATCCATATGCTTTAATAATCCTGTCCACTGTCGCCAGCCCTTAGGATTGTGTATCCAAAATTCATCGTCTTGTGTATAATTGTCCCATAACCATGTTTTAAGTTCTGCAAAGCGTTCGCGTACATCTTGTTTGTCTGCTTCAGGTAACATTGTAATGTTAAGGAATGTAGGTATATGAACTAAGTGTGCATTAACAAGTCCACCTCCCATCATCATATTGTGTACTCGTCCTACATTCATCTTCTTAAAGTTGCTGTTTACTTTCCACTTTATAAAGTCTGGTATATGTTTGATGTTGAATATCTGTACTGCTGTTGCCATACTAACATGTATATTATCAGGAGTATTGTCTAACATATGCAAAGTGCGCTCTACTTCTGCAAACTTTCCAGGGAAGCGTATGTAATCGTCACGTTCAAAACTTGCATCAACACTAACTGCAAATTTAACTTTGCGGAACTTGCTCCACAACTCAATTAGCTCGTTGTCCACAAGAAGTCCATTTGAATTATAGCGTAATAACACTTTGTCTTGATAACCTTGTCTAACAATTTCTTGAATAAACATTTTATGTTCTTTAATCATTAAAGGTTCGCCGCCAGCAAAGTAGACTTGTTTTAGATTAGGTATTTGTGCATACAACTCTTTCCAGAATGATTCTTTTTCGTGCCACTTGTTATTAAATTCTTTCTTATCCCATGTCATCTGTTTCTTTACAGATTCATCTTCTAACTGCGGAACAAGTTTCTGCCAGTCTGCAACCCACTTGCTTGAATCATGTGGACTGCACATTACACATTTAATATTACAAGTATGTCCTAAACGCAAATCTAGGTATTGCAAGCGTTCAGGCACAGTGCCATCTTCTTCTGTTTGGCGTATTAATTCTTCAGCGTCAACACCTTCGTCATTTAACCAAGTATAAGTTTCCCAGATACGTTTACTAACAATGCCTTGTGATTCTTCGTCAAAGCATCCTGTACAACTTGCTGGTATTTCGCCTGCAAGCATAGTAGTACGAACATTTTTCATAAAGTCGCTGTTCCATGCTTCCATAGGAGTAACTTTTCCAAAGTTAGCATGACTGCCGTCTTTGTTTTTGATCAATCCAACAGTGTGATTTTCTCCTGCGCCGCTTGCATTTGCAGTACAGCATAATCTCATATCGCCATTAGGACGAGTTGCTAAGTGTATCCACGGTAGTACACAAAACGTGCAACTTGATTTAGTTTCTAGGTCACGTTGAAACTTCCCTAGAATTGTATCTTCTTTATCGTACCAATACTTAGACATATGTTTTCCTGTTATTGTGTACTTATCGCCGAGGCCCGATCTATGTTCTTCAGTTTGGCAATAAGAGTGCAGGACTAGTAACTAAATATTGTTAATGAAACATTTAGGTAATATAGAAAATAACAACTGGATTACCCAAGTTGTAGAGCAAGTAATGTCTAAAGAAGGCATGTTGCGTCCTAAGCAAGGCGGTATTCCAGATGGAGACAAAGGAAAACGTGAGTGGCAAAAAGCAATTGATGCTGGTTATGATCCTACTGCGGTGTACTTTCAAATGTTTGATAAAGACAATTTACAAATAGACGTTCCAAATATTTCAACATGCGGCAGACTGCAACACTGGTGGATTACTAAAATGCTGCCTGGCAACTTTATGCCGATGCATATGGATCCTCATACTGTGCAACAACAAAATGCAGATAGATTTTGGATACCATTACAAGACTGGCAACCCGGACACATCTTTATGTACGAAGACTATGTTACAACTAACTACAAAAAGGGTGATATATTTCAATACGCAAATAGTGCTGCACTACATGGTGCAGCTAATATAGGATCTACTCCAAGAGTAGTATTACAGGTTACGTTACATGAATAAAAAAATAGTAATAGTCGGCGGTGGCACAGCAGGATGGATGGCTGCTGCTTATCTTGCAAAGTACCACGGTAGTGAAAATGTTACAGTTGTAGAGTCTGCTACTATTCCAAAGATCGGAATTGGTGAAAGTGTTACTCCGCACGTTCGAGATTTCTTTGAAGAGATTGACATGGACGAAACCGACTGGATGAAAGAAACAGGTGCTATTCACAAGTATGCAAATAAGTTTGTTGACTGGTGCGGTGCAGATGACGAGTCGTATTTTAGCTTTAATTACACTACTCCTGCAAAAAACCTGTACAAGGATATATCTAAAAATGTATCCAGCAACGATTTTAGTGAAAATACTACACAAGCAAGAACTATAGATATTTTATCTCACTTCTTGCATAATAATACGTATGACAGATTTGATCAATACTTTTGCCCACAGTTTCATTATATGGAAAATAATGTTTCTCCATATAATAACAATACTGCTGTGTTAAATCAAGCACACAGTTATGCCCATCATATTAACGCAGAGCTTATAGGCACTTATATTAAAACTAAAGTTGCTCCTAATATTACTAATATAATTGCCAACGTTATTAAAGTAAATGTACACGAAGAAGACATTAGTTCAATCGAATTAGACAATGGATCTATAATAACTGCTGACTGGTTTATCGACTGTACCGGGTTTAGTAAAGTATTAGTTAATGCACTAGACTGGAAAACAAAAACATACGATCATCCAATAGATAGTGCCTGGGTGTGCCAAACCGATTATAGCAATCCTGAATCCGAGATGGTAAACTATACACAAAGTATTGCAGAGCCATACGGATGGCGTTTTAATATAGGACTATATCATCGTGCCGGGAACGGCTACTGTTTTAGTTCACAACATGTTAGTGACGAGGATGCTAAAGAGCATTTTCTAAAACAAATTAAGACTCCTAAAAACGAACCAAGATTAATTAAATGGAAGCCTGAGAGATTAGAAACGTTTGCTAACGGAAACTGTGTAGCTGTTGGCCTAACGTGTGGATTTGTCGAGCCACTTGAAGCAAATGCGCTATACACCATAGTTACTAGTATTAGAAGATTGAACGAAGTATTAAATCTAGCAAATTATGATTCGTATAATGAAAAAATGGCATGTACTATTGACGACATTGCTGATTTTATTTTAGTACACTATACGCTTAGTCCTAGAACAGATACTAAATTTTGGACAGACATGCAGGTAATGGGAAAAGCAAACGATCATGCATCTTTAGTTATAGACAAAATTTATAACAAACGTAATAGTATGCTTGGGGCTATTACAGGATATACTATGTTTCCTGATTATATGTGGGCACAACTTGCAGCTCACTGGAATATAGATTTCGACATTCGGAATAACTCTAGCGATGCAGATAAAATATTAGCAAAGATGCATTTTGATTTTAATAATAATAAACATAAGTATATTTCATCATTAGGCGAAAACAACTACGCATGGCTTAAGAGTAATATCTTTGGAAATGTACCTAGCAAAAAATGGAAAGCTAGTAGTGAGTAGCGTCGAACAAGGTATTTCTGAATGGATTGATAAGATTTCAGAAACACGTTCTGAATTAGGAGGATTACCTGTTTGTCCGTTTGCCAAAAAAGCTAGATACAAAGTAGAACATTTAGTAGACCTCAATATTAATCCTGTGCTAGGTTCATTAGAACTAATAGTTTATATACTAGACAACAAGTACACATTCGAACAACTAGATACTATTGCAAAAGAGTACAATAGTTTTTATCCTTCTTTAGTATTTTTGCCAGACGGTATAGATAGATATTCTAATATTAATGGAGTACAAACTAGTAACGGAAAATATAATATATTATTATGCCAAGACAGGGCTGGGCTGCAAAAGGGCAGAGATACACTACAAAATACATCGTATTACTCGTTCTGGGACAAAGATTATTTAAAGGAGATTTTAGAACAATGACTGAAAATATATACCACCGATACTTAACACTTCCATTTGAGTTTACTAAACCAGAAAAATTTAATTATGCTGGCGAACGTTTTGCAGTTGCAATGGAAGAAAGCGATGTTTATCAACCTTTTAGAGAGTGGATTCAAAGTCTTGGGCTAGAATTATCTAATATCTTAGAAGCGTTTTATACATGTCCAGGTGGCAGCGATGTACCACTTCATGCCGATCCTGGAATGTTGCCTGGGACCGCAGACGTATGTAAATTAAACTTTACATGGGGGCCGGAAGATAGCACCACACGATGGTACAAAATTAGAGACGAAACAAAGTATGAAAAATTTTACGGTGGCACAGCCAGTGGATCTAATAAGAAGTTTTATGAGGCTGGTATTAATCCTGACATTGACATAGACTATAGCATAATAGCAGATTTTGACGACTGTGACTTAGTGTACGAAGCTGTTATAAACAAGCCTAGTCTTATTAATGTTGGACAGCTTCACTCTACATGGAATCCTGGCGACGAATACCGCTGGACCTTTTGTTTTGTGTTATTAGAAAATAACGAGCCAATAACAATGGAAAGAGGATGTGAAATATTCAAGAACTACATAGATAGTTAACTACGCATATAAATAGTTTAACACTGAATAGGAAACAAACATGAAATTTAAAGGATTAATACCTGAACACCAAGTCCAAGACATACTTTTACCGTTACCGAGGTGGAATTATGGTGAAATTAGAGAAGGTAGAAAAGTTATAGATCCTCTTATGCACTTTGGTGCATTTGTATTAGGATACCAAAAAGACGAAATCGTAGACTTTGTTGCAGATGTACTCAAAGGCGAACGTCCTGAGCTTGGCGAAAACCAAATGTCAAAGGGCGGTGCTAACAGATTAAATCATATCAGCTTTGAATTTGCCGACAGAGTTCATGCACTAACTGGAATGAAGTCTTTTTATTCACTTAGTGGGTCCGATGCTAATGAAGGCGCTATTAAATTAGCTACTGCATACCAATGGCAAAAAGGCAACAAACATAAGAACATAGTTGTAGGGTTCAGCGACAGCTACCACGGTAGTACTATGATGACATGCAGCGTAGGCTACGAAAACTTTATGGACAATCCATTTTATACACTAGAGCCGCATCAGAATACAAGACGCATATCCAGAATCTGGGCAGAGCAAGATATAGACTGGGATAATGTGGCTGCTGTAATGATCGAACCATGTTCATACGGTTCTGCGCTGCTACCTCCTACTGATGAATGGTGGGCACACTTAGACAAACTACGCACAGACCACGATGTTGTAATTATATTTGACGATATCTTTACTGGTGGTGGTAAGACAGGTAACTATGTAGGTTGGCATGACACTCCTATCAAGCCAGATATTTCAACTATGGGCAAAGCAATAACAGGTGGATTTTTCCCCCTAAGTATGGTATTATATAATGAGAGAATTGAAAATGTTCTGCCTGAAGGCTTTTTCTGGGAACACGGATTTACTTACAGCTTTAGTTTAGCAGGAATAGCTAGTGCTATAAAATACTTAGATATTCTAGAACGTGATAACTTATTAGAAAAGCATGACGAAATAGTAGAACGTGCTATTTCAGTATTTGAAAATAACGGACACGTAGTTACTAGTAGATATGGATTAATATTTAAAGCTGCTAGAAGCGACAATAAAAAAGACAAACACTTTTATGTAATACCGATGAACGCGGGCGATGAATACTTTGAAGCACTACAGGAGAACCTAATATGGTTTACACAGAATACGACCCACTAGAAGAAGTTATTGTTGCAGATTCGTATGCAGGTGGTGACTTAGATCATTTATTTCCAAATGAGAACTTATCACAGTTTAATCAAATACTAGACGAAACAAAAGAAGACTTTGACAAATTAGCAGACTTCTTAAAAGCAGCCGGAGTTACAGTTAAGAGACCAGACGTATATCATTACGATGGTCATATCGCAATGTCAGGGTTTGATGTAAAGTTTCCAATGGGACCAACCGTTCCTAGAGACCAATACAAAGTATTAGATAAAACTATTATCCAAACATACACTAGCTTAACTGATCGGTATTTTGATGGACTAAGTTTTTATAATATATTTTCAGAAATGTTTGACGAGGGCTATAATTGGATTAGCCAAGCTGCTCCTCCATTAGTTCCTGTTACGCCAAGTGACATATGGTACATGCCGGGGCAAGAGCCCGGAGCTAACATTTATTATAGTAAATTAAAAGACAGAATATTATTTCACACAGCAACTATGTATCCTGTAGGTGATAAAATTATTATAGACGCCGATGGACCTGGTAGTAAAAAAGGCTACGAATGGCTTAAACGTAATTTAACAGACTTTGAATTTATAGAAAACACTAACGGGCATGCTGAAAACTACGGACATATTGATCACGGATTTCTTATGATCGACGACGAGACAGTTTTACATGCTGGCATTGAATGGGTACCACATGCATTGCGGCATTTAAAATTAATCGATGCTGAACAATTTGTTCCTTCACCGAAGACAAAAGAATACAAAAGAAACTTCATTGCTAAAGGTGGTAGATACGAATTAGACTGGGTTGAAAATTATTTAGGTAATTGGACAGGATATAACCAAGACTGTTGCTTTGACTTTAACGTACTAGTTGTGGATAGAAACAACCTTATCTTTGGACGAGAAGTTCCAGATCTATTTAAATTCTTAAAAACACACGGAATTGATTGTCATGTATGTGACCAACGTCATATGCTGTTCTGGGAAGGTGGCATTCATTGCAGTACATTAGATACTAAAAGGCGTGGTTCTAAAAGGTCAATTATTTAGTATGGAACAATTAACTGTACAAGATGTTATTAAGCGAGCCGGTGGAATAAAGTTAATCAACGACACCGGCATTTCTAGTGATAATAAGTACATAGTCCATGCTGAAGACTGTATTAAAGAACAATTAGATAACTTATGAAATTACTAGAACACAAACACTTGATCATTCGTACCGAAGTTAACAACCCTCCAAGAGATGAAGTTTGGTTACAAAATTGGCTTACTGAACTAGTAGATAAAATTGGTATGAAAGTATGCCGAGGGCCTATTACTGCATATGTTGACATGCCCGGTAACGAAGGATTAACTGGCGTAGTTGTAATCGAAACTAGTCATATTGCAATACATGTATGGGACGCTGTTGAGCCAGCACTTGTGCAACTAGATGTTTACACATGCGGTGCTTTAAATAAAGACATTATTTTTGCAGAGTTAAAACAATGGGATCCTGTTAAAATTGAATGGAAATACCTAGATAGAGAATTTGGATTAAACGAAGTGAAGTAAAGAAAGAAGTATTATGATATTATCAATATTTGGATTACCAGTTGTTATAATTAAAAATAATGATATAAACACATTATTTTCGAACGAACTACATGACGAAGTAATGAAGCATCTTATGCTTCCTGAAAATAAAGATGTTAGTCACCCGTACGCAAGAGGTGGACGAGTTTGTAGTACAGATCTTAATTTTACATTAACTAGCGATAAAGCGAAACAATTTAATATACTATTAGATACACTTAAACAAACAGGAATAAAGTATGCTAATTTGTATTCAGATGCCACTGATTTACAATTTGATAATATGTGGATTAATTTAACTTATGCAGGTTGCGAAACTAGAAATCACTGGGATAGGTATACCGAAGAAGATGAAAAAACTCTAATAATGTTATTCTATCCTAAAGCTCCTTTGGGTGGATCAAATTTAGTTTTTATACACAACAGCAATTACGGTGATTGGCCTAGCGAATATCAAGATAGTGACGTACTTAGACTTGCTATCGAAGAAGGCGATATTGTTATTATGGACAATACTATTTTACATGCTGTAGATGCACATATGCCAAGTGAGCCTCGTATGTGTATTGCTACTGAATTTAAGTTTGTTTAACTTTTTTATCAGTACCAATAAAGTCGTGTCCTATGTTATAGTTACTAGGACAAAATTTGCATTGCGGTATAGGATTAACTAAATTGTTTACAAATTTCTCAACATCATCATCGTGCGACATTGGTTGATATGCATGTGCTAACTCTTTATCTGCAACTGCAACATTAAATTGATTTAAAAAATCTGGTAATACACTTACTAATGGACATTTGTATAATTTGCCTTTATTAAGTTGATGGCAAGTTTTAAATCCACAAACATCGTGTGCTTCGTCTACATCGCTATCGTACCCCAGTGTTAGTTGCTTATTAACTAAGTCCATTGCACTAGCTCTAAATGTTTGTGACCAGTCAAGAATTACTTCAACACCGTTTTTATCAATGAATATTCTAGACACTCTGCGAGCAGGAGCTTCTCCAGTATCAGATACGATTACATCAAGGAATGTGTTAATAAAGTCTAAAAAGCCGTCATAAAGTTTTATATCATGACATGTTATCCAAAGTGTACCATTATTCTTTGATAGTACATCATAAACATCTTGTGTTAGTTTATTAAGTGTTGACCCATTAGTAGATATTTGTAATTTAGCAGTTGGCCATAAGTTAGATATACCTTTGAGCCATTTATTGAAATCAGGATTCAGTGTAGGCTCGCCGCCCATAAGTTGTATTATGCCAATATCAAGTTTTTTGCTTAACAGTTCGTACTCATCTTTATAGTCGTCCCACCGCTGGTGTCCTTTGAAAGCATAATTATTAAAGCTCTGACAATGTGTACAACTGTAATTACATACATTGGTAATGTACATTTCTGAATATTTTAAAGTAGGCTTCATTTCTTTTTTCCAATAATCATATAGCGTGTATACATAGGAGTTTCAAATTCACCTCGCCATAGAGGTTTAACTTTACTCATACGCATAAAGTCATCTGCGTCTGTTGCACAACGTATATGTTCGGGCAAGTCAAAATAGTTATTACTCTGTATTACAAATATTGCATCGTCTGGTTGATTACTTAACCATTGTTCGTATTGTTCTTGCGTAACGTGTTCACAGCTTGTGTTAATAATAATATTTGCAGGAGATGAATAATCACACATATCTGCTGTTACTGCGGTAAACCGTCCTTCGATTTCCTGACGCTTGTTTACTGTACACGCTGTTTCTTCACATGCAGGGTCTATATCTACACTTGTAATGTGCCTAATGGACATATCACTATTAAATAGCAGATTTGATAGTACTCCGTTCCAGCCACCAAAAATTACTATATTAGATTTACTATAATGCGCTTTATACACTTTAGTTAATTGTTCAATGAGCCAAACTTTACTGTTGACTTGTCCTTTCCAAAAGCTTTCTAGAGTACGATAGCGATCTTCACTATTACGAATAGCATCCATCCAGAATAACACATCTTGTATTTCAACTTTCATACTTTACCTTTGGTAGTTTACTATCTGCACTACTTACGCAAGTAGGAGTAATGCACTTACGTGGCGCTTTAAAGAGCTCAAAGCCGCCGTCTAACGTGCCTAGAGGTTCGTCATGGCAACTGTAGCTGCGCTTAACTTCATTCTCTCTAATGACGCATCCTTGGTATCCTGCATTACAACTCCAGCCTTTGAACTTATTGAATCCAAAAGCATTAAAGCGTTCTGCTTGATCTACATAATATATTTTACCATCTTTGTCTTGTAATTCTACCTGTAACAACGGTATTATTTTTTTAAATTCGTCTGGGATTCTTTGAGGGAATCCTGTTTGCAACAAGTTGAGTTGTTCTTTAGTATACCCAGATACCACACGGGAGGCGGTAGGATCGGATTGGGGCTTGACAGTGACATTAATACCTCTGGCGGCAAATCGCTGTAGGCGCTCGTAAAGCTCTTCAAACATTTCTGGCACCATAACTTGATTGATCGTAACATACACTCCTGCCTTCATAAGCTGAAGACACTTATCTCCAAACTCTTGTTCATTTGCAAACTCCGCATGGTAGCTTGCTGTAATACTCCTACGTTGCAAACTGCTCGTAGATTCTAACCAGTTGTTCCACCATTTGCTTCCTGGGCTTAGATTGGTTGTCATGTGGATACTCTGGTACTTGGGTGCTGTATCACTACAGTAATGGTCTATAACCTTCCCAAAGTATTTATAAGCAGTAGGTTCGCCGCCGCTAAAACTAAAGTGAAAGTCAGTAAACCCGTTTTCTCTTGCTTGGCGTTTTATTTCGTCAATAGAATTTGTATATACTTCTAAATCTTGGTGATCAGGAGTGCTACTGCGAGCATAGGGCCAGCAATAACTGCAATTATAGTTACAAAATCTAGCAAGGATCCAACTAACTGTGAACAATTTTGTACCTAGTAAGGTCTTTTGTCCAAAGCTTGTTATGTCCTCAAATGGTATGTTTTGAAAATTGTTCATATAGCCAGTCAAAGTCGTTTATAAGTTTAAGATCAGCCATATTAGATATGCCAAACTCCCGCCCAGCGTTAGCACCAGCAATAGTGAAATCACCACAGCGTCTCTCACTGCCTTTTGTACACCAGATATTAAGTCTATTTTTGGTTTCTTCATCGTTTTGCCTCAAGATTGTTTTACTACTTAATTTAGCACATTCTCTAAATGCACTGCGCCATGCTTCAAACGGGTTTGTATTAAACGCTGTAATATTTGCAACTTCTTCTACAGCAATAAAATGTGGACTAATGCTTGTAGTCATGTCAGTCTTACTTGTGTCCATATCAATTGTCATTTGCCGAGGAAATAACTTTACTCCTCCGTAACCATAAACTAAATCATTGATAGGATTTTGACTGCGCCATACATATACGTGATCTAATTGGTGATCAGGAACAACATAATCAAAGTTAAAGTCGTCCATGATGATTGCATCAGCATCTACAATCCAAAACATTTTAGTAAAGCATTTCTTTGCTGCTTTTATGTGTGCTTGGTGTATTCCTTTAACTCCGTGTACACGTTTAGCCATAGGGAACTTAGCCTTAAGGGTAGCGTAGTTAGCATCTGCGCTAGGTTCTTGATAACTTATGAATACAATATCATACATTAAAATTCATATCCAAATCTGTCAATGTCTTCTTTAAAATACTTTTCAATAATAGCTTTAGTTGTCGATGTATAGTGCTTCTTATAGTCAATTGTAAAATCGTCTACACCTAACGGTATGTCTGATTCAAAGTATTGCTGCAACAGTTTAAAGTCTTCATTTAAATGCTCTGCACGAAGTATATAATCAACTCGAGTGTTATCATAACTAATCCAAGTTGATTGCGGAGTAGAAGGATGTGTTTTAGCATCAAGTATCTCGCATTGTTCTATACTATTTAAATATGCGTCAAACGAAGTAAAGTCTATGTTTTTAAAATGTTTCGAAACTTCAGCAACTCCTGGATATCCAGTCGGCGGGTCTATTGTCATATTATACGCCCACAATGCTCTGCCCCACGGATTTGTTACGACACCGACAACCTTAACTCCGGGATACATTTCGTTAACTTCTTTAAGTGTTAGTCTATCTTCTTCAATTTCAAAATCGCGGATAAATCTAAATGTTGCATTAGGATCTTTTTCAGCCCATTTGTATATATCCCAATATTTCAGAGGAGTGCGTATTGGTAATATAACTGTGAAAAAAGAGTCGTCATTTTTATAGTTCATTAGAAATTACACCATCAAACATTGCTTTAGCTCTGTCACTGTAGTAATTATACAGTCTTTCTCGGCAAAAGTCAACATTATTCTCAAATCTAGTTTTATTTTGTACCCAAAGGTCTTTAGTACGCTTGTTATTTGTTAATAACTCTGCATTGTCTATAATTGCAGCTTCTAACCGTTCTACAGGATCATCAATAGCATCATAACTATGATCAACTATATCATCAAACATATCTAAACCCATTGAACGTAAAAAGTCTACGCTGCCTTTGCTGCATAACAATATTGGGAACGAACAACCGTATATACTATTTAATGTTTTTTCTGTTAAGTTGTAACACTTTTCAGTATAACTAGTTTCGCTTATAATTTCTACAAATGTATTTTCATAATATGTTTTTAAGCTATTTTTAAAATTACTAACATTATCGTTATCGTGCTTTTCATATATAGCAAGACTGTCAGTTAACAGATCAGTTGATGTTAATAACTCATTCCACCCATCGGAATAAAGAGCTGAATCAGATACTTTCCATTTTGTATAATCTATAATATCTGTGATTGTATCTTTAAACATACATGATATTAATCCGTGCTTCTGCCAGCCCAATGCATGTAATAATGCAAGTGTCATTGGCCTATGTGTGCGTTTATTTCTATTAAGGCTGAGATATGTACGACTACTATCTAAGTTCTTTTCTAATACAGGCTCAACTGTTTTATACTCTTTCTGATGATTAGTAATATCGCCTCCCCAAGGAATTATACTAACATTAGGATTTTTAATATATGTGTCGAGACCTTCTACTGATGTTAATAGAATAAATGTTTTATCGCTATGCTCGTGAAATAACTTAATAAGATATTCAGCTATGTCAGGAACAGTATCTTCTTTGTTAAAATCGACAGAAGTTAAGTGATCCTTTAGTCCAATAATAACTAAGTTTGATTTTATACTGTCCGTTAATTGATTTCTATAATCAGTTGCTGTCAATGTTTTCCAATTGCCGTTAACATCGTAATCACTGTATTGATAGTAAGGATTAATTGTTGTTGCCCACAAATAAATTTTATCACACGGAAACTTTATTTTAGACGTTACTTGGAAAAATAATCTAAAAGTAAATGAATCACCGGGCGGACGTTTTAATACACTCATAACATACTTCTAAAAGTATTATAAGGAAATGTTGCTTCTATTCCATCAACAGTATTACTCTTATGTTGTTTATTAAATTCTTCTATATACGGAACTAAAGATCCATCTCGTAATCCTGATTCCCATCCTGATTGTTTTTTGCGTATCCTTGTTCCAAAGAGTTTATTACTATTAAGATATTTTAGTTTATGAAGATTAGCGTTATTAAAAGGCGGAGTTATTAATTTATGTTTTTTCCATTTGTGTAAATTTAGATCTAAGAATGCTGCTGTTAGCTCTGGAGAATAATCATACCAACTAGAAATAAGAGGTCTATTAATTGTGTTGCCGTGTATTGCTGCTGAAAAGTGCTTTTCATATATAACTATATCACATTGTGTCTTACTAGCCCGTCTAAAGTTATCTGCATTAATGCCATCGCATATTATTGGTATGTTATCAAGACTTTCTATAAGCTTCATCATAACCATATAACCAGCAGAGGCAAAGTATCCTAGATTCCACATGTCGTGTGCATCATTTTCTATAAACTTTTTTAAATTACAATCTATAATAGTAGGTGTAACATTGTAAATTTTACAAGTAGTAAGTGCTTCGTGAAAATCAACTGCATTAATATCATCGTTGTATTTTGCAATGAAAACATTTATAGGAATTTTTGCTTCTACATAACTACGAAGTACTAGTTCACTATCTAAGCCACCTGACAATAGTAAGTCAAGCGGCTCATTAAATGCATCCTTAACTGCGTGTGCATTAAGTAATAACTCTTCGTGATAAGACTTAACTGGCCTAGAAATAGTTTTCTTAATACGCAGTTGCCACCATTCGCTCGCATCTGTTGTTCTAGTTTTTGCAACTCCTAGACGGTCATAATGATAACTGAGCCAATCATTTTTCCAATACATCTTTAGTATCATCCACGTCTAGTACTTGTTTGCCAAATGATGCAATGTTCCAAAGTCTTTCATGTGACCAGTATATAAACATGTTAACAAGTGTTGCTACACCCATAAACGAAAGTCCTACCTTCCAACTTCCTGTTAATACCCACGGCATCCAAAAGTTGTTAAAAGTAATAATAACTCTCCACGATAGGTCTTTACTAATACTTCTATACCATTTTTCACTATATGTGCTTCCAGCTTGTTCTCTGCTCCATTGTATCTTGTTCCATACTCTTTCATGGACCCAATATAGGACTATGTTTACAGCAGCGCCAAGGCTTGCCATTTGTATGCCAAATGCCAAACTTCCCGTAACTATCAGTCCGTTAATAATTTGTACAAGTGTTATTATTATTCGCCATGACACAGACTTGCCAATAGTACGTTTGTATGCTTCATTAAATTTAATCATAGATTATCCTTTTTATATAACAGTACTTATATGCGCAGTTAATGATTATTATATAATTGTGGCTACAGTTTGTAAAACTTAGAACGATGAGCAGAAATACCCCAATTAATATTATTTTTAATCATATGTTTTGAATCAGTGTTTTGCCCTAGATACTTTATAGTTTCTAAATAATTCATTCGTGTGCGCTGATCTGCTATTTCCCAAAACCAATCATCCATTTGGCGTTTGATGTGAGTACTAGGCTTTTCTACTTGGAACTCTTCACAGAACTCTCTAGGATATATTGCGTCATGTATAATATCTCTATATTCGCTTATGTGTGTTGTTAATGCCTTTTCGGCCATATGCTGAATTGCTGGATTTAGTTCGTAGTGAGCTTTTATTAATTGCGATTGTTTAACTACTATTTCAGGAAAGTCTGGTGTCCAATAAAAGAATTCAGTAGTTACTCGATCATTAGTGCCCATAAAATCAACAGGGCTCATAACATGGTATGCAGAGTTATCTTGGAAATATGCATAGTAGTCGCCGTCAGTTTTGCACACCAAAGGTTTGTCAATTCCCATAACGTAACATGTAGACTTTCCAGTATCTTGCTGTCTAAGAAAATGTGCATCATTATGTTGACATACTTGTCTTAATATTCCTGATATACTAATAGTTACACCTAACGGCATAGTTTCATACCAGTTATCTTGTTTACTTAATATTTCTAAGCCTGTTTTTGCAAAGTCCTTTAGTGTAATTTTAGTCCTAGGATCTAACGAGTTTTTAACTTTATCCAAATGCACCATAGCAGCATACTTAACTTCGCTATTATAATTTTTATTTGAATAATCTTTATCATTAGTTTGCTTATCGTAGGGTTCAGCATTCCATATTAATATTTCATCTATAAAAATATTGTTGTCTATAAAAGAATGTAGTACAGTTGTACTATCTGCTCCTCCACTATAATATAGAGTTAAATAATCATACTGTTGTCGTAATTGTAATGCACGGGATTTGTACAACTCCATTAAAGGAACATTAATAGGAACTGACCAGTCGATGTTTCCATAGACATTATCATTAAATATCCAAGAAACATCGAGTCCACTTTTTTTGCTTTCTAAAAGTGCGTGAGTCTTGTTAGGAAACTTTTTTTGTCCTACTAAGTAATATCCTAATCTTTCTTGTGCCACTTTATTTCCTTTGTTAATACAAATTGTTATATATTTCTGTAACTCTATTGCAGATATCTACAATGTTATCAGGCATATAAGTTTTTACATACTCTGTTTTAGAAATTGTTCCTAAGGATTCATAGGTAATAACTTTGTCGTAATTAATATTTAAATTATGTAGACAAAAATTATTTCGTGTAATCATATATATCGATCTTATAATAACATCATCATTTATTTCTAAGCTGTAATTTTTAGTAATTTCGTTAGAAGTAGTCCACCACTTTTCCCTCATAAAACTAATATAACTACTTACAATACTAGCAATGTCATCTTGTCTATATAGTTTTATTTTAAAACAATTACTATTAAGTAAAGCACTATAAGGTGTAAGTTTGTTTATTTGATCAGGCATAAATTTAAGAATGTATTTGCTATCTTTGCTATGATAATGGTCATAAAAATCCTGCTTTACACCGTTTACGTGCGGTCCCCAATTTTTTCCGCGGGTTTCCGGTGTATGCCACGGTTCTAAATAATAAGGAACATCATATAAATTAGACAAATGTGTAGCATATACTGTCGAACCAGATCTATAGTTTGCAACAATAATTACAGGCCATTTACTAATTTCAATATTTTCCATACCTATCTTCTAGTGTTTCCGTAATGGATTACTGTACAATTTGGATTTACATATGAGCGCCATGGGTCAACTACTATGCTACCGTTAGGAATATCGCAATACAATTTGTCTGCACTAGTTTTACCGGTATACTTGTATGTAGTACTTGCGCTGTGTGCTAATAAAAATACACAAGGCACCGATGTATCAAAATCGTCACCTGTTAGTGGATCTACATACACAGGTTCAAATTGTTGCTCTTCACAGTAATGACCAATCAGTAAACTGTAACTACCATCGCAATATTCTACGTTTGGCTTGTATGCCTTACCATGAATAACAATCTGCATATTATGTTCATTTGCATGTTGCACTAGTTCTAATGCAATGTTCTTTGCTTGTATTTCTCTTGCGTTCATAATGCTGTCAAATAAATCGTATCCTAAATTTAACTCTTTAGCCATGTAACGTAGTGCAATGTTATCGCGGGGGTGACAATTATGTACTACTAGTCCGTTATCAGCGTTAACATAATACTGGTCATCTTCGTGACTATCGTTAGGTTCTACTTCTAAGTTATATACCTTGCCAGTATAGTGTTCTTTTTCAATTTTAGTTATGATTTCTAAACTCATACATCTATTCCTAATTTATTCAGTTCTTGTTTTTTAAGAACATTGATTTTGTTTGGATATTGCTCGTCGAGCAAGGCCCATTTGTCTTTTTGTTTTGTGTGCCAGTAATCACTTTTAATGTCTACATATCCGCCCATACTAGGAACATAAAAGTCAGGATAATAATTCCTCATATACTTTCCATCAAAGTAAGGTAATCGCCCTTCATGACACGTAAAAACAATGTCATTTGTATCTAGCCATTCAATAAATTTTAATTCCCAAGTTCCTTGAACCGTATACGTGGTGCCATTTGAATGATCGTACTCGTACCATTTACAACGTCCTGAGGTGTCAATGCCTATATATACTCCTCTAGCATGTGCATCAATAGAACCTTGCACATATTTTTCTCTTTCAGCCGGGTCTTTCATCATTTCTGTTCGTGTAGCACTCACCTTCTGTCTGGTTTCTGGATTCTTCATTGGGTTTTTTTCACCACAAATTCGTCCTTTATGGAACTTTGAAATATTCTGGCGATATGCTACACTTTCTTTAGTCGTGTGGAATAATGTTGCGGCCTTTGACAACGACTCTTTATATTCAGGACGGTTTGCTAAGATTGCCCGCCAACACGCATTACAATAATCTTTAATAAACAATGTAGGATACGTTTTTTGCATTTTTATATAATGTGTTTTTGTCCGAATATGGATTTCTCTACACTCATCACATTCCAACTTAACCATTTTATCCTTAACTATTCTAAATGTGTTGTTTCCGTTGCCTTCCTTGCGATCTCTTCTAAATTCCTCTACAATCATGATTGTTGCTCCTTAATACTTATTTATCAAAAAGGTACATGACATGCACTATTATATCCCACTAATTATACAGAAAATAACTTATCAGTGTCTAGTACCTCGTCTGCTCTAATGAGCAATCGTGCACCATCTCTACTTACTGGCAGTAGGTGTTCTGCGGTACATTTCAATGTTTTTCCAGATTTAGTATGAAATACTAAAATTGTACCATCGTACTCCCTAGTAGTTGCTTCGTACACCTTCTTTTCGTCAGACTTTGACATAGCATAATTTGCAGACTTAACTAGATTAACAGTTTTAGAGTTGAAAAATTTATGAAATTCCTCTATAGAAATCTTGTTGCCATTTACTTCAATCGGGAAGGTGGGTAACACACATCCACCTCCATCGCCCATACCAGCTTTCATATACTGTGGACCCATGATACGCATAGTTGACTTGGCTAACGCATCTGTAACTACGTCAACATTAATGTTTCCTTGTTTTTGGGCTACGTCTTGTATCATATTAGCAAGTCCAATCTTAGTGCTAATAAATGTGTTATAAAATACTTTGATACACTCGCACTCGTCCCAAGTACCAATCTCGTAGCGTGGATTGTTTTCCATTATAGTTTTATAAAAGGCTACAAGTTGTTTTGCATCTCCTGTAGCACTACCGTCTTCAGTGCCAATCATTACCATCTCTGGATTAACCATATCCCATGCTACACTACCCATTGCAATCAAGTAAGGATTGTATACAAAGCGTGTGTTAGGAACAAGGTCAACAAACTGCTTGCGTGTTGTGCCGGGCAATACTGTACTAATAAGCACAAGCAATTGATCTTGTGTCATGTGCTTGTTTGCTTCTACTAGTACATCCTTTACAATATCGTAATTAAAGTCTTTTGGTGCTAAATGTGCAGTTGGTTCTCTGCCATCGTAGTCTGGATCGTGTGGAGTAGGCACTGCAACAAATACAATGTCTCTACCCTTTACTGCATCTTCAATTGTAGGCATCATTGTTACTTGATGACTAGTACACTTTGCAATATCGTAGCCTGTGACGTTGTGTTGTTTACTTGCCATTGCTTCTGCACACGGCATGCCAAGCTTTCCTGTGCCTATAAATCCTATTTTCATGTGGGTTCCTTTATATAATTAATACTTTCAAATTTTTCAATATCTAAGAAAATCTGTTGGGGATATACTTCATCTTCGTTTATATATGTAAACTTTTCTATTTTATTGGCAGAAACTACTAACGGGTCAACCCACCAGTCTTCAAATGGCATCCATATTAATTTACCGTCAGAATCTTTGCTACAACATGCAACATTCTTAACTACTAATTGATATCCGTAAGATTCTAAAATTTCACGCGATTCTTCTGCAACTGATGTATCACTTTGCCAAACATCTGTTTCAAAAGTAATAACAGAAAATCTATGTGTATCTAACGGCAATCGTTTAAGAACTTGTAGAGAAATTTCAGGAGGGTCTACATCAATTTGCAAATAATCTGTCTGGGCAGCAATATTCGAGTTATCAAATAAATTTTTATAATTAATAGTAGTAGCATCTGCACATATAAAATTACATAGTGGTCGTTGATCAACCCAAAATCTACTCCAGTCTTCGATGTCAATAGATAGACCGTTAAAATTAAAATATTCATTTAATGCAAAAGTGTTACTTCCGTGACATGGATGATTTGCTCCAATTTCTACATAGCTTCCGTTTTTTTTGCCATCTAACATAGTTAGTACAAATAAATCTTGCCAAGCTTGCGACGGAGTAATAGGAATAAGTTGCTGATCTAAAAACTTACTTTTAAATTTTTCAAAATGATAATTTCTGTCATAATTCCAATAAGCCATTAGTTAATCTCCTTTAATAGGTTTTTAAATCCCAATGTCCGTAACATCTTATTGGCACGTTTTATATTTTTAGCAGGTGCCAGTCTTAACCATTCTCGATGAAACCCAACAGTATAAATATCGTCTAATTTTTCATTTTTTAAAAAACTTTCTTGTTTCCAAAAATATGTACTTTTTATAGGATCCAGTGAAACTTTTGGAGTATAGTTATATTTTTTACAAAGACTAGAGTATAATAAAAATTCACTCATCAGTATGCCGCCGGTGTCACTAAACCATTCGAGTATTTTTTCTAAATTAGGTATTTGTTTCATAACTTCGTAATTTATTACAAACGGAAGTATAGGATTAAGATGTTCGTAATCTACAGGAATACCTAATTTATTAGCATACCGCTCGATTGTTGGAATATGTATCTTTAGATGAGAGTTATGATTTTGAAAATTATAACTCGATCCATCGCCTGATTGGTTCCTAAATTGTTCCGTATTAATTTTTTTTAAAAATAAATTTTTAGTATCTAACAACAAATAATCATTTTTAATGTCTTTAGATATTAAAAGCTTTAGTATCTGTTGGATATAATATCCATGAAAGGTTGGATTTAATTTTGGCCACATGGTATTATCATACGTTTTTAACTTTAGCGTATGGTTTTTGTAATAAGGCTCTAATCTCTTTTTCCATACTGTTAAGTTAACATTTACGCCTTGAACAATTACCCAGTGAGTACATGGCTCTACAAACAAACTAATACTTTCTGCCTGTTGTATCATTTGGTAACTATCTAATTCACATGTAACAGTTACTATATCCATTTATTATCAACTATTATTCTATGCATTTGTTCAGCAATTACTTTATACCCTTTTTGATTTGGGTGTCCGCAATTCATACGACTTTTTAATTCAGGCGTATCTGTTAAATGTACCATACTATCGTAATCCATAAAATTATGAAAATTTTGTTTATAAAGATTAAATAATGTATTAAACGAGTTATCTAAATTATAGAAGGCACTTCCGTAGAAAAATTTATAACCCTTTGCTTGACAATAGTAGTCAATGCATTTCAAAGCATGTATAGTTTCTAAGTCAGCATCTTGACAAGTTTTCATTACACTGCTTATGTAAGCTTTCATTATTGGTTCATCAGCGACTGTGCCAACGTTGTAGCTGGCTAAACCAGCTCCACTATAAAAATTTATTCTAGTAGGATCTGATAATAAGAATATTACATAAACATTTTCGTAATGTCCTTTATGATCACGGTCATTTTGATCTATAAGTCTTTTAGCCATTGCAGTGTTTGCGCTGCCTGCCCATCCTAAATTAATATGATCACAATCCATTAGTTTAGCAAGAGCATCGGGCCAACCATCTGGACCAAATACGTCCCGTCCTAAATCAAAAGCTTCTTCTTTGGTAATTTTTTTAGATAGATAATCATCTATAATTTTATCAGTGTAGCAGCCTTCTCCTGCCGTCCAACTGTCACCTAATGCAATTATTAGGTCTTTTTTACCGTCAATACGTTCGTAATAATTATTAGGCATTGATAATATCCTGCAATGGATCAAATCGTACAGGACGCATTTTGTCTAAATTTGTAAGATAATCTTTAGTTTGATCTAACATGCTGCTCCAATCTTCGCTCATCATAAATTCAACCTGTGCATGCCATGCTTGTATTTCTGGATTATCAGTATGCTTACTCATAAAATTGTTTAGTTTTTCTGATATAGCTTGCTTGGACTTTTGCGGTAGCACTTTGGTAGATAGATATTTTGGCCAGTGCAATGTAGCAGCGTGGAATGTTCCGTTAGTTGTACGCTTACCTATTTTTTTATAATCTTGTGCCCAAATCCATTCGGCAAACTCAGGCATCCAATTTATGTTACACGCTTGTATAGTAGTGTTTATATCTATAATTATATCGCCGCCAGTGGTGTTGTCATAGATTCTTAAATGTTTTTCAATTTCGTCCCACTTAGAAGGATACCGAATATAAGAATTTAAATCTCCGTATGCATCTAAACTAAGCATAATATGACATTTTTTAAAATGTGTCCAAAGTTCTAGTAGTTCTTCGTCGACAATTGTTGCATTGGTGTGATATCTAATTTCAACATTCTTAGCATGATCAATTTTTACTAAGTGTCTAATCAGTGCTTTGTGTTGTTTAATTAGTAGAGGCTCGCCTCCACCAAATATTAAGTCTTTAATATCGGTTGCAGATTCATAAAAACTATCCCAAAATGCCTGATTTTTATACCATTCAAATTGTTCGATTACAATTTCACTTTTGTGCTTCCAATCCCATTTTGCATCAGTTGTAAGATTCGCTGCTAGTACCTTTGAATCTCTTAACCATTTACTACTATCATGAGGACGACACATAATACATTGTAAATTACATGTATTGCCTAATCTGAAATCTACACTAACAATGCCGCTATCAAGCGAGCCATCTTCGTTAGTATCATCAACTATTTTTCTTAGCTCATGTAACTTAATAGGGCTCCAATTATTAGCCCATACTTCGTTTTCGTTCTGTCTATGACTTTTAATACCAGCTGCTTCTTCTTTATAGCAATTAGTACAATAAGACACTTCCTGTTCGTCTAACATTCTAAGACGCACATCTTTATATTCTGGGCTATTCCATATTTCTTCCCAAGTCATATCGTTTAGGTTTAATTCTGTAATAGGAGTTGCTACACAACATAATTGTACAGCGCCATTGGTTTGTGTGGCGCAATGAATCCAAGGCATAATACAAAATTTCTCAGATTTTTTTAGTTTATCAAGTATGTTTGACATTAATGTTCTCCATGTAAGCAATTATATAAATCTGCTTTTAAATTTTTAAATATTTCATCATCATGGCGTTGTTTAAGTACTTCGTAGTTATGTTTAAATATAGGAAGCATTTCTGACATTAGTTTAGTTAATTCACCATATGGCAGACTAGTAAATTCTTTTATACTCTCTACTGCCTTTAGTAGTCGTTGTTTATCATTTTCAATACTATCGTACGATTCGTCAATGTAATCGCCGAATGTTTTATAACCTAATTTATGTAGTAGGTTAATTGTGCTAGGACGCCCAAATACAATAAAAGGTTGGAAGAAAACTATAGGCTTAAATATTTTTTCACTAAGAAATAACGTGTTTTCTCCCTGTGCCATTCCTTCAAAAAATGTTTCTGTAACGATATACAAATAGCTAGAATAATACTTTTCCGTCTTTCCCCATTCGTTTGCAGCAGGATTATCAATTTCTGGATTTAGGCCATCATCAAATGTTAATGGCAAATTTGGTTTAATATTAGTAGTATACTTGTCAGAAAGTTCTGGATAGTTGTGAAGGAAGTTCTCCTCTACCCAGTTTCGATACCACTCGTTATAACTACCATTTAAAGCACTTGTAAGAATACCCTGATCTCGTAAGTTGTACAAACTAGCAACTACTGCATGACGGTGTATAGAAGGTCGTCGGTTGAGGCAAATAAACTTATTTGGCCTAGTATCTGCAACGTGAGACATGCTGTTATCATAATGTTCGTCTGTATAATAGTTTGCACATATTTGTCGTTCCCATGTATTAAAAACAACTGTTTTGTATTTTGGATTAGGGTAATAATTTCCAGACATAAAAACTATACTGTCTGCACTAATATTAAATTTTGTTTGGAGTATAGTAGCTAGTTCATCCCACCATGACCAAGTCCATCCCTCAAATGGGTTAATTAAGATAACTTTACACTGTCCGTCTTTAATCCTTTGCACTATCTTAGGGCTTATAGTAATTTGATCAAATACTTCTCTAACTTCCCATAAACTAACAACTATAGGATAAAAAAACTTTTCTGTTTTTGGTATCTTAGATGTTTTCCGATAAATTTTGTCAAACTCATCCCATACTGCATAAAGACCCATAGGTTGCCAATTATCGACAAGATAAGGCTCTATTACATCTTTTTTAAATCCATTTACATAAAAGATTTGATCTGTAGCAAGTTCTAAATACACTAATGTTTTACTGTCCATTATGCGTCCTTTAATTCTTCTATAAACCGTTGATGGTCTGTTCTTGCAGGATGCTGATATACTGCTTTAAAAAACTTGCTTTGTTGTATATCTAATGGATTTACTGAAATAGGAATGGCTAATTCATCAATAAGACTGTTACCTAACCGTTGAATCGATTCTAACAAGTTGTCATCATTTATATGTACACTAACAGTCTTGTCCCAATACTTGTTTAGATATTTAAAGTCTCTTACTTGTACATAATCCCAGTCTGTACACATTGTCATGTATAGCCCTTGCCTTGCGCCGTAAATAGCCCACAACGCATTTTTAACATCTGCACCTACCATAGTCCAAATGTATACCCAATGCAAACATCTCCAATGATTAT
>Ga0222660_1000146_pt1 | contig 37682 bp, 32 predicted proteins | sample AntAcemetagen549_FD_179832 | JGI IMG/M metagenome (GOLD analysis project Ga0222660, IMG submission 179832) | Saline water microbial communities from Ace Lake, Antarctica - #549 | ecosystem: Environmental > Aquatic > Non-marine Saline and Alkaline > Saline | place: Antarctica: Ace Lake...
TAATAAACCGCTCACCACGCATGAAAATATTACCCGTCACTTCAAGATTTGAGCTTATTACGGTCGTGTCGCTCGTTTTAGTGATGAACGTATCGTCTAAATCTGTTCGGAGACCCGAAAGTAGACCAGCATAGACGGCGTCTGTTGCCACGAGTGCATCCACGCGCGATGCGTTATCCGTAAGATTTGTGTCGAGATTTGTTATATCCGTTGTGAGGCCTGTAATCAAACCCCCTTGAACTGTATTCGACGCTACGAGATCATCAATTCGTAAAACATTAGACGCGAGGTTCGACCATATATCTACGTTTGAAGTCACGAGGTTTGTAACGCGTAACGCGTTACTTGTCATATCCGTTGTGAGGTCTGCAATCAAGACCCCTTGAACCGTATTGGCATCTTCGAGCGTTTCAATCCGCAAAACATTCGATTCGAGGTTCGACCATATATCTACGTTTGAAGTCACGAGGTTTGTTATGCGTAACGCGTTGCTTGTCATGTCCGTTGTGAGGTCTGCAATCAAGACCCCTTGAACCGTATTGGCATCTTCGAGCGTTTCAATCCGCAAAACATTCGATTCGAGGTTCGACCATATATCAACGTTTGAAGTCACGAGGTTTGTTATGCGTAACGCGTTACTTGTCATATCTGTTTTGATCCCAGTGATCAAACTCGCCTGGACTGTATTCGCAGTTGTGAGGGTTGTAACGTCGGTTCGTAAACCTGATATTAACCCAGTTTGTGTATCGTTAACAGATACAATATTTGTTATGCGTAACGCGTTACTTGTCATATCGGCCGAGAGGGCAACCCCTGTAAGGGTCGTACCATCGCCGAAATAACTCCCACCCGAATCGACAGTCATGTTATTTTGTGTGTGGAGGTCACCGAGAACATTCACAGTGATCTTATTTGCCGGGTCATTTAGTATTGTCGTATCTGTCGCTGTGTTTTGCGTATACCCGATCGTGAATTCCTGTGCGTACGGGTTACCCGATGCGCCGTGGTGTATGAGACCTATGTTTTTCGTGGGGTACTCCATGAGAATACCCGTATCCGCACCGCTCAGTGTATTGTCATACGCGATACCGATAATACGATCCTTCACTTCGAGTGATTGTGAATCTATTTTATACGAGTCACCCGTTATGAGTATATTTCCCGTAACTTCTAAATCTGATGCGATGGAGATTGTGTTCACACCCTGTGTAATATACGAGTCTGCTACTGTATTTTCTCCGTCGATGTATGGTACGCTCCCAGGTGTGAGACTAGCTACAGAAAGTTTATTACCGACATCAACATTACCCGTCGTGACAATACCCGTGTTAGGGTTTGTAAATTGAACTGTATTTGATGTGACATTGCCACTATTAACACTTTCTTCGAGATTGGAGGCTATACCAGTGAGAAGTGACCCGTCCCCCTCAAACGAAGTTGCGTATACGTTCCCGACGACATGAAGAGACGCGTCTGGGCTGACTGTCTTTATACCAACCCTGTTATTTTCGGTATCGACAAATAATTGCGACGACCCAACTTGTAGGTTACTCGCGATATCAACCTTCCCTGAAAATATATGGCTTGTCGTCGCGACCATTATAATAGCTTAGATAAAATGTACTGCATTTTATGTGAGTTAAGGTTTATGTAGTCTGGTTCCTTGTCTTTTTCCAAAAAGGATCCACAAATACTACACCAATAGGTCTAGGGTTTTGTACACCCGCAGGATTACCCCCACCCGTAAGGTCGTACCATTGTGTAGGTGTAAGATAACCTTCATCCGTATGTATGGTATTAGGCCATTCACTGGACGAGATTGGAGGTCCATGACTGTACATAGACGTGTTGTTGTAAACACGTGGGTTGATTCGCCATCTGTTCTGAAGCTGTACACCTCCATCATTATAATATGGAACAGCAATATGCGTCCATGTACCATAAGCTTCAACAGTCGGTGGTATTTTATGAGTAAACGCTAGTAAATTAATAGCACCCGAAGCGGGTGCAGACGATGTTGAGCTTCCTGTCGCGGAACCATCATCGAAATTTTCTCCGTATAATTCTTTGAGGCCGTGAGGTGCCGTACCACCGAACAATGTCGAAACGGCGTTTAAGCTCGTCATTTATATTAACCGATTTTTTCTTTTAGTTCTTTGATAGCCTCTACGAGTAACCCGATGACGTTCCCGTATGCGAGAGAGTAACTTGTCTCTTCTGAACCGTGTACGACTTCGGGGAGAACCTCTAGGACCTCTTGTGCGATGAGGCCCGTGGACGGTTTATCGTTCATCACGTACGTGTACCCTCCGATGGCACACACCTTATCGAGTGCGTTCTCGATGCGTTTGATATCTGTTTTGAGACGTCTGTCGGAAGATGCTATGACATCACCGGTTGCGTAAATGTCGCCATGTACTTTGAGTGTATTTGTAGCGGTTGCGTCACCTCCTATACCAACATTTCCATTGCGATTAATTCCATTAGTATCGGTCGCCCAGTTACTGAATATAGCAGTAGTTCCGTTCGTCTTCAAACTCCCGTTTGTGATATCTATATCACCGTCAACCACTAACTTCGAATTCGGGTTATCCACTCCGATGCCGACATTTCCACCGTTATAGTATATTTTCGTAGCGTCACCCGCATTATGTAACCATTGTGAACTTTCAATACCTGTCAGGTATTCCCCACTTCCGTGATATGCCGTGGCGAGCATACTCCCAGTAACTTGTAAAACGTTTGACGAATCGTCACCACTCGTGTCAGGTACACCTCCTATTCCAATCTTGTTATTAACCCTGTCAATGAAAAACGTAGGATCCTCTCCACCTGTAGTGAGGTTTCCTGAAACTAGCTGGACGTTCGTATGCGCCATCTATATTTAGCTTATATAAAAAACATCTTTGCAAATGACGAACAGGTCATTTGGAGAGAGTGTGTATTTAGTATCCGAATGGGATAGCCGAACCAGTACCTACAGTCAAACTCGTAAGTTCACCGGCTGTATTACGGGAAATGTATTCGACGAAAATGTTATAATTACCGGAGGTCAAATTAAAGGAGGGTTTAATGGCAACTGTTGTAGGTGCTATGTCAACTGTAGAACTCCACGGGTTTGTGTTTGTATTTCCGAAAATAGACATGGGTCCCATCGCAATGTCTAACGATGATGCCACCTCACCGCCGCGTTCACCACCGGCTATATCGAGGGTCATCGTACTCACTTCTGTATCGAGGTTATCGAGGAGTTGTGCGACAATTTTAGCGTAAAAGGCGTGTTGCGAAAACGTCAATGTAAGTTTTGCGTTTGCGACTGATGTACCACTAGCGTACGTACCTTGATGACTGTACGTCTTTTTAGTGACACCACCCGTATTTGTGATGAGACCGCCTTCGACGTATACATTCCCAGTCGTGTACGTATTACCACGCGCTTCGATAACGTTCGAATAATCCCCATCACCATCGATAAAACACTTCGTACCTACAGAGAGGGTGTGTACAGGTGCTGTATTCGCAGCCCCGATGTTCGAGTTTGTGTACAATTTACCGTACACGTGAACGTTCATCGTTTTGTCATCTTCTGTAAGTGTGACAATATTGGAAACTTCCATAGCGCTACTGTCAGTATACGCGATCACGAATTCTGTAGCACTCGCATCGTAACACACGGCTACATTCGAACTTCCCACAGGTCTATTGTAGATATGCCCCAAATCAAAATTCACTAAATCCGTATTATTCGTACCGATTTCGACGAGCCCATCCTTGATTGTCGTGTTGGTGACATGAATATTAGCGATTGTACCTACCGATGTTACGTTTCCGGTAACGTAAAGGTTCCCGGTAACAGTCAAATCTCCACCATTTCCTCCGGCACCTGAAAGTGCTGAAATAGATAAAGGGACCTGTGTCCTAAAAAGTTGATGTGTACTTTGATTATACGCGACGAATGTATTGGTCGTGTCATCCGAACCTACACCTGTAAAAATAGATGCTAATTCGAGTGGCGTGATATACAAACCACTCGCACCTGTTGCGTCAATCTTTTCTTCACTCGCATTGAATACGATCGAGTTTTCCGCCTGGTCTTCTCGACAGTTTTTACCGAAACGAAGTTTCGTAGCACCACCGACAGTACTCAAGTTCTTCGGCATTTAATATAGTATCGCATTTTAATTCGCATACATGAGCCCCGCCATGCCATTATTCACTCTGAGAATGTTATAGTTTACTGCGTAAATCGGGTCGATGATAAGTTTACTTTCGCTATGAATTTTCACGGAATCTAGACGACTAAAGTTCAAGGATCCGGATGGTTGGAGAGAACTCGTGTTTAGACAAAAACAGTGAATGAAAAAATCTGGAGACGTGACAAAATTTGTATGATAGTACGTCATGATATCAACGAAATGCGGTTTCGCCCATTTAAATGCACTAATATCAGTTCCGTTAATACTCATCTTAATTTTGTTATCGATAGACGTAAACGTACTTTCTGAATTTGTATTAGAACACGCGATATACTTGACCGGATGATTAAACGTGAGTTCTTGTGTAAGTTCGCCGGAAGGAACACTTTTCTGAACTTGTGTGATGAGAATATCATGCTTTCGAGAATTCATAATCCCGCGTTCTTCGTTATCCAGGTAATAATAGTTCGCATATGCTTCTACGTTATAGTCACTGGCATCGGGTCCCCAGTAAATGCGTAGATCGACAGTCTGGTACTGTAAGGCTACGAGCGGGAGTGCTGATTGTGGTCCTTCACAAAAGAAGAATCGGAGCGGGTAGAAATACGACCGGGCGCTCGCACCTGGATGTGTACCGTTTGAACTCTTAGATACGTTTTGAGCATATGTATCAATCGCAATTTTCTCGGTGAAATCGTGATCTTGTGCATCTATAACTTGCCCACCGATGAGAAGTTCGACTTTATCGATTATTCTACCCCAATCCTGAATATCGACGGCCTTCGTATTATTATCAATGGTAAAATACGTGTATCCAAGTAAATCGCCGTTTCGTTCGAGGCGGATTGATGACATGGAATTACCTTTCACAGCCCCTTGTATCGTTTGTTTTTCTACAGACTGTGAAAAGTTGGAGTGTCTTTTGAAGGTGGACGTGAAAAATGATATTTCAGGTTCACCTATAATATGTTCATCTTGGGCACCTACGGCTACGAGCTGTACGAGTCCCGATGACATGCTTATTATATTAATGTTATTTTTAAATTACATATACGTAACGCCCTGAAACGATCACATCATATTTCTTTTTTTACAGATAAATTTAAATACCATAAAAGCCTTTGTGGCATCTGCAACCTCATCACCATCCTGTTTATATAATTTTAGATTCAGTCGATCGAGTTTACGGATGGGTGTGATATATTGCTGAACAAGTGGATACTCATTTTTGAATGTCAAGCTTGTTGCACCTGCAGTGACGATCGAACCGAAAGACCCATTTATGTGATTATCGGCTCCATCTAAGTCTTTCTTCGCGCGTTGGAAAAACGTATTTTTCAATTCGTCAATCGAAACGTGGATAATATTCGTAGTGTTGGTAATGCCAGTGAAGCGGGCGGCCGTTAATTGAACCTGTACGATATTTTCAAGAGGTGTAGGTAAAAAAACGGTAATCCCGTTTGTCATTTGGGCACTCTCCTGATCTGTCGTATCAACGATAACCGTATGGTATTCGTGTTCGAAATCGGGGATAGTCGGCTGAGGCGCTGTAACGAGTGCCATTTATAATACACACAGAAATTATCCACTTAAAAATTTATACTAAATTTAAATGGAGAGTGAAAAGGTATTTACTATATTTAATCTACAATTTTGTAATTGGCGTGATCTTGTACAAGTTGTTGTCCACCACAAACACCACCCATACTCGTGGAATACACACTGTCGTTAGTACACTCGGGGCTACTCTTCAAGCTTGACAATGACATCTCAGACACGGGTTCGATTGAAATCGTCCTGGGTTCGTACATACTACGTCTATCTTTGAATAGCATGGAGATGACTACCAATAGCAGCAGTGTAATCGCGATAGCTCTCAGCGTCGACCGATTCGTATTGTTAAGTTTCATTTGTTATGTACTGAGATTTTTTTATAAAGTGCGTTAAAGAGAAAAGATTAGTTTCAATATACAGAGTAATGGACGGTGAAATTATTCTCGACAGGGGGACTAGATCTGTCATGAAGTTAGATGATAACGAACAAGCCATGATGGATGAAATACAATTAGATTTCTCTCGACCACGCACACATGCCCCTCCGAATGTACAGAGAATGCATGGACACCATTCGATGGGAGGGGGTCTACAAGAAGATGTCGACGCCTTCGCGAACCCTGTGAAACAGAGTGCACCTCCCCCACCCCAGGCAGAAGAGGCGGTCGATCATGGAGAGTATATGGATGATACACCATATGATAACGGACCTGGTATGGGGTACGACTCCATGGAACCGCAGGAAGATGTACCGTCACCCGGGTATAAGACGATTGACGAGGAAAAGTCCGACCTGGTGAATAAACTCGGTCGCCTCGAAAAGAGAGGATTTAACGTAAATAAACGATTGAATGCGTATTCACCCGTTGATGAACTACGAACGGAAGTGAAACGAATCACGTATAGTATTGATGTCGATAAATCGATTAAGTTTTCTAGGCGCATGCTCGTCGCGTGTGTCACAGGTCTTGAGTTTCTTAATAAGCGGTATAACCCGTTCGAGATTCAACTCGAAGGCTGGTCTGAAAATGTGATGGAAACCCAAGATGATTATGATGAAGTGTTTGAAGAGTTATTCGTAAAGTATCGCACGAAGATGAATGTCGCCCCAGAAGTGAAATTGATAATGATGCTCGGTGGAAGTGCTATGATGTTCCATCTCACGAATAGCATGTTTAAATCGGTTATGCCGAATGTGAATGATGTCATGAAACAAAATCCGGATTTGGTGAATAACATGATGAGCGCGGTTCAAAGTACGATGGCGGGTCAATCCCAACGACAGCCTTCGTCGGCACCTTCGGGTGATCGATATGAAATGAAGGGACCTGGTCTCGACATTTCAAGCTTGATGGGTAGTATCATGATGCCCCCGACACCTCCCATGAACACGACACCCATGCAGAGATCCGTCGAGTACACACCCGATGTTCCCGATGACGGTGATGATATATCCGACATTGTCTCAGAATGTGGTGTCGTGGATGAAGGTGATGATGAAGTGAAGGAAGTTAAAATGCCGGCGGCAAAGACGAAGCGTGGTCGTAAGAAGAAGGTTGAAATTAATTTGTGAACATAGTATAAATGATAGGGTATGCTCCTATAGATTTCGACGACCCGCTCGAAATCCCGGCAGCTCCCCGAAAGCGAGAAGTTGTGAATCCAAAATTTGAAAGAGTACAGAAGAAAAGGGTTGTAAAGGCTCAGCCCACAATCGATGAAACCACGGAATGCAATTACGTTGTCATGTTTTTCATCGTTGGGGTTCTCGCGCTTGCCGCGATGGACTCTGTTAAGAAGTAAGTATTATGAATGTACCACGTGACAAAACATCACGTGTTACATTTTTAGAGTTTCGTGTCTACCCTGTCAGGTTTGACCAATTTGCCGTACCTGAAGCCCGTTTGAATACGTGTGCAGATCCTCCGCGCACTGTACTTATATATTCGCGAGGGGCTCCTGCGACAACCCTGTCCCCATCAATGGAAACACTTGTCCCAAAATAACCACCCCCAGCTGGATTCGGAGAAATAAGTTTCACCTGTTGTGACCAAGATGATCCAGACCTCACGTATACATAAGCAGCTCCCGCCCCGGATAGTCCATCTGGATCCGCTCCACTAGCTCCTATGATAGCATAACCTGCCGAGGAAATGGAAACGCTTTTCCCAAAGGTATCACCTGAGACTGTATCAGAAGCCCCGAGTTTCGCCTGTTGTGACCAAGATGATCCAGACCTTACGAATATGTACGCAGATCCCGCAGCCGAACCGAGAGAAGTTTCAAAAGCAGCTCCTACGATAACATACCCCCCCGAAATGGAAACACTACGTCCAAATTGGTCATTTGTGCCTTTATCGGAAGCCACGAGTTTCGCCTGTTGTGACCAAGACGTAGAATATCTGTAGAATACGTACGCGGATCCCGCCCCGGATACTCCACCTGGATCTTCGCGATAGGCTCCTATGACAGCATAATTTCCATCAATGGAAACGCTTATTCCAAAACTATCAGCGAACTCGCCATCTGTAGGGGTAAGTTTTGCCTGCTGTGACCAATCTGATCCAGACCTTACGAATACATAGGCAGCTCCCGAACTCGACCCATTTGGATCCGCACCACTAGCTCCTATGATAACGTCTAACCCGGAAATGTAAACACTTTCTCCGAATTTATCACCCGGGACTGCACCTGCGGGGGTAAGTTTTGTCTGTTGCGACCAAGATGTTCCTCCAGCAGCTTTTTTGAATATGTACGTAGCTCCCGAACTCGACCCATTTGGATCCGCACCACTAGCTCCTATAACAGCATAGTCCCCGGAAATAGAAACACTTATTCCAAAACTATCACCTGCAGTTGCATCTGAAGCGATAAGTATCTCCCTTTGTACCCAGGTTGTTGAAGTCCTTTCGAATATGTACGCAGCCCCCGCAGATGATCTTCCATATGGATCCGCGAATTGAGCCCCTGCGATAGCATAGTTCCCAGAAATCGAAATTGATGAACCTACTTGATCGTCGGCTGCTGGATACGAAGCGTGAAGTCTAGCAGGATACACGGTGGGGGTGTTACCAAACGATTTATTTAAAAAATCAAGAAATCGAATAGTCCCGGATGCCGGTGCCGATGTACCATCCGAAAAAGTTGTACCCCGCAATTCGGTAAGTCCGTGTGGTGCTGATTTACCATCGGATACAGATAGAGCGGTTAAACTTATCGGGTATCCGGACATTATACAGTAGCATGAGAAGATTTAAGTTCATCTATTTCACTTTTTAATTCTTTTATAGCTTCTATTATCAAACCTGCCATGTTTCCGTATGCGAGTGCGTACACCGTGTCCTCTGAACCTCTTACAACTTCTGGAAGAACTTCCTTTACTTCCTGGGCCATACACCCAGATGAAGCTTGCTCGTTGTGTGTATACGTGTACCCATTGATCTTGGTTAATTTATCTAAAGCACCTTCTATTCTTTTGATATCTGTTTTGAGACGTCTGTCGGAAGTTACGACAACGTCCATTGTAGCAGTTGCGGTTCCATTAATGTATAAATTTCCAACTTGTAATCCTGCGTAATTTCCGGTCATATTTCCCTGGCCACTAGCCCCACCATATAAACGTAACCATCCATCGTTCGCGGGTGTGAACGTATAATAATCTCCATCGGATGGCATACCATGTGTATCCCCATTCCACGTATTTGTACTCGCAGAAGTGAGGCGTAGACCGGCATATTTCGTTGATGTCGTACTCCCCGATCGTATGTTGGTGAGGAACCTGGGGGGGAAACTACTGTTATCTACAAGTCCGGGATCTTGGCTAGTGATCGTGATGATCGGTTGTTCAGAATACTTTTGAGCGTCATAGTACGCATTTGATGGTTGTAGATGAAACTCTATTTTAGGTGCCTTTAAACGTAATCGGTCTCCATATAAAAACCGATCGTTTGACATAGTGTCAGTCCATGCCACCGTTTCAGACCCGTGGGGAACACCCATAGATCCATCGCTATCGGGCCCATACCATTTCGATGTGAGTATTTCCGAATCGCGCTCCCCGGTAGTACCGATATGTACCACTTCCATGGTTGATGCGTTAACTACATTATCACCTTTGGTACCACCAAATAATATTCGTTTCGTATTTGTGTTATTCGTCGTAGACCCTACGACAATCTCATCAGCTTTAATATACCCTTCGAATAATGAGTTCCCCCTAAAGACACTCGTTAAGGGGTATTCATAAACACGAACCTCTCCGACTCTAGTAGTGTATCCATTACCTGGCATTCCAGGACTACCAGTTATTACGCGGTCACCACTCGTCGTAGCTATCGAAAATCCCTGTAATTGCCCTACATGCGTGGAAGCCCCCAATTGAGGCTCCGCTGCGCGGTACCACTCCGTACCCGAATAATCGTACGGTAAAAACAGTTGTGTACCATCATACATAGTTGCGAATATACGCGACGCATCAGATCCCATGGCTAAAGCGTATCCGTGCTGCGTTTGTATGAACGTATTGAAATTCGGTCGTGTACCTTCAGTCCAGCTACTGCTGATAGTATTATATTCATAATAAAGAAGTCTTCCAGAGTGTGAATCTGTAAACGAACCATTAGACCAGCCAGGTGCAGATGCGGAGAGTTTACTCCCGTCGGGTGAGATTTGAACAGCTGACCCAAACCCCCCAAAGGAATCGCCCTGGTAATCGTTCCAACCACTTAGAACAGTACTAGCCTCGTTCGGACCTTTAATTGTCCCAGCACCACCTTCACCAGCTGATGTACTATTAGTACCACCGACTGTCGTAACACCAGAGGTCCAATTTCCATCATCTGGACATTTTTTTACTCTAACGTACCCAACTTGATACTGCGGGTATCTTAATTGATACTGAGGTCTAATAGCGTTGCTTGTATTATTGTAAAAAAAAGGAACGGTACTATAATTAGATCCACCTAGGTAGGTAGTAAAATTAGTAGAATACGCTATATTGTTATACGTACCACTACCATTATGGTCACTCGGTGGATAACTTTCTTTTCTCGTACCAGGCATACCTGCGATATAATGTCTACCGAATGCGGCCATATGGACCGAATGTCCGTATCGATTAAATGAAGCGTTTAATCGTATATATGAACCAGTAGTAACGGGAACATGATTATATATATTCGATCCATCATCTGTGTGTTGTAATGCCCACCCATTCGCGAGCGATTCGGATACTTTTTGATACACGTAGACTACACCCGAACCGTATTCGGGTGCGCTTGCTACAAACCGAAGTCCCTTACCAGCTGCGAGGGAAACAGCATACCCGAAACTCGGACTTCCACTTCGCGATATAACATGATCGGCATCTACTGGAAACCCCGAACCAGTATCATCGTAGACGTAGACGGTTTTAACGTCGGGTGCGCCTACGATTATCCGTGTACCTGCATAATTCATGGAAACGGAGTGTCCGAATTTACCAGCAGGTAATGGTCCTTCTATATAATTTCCGTATTGAACCCACGCCCCATTAACGAGATTCCATATACCTATATACCCCCGATAACTACTATATTCTATACCACTCGCAACAATACGATCACCTGCGAAATTCATAGCTACCGAATATCCAAATTGCGAATTAATGCCCCGACCGAGAATAGTTGACCCAACCGCTGTCATTAATTAAAAATGATATATTAATTCCCCTGATATAAACTTATAATACATTCGGCGTATACCCGGCATCGTTACCGTCTTCAGGTAGTTGATTGGTCACCCGAACATCTTTAATGAAAAGTGCGTTACAATTCACTTCATATGTTTTTACTAAATCGACAGCGTGTAAGTTCCTAGTCACGTACACACTTCCCACGACGGTAAGCTTATCACTCGCTGTATCATTAACCGCGACATTCGCCCCTACTTGTAGTGTTTGCGTGGTCAAAGCTTCTACATTCGCAATACCGACGGGTCCATCGGTATAATACGCCTTTGTACTGTCAGTTGAAAAAATACTACCGAGTGTTTGTACAACCCCACCTTTACGGATTTCACCACCCGTGGGAATGTTTATATCACCAGCGACATCTAGAGTGTACCCCGGAAGTGTCACACCGATCCCGACTCTATTATTGGTCGAGTTGATTTTGAGTGTATTTGTGTCGAAAGTGACGTCGCCAGTGAAAGAGGGTGCGTCTGAAAGAACGACACTCCCCGATCCAGTACTCGTCGTCGTTCCTGTACCACCACGAGACGCCGGGAGTGTTCCAGCCGTGATTTTGGCTGCATCCAGGTCTGTGAGTGTAGTTACCAATGTAGCATCTCCAGATCCATCGAATGAACTCGTTGTCCCTGTTACGCCACCGGTTACTGTGATTGTTCTCGCGGTTACCCATTGTGTCGCAGATGTCGCATTCCCCGCAAATGCAGTGGCTGTCACAGTTCCGGATACATCTAGGGCTGACCCGGGTGTAGTCGTCCCGATACCAACCCTATTATTTGTCGTGTCGACGAAGAACGTATTTGTATCGACCGCTACGTTACCAGCTGTATAATATATACCATCAGCCGGTGTACCAACAGTTGTCTGTAACCACGGAGATGTACCACCACCACCACCACCACTAAAAGCCACCCCATTTTGAGTGATGGTTTGAAAATCGATGTTCCCCGCGATTGTCACATCTGTAGAAACATATGCGTTCCCGACAACGTGTAAATTAGAAGTCGGTCCGTTGACGTCGACACCAACCCCCAAACTAGAGGTTACTGTGTCTAACACTATATTTGACGAGGCTCCAACGAATGTAGCTTTATTAGTTCCCTGAAAGTTTAGGATACCGTTCGCAGCCATGTCTACTATGTATAAGGTTTTTTCTTACAAAGTGGGAGGCACTTTGGAGGAAATTTATTTAATAGGTACCCAAGAAGTGTCCGCCGAACGTCGCTCGATTAAGAGTAACAGTAGCTCCATCTGCACGGGGAAATATACCTTCACCTGTCGATAATTTAACTATAGCAGAGCTCATACTAGCTCTACGACCACCACCATCGGCGGGTGACATCCACATTTCGAAACTTTCCCACATGTCTTCGTTTCCATTTGTTCTCTTAATATACCATTGGATTTCTTGTTGTGCGGTTTCTGCATCGGGAAGTCTCACTTTACATGATACGTGGTAGATCCCATCTACTGGAGCGAAATATGTACCCTGATTATTGGGAGGTCCACCGGATGATCGAAATCCGTTGGACGAAGCTGATCCAGTTGGGGTATAATCAAAATCTACAGTTATCGTTGAACTAAAGTCGGATAATATACCCTCACCAGTTACAATCTGTCCACCAGAGGCACTCGCATAAAACGCAAACGCTCTGTGTCTGATAGTCCCTGTACAAGTAATATCACCAGCGACATCTAGATCCACAGTCGGAGTCGACGTCCCTACACCGACGTTGCCAGTAGCGGTATCCACGTGTAATTGTCCCGGGTGTGCCATGGGTGTGTTTAGGGATGTTGGGATTCCCAAATCGGATGTCGCGACCCGATTGGTACCAGAAGCTGCCACCGCAACGAATAGAGACAATTCTGGGGACCATGTTACATCTCGCCAAGCACTCCCCGTATCTATGGCACGATTCGTCCACGTGACCCCATCGGGACTTGTCGCAGCCCTAGTGGTACCATTAGCTGCCACCGCAACAAATAGAGACAATTCGGGGGACCATGTTACACCATACCACTGACTGTTCGCATCGATGCTACGACCTGTCCATGTGATTCCATCGGGACTTGTCGCAGCCCGATTGGTACCAGTATTTGCCACCGCAACGAATAGAGACAATTCGGGGGACCATGTCACACCCCACCAACCACCCCCCGTATCTATGACACCATTCGTCCACGTGACCCCATCGGGACTTGTAGCGACCCCACCATATGCCACCGCAACAAATAGAGACAATTCTGGGGACCATGTTACAGATCCCCAATTATTAGCAGCTATGGTACGACCTGTCCATGTGACCCCATCGGGACTTGTCGCGACCCGATTGGTACCAGTATATGCCACCGCAACGAATAGAGACAATTCGGGGGACCATGTTACACTACTCCAATAATTAACAGCTATGGTACGATTCGTCCATGTGATCCCGTCAGGACTTGTCGCAGCCCGATAGGCACCACCATCTGCAACCGCAACAAATAGAGACAATTCTGGGGACCATGTTACACTAGACCAAAGACTTCCCATATCTATGGTACGATTCGTCCATACGACCCCATCAGGACTTGTCGCAGCCCTAGTGGTACCAGTAGCTGCCACCGCAACAAATAGAGTCAATTCGGGGGACCATGTTACACTAGACCAAGCATTCGTGACGATGGCACGAGACGTCCATGTACTAACCGCCTTTTCAGCTGTAGCATAGATTACTTTATTAACACCGTCAAAAGCGGCAGCCTTGACCGTACCCGTCGAGTAGGAAATATCGTTTCCCGATGTTACCCATGGCGAAGACCCACCACTACCACCACCGAATGATTGTATGACACCACCCTTACGAATTTCACCAGTGAAATTGATATCCCCTACAACATCTAGAGTGTAGTTGGGGATTGTCTTATTAATACCGATATTCCCTGACGATGTAATCGTCATGCGCTCGATAGCATTGGTCCACCCGTCCACCGTACCGGTATGAAATGCTATACCGCCATCCCCAACTGAATTCCAAAAATTGAGACGATTACTTGTCATTCCTATAGCACTTTCTTGAATGGCACCATCCTGCCAAAATTCTATCCGGGGGTTGTCACCCTCGTCATTGTTATCTGTATCGGCTTGAAGAATTAAACGACAGTCGCCGGTAGTGCCTGATGATAGATGTAAAGTTCCTTGTGGAATGTTTGTTCCGATACCGACATCACCGGTTGTATAAGAAATAACACTCCCCGATGTTACCCATGGAGATGAACCACCACCGTAAGCCGAACCGTTTTGAGTGAGCGCACCCGTAAAATTGATATCCCCCGTGACATCTAGGGTGTACGCGGGTGTTATAGTTCCGATACCAACGTTCGTGTTAATGCGGGTTAATGTGCTAGCCGTCTGAACGTTTAAGGCATTGATTGTTATGTTTCGTACGCGATCCTCGGCTTGTACACCACCACTTCGTCCTGTAATTGCGACATACGTAGGTGTGTTATAGAGTGCTGCATAAGTCGTACCGAAATCATGCGTAGTTGTGTTGAGGGTTGTTCCACCGGAATTCGTAATAGTAGAGGTCAGCACGCCATTATTAAACGTAACGGTCACAGGCATCCATCCACTCATTTGTAATGAGGCAGCTGCTTGTGTTATCATGGTCGCTGTATGATCATATAACTCCACATAATCACTACCATAATACTCCCAGCGCATATACGCTCCCCCGTGACCGTCCGTTCCAGTCGCACCATCATTGGTAGTAATTGGGTTAGTCGCATAGAACACGAAACGCATATCATCAGCACCACCGTAATTTATGGGTAAAATATAGATTTCAAATGTAGCTTCCCAGTTATTAGTTAGGGTCGTTTGCCAATATACAGAACCTGTAAGAGATGTACCCCCTTGGGTCACACGGATGTATCCGTTTGTCGTGTCACGAATTGCTGTATTATTCGCATTACCACTCAGAGTACCTGTAAACGTTGTTCCAGGAGCTTGGTCATCGAACACTAAATTTTGCGTACCGCCACTAGAACCAGCTGTATACGTCCATGGCGAAGACCCACCACCGAATGATTGTATGACACCACCTTTACGAATTTCACCAGTGAAATTGATATCACCACTGACATCTAGAATGTACCCCGGAGTCGTCGTCCCGATGCCGACATTACCCCCTTTCTTTAAAAATATACCCGATGAGGCACTATCGTGGGACACACACCACATAAGATCGTCTAGATTGTACTCAAATACATCCATACCTGTAGTATATGGGTCCGCTTCAAAATCTACCAATACATAACCAGAAGGATAATAATTATCATCCATAACAACCTGAAATTGACCTGCTGCGGGCTCGACGTCTAGATATACATCAATGCCTATCCCTTCTCCGTCACTACCAGACGATTGAACGATACGAACCTTCTGTGCTACACCACCATCAGTATAGGATGTGTTCGATAGTAAATGAAAAAATGGTTCTCTCCTGAAAGTACCACCCGCGTAAAAAGATCTATATGAATGTTGGGCGGTCTTCGTATCTACTATAGTAAACCGAGCCATACAACGGTCACCACCTGTTTGACCATCGAGAGCTGGACCATTTTTAGCGATTCTGTACCAGTTTGCAGCTGGAAGAGCACTGGAATTAACTTTTATATCTTTCATTGGCACGGTATCCGATCCAAGGAGTGTAGTGTTGTATGTCGTACCAGAATAACGAATTGCGCCATTCACATCGAGGGGATAACCCGGAGCATTCGTCCCGATGCCGACGTTTCCATCACCTCTCAGGGTCATAACTTCTGTTCGTCCTTCGAACGGCGAAACCCCACCCCCATCATGCACTAAAAATTTCATGTAATTATTATCACCGTCACCATTATTCCTCACTTCGATTGCGGAAGACCTAGTGTCAGCGGATCCCGTACACCCAAAAAGTAGTTTTCCGGTGCTAGCAAGACCGTTCATAACGCGTAACATCACATCACCACCGCCAGATCCTACATCCAGTCTATATTGTGGTGTCGACGTCCCGATACCAACCCTATTATTCACAGAATCGACGAAGAGTGTATTTGTATCCACTGCTACGTTACCAGCGACAGTCAAGTCTTTCCCCATGGAAACATTCCCAGTTGTCACAAACCCCGTCGTAGGGTTAGTGAATTCTATAACGTGTGGTGTGACGTTCCCGGTAGCCGTGATAGCCGAAAGTTCGTGTAGCGCCTCGACGAGGACAGTTCCCATGGTTAGAGTTCCACCTAAACCGAGGTCCGTGCTGACGAATGTATTTCCAACGACGTGGAGAGTAGCATCGGGTGATGTCGTCCCGATACCAACATTACCAGTTATATAAGAAATGTCATTCCCCGAAGTCGCCCATTGACTTGTACTAGTACCCCATTCAGGAATACCGGATGCTGAAACTTTAAGAACATCACCAGGTGTCCCACTGATTACGAGGTTTTCTGCTGATAAGGTTGCGTCTGCGTATATAATATCACCTTCCGATTCCAATATATCACTTAGATCAGTACCACCCCCCTTGTATTTCTGCGTTGACCGTCCAGTGGAACACCGGGTCATCTTATATATGTATGAGACATTTTCCAACCGAAAAGGCACTCGGTTTTGGTTTTTCCGATGAGTGACCCGAAATGTTAAATCCACCCTGTTTATATACCCTGAGACGTTTGTTATACATAGCAAAAAATACAGACCATTGGTCCACCACGTCGTAAATACGTGGATTATTCTTCTTACCGTCCGTCTCCCGCATGATACGCCCAATAGACTGAATAATATCCGATTTAGGGGTTGCGAGAATGACCGTATCGAGTGTTGGGATATCCAACCCTTCGTGTGCCTGACTGAACGTCGCGAATATGATTTGTTTTTTACTAGATGCTGTAAGATCCGCTTCTTTCATACCACCCATGTACAACCCCGAAGTTGTTTTGAACTTATCGTGCATAAATTCACAATGGAACCGTCTATCACTGAGAACTAAAATTTGTCGCGTTGTTTTCGAAAGATCTTTAATCGTTGATAGAATAAGCCTGTTTCTGTCAGGTATTTCCGTAACTTCCGTAACCATGGTCGCTAAAGACAATTTACCGAAGCGTGTACACGGTGGTGGATCTTCGTACCGGTCACATTTAAACTCGAGGGGAAATACATCCACTTGTTCTTGGTTCTCTCTTTCAACTGAAAAGAATGTGGGGCCCATAAACCAGTGTAACACTTTTGTGAGCCCGTCTTTTCTATTCGGAGTTGCTGATAATCCGTAAATGTGTTTCGGGCACATTTTGAAAAGTGATTGCGAAAATACTTTTGCGCATATATGATGTGCTTCGTCGACGATGAGGGTTCCTATACTATCAAAATCCCCAAACGAATATTCTTTGAGAGAGAGTGACTGAAGCATGGCGATTACAAAATCACAATTCGTCTCCTTTTTATTTTGCTGCACGATTCCAATCGTCGCCCCGGGACAAAACTGCTGGATACGTTCACGCCACTGGTTCGCTAGGAATTCCTTGTGTACCACGATCATGGTACGGTACCCAAGTTTACACGCTATGGCCAGGGATACGGTCGTCTTACCAAACCCACATGGGAGCGAAAGAATGCCGTGACCAGCTTCAACAGCTTTGGAAAGTGCGGTATTCTGAAACGTTTCATCGCGTAACTTTCCCTTAAATTTTATTTTAATTTTAGCGGGTTCTGGTCTATTATCTTCCTGAGGTGTCCCAAACTTCTGTTCACCGTAAAACCTCGGTACACACAAACCAGATTTCGATTTCCTAAACACTTTAAACGAAGGGGGTGCCTGACCGAAATCCCCATTAACGACTGGACGAACCGTTAATTCCTTTTTAACTTCCGGTGTATCTGGTGTAATATATCCCGTCCGTGTAAGTTTCATACTGTATTCGCGTGTACTAACTTTATATACGACAATTTCCATGAGTACCCACCATAGTCACCAACGTTCCAACATCCCATGAAATCTATATCAACTTCGACGTCATCACCTTTTTCGAGTGACTGAACGGGTGCACCTTCGTACTTACACATGACCCGTCTATATCTATATGGAACTTTCACGGTTAGAATATTTCCTTCGAGGGGATTGTCTACACGGGGTGTTGATGGTATTTTTCGTGTGTGGAAATAGTCTACACGCTGTTTAATTGAATCAGAAACGAGAAAGCGTATATACTGTTTTTTATTACATTCGTACATGGGTGTATATACGGAAGTATTGAAATGGAGCGGCATATCTATTGTATAAGTTACTATAATGTTTATACTCGTATATTACAATGGCAAGCATTTGATTATGAAGGGACATTTAATTTTACGCGTTTCATTTTTTCCTGGAAATTTTATTATTGTTCGATTTCTTTAATCAAGTCATCCAACGAACGGTAATATCTTTTTAAATCTTTCATGAATCTTTTATTATTTTCTAAGCACTCACACTCAACTTTATTTTTATAAATATATGCGAGGTTAGACTTTGAATACTTTGTTCTCTTTTGATTCTCGTTCGGTTTTCTTGGAACTAATTTTTTATTGGCAGCTTTTTTAGATTTTGGTAAAGGATCAATACGTTTCGTAAAACTAATAGCCTGCATGACTGTATCGGCGAGATCATCTTTCTTCTTAGAAGCGTCAAACATGGGTAACCAGTGCTGATTCGTTTCAGTCGTTTCCAGAAATTTTCGACACCGTTCTATAGCAGCCTTTTTACGCTTGAGATATTGGGCGCGACCGGGACCTGCTACGTCGGGAATTTTAAAACGCGCATCATAAATAATTGTTTCGGATTCGGGTGCTTTGATCACGAAATAGGCGTGTAAGAAGTGCATGACAGAGACCATCTTTTTGTTACGGTCGGGTTGTTTCTCGATGAGAATCGTGTCACATGTGAGTATCCATGGACGTTCATCTAAATGTTTACGCAAAGAGACGTAAATTCCGTCTTTGTGTTCGGGTGGTATTCCCGATACGTCCCACTGAATGACTGTGTTGGACGTATCGTCGAATTGACACATTGCCAGATTTCTGATTCCGACATCTATACTAAGTATCATTCTTGTATATAAAGAAAAATACGCTTTAAGCTAAAGGAACATGAATATTATGTAGATGAGACATAAAACGCAACATACAATACCCGCGATTTTGAAATATTTCCCAAACTTTGCGAGTAATCCATCGGGTCCCGTGAGCGGGGGGAGTCCGAGCGATTCGAAAAGTGTATTTACACCATCCGTAAACACATTTTTACCTTCTTCTGCTAGATCTTGAGCAAGATCTCCAGCTGGCCCAAGTTTATCAAGTAGCCCCGTTTCGTGAAGTTCTTTACATGTGGCTATACAGTGAACATCACATTCAGCCTCTGTCTCGGCTGTACATATGGGCTGACTCTCTGAAGGTGTGACAAGTGAATATTCAAGATCGGATTTCTCTAAATCTTCGTATTTATACGCATCCCAATTAGTGGGTAAACACTTATCCGTACATTGTTGGACCGCCTTATCTTCATCCATCATTTCCGTATACACGTATGCACTCACACCCGCAACTGCAGCGTATGTAGCAAACTTAGTGTAATTGGTACCCTTAGCCGCCTTCCTACTCGCAGCTTCGGCAGTTTCTCTAGCGGCTTTTTGGGCAGATTCACTTAGACCCTTTTCTGCCGCTTCCCTAGCAGCTTTCTCACCCGCTTCAAAGGCAGCCGTTTCTGATGCTTCGATGACAGCCTTCTTCACGGCTTTCGCGGCGGCTTTCTCGCCAGCTTCTTTCACAAGTTGTTCGGTGATCTCTGCCGATAGGTCTTTCGCGGCCTGCTCAGCGGTCTCTCGTGCTGCCTGTTGCGCAGCTTCGCTGGCACCTTTTTCTGCCGCTTCTCTAGCAGCTTTATTACCGGCTTCCTGTGCGGCTTCCCTTGCCGCTTTTTCTGCTGCTTCCCTCGCCGCTTTTTCTGCCGCTTCCCTTGCCGCTTTTTGTGATGCTTCTACTACAGCCTTTTCCATTGCTTCCTTAAGAATTCTTGCGGCGATTACATCCGCCATCGTATATCATATATAAATTTTATTATTTTATAAAAGTGCGTATACATCTACGAACGTTTCATTTAGTTCATCTAAACTACCAGCTATTTCAATAGCCGAATCTATGATTGGTCGGGCTGTCGCGGGGACCGTTGATAAATTGAGATCCTTCATTATCATTATATAGTTCCCGGCAAAACTAAATATATTTGTAATTTCTGCCTCACTGCGTGTCACATCCTCTTCTGGGTCTATGGGACTAGGTCCAATCTGCGATTCCAATGTATCCGAGACCGCGTCGTAAGGGTCTTCACCCCGGTTGAATTTATCAACCTCACCTTGAATCTCAATTACCTGAAGTTCTAGTTCACTCAAGGGGGTCAGGAATGTTGGGTTCCATGCGAGTACGTCAAGGCGTACAAATCGAGCCCGTAAAGGACTTGTGAAATCTATGATAACTGGGTCATTACTAGATGTTTCACCCGTGAATGTACCACTAGGAACAGCGGTGTATACACCGTCAGATTCATCACTCGTGGCGACGGTGAATGTACGAACACCCCTAACCTTTACTCCTTTAATTTTCGATATCGATCCGGTATCAATAATAAATGTATTCGTTATCGGAGGGGGGTCGTCATCGTCAGCTGCGAAATCCGCGTATCCTAAAAGTGGGGCGAATGCCACTCTCAATTCTTGGACACTTCCAGTTATTGTAACAGCCGATTCCAAAATTGGAATAGCTGCATCCGGGGCATCTTCCATATCTAAAGCACCCGTCAACGCTATATATTTACCAACGAATGTGAGTGTATTCAGGATCTCGTCAGGACTGTTACCCTCTTCTGTTATCGTAGCCATGACATATGGATCTTCACTTCGGTTGAACATGTCGACCTCATCAATAATCAGCATTCTTAGATTCTCTTCGAGTAACAAGGTCACGGGATCTTTTATATTAGCGGGTGCGTTTTCCAATACGAATCCATCACTTTCTACGACAGTAAACTTCGTGATAAACTTATTCAGATCTGATTGATCGAGTGGCGGTAGGGGTGTAAACTCACCTGCGTTATACATTGTGAGTAACTTCTCGACGTATATCGATCGTAAATTGTCTGTGTCACCTATTTGTAACATAATAGCTTCCATAGTCGGTAGAATGGATGTAGGGGTTACGATTATATCGAATGTCCCCATTTCGTCGAAATAGTGTAACAAAAATTCCGAAGTATCAATTTCACCACTCTTAAGCTTTTCCGGTAGATCCTGGATCGATATAGGTGTACTTATAAACGCTTCACTATATATTGACGCTTCGGATTCTTCCTCAATTACTGAAATATTTTCACACGCCCCCGTGCTTGAAGTCGCGGGCGTGGGCCGATCGAATCCCATTAATTCATCGACCTCTCTTTTGATGGCACCGCCTATCATGGAATCGAGACCGCTCCGATCATTACAATACAATCCATCATCGCGATATCCTTTGGGACATTTACCATAACAAACACCCAAAAACATATCCTCATCATCATCACAATATACGCGTTTCATATGAGTGACCTTAATACCTGGCCCAGATGATTTGGTTTTGTTTGTAACTTCATCTCTACCTCCCTTTGGTTGACACAACGCACCAATATCATCGTATCCGAAACTACGTGTACGTTCGTATTCTTTCTTTTCCCTGAAATAGTCTTCGGACAGTTGCGCATATACTTCCGGGTCATAACTCTCGTATATATTCTTATATTCATTTAAATTATCACCTACCACCGTATCAGCCCACCATCCTCGCATGGGTCCACAAAAGCCATTTCGTAGATGATTTCTTTCGAAACCGGGTATACATGGATCGGAATAATTATCCAATGAACCAGAATCTTTTATAAATTGTTTTTTCGTTTCAAGATATTCATTAAGCATACCATTATAAAATGTCACTTCTTCATCCGACCAACGATGTCCCATCTGACCATTTCCACTCCCGGGTTTACGTTCCAGCATGGATTCCAATATAAACCCATCATCTCTAGAGATGATATCTGAGAGGGTATCGTAATTTCTCTTAGCCTCCTCATATGGGGCTTTTGCTGAGAAGTATTGACTTCTCAATTCCTTGAATGTGTCAATGTTAACGGGTGTCACTGGGTTAGGACATGTATCCCAACACAAACCAAGTATATTCTTTCGTTTTATCGGACATTCAAGCGCACCTTCAACCTCGGCATAAACTTCATCTGTTAAACCCTCGTCAATCATGCGATCGAGTACATCTTCTCGTTCAATAGATATTAACAATTCGGAAATTTTATCTATATCCCTACTCTTAACAGTATCACATGTAGGACTTTGATATTTACTATCTCCACAATATTCACGTTCCATAGAGGTCACTTTAATTCCCGGACCACCCGGAGGTTGGCAAAGTGCGCCTATTCTAGTGTATCTATCCGGGCAATCGTCCCAACAAACACCCAATATCTTTTTGCGTCTTTCTGGGCAGTCCAGTGCAGTTTCTACGTTCATTCTCAAACGCGATATTCCATCACTATCAATCGTGTACCCCCCCTCAGACTCTAATTCGGACGCGAGGGCTGTTTCACCTATAGCATTCAAATCTTGGACGGTTGCGTCTATGTTCCCATCAATTATATTCTTACATTTATCCGGCTGATTTGTTTTGGCTGGGCATACTTCACGGTCCCATACAGGAACCTTTATACTAGGACCACCATCGGGGTGGCAGAGTAGACCGATATCTGTATACTTGACGCCATGTCCGACTGAATGGTCATTTTCGTCATATGGGGGACACCTATCCCAACAAACACCTGCGATGTTTTTCCTTTTTCTGGGACAATCGAGTGCTTCTTTTACGTCTTTCATTACGTTTTCGTCGTCGAGTGTCATTGAGCCATTTTCCAATCCCTGTATAATAGCGGGTAAACCTACACCTGTTCTGAACGAATAATCGTCCATATCGGGAACATCCGTTAAAAGGGCAATAACAGCTAGAGTATCACGACTATCTAAAATTTCACACTGTTTAGGTTGCCAGGTACTAGCACCACACACACCACGTCGAAACAAATCAACTTTAATACCGGGACCCATTTTGGGGTGGCATAACGCACCAGCATCTTCATAATTGACATGTTTAATCTTATTACCATCCGCATCATACGTGGAATTTTTTTCTTCCAAACGGTTACAATCTTCCCAACATACACCAAGTACGTTTTCCTTTTTTTCATCTTCGCAGTAGTATCGATCAAATAATGTTTTTACAATACCAATCTGTTTGTTGGGTTTACAAAGCGCACCCCAATCTTCGTGACGTTCACCTGTGTCAGGATCTGTCTTGCATTCATCCCAACAGACACCTGCGAGATTCGTGCGCTCTTCCGGACACTGTAAACTATGTGAAATTACTTGATACAGGTTTTCATCTATACCATTTTCATTCATTCGGTCTATTAAATCCTGTCTATCAGCATCTTGTAAGTATGGTTCGATTCTAGAAGATTCTCGACTCTCTACAGCTTGACATTTTTCAGATTGTTGCGAACTAGGTCCACAATAGTATCGGTTGAATAGGGTTTTTTTTATACCAACCCCCTTACTCGGTTTACATATAAACCCCAAACCAGAATCACCCGGTCTACACACATCCCAACAAATACCAGCGATATTTTCTCGCAATGCGGGACACCCAAGTGCTTCTTCTGTTTCGATATAGAGTTGATTTGTAAACCCTTCGTTATTGATGCGGTTGATTAAATCCTGTTTGCCAGCAGCTTGTAGATGGGGTATAATTTTATCTACATCCCTACTCTTAATAGCTTCACAATGAGAGGGTTGATATAGACTGGGTCCACAATATTGTCGATCGAAAACACTCACTTTTATACCCGGCATATCTTTCGGTGAACAGAGTGCACCAAAACCATCATAACCACTCGGACAGGATTTATAACATAATACCCCGTCGAAATCTGGGTGACTTTCTGGACATTTGGTTGGACTTTTAGCCTTAAAAGCTCTCGAGTATCTATTACGGTTTTTGTTACAAAACGGCGTTCCAATCGCACTCGATCTAAATGTGAAACCAGGCTCACACGGTGGATTACAAGTTGTATCCCACCAATTATGATGCTTCCATTCGAGCTTTCGGTGTGCGAGAGTTTCGAGTTCTGGACTGTGTGTACCAGTTGAATCGGGGAAAATAAGACCAGTGGTATTCATCGTGTTGGTTGGTGACACCGTATTTCCTGTAGTGCTCGAACTGTTCCAATCATCTTGAGTCACCCCCCCATGATTAGGTCCAGTCCAGGGCACCCCGCCATTCGCCCTAAGTATTCGGTTACTTTTAGCTAGCGTGGGAGACATTTTTGTCCTATTACAGTTTTTGGTTGGGTCTTTTATATAATTGTTTTTCCCCGATCCACTGTCATTAAGCCATTCTGTACAAAAAAAAACATCATTCGAAGTACCATTTGGACATGGCTTTACACACTCGAGTGCCTTAGAACTGTACCCATCCCTACACTCGGGGTAACAAAGTAGACCCTTCTTTTCATACCCTTCATCACATGTCGGTACTACACCAATATCTCTAACTTTCGTGTGTAACCAACAACTTCCCACTTGGTCAGATTCCAACTTAGCACCTCCATATTTATGATCCCAGTTACTACATGATTTCAAGTCCGCTGGTCTCGTTTTTTTGACATACGCATCTTTCCAACAACTCGTACCATCATCACGTAATTTTCCATACCCGTCACCAGTTACACTTCCGTCGCTGCGTACTGCCGTATCTCTCCATTGATACTTGCCTTGTATTATACTGCCATCTAAATCTTGGATAGGAGGCCCTTTACAATCTTGTTTATCCGCAATCGCCGATTTTTTGGTGTATATATCCCTCCAACAACTCGTACCATCCGAACGAAGTTTTCCATGACCTTCACCAAACGCTATACCGTCGGCTCGCACTACTTTATCATGCCACTCATACTTATTCGGTATCACTTCATCCCCTTCTATCCAATTCCCTTCACCGTCTTGGACAACTTGTTTTATAGCAGGTCCTTTACAATCGTATTTCTTGGCGGTATCTGTTTTTTTAACCTCCGTATCACGCCAACAACTCGTACCGTCATCGCGCATGTTTGTACCATACTCATGTGCCCACTCATCGCAATCTTTCTTTTCAGCCATACTCGTGTCTTTCACAATCGTATCGCGCCAGCAGCTTGTCTTATCGTCCCGGAGTTCTCTACCGTATTTATGTGACCAATTGTCGCAGTGTTTTTTATCAGTTATACTAGAATCTATAGGTATCGTGTGTGACCAGCAGGATGTGCCATCTGATTCTAAGTTGGTATAGTCCCCTCCAGCTGAACCTGGGGTACCGTCGGGTTGTCGTTCCCATTCACTACATTCTTTTTTATCGGCAATTCTTGTTTTCTTTACTACCGTATCAAGCCAACAGCTTACACCGTCGTCGCGGTATCTATCTCCGTATTCCTTACAACTCTTTTTTTTGGCAACACTACGACTTTTCGTTATACTCTTACCAAATATGGTGTCACCCACTGCTTTTGCTGCCAAAAATATTGGATTACTTGCATATAATACACCTTCCATAACCTTCAGTGGGTCTTTCGAATGAATATTGTCCATTACATATTCTTGATAATTTCGCGTAAACTGTTTTGTGATCGTCTCACCGAATATGAATTCTGCTACAAACATCCCTGGTTTCTCTTTACAATCGTTATTCGCAAAATTCATACCATACCTAGTACAGAAATCTTTTGTAAATTGACACATACCAGTTGTAAAATCGTAATCTACTCCGTATGATCGTGGGTCAATCACTGCACCCTTTAACCCCCCCATATCCTCGGATGCGAATGTCCCACCTTGACGCTCTTTGAGACAAAACGCCACACTCGGCCCCAAAGGTGCACCTAAAACGACTTTCACCTGCTCACCTTCCTCGTTAAGTATTGGAAGTGGTGCTAGAACAGGATTTGTTAACATATCACCTACTGGGAACGCACCAAGACCAAGTGCTGTAATTTCATCTCTTACTATTTGTATTTCTTCATTCAGTTGAGTGACTCTAATCTCATTATCGTTTCGTGCGGCGCTCGCTGATTCGGACATTAGATTACGCAACTTCGAGTTAAGAGTATTCGCCTCTTCAAGCTTGACACCCCTAGCCAACATTGCTTCTTCATATTGTTCGCCATCATAACCATAAAACTCTGGATTTGATGTATAAAATACATCGCTATACATAGCCGCCATAGGATCTATATAGGTTTCACACTGTTCGGGAAAGGGAGGGAGTAATGAATTATTTTCTAACCATGCAGGTATACTATTTGTATTCCAATTAGCCGCCGCTTCGGGTGTGATAGAAATTCCTACACGTTTCGGGGTACTCATAAACGGTAAGAGGACCAACATATCTGCTCTCTCGGGTGTACTAGACATGTTAATTAGTGTCTTTAGATGATGAAATAGATATACGTCGCGCTGTTGATGGTATACTGAGGGTATTTTTACCAGGTAGTCTACAAAAGCACTTGGTGCTTCATCAGTTTCTACCCCCGACTGTATTTGTTTGACAACATTTTCGATATATGCTTCATATATAGGTCCTACAACTGGATCAAACGTAACAGTTGGCATACCGTAATTTAATGTCATATCAGAAGTCATCATAGTGACTGCGATTGGGTACTCGAGTGGTGCGATTTCTGTGATTGGAAATAATTGTGGCCAGTCTGATCCCTCATCAATAGCGTCTCGTTCACCTTGCGCCAAAATCTTATTTCGCATTATTTCTAATGTATCATTAGGCATAAATGTACCATATCCCTGTGTGTCTAATATATCCAACGCCATTGTCATTACATCAAAAGCCAACATAATCGCACCCGCAACCCAACCTGGAGGACCTGCTACAGCCAGTAAAGCATACTTAGCCACCTTCGCGGCGACTTTCGTCGCTATCTTAACACCAACCTTTGCGATAACTTTCGCAGTTGCTTTCTTCGCCGCCTGTTTCGCCATCACTTTCGCTATTGCTTTCTTAGCAGCTTTCTCACCAGCTTCCCTGGCAGCCTTTTCAGCGACTTCCCTGGCAGCTAATTGTCCAACTTCGTCGAATCCTTCTCGAGCGGCTCGCGTGGCGGCGTTATCACCCGCCTCTTTAACAGTTTGTTCGAGTATGGCGGCCCTGATATTTTTCTCGAGTAAAGCTTTCCCAATTACCGCTTCAGCAGTTTCGTTTACCAGTTTTTCAGCAGTTTCTCTTGCGACTCTCTGTGCGAGTATATCACCACCTTCCGTAGCCACTTTTTTAGCAGCCTTATCACCCGCTTCCTTAGCCGCCAGTTTAGTCGCAGTATCAGCTACCTGTTTCTTAGCAAGTTCCTCAGCCGCTTCTCTGGCAGCTAATTGCGCAGTTTCAGCCAGTCCTTCCCTGGCGGCTTGTTCGGCTGCAGCATTCCCTGCCGCCTGAATGGCGGCGGTTTTAGCACCTTCTTCGACTGCAGCTTTAACGGATTCTTTGACGATTTTTTTGGTTAAATCACCTAGAGAATTCTTTATAGCCGTGCGAGCTGCGACTTCCATGGCTTCAGTCGCACCCTCTTCCGCGAGTTTTCTAGCGGCTAATTGTGCGGCCTTATCGCCACCTTCTCTTACTACCCTTGCTACCGCCTCGTCGCCAGCCTCTTTAAAAACCTTTTGTGCGGCTTCTTCTCCCACTTCCTGTGACAGTTTTCGCATGGCAGTATTAGTACTACTTCTGACACTCGTTTCAGCTACTTCTCTAGCTAATTTCTGACCAGCTTCATCTAGACCCTGGTTACGCGCTCGTCTAGCAGCTAGTTCACCAGCTTCACGAACACCGTCTTCTGTCGCTTCCTGTAATATCTTTTTGGTAGCAGCCTTAGCGGCTGAACTAGGGGGTGTAAACTTAGGCTTCACACCCATCGCTTTCTTCAATGCTTCTTCAGCCAGAAGAGATACTATAATCGTAGCACCGAGTCCTATAGCAAATTCGTTCGTAAGGAAGAGATCTAGGATTCCGTCATCACCATCACCAACACTTTCCTTGGGTTTACAACAAACAACATCATATGCAGTTTCCCGAACACTTTCCAATTCTGAATTGAGTTCAGCTATGCGTAATGTATCTGATGCGGCGGTAGCCTCTACCAGTTCGGCTTCCATAACGGGAAGCATCGCGAGAGCCTCATCACGCGCCTCCGCCTGACCAGTGTCTTCTTCGAATGCGCCGTAACATCCGTATTGGTCATCGGGGAGAAATAGACAAACCTTTTCACTTAACCTTCGTATTTCGTCTATTATATCCTGTCTATCGGCACCTATAGCGTCGTTTGCGCCATCTTCATCTTTCTCTTTTAAATCATTATCTATACGTTCTTGGGCGTCCTCGGGAGAAGGAACTATGATGTCTTCCGGTTTGGCCATTATATTTTTATATTGATCAAGCAGTGAATTATAAATCTGCGCTTTTCGCTGATCGTTATTAAATTGACGTAGATAGTAAAGACTTATCACCAAGATAACCAATAAAAATATAACACTCCCGGTCGAACCCTTCTTCCCTGACGCCATCCGGTCTATTATGATAATGTGAGATAAAAAATTTATTACTTAAAGACTATTAACTGAATATACTTATGTTGTGGTGTTGGTGGTGTTGTCATACTTTTGACACCGAGGCGTTAGCATTACCAATAAAATACCACGATAGACGTAGACGATTCGTTACCAGTGGTCGTTTCTGTTCGTGGAATTGTATGAAAACATATGCTATAGAAGAATACGGATTATCTAGAGGGGGTATCGTATGTGGTAACATCGTGATGATGCGTAAACAAATGTATGGGGTTATTGGGAGTATTCCACATGCTCCGAAAAGACAGAGATTGCAAGAATTCGGAGGGGATCTCACAATCGATCAATTCAGACAAAACGTGAAAATTGACCAGGGTCCATCAAAAGAAATCACTACAGAACCAGAAGTGAAGATAGATATTCCCATAATTAAAAATACAGCGAAACTGTACGAAATAAAAGGCGTGGTGGGGACAAATGAACCACTACGCCTTAAACGTAATAAGCCGCTTAAACGTGATCAGAATAATTTAGAATCGGTACTCGGACTAGTTATAAAAACTAAACCGTAGTACAATTGGTACACAACGCACCGGGGAAAACGAACGCACAATTATCACACTCATTAAGAGGTATAACGTGTCGCTTTTTCAATTTATTATGTGAATGTAATATGAGATCTTTGATGGTATAAATACCATACGTGATCATAGTTTCAAGAGTTGGAAACTTCATTCTATTTTAGACACATCCACAAGCCTTATTTACCTTTAGCATGACTGAAAAACTATCGATCATGGGTGGTACCATAGTCTTTAAAACAGTCTCAAGTTCTGTATCTTCATCTCCCGCGTCGATCTGTTCAATAATGGAATTGATCAGGTCGATAACAAGATCCTTCTTATCAGATCCAGTCAAACCCTTGACCTTTTGAACATCTATCATCAGCACGGATACGAGTCCACATAAATTCTCTTTATTGACACCCGTTTTACCGTACTTGGCCACAAGGCGTTCAATGCGTGAGACGAGAGCGGCACTATCCTTAGATTTAGTTGCGTACGTTTTCAAAATGGTGTCCATTTGTATATATCGAGATTATAATCTTTAAATATATAAATGGTCATACCAGGTAACGATTTAATTGCCGGGTCGGCACTTACCCTGGGTATGATTCAAATGATAATTCATGCTATTAATACAGGTACGTCACCAGTCGATGAACATACCATGTATCTCTTGTACATGGGTATCATAGGTAACATTTTATGGATGACGTACCAGTATAGGAAAGGAGAAAATTACTCTGTTATGTATTCTACTGTTGCTCTACTTTCACAATTGTATATTCTGTATAAAGTGTCTTCAACGGAACGGAGTAGGGAAAAACAAAGTTGAAGAACTTTTATTTTATCTTCGAATGTTATTTTACCCGCGTTACGAACGACGTGAACAATAAGCATACAAATTATATATGTAGCCTCATGCAGTTCCATACTTTGTATTCTTATATATTTTTTAAATTAATTAAAATTGACCTCGCTGATTGAAGGGTCCAACCTGTGATGTACCACGGTCACTGAACGCTCCCATTGTCGAGACAGTGTTAGTGAATTTCTTATTCTTCGTGATTGACAGATACGTTATACCGAGACCAGCCAAGATGAGAACACTCGCGAATCCCATCGAAACACCCGAATAATTCACATCAGACTTCTTAGGTTCACATGCTTCTTTATCGGCGTTGAGTATCTGGTACACAAATACACCAGAAGTTAGTAGAAGAGTTCCGACAACCAACATCATGGGACCCGTCGCGGACATGCCCGGACTGGACGCAAACTGTCGCAGGGCGAGTGTCACAACACCCGTGATAACGATGGTTACGAGTTGGCTGAGGTACACTTTTCTATTTTCAAATTTTTCAACTCCCCTGATCGCGTCACATTCGTTGTAGTGTTTGATACCCACGAAATTTACGAAAAAGGTCACGGCGGCGACGAGCATTAATACTAGTATAATTGGTAATCCCATTTCGGCGGAATATTTCATCTTGTGTGTTTTGTTATTAGGAAACATTTTATTATCATACTCTTAAAGGATAAAAATGTGAACTAATATATGCTTGTAGATTGTTTTATTTTTTATAATGAAATAGATGTTTTAAAAAAAAGATTGAGATACCTTGATGGTGTTGTAGATAAATTTATTCTAGTGGAATCAACTGTCACACATCGAGGAGAAGAAAAAAAATTATTCTACGATGAAAATAAAAAAGAGTTTGAAGAATGGTCGGATAGGATTATACATATAATTATTCGAGACAACCCGACGGATAAAGATCCCTGGATACGGGAAAATTTCCAACGGAATTGTATTACACGGGGTCTGGATGAATTTAAAGATGATGATATTGTCATGGTATCTGATGTAGACGAAATTCCGAATAGAACTGCCCTACGATTACCACCGGATGTAAAGATGTGCTCGTATAATATGATCGCATTTCAGTATAATTTTAATTATATTCAAGAACTTGAACCATGGTATGGTACGGTTATCACTACAAAAGAAGTGTTAATGCAAGTATCACCACAGAAAATGAGAGAGATGCGATGGAGTATACCCCATTATAATAATGCTGGGTGGCATCTCTCTTCATTCGGAGACGAAAATTTCATAGCAAACAAGGTTTATAATTTTGCACATTGCCACGATGACTGTCTCAAGGGTATGGATGTCGATACATTTAAAAAATTGATCGACGAGGGAATTCACGCGGATGGAAAATATAAACTCATCAAAACAAGTGAAGCAATCATGAATTCTATTCCATTAGCGTTAAAGTTGTAATGTATCTTAAAGGTCTTATATATAATAGAATAAATGGATATATTTAATTATATAAAAACAGTCAATGTAAAGAAGGATTCTATATTTTGTTCGATCATACATTATAAAAACGAAATTCTAGGGTTTTGTCGAGATCGTTACGATTCGAATCGGACTAGATTTGTCAAGTTTAATACACAGTTTGATATCATCGATGATAATACAACAATGATACAGGGGGAAGATCCCAGGTGTTTTATTCATAATGATAAATTATATATATCGAATAATTTTTTTAGTCGCATGTCGTTATTTGATTACGACGAAAAAATTATAATAAAACTTCCATTTCCGGGTAAAAATATATCTTTCATATCACATGAAAATGAACTTTATGTCATTCATTACATTAAACCATTCATAATGTATAAGATAGATTTTCAAAGGGGTGATGTGAAACCTGTACACGTTTTAGAAAACGGGCAAGATGAACAGTTGTTATATAGAGGAGGAACACCTGGTTATAAATTAAGTGATAATGTATATTATGGTTATGGTCATAAAACCTATAGTATTAATGGAAAATTAATACATGACATTTTTAGATGGGATGTTGATTTCAGTAATCATAAACCAGAAATAAAAATTAAAGAACTCGTACAACCACTCAATTCGAAACGTATATGCGATCCAACGAGTGTGATAGAGATTGATAATAAAAGGTTTTTATTAACAGCTGAAAGTGATAAAAGTTGGTTTTGTGTTCAAGATTATACCACAAACGTTTATCAAATTGAATAGCGTAAAGATATAATACGTATAGTATATAATGCTCACTCTCGCGACGACGATTAAACCGAAACCGGTTGTAAAGACGGAATACGACAGGCTAAAGACTACTCTCCGTAGAACAACTATCGGGTATGGGACAGCTATCGCATCATCCTATTTTATCACACAAGGGGCTGTAGAGGGTGTGTCAGCGACGCTCGGCGCGGTTACTTCACTCACGTACCTGAATACACTGAGTAAACACGTAGATGATATCGAACATTCACCGTTTCAAACGCAGATACTCGTTCCAGTGGGAACTGTGATCTTTGAGAGTATGTGGAACCATGCCCCGTTTAGTTTTGATTTCGATTACGGTGCGACATTCATTGGATTTCTCGCGTATAAATTCGCGTTGACCAATGTATTATACGATGTGGTGAGACAGATGTTAATTGAGGATAGCGACGCGTTTTACGATACAGAAGAGAAGGAGTATGTTAATTATGACGATGCGTCTTCATATAAAAAATTGTAATATTAAAATGCTACCAGTGACTATTTTTTGTGGTTTTTTACTTCACCGATTTCATAAACGATAACCACAATTCAAGAAGAGACCCACACCGTGGATCTAATTGCACTTGTCAGGGTATGCATGCTTAAGATCATTTGCGCGTCTCGTTGTCCCATATTGAATAATCTCATCAACCTTATCAGCAATCCCCTGGCCGATACCATCCAACTTCATAAGGTCGGTACCGTTCAGCACTTCATGTGTTAAGTTGTCAATCAACTTAGCCGCTTTCGTATACGCCTTAACCTTCCAGTCACTCGCTCCGGCACACTTTTCGAGTGCACCAAGATTAGCGAGTTCATCGGCGATGATTACATTCGTGTGGAATGTCACGCGATAGTCGTCATATGATGATGCTTCGCTAACATCGTCATCACTCGATGAAAACAATTCATGCGTGTTCGAGACTTCTTCCGAAAGATCGTTCGAGGCGATCGATTCACTGTCAGAACACTCAGAAGCCTCGTAGTCGGAGTCTTCTTCTTCGAGACACTCGTCAATTTTAGCTGAAATGCTCTTACCAATACCACTGAGATGGCGCACACTCTCACCACTTTCAACTACATACTCCAGCTTGGCGATCGTATCCGCCGCACAATGGTATGCACCCGTCTTGTAGAAATCGGATGTCATTTCACCCAATTCCAGAAGACGCTCGACGATCACACTGTTTGCACGAGTTTTGCAGTATGGGGATTTACCACAAACCCTCGCAGTCGAGTCTGTGTAACTGGATTTAGACAGGCAGTTGGTCTTGTACTTGAAATCGGTGAGTGCACTGAGAGCATCAACCTTTTCATCTTCGGCTTGGGCGTACAACTTCTTGAGCTGTTCAATCTTGGTGCGAGATTCGGAGTTCTCCTTCTTGAGTTTATCGACGGTGCTTTTATACTGATCAGCTTCGCTGATGACATCAGAAACCCTTTGAATTTCGGAACCAATAAGATCCTTCTCGAGTTGTTTAATCCTGGTACGAGATTCGGAGTTCTCCTTCTCGAGCTTGAGGATGTAGTCGGTGATAGAGTGGGAGTTCATGGGGCCAGACATTTTGAGTTGTTGATATTTATATATCACGATGCGACTTAAGTATAATAATCAATTCCTTAACGACAGAATGAACTTAAGTAAGAGTACGTATATATAAAAATTATGCGCCCACCTTCACCCGATTCACCACTTACGTATACATTCGGCGAACCTACTGGTCGTCAACTAGTTGGGATGGATCTCTTTCACAAACTCATGGAACTTGTTGATAAGAACTCGGATAAAATCCCAGAAGGGGACTACATCGAGATGTGTGACACTATTAAAAATTTACGAGAACTTGTGAAACCACCTTCATTTCTTCTAGACCAAAACGATCCAATGACCCTAAGCACAGATAATTTCTTCTTCCGTGACAATGACACTCTACCATCAGATGTAGATACAGAAGCAGACCGACATCGCGCACAATTTCATCAACAATGGAGAGAGTTGGATGAGGAAGTTGTGTATCCTGGTCTTGATCAATTTTTATGTGAATTACACACAGAATGGGGTGAAACCGAAGACCCGATTGGGGATTAAAGGTGTACGATTTCTAGAATAGATTTCTTTAGTTTTTATAGATTGATCATGAAAAATTCCACTGTGAAGATAAATGGGCTATTCGCCCAGATGATAAAGAATAGAGTACATGTATACTAAATGCCCCTCACGCTCACTTTTATGATTCCTTCCATGCGTAGTGTCAAAACTCGCGCAGTCGTAGACCCTGCTCAGTATGATACAGAGATTAACACACCCCGTGGCTTCGCAAAACCCAACGCGAGTAAGTCTAAAAAATCGACTCATACCACACAAGTTCAAAGTGGTATCGTGTACGACCCCGACCAGTATGATACAGAAGAAAATATTCAGAGACATATCCTACACAAGGATTGAAAGAGTCGTTAATTAAACCTATGAATATCTAAAATAAGCACAACCCGTGTCTGGTGACCGCGTTTAACAAGACTATGAAAACGTGAGTGATCAAATAAAAAATCATTTCTCGGTTCGTGTTTATGTGTATCGTTTGATGTGTAGAGTATACAATCGTCACCACCTTTCATCGTAAGGTGATATCTCAAAAGGAGGTTACTCTCCGCGCGATGTGGCGCTATAGTCATGGGACCCTCTATGACGGCGAATTTGGCATTTTCTTTATCTACACATGGAACTACATCGATAATATTCTGAATTTCTGGAAAATCTTTGACTTCGTAATAATAGTAGCCATCATTCTTCTCGAACCATTGGTCGAGATCATGAAAGTATTTCTTGTTTGCGGTCGCGATACCCTTTTCATATTCATCTAAAATTTTAGTGTAATTTGCTTTTACGTACCAAAGACTTGGATAATGTGCGGTATTATACTCGGATTTATGAAGTATGATATCTATGAGCGTGTTTCTCATACCAATCAATGGTCTCATTGGTTTTTGAAAGTATAATAAATCTATAGGTGATTTCAGATAATCATAAAGAGTGAGTAGTATTGGTGCCAATAAGAACTCTCGCATTAATTTCTCAGTATAAAATAAAAATGCCCGGTTATCCGCGAATGGAAAAATACACACCGGAGCCAACTGAAAACGTGCAAACAGTGGAAACTCGTTTTGTACTGCCGACTGTTACATTCATTCAGGCGGTAATCATTTCATTGTTGATCGCATACGCCTGGTCTGTGCGTAAAATGAATAAAGGCATCTTATCCACTGGAGTTCTCGCGGTTGTTACCCTCCATGCTTACGACCATATGTATAGGTTAAAACGTGGAGAAGAACGCTTTTTCATATAGGACCTAAGTCCGTCGCCGAATACATTAAAAATATATATGTATCATCATGGAATCCCTTACCACCATGATGTCTATCATTGACCATAACTCCCAGTCAATCTCCGATGGGGATTACTTGAAGCTATGCAACCTTATGATGGATCTCCATAAAACCATCCCAAAACAGGTCACCACAACCAGGGACGATCTAACCGCGAGAAGTCGGGCGTTGTCGGGTAGACTTCACCGTCTCATTGTTCAAATTCGACAGATTCGGCATGTACTGGCATCTACGAAGATCCGGCAACGTATTACGGCGAGTGTGAAAAGAGACGCGATCAGTGAATTATCTGAACGGCATAACCTGAACCTCAAAACGCTTACATTCGAAGGACTTGAGGCTGTCGTTGGTAATTCGATTACCAACCCCCATGCGTTCTTTCGAAAATATTTGGATGCGGATAACCAACGAAAGATGTCACGTTTGGACGATGAGAGAAAAATGCTTGATATAGCATTGAGTGATTACGATCGTATCAGGGAAAATATACGAGAAGTTGAAGCTGTATTGCGACAACACGAGTAGGACTTAAGGATGTTAGACTTACTATAAATATGATATTTACAACATTTTCAATAGCCGCCCAACTCGGCAATCTGCAAGAGGTACTAGCATTGATCGAGACGGGTGCTGACATAAACGTGCGTAATCATATTGGTCAGACGGCAATCTCCATGGCCGCTGGAAATGGTCACGATGGGGTAGTGAAGGCCCTGATCGCGGCGGGTGTGGACATTGACGAGACTGATGATATTGGTTGGACGCCTTTGTTACACGCTATTGAATATGGCCACGAGACAACCGTGCAGATACTGACCGATGCGGGTGCGGACATCAACAAGGCATCGCATAGCGGTTGGACACCGATGTTACTAACCAGGAAGAAGGGGTATGATAAAATTTTAAAAGGTATAACTAATTGATAATCACCTCAAGTTTGAAGTTCTTGTCAAACTTTAAACGAATCTTCCCCTCATCCACAAGACGCTTAATCTTGCGACCAACCTCTAGGTTGTCGTCGTATGCCTTATCGTGTTCAGGGCTAGCTGGTAAATTTGGCACGAACATGTTAAATGCCACCATTTTCTGAGCCATTGAGAGTTCTTTCTGTTGAAGTATACCTAACAGGTTTTTGGGAATCTTGGAAAGATCCATTTTAGACAGACTTGAAAGATCCATTTGAATATGATCGTTTGTGTTCTTTAACCACTTAAGTCGAGTCACTTCCCCGAATATTCCCATCTCACAACTCACAATGGAAACTATCCAGAAAATTTGCGAAGACAACGACGAAAAATGGTTCCTGACTCATAACTACACCAAGTTATCTTTAGCTTATTTAGAATGTGACGGTGAATGGGAACGAGTTAAACTGGATACCAAACGATTGGCCTTAAGTATAGAGTACAGGTATTACG
>Ga0222660_1000154_pt1 | contig 36315 bp, 64 predicted proteins | sample AntAcemetagen549_FD_179832 | JGI IMG/M metagenome (GOLD analysis project Ga0222660, IMG submission 179832) | Saline water microbial communities from Ace Lake, Antarctica - #549 | ecosystem: Environmental > Aquatic > Non-marine Saline and Alkaline > Saline | place: Antarctica: Ace Lake...
ATTACTTTTTAACGCAAAAATTTCTTCTGTTGTCTTTTCTTGTTTAGTGTCAAAACCATAATGATTCTTACCATCATTTTGAAATCTGTCTACTAATACATACCTGTAAATATAATTGTCTTTTTTAAGATGTAATACAGGTTTTAAATCTTTAATTTGTTTCATGCACTCTAGGGGGTTTCCACTCTCGCTTCCACCCCCTAAAATAAGTATTAATCTAAAACGTAAAACATTTGAAGTTGAATAGTACCAGTAGCATTAGCACCTGCTAATGTAACTGTAACTGGTAAACCATCTTCGTTAGCATCAACTACTGCATTTTTTCCTAATGCCATAGTAACTAAAGCATCAGAACTTGTTGCTGCTGTTGAAGCTGCTGCCGCTTTATATGCGTCAACGTCAAGAGCAACTGTTGTTCCGTCTGCATCTGTATGAGCTGCGTAACCAACTGATAATGTAGTAGAACCACCTAATGCATCATGTGATGCTGCAGCAGATAATAACCTACAACCATTAGGTATTGTAAACATAGTGATTGTTGATTGTTCTGCACTTGCTTCGTATTCAGCAAAAGCAACTCTTACTCTTCCAGATAACTCATTAGTATTCAACTTTACAGAAGGTGTACTTTGAGTTTTTGCGTATTGTATTGAATTAGCCATAATATTATTTCTCCTTTATTTTAGCTATTATTAGTTTGCAAGAACAGAAACAACTTTTGCTTCTTCCATTCTAGTTGCACCGATTGTTTGGCAATAGTACACTTGAGTAGCGTAAGATTTATCTGATCTTTCGTCTATTCTAGCAGTTACATCTTTACCAATACCAAGTAAAATACCATCTTCTGCGAAGGCAATACATTGAGTGTTTGATGCTCCATTATCAACAAGTCTGTTAGATACATGAAATTTGAATCCCATGAAACTATCAATTTCACCTTGAACCAATGCTTTAACAGTATTAAAGTCACTTGAAGTAACTGTAGTATTGTTTAACAAATCTTGAATCTCTGTTGGAGATACAATGATGTGTCTTTTGATTGAAGGATCAACATCACCTGAATCAAGTATATTTTTTGCTGATGCTAGTTTAGCTATGTTCATAGTATTAGCTCCACCAGTACCAACTGCAACAATATTACCTGCTGGTAATGCAACTGCTGTTCCACCAGATACTCCAGTATTAGCTGAACCTAGTGCTGCTGCGATAATAACATCATCCATTGCTCTTCCCATTGCGTATGCAGCGGCTTTTGCGTAAGATGAAGTTGGATCGATTAGCAATCTAACTTTGTCTTGTTGATCGATTAAATCAGCAAATTCATAATCTGCTAAACTAACTCTTCTTCTTGAGTGAGGTGTATCGATTTGTGGTGTGTCAGAATGTCTGCTAGTTTTTAGAATTGCTGTAACTTTACCAATTTGGTCAAAGTAAGCATCTTTTCCAGTAACAGATTCATTTCTAACTGCGTCTCTTAAAAGTGATCCCATTTGTTGAGATAACATTTGTATGTTTGCAGAGTATTGCTCTACAAACGCTGTAGTTATTTGTGATGACATATTTGTCTCCTATTTATCATTATTGTTATATTTATAAAAAACAGAATAGTTCTCCATCAATAATGATAGGCAATTCTTGGATTTAAAGTCTTTTAGACTACAGTTCTATTCTCTGTCATCAATAAGGTTCTTGCGAGTTATCTTATATTTAATTCCTTATAATATATTTTATTATATTACAAGGAATATAAATTATTAATCTTCTTTAGGTTGAGCCATTTCTCTTAATGTATAAACCTGTTGAACCATTTTTGCGTGATCTGGGTGTTTATGATTCCAATAAGGTCCAGTAGTATCATTAGTAATAGCTGATATTTCTGATTGTAAATCTTTCATTGAATTAACACTTTCACTTTCAGTTGAAACTAATTTATCTTCTGAAAGCATACCAGCAATCTTTGCAAAGCCTTTTATTATTTCTGGATGATCTCCAATTCTAGTACCATCTTGCATTTGTAAATCTAGTATTTCTGGATTCATATTTGCTTTTGCTAATGCACTAGCTTTTGAAACATTGCTATCAAACTCTTTACCCCATTCAGCTCTTAATTCTGTTTCAGCTTGAGCTTGTGCAGTTTCAGTATCAACAGTTGCTCTTTGCATATTGCTTTCCATATTATTTTTATAGAACTCTAATATACCTTGAGCTTGTGTATTATTTAAACCAAGTTTATGAGATTGTTCTGCAAAGTTTTTAATTGCATTTTCATCCATAGCTACTGCTTCTGATTCAATATTTAAAGCATACTTGTCTGCAGTTTCTGGTCTACCCAATTTTGAGTACACTTCATTCCATTGATCTTCAGTTGAATTTTTATTAGGTACAGCAACTTTGTCTTGACCAATCATTCTTGTAGCATTGATATAACTTTTTGCTAAAGCATCTATCTCTGTAAACTTTTCAATGTTAGGGTCGCTTCTAAATTCTTCACTAATAGAACTTTTCCAATTTGCTACTGGTGTATCTCCACCACTAACTACATTTGGTTTTGCAACTGGCTCTACTGCTTCTGTTGTTTCTACAGGCACAGCTTCTTGTGTTATCTGTTCACTTGACATTATTTATCCTTTTGTTGTAGCATTGATTTAATAAATAGAATGACGCTACGTTGTCCCTCTAAGTATGCACTCTCGTGACTATCTCCTTTTACATTAGTAGTAGTATGATAATGGCATCTTTTTTCTATATCAGCCAAAACATTTCCACCTTCACTTGATGCAAAAATAAATTGATAATCTTTTTGGAGTTCTTTTAAATGTTTTTGTATTTCTCTTACTTGTTTCTCTTGTTCCTTGTTTTCCATATTATTCCACTAAGGCTTTTGCTTCTTCCGGTAATGCCTTTGCTAGTGGTGCGATTTGTCCCCCGGCTTGTGCAACCTGTTGCATCTGTGCCATTTGTTGTTGTTGTTCAGCTTGTGCTGCTTGTTGTTCTCTTTCAGCATTAACTTGAGATTGTAATTTTAATAACTTCTGTGGCATACCCACAATATCCGCAACGTGTTTAACTAATGCGTCAAAGTTAATGTAATCAAATACAGGTGCTACATTTGCTAGACCCCCTAGTATTTCTAATGCTCTAGTTATTGATGAAAGTTCTGTAGATTTTTGTGCTTTAGCTAATGGAGAAACATATTCTATTTCTACATCTTGACCCGATAAAAATTCTGGTGCTTCTGCAAATTGATTTTTTCTTAATAGAATATTGAAACATCTATCAATCAATGGTTTTAATAATTCAGATTGTAGTCTACCTAATACTGGTCCAAGTAATCTCATCTTCTCTTCGTTTCTTTGTACAACTTCTGTAGCTGTCATTTGTGGACCTTGTTGTAATTGTAATTGGTTTACATAGAATACTTCTCTAATAGCATTTCTTCTTTGCTCTTCCATGTTTAAACCTAATGGATTGTTTGCACCAATGTTTAATGGTTCAATTCTATCTCTTGTACCACTTCTATAAAAGTTTAATCCACCCGGTACAGTTCTAACAGGAAGTAAGAATCCATCATCCGGAACTAATAGTGGTGGGTCAACTTGTTTCTGTGCAGCTTTGATTGTCGTTTTAGACATTTCATTTAGCATCTTAACATCTGGTAAGGCTGTCATTGCAGGTGATCTACCATAAATTTCGTGTGATGCTTTTAAATATCTTGGAACTACATAAGGGAACTCTTTAAATCCAGAGACAGATAATTCGTCACCACTACCCATTTCTAAATACACAGATTCAAATGGCATATTCTCTTGATCTTTTAATTTAGGATTAAAGTCTGCTCTTGGATATACACAATGTAAAATATCTACATCTTGGTATGGGTCTTTTTCAGACATCACTTTTATATTTTGCGAAACCTTGTTGCCAAACTTTTGTACTAAAGCTCTAGCAGATAAAGTAAACTTTCTGTAGACAGTATCTATTCTACCTTTATCATCTTCAGCTATAAATATTTCAGCAATATGTTTTGTAGAAAATTTTAATAAATCTTCATCATCTTCTTCAATGTACATTGCTGCAGTACCAAATGTAATTAGATCATGGTACAATTCAAAAATTTCTTGTTGGAAGTTTGATCTATTAAATGCTGTGTACATATCTGCAGTTACACTTTCTAACCAAAGTTTAGCTTCATCATTTTGATCCATTGTTGAATCTTTAAATTTAAGGGTAAACCAAGGTGTTGATGGGTTAGTCATCATGCCATGTAGTGATGCTGCTAATAATTCTAATGCTTGTAGTGGAGATGAATCAAAAATTAATTCATTTCTTTTATCTCCTCTTGTTCTTCTTTTAGTAATGTTTGCTTTTCTTGGCATCATGTAATCAGCAACTTCTTGCCAATGATTTTCCCAATTAACTCTTTGAGAATTTAGTCTGCCAAATCTTGCTAGTAGCTTTGTAGTTGTTTCTGTTTTTGCCATTATACTCTTCCTAATAAATTTTTTACACCCAAAGTATAATCTGATGAAGTTTTAGTTATACCTTTTGCACTTGTCATTATAGATTGTGATCTTCCTCTTTTTTTAACTTTTAAAGCTGCTGCATCTGCGTTGGCTGCTTCTGATTGTGATACTTCTGCTTCTGTTGGTGCAGTAGTTTGAATTGTGTTTCCACCAATATTTTTTTTAATTATAGTTGGTTTATTATCTGCACTACCACCACCTGTTTGCATTGTTCTTCCCATAGCATCTATTTTTCCAGAACCTCTTTCTGCCATGTATCTTTTAAAATCTTTTTCTGATTCTTTAAAACCATTTTTATTCATAACACTTTTTTTATATAAACTTAAATTTGTATTAAAAGTATTTTTAGAAACACCAGTAGCATCTAAAATTTTTCCTAAAATTGAAGGAGCATTACTTCCTGTATATTTTAAATTTTTAAATGCTGCAGCGGCATTTGCAGTTTCAACTGCAGCTTTTCTTGCTGCATAAGTTGATCCGCTAACAGGTGTACTCTTGTATTGAGTTGTAGTTCTGTAGGTATCTTTGTTATTATTTTGAGCAGTATTAGTTTTTCCAGAAAAAGATTTTGCAGTACTACTACTATAGTTGTTTGGTGCGTATGTTCTTTCTCTTGCCATATTAATTTTTTCCTAGCAATGTGTCGGTTGCATCTTCTTGATCTTCTTGTATTCCAAGTGGACCAGTTAGTATTGTAGACCTTCTGCCTTTTCTTTTTCTTTCCACAGCATCTCTATCTTTTTTAATTTGTGCTTTTTCTGCATCAGACAACTCTGAAGATGGAGCTTCTGGTGGAGCTTGTACCGGTGGTAAAGGTGGTGTTTTTGGTCTAAATATTGATCCCATAATAATTCTATATAATTGTGTAACTATTATCTGCTACAACTTGTGGAGCAGTTTGTCTAGTATTTATTTCTTGAAGTCCCACCGCTAGATACCTCATAGCATCCGCTGCGTGTGAACTCCAATCATGTACAGGCTTTGTTTTAAACATTCTATCTTTATCTACATATCTCCTGTGGTAATGTCTTAACGCATCTATTAACTTTTTGCAATGGTCTGTATCTATGTAACATCTTGGTAACGTCATTGTGGTTGCGTGTATGCCATCCTCAAGGGGTATTTTTGGAACTACCTTAAATCTTAATCCTAATTGTGTGGCGACCTCTCTCCGGGTCTTGCCATTGCCAAACTCGGTTACTTCAATGTCGTGTGGTGCAAAGTGATTTTTGTAAACGTAATCTTTGTTGTCTACCATCTTGATGTAGTATGGTAATCCTTGACCTCTCTCTTCATGGTAATCAATTATGTTAATGACACTTGCGTTCTGCTGATAGAAGATAATAGCACTATGATCTGCCACACCTAAATCCCATGCTGTAGAAACTGGTAGTGCAGGATCGTATGGTACTCTAGTTAATTGCTTATTGTCATCCATCTTGCCAATCACATCTCCATATACTGCTCCTTCAATGTTAGCAATCCAATCACACTCAAATTCCTGTAGGTACTTCTTCTCACCCATCACTTCTCTTGCCTTGACCAACTCTTCTTCATCCACAATCTTAGTGTCTGATGCTTTTGCCTTGTAGTTAAACCAATCATCTGCTCCATTAGCGTGTTGGTATAATTCATAGAAGTTGTTGTTCATTCCTGCTGGTGTACCAATAAAGACACAGTAGCCTTTACGATCTGATAAAGCCGGTCTAATTATCTCTGGAAACAACCTACTGTTGACATTAGCATACTCATCAATTACACAGCCATCCAAGTAGATACCTCTTAATCCATCTGGTGAATCTGATCCAAGTAAAGTAATCCTAGCACCATTAGGTAAATCAACTCTAAGTTCTGTTTCGTTAAATTTTGTATTGGGTATCTTATCAGTAAACTGTTTCATGTAATCCCATGCAATAGACTTTGCTTGTTTGAATGTGGGTGCAAGATAGGCAAATCTAGGGTTCTTTTCTTTGCAAGTAAGTGCTGATTTAATAAGGTGGTTGATCATGCAGACAGTTTTGCCGAATCTCCTGTGACAAACTAGCACACTCCATCTATGTTTATCAATTTGTTGGTGTAATAGCTTCTGATGCTTTCTTGGTGTATAGGGGATTTTAATATCCATATCTAGTGTATAGAATTATTCCTATACGCATCATTTGGTATGTAATCAAAGTCTAGTTTCTTCATAGCAAAGACACTAAATAGCTCTGCTTGTTTAGAAGCAGTAAATCCATAGAACTTCATTATTACATTGTTGCTGCCTTCTTCAATATAACAGATTGATTCTACATCTTCTAAGTCAAGGTGATCCATATACTACATCTAGTTCATTTGTAAAAAATAGTAAAATAAAAAATTTGGATTAAGTGTGGATAAAAGGGGGTGGGTTGTTTTAGGAGAACTGTCTGTGTATGTGTGAAAATGTTCGGTGTATATATAGAGAGAAATCCGTGGGAATATTTTGGGGTATACCCCCTCTTTAAAAAACCAAAAACTAACAAGTATTAGGTAAAACATATCTATAATGTATTAGTGATAAGAAAGCGTTACCGGTACAAATCATTTAAACCTTTTAAAAATTGTTTGGTACTGTCCCGTTGCTTAACTCGTAGAGAAAAAACAAAGACGCTTTATTAATGGATACGATCTTTATCAACTCAATTAAAATATTGTTGCAAATATATCACACATCAATAGTGTCAGAAATAAGGCGCTAGGCTTAGTTTCTTGCCTTAGTTATGCCATACCAATTTATTAACTTTAATTATGTTTAAAACAAATCAACCAAAGGAAAATATGAAACAATGTAAAATATGTAATGATAAACCAAAAGAAATTCATAAAGGCTTTTTAGTTTATATGGGTGTTAATATTTGCAAACCTTGCATGGATAAGTTTGGAAATTATTTTCATGACAAAATTGGTACTTATCCAAACAATTATATTGCTACTGATTATTTTTATTTAAAAGACAATATTAATAAAGGGGGGAAATAATTATGACAATTAGCTACAACGAAAAACACCTATTAAAAAATGTTATTTCTAAATATAAAACATTGCATGATTTTAATCGTTTTACTGATTGGAATAATAGCAATAATTTTAGTGATGAATTTCATTCTAAATTTACTGATCTTTATAATTCAATAGAGCATGAAAAAAACATTAAAAAAGATTTAGACAATGATTACTCTATACAACAAAAAAGATTGTATTCAGATGATATTATCGCCTAAATTTAGCCTTAAAACTATGAAAAAAAACAATATGATTAAATTAACCAAAAAAAAGGAAACTATGAAAAAAACATTTAAAATAAGTGTTGCAAAATTTCATTCATGGGTAAAAGAAAACACTTGTGAAAAATTAAGAAAACAAGAATTAACCGTAAAAGCTAAAGATTGGATTGACGCAATAATTGAGCACGACAAGGTTTTTAGAAATAATACTGATATTGAGAGTTATATGCTTATTAGTGAAGATGGAATTTCTATAACACAATTAAAATAATAAAATTTTAAGGGGTCTTTATAGACCCTTTAGAGATTTATTATAAAATAAATCATAACCAAAAAAAGGAAACTATGAAAAAAATAAGATCAAAAAAAAGCAACTTACTTAACTATTTTATAGTTGATCATAAAAATTTAAGTAAAGATTATTTAAAAAGCTGTAATCAGTTTTTTAAAAGTGATCTTTTTAAAAGTAATGATTTAAAGGGTGTTAAAAAATTAAGTTGGTAGTAATAAAACTTTAAGGGGTCCTAAACGGGACCCTTTAGGGATTTATTATAAAATAGATCACAACTAACAATAGGAACTAAAAATGGATAACTTTAAAAATGCTTTTATACAATATGGACTAGATCATGGACATATTAAACCAATAAAAGAAATTGTTAAAAAATACAAAATAATTAAATTTAGAAAATCCGGAACTCAAAAAGTTATGGAAACAAATTTAAATTTAGATGAAGCTAAAAGGTATTGTAGTAGACCGGACACCAAAGGCAAAAATTGGTTCTGTGGTTTTACTCAACAAAATTAATGCCTAATTTAAGCCATAATAATAATTATAATAAAAACAACTAACAAAAAAGGAAACTATGAACAAAGAACAAAAACAAATCAAAAAAAGAATAGATCAAGCATATAGCAAATTACACGTACTAAGCAACATCACATGGACACCATACAGAGATGAAATCTTTGATATGAATAAAAAAGATGAAAAAAGACACAGATTTAATAGACCGTCAAGCGACTTTGAAGCATCTATTAATGATTGTGCAAAGATGTTTACAGTAAAAAATATTGCTGAAAGTCTTTTAAATATTGAGAAATGGAAAGTAAAAGATTTAATCAATATTAGAAAATCAGCTTTATATTCTCAATCAGTTGTAGAAAATTACAAAGATAAAATTGTAGAAGCATGGAAAGATGAAGATTTAAAATACCTTGCTGATTTAGATTATATCGCTTTGATTGATTGGAAACATTACACAGAAATAGAACAAAGAAAGGTTGCATAATTATGATAGTAAATAATAATTCTTATGGTGTAGTTTGTGGACCAGACAATATTTACACAGACGTTTCAAGGACCTTAAAAGGTGCAAAAAGATATGCAACTAATCATAGCTTTGATAAAGTCGGAATAAGATATAATTCTGGTTATGTGTGTAAGGTTGTAGCAACAAAAATAAATAATAAATGGAAAGGGATATAATGACAATAGACAAAAATCTAGAGGGTGCATGGCGTATTTGTGAAAATATAAATGGGTACTTGGAAACACAAGTATATTATTTTTATACAAAAAAAGACGCAATAAGAAAGTTTAGAGAACATAAAAAAGCCATAATTAACAAATAAAAAGGGAACTATGAAAATAAAATGTATAAAATGTAATAAAAAACATGATGAAGAAAATATTTGTTTAAGCATAAATGATATTATTGAAAGTCATGTAAAAGAAAAAACAATAAATGATTTTGAAAAAAATTATTTACAAGGCATGAGTATTGAAAACGCTTTTTGTGGTACTTGTGCAAGTCAATCATTAAAAATAATGGAAAGGGAACTATGCAAAAACTAAAAAACAAACTAGATGACTTGTTAAAAATAGAAGAAGAAAACAAAGTAAAACAGCAACAATTAGAGCAAGTAAAGTTAAAAGGCTTATATGAAATGCTTGACTTTGTACCATTGCCACAAGATTTAATGGATAATTCAAATACAGATTGGGAAGATTAAATGAAAGTTAAAAACTTAATAGAAAGATTAAAACGATTTGACCAAAATAAAGAAATTGTTTTTTACAATGACCAATTAGAAAATATGTGGGAATGTGACATTGAAGATGACGCTTGTAATAATGATGATGTTGTTATTACAATTTATAATGAGGAAAATAAATAAATGACTAGCTTAAATTTTTTTTGCTTAGTCATGGTTTTATTTTTAATGATAGTATCAACAATAACAATATAACAAGGGAATTAAGTATGAATAAAAAAATAAAAGATATGATAATATTTGATAAAATAACTGATGTTAGAACTGAAAAACAAGTTATTTTATTGGATATAAATAATACTTTATGGAATATAAAAACTTACATTAAAAATAAATATCCAACTTTAAATATAGAAATAATAAATGAGGGTATGGGGGATAGATGATTGCATTTGAACAAAAAAGACAAGAACTAATAAAAGACAAATTAAAAAGACCTATTTACAATGGTTGTAATGATGATTTTTATAAATTATGGAAAAACAAACATGATGATTATGTTAAAAATTGTTTTATAGAAAATCAAATACAAAAACTTTATGACAACTAAACAATTACAAAAACAAAATTTAGATGAGTTAATGAAACAAACTCTTTTAAATATATTAAGTGCTAAGGGAATAATTTACACTTACTATAAAAATAACAAACTAACAAAAAAGGGAAAATATGAATAAAGAAAAAGCAAGTACGATAGCTGATGAACTATATTTTATGTTTATAGACAGTTTACATGATGATGTTGCAGTTGAGTATGTTGAAACAGACCCAGACAATGATGATGGTGGAACTAGGAACACAGAAAAAGGTAGTGAGCTTTATTATAATATTGAAAATATAATAGAAAATATAAAATAACAAAAAGGAAACTATGAAAAAATATAAAGTTTATGTATCATTTAGAGAAAGATATGAAGTTGAAGTTGAAGCAAAAGATAGAAAACAAGCCGAAGATATTGCCGTAAATAATACAAAAGTAAATTTAATTAGTATAGGTGATTTTGATGATGGTTTATGGGTTGATGAAGTTGATGAACTAGATTAACTTTTATTAGGTGTAGGCACATCAACGTCTGTTGCGTTTACATCTATAATATCGCTATCACTTTCCCAGCTAATAGTCATTTCAGTTTTTTGATCTACTTTCTGGACCTTATTATCTGAATATAAATCAGTAATTTTACCGGCAATCCATTTAACAAAATCAGCTTTTCTAGTTATCCATAGTATTTGATTAGGGTTTTCAAGTTCTTGATGATTAAATATTTCAAGCAATCTATCAATAGAAGTTTGAATACCTAACTTTCTAGCGTCTAATACTTCTTGTTCAATCTCGGGATTTTTTTTTAAGATAGAGTAAAATTTCCCTAAGCTGATCCCCATTGGGTTTGTGATTTTGGATTCTATACAATGAGTTAATGTATTTCCCTCTACTAATGAATCTAGTATGGTAGGTAGATTTTTCTTTATTGTCAATTCTAGGTCTAAGTTTTTCTTCATAGTAGGTGTTAAAGGCTTCTTCGGTAAGGTCTTTGAACTGTTTAAGTTTTCTAAGTTGCTTTTTTCTAGTGTCATGTGTATAGTTCGGTTTTTGAAATCCTAATATATTCTGAAAGCCATGAAAACGACAGAAGTATTTGTTATTTTTACACAAAAACCCCTTAGCTAAACAAGGTTTGCCATCACGTCTAAGAGATTGACAGAATACTTTTGATTTAGGTCTACCAGCCATTATTTCTTTGGGTTGCCTTTATAGTCTAAATTATTTCTTTTATTAAATTGAACTTTCTCTCTGTATCTAGGATTAGATTGCTTTTTAATTTTAGTCAGCTCATTTATTATCTTTTGTGGGTGAACATAACTTTTAGTATTTTCAGCAATCAATTCCTCTTTCCTATTTATAGCAAGTTTTACATAGTATGGATTCTTAGTATCCTCTATTAGTTCTTCGGGGGGGAGCTTCGCTAAATGGTCTATTATAGATTCTTTATCACCTTTATAAGTACCTATTATTTTATCTATATTATTAATGTTTAATGCTTCTACTAATACTGATCTTTTTTTCACATAAGGGTGATCTAAATTATACATTTTTGATTTAGGAGTGTATAAAATTGATCCATCTGATTCTGATTTTAAGAATATCTCATTAACCTTATAAGATTTACCAGACCTACCTCGCACAGTAGATATGATGTTTAATTTCTCTAGGGTATCTAAGGTGCGTCTGACAGTTATTCTGGATAGTTTGGTGTCTTTAGCAACAGTTGAGTATCTAAGTCCACATTCATAGTTATTCTTTTTCCAAGCATGTTTCATTAAAGATAAAAAGCAATTTAGTGCATGGGATTTTTTCACCCCAGATAGCTTGTCTAAGTGACCATAAATTTTATAAGTAATATGTAAGAAAGCACGACTATTTTGCATGGGTACAGACTTGTTTATGTTTGGAGTGGATTGATCTTAAAATGTCTACCCACTCGGCTTCGCAATGGGTGTTTAATGGAGTTCTAATGGGGTGTACTTGAGCAACTCGGAACGATAGGGTATCGGTGGTCAATTTTTTGTAATAGACCAAAAATACCGGCACATTTAAGGCTTTCCCAATGTGTTCTACAATGGTTGTATACTTTCGTTTAGTTTGGTTTACGTCATACAAATGCTCAATGATTGCAAGTGGATACCAGCAACCTTTATTCTGGCAAATTTCTACACTATCTACATCACACATAGCAATCCCATCATATTTTCTATGGAACTTACTATATAAGTCCTTATCAAAGTATTTAGCTTGACGCATTGTTCCCCTTTTTATTATTACTCTGTTTTTTCTAGTGCTTCTTTTAATCCTTTTATCTCTTCTCTTAATTTTTGTATTTGAAAATCTTTTATAGTAGCGTGAGTTTCAAGTAAATCTATTGTTTTTTTTAATTTCTCTATTTCTTCAGCATCTTCAAACATACCAGCGTTTGTCATTTAGTCTCCTTTTTATTAGTAGATACTTCGTACCAAGCCTTACAATTATCGCACTCGTACATACTTGTTATTGTGTATTCTGAATCTGGATCAATATCCTCTGAATCAAAATCATTATTCCATCTAACTTCGGTGTCGCAAAAAAAACATTTCATTACACCCCCTTTATTTTTTTAATTGATACAATGACAGATGTTGGAATTATAACTGTGCTTCCAATATCTTCCATAGTAGATTTTTCTTTGCTCTCAATATAATCTCTAAATAATCTAGTCACACCTTTTTCTTGACTTAATAAATAACCTTTAGATACAGCAACCGGCAATTTTTCTTTTTGTAAAACTTCCAAAGTAGACCAACCATCATCACCTTCAATATCAAGCCAACGAACTTCTACAAAAGAATAGGTAGATATATCTTTACTTAAATGTTTTGTTTTTTTAATTTTTAATTTTGTACCATGCTTCATATAAGTCTCCAATTTTTACCTTGCCTTTAGTTATCTCTACTATTTTCTTAACCATTTCTGGATTAGGAAATCTTTTAACTCTAGCAGTTAAGCACCACCTATTGACGCTAGTTCCCGGATTTTGTCCATCAAGTCCCAGCATTTGTCCAAAGACATAATAGGATAGCTTCTTATCTTTTCTATATTCTTCAAGTGTCATAATTCCTTTCTTTATTGATCTATTATAGAGGTATATATTATATATTTTATTTGACAAGTAATTTTTTTAGTTTATAAGTGTATAAAAAAACAAAGGAACTTATGAAAACTCAAGAAGAATTAATACAAGAAGCATTTGCTTTTTATAATGGTGGTAAAGGATTAGATCATTGGTCTTATTCTTCTACATCATCACCATTCTCAAAAAATATAATTAACTATTCTTTTCCACAAGAGGTGAGAAGAAAATTTGTATTTAGATACAAACCATCATTTGGAAATTTAGTTAATAACACAGTTCAAAAAATGATAGCTGATGTTATCTACACAACTAAAACAATAAAACAAACTGCGTTCACAAAAGAAGAAAGAGATTACAAAACAGCATTTGAAAGTGAATTAAAAATTATAAAAGATAAACCACCGGTAGACGCAAAGGATGAGTTTGCCAGAGAAGAAATGCAACAGTACGCACACGATTGTATTGGTGTAACTAAAAAGGTTGTGCAAGATATAATTGGTAAAGATCAATTAGTTTGTGAGAGGTATGTTGAGCATAAAGAAATGACTATGCTTAAACCTATTATTGGTAGAATTGATTATGAAAGCAAAACTAAATTTATAGAATTAAAAACTAAGCCACCTAATATTAGAAAAGTTAAAAACAAAGAGGAATGGAAAATGAGTTCGCAACCAATTCCAACTGAGCCTACGTTTGATAACTTAACACAGACTTCGTTTTACTATATGTGTACTAAGAAAATACCATTCTTAGTTTATGTCAATGACAAAGAACATATTGTGTTTGACCAATCACATGAGTTAATGAAGAAAGACCATCTGGAACACCTTTACTTTAAAATGTGTGAGAAGATTTTATTCTGGGAAAAGATGATTATGTTTTGCAAGGGTAATATACAAGAACTTGCAATGATGTGTGAAGCACCCGATCTAAGTCATCCATTTTATTATAAAGACTTAGCACCAGAACAACTACAATTAATAACTAACCTATGGGGAATGAAACATGAGTAAAATAATACTATGTTTATCTGTAATATTTTTATTAGTAGGATGTGCAAACAAGCAAGTCCTAGTTGGTAAAAAATGTTTTATAGATAAAGAAAACAATACAACTACCATCACTAAATCTTATATTTGGTTTGTCGACAAAGATAAAGTTTGGACCAATCAATTAAAAAAAGAAAACTGTAATAAATAACAAAGGGAAAACTATGAAAAAAAATATATACCAAAAATTGCACTCGGCTTGTATTGAAGCTGGTAGTGTTAAGAAAGCAGAAAAAGTAAAAGGGATGCACTTTAATCCTTTATTGCATGACGCAGTACAAGAAACTGCAACGCAATCATTATTGAATAATGGATTGTACCCAACTTGTAGCTACCTAACAGAAATAACAGATAAGAATATGGTCATGGTTGTATGTACTATGAAAGTACATGACGTTGATGATCCAACACAATTTGTTTTAGTAGATGGTTGCTCGGCAATGGGTGGATTAGATAAGTTTGGTACGGGTCAAGCTATGTCATACTCAAGAAAGTATGCGTTCTTAAATCTGTTAAATCTTAAAACCGGTATTAAAGATGAGGATGGTTATGAAGCCAAACCCTTTAAACAAAATTCTGTAGAGAAATCTGCAGAGCCTACATACATGGATGAATCTGTGAATGTAGATGAAATAAAAGATGAACTTAAAAATGCTCAATCTATACAAGGTTTAAATCTTGCTAAGAATAAACATAGAGATAGTGTTCATTTTTTACTTAAAAACAATTTACGAGCCTACAGACAAGTCACCGACATTGCTGAATCTCGTGAATTACAATTAAATAATGTTCAACAATAGTTGAAGATAACAAAAGGAAATAATATGAATGAAGAAGTAATATGGGTAAATTTAGTACCCAACGAAAACAAAACAGCAGACAATCATCCAGATTGGGTAGCACCTGCAAATCCTAACGCACCAGAGGGAAAGAAATGGACCATTGGTACGAAGATTGGAGAGACTTGGCACAATCCTGCAGGATGGAACGCAAAGGATGATGCTGGTAATTTAACTGGAGCAATCAAAATTAAATTGACACCCAATAATTATGATGCTTCACAAGCTGGAAATAAGGGGTTTCCAAAAGCACCTATTTCTGGTAATAAACCAGAATACAAGTTTTAATTAAAAAGAAAATTTGTATAGTCTTAGAGGGGTTTTTTTCTTTCTTAGTTCCCTTCGTTAGTTTTCCCCTCTAGGACATAAAAAAAAATATGACCGATACAATCAAACAGCCAAAGCATTATATCGCTAACGCAATAGAGCCTATTGATTTTATTATTGCCAACAAATTAAATTTTTGTGAAGGGAATGTTGTGAAGTATATATCTCGTTGGAGATTAAAAAACGGAGTGGAAGATTTAAAAAAAGCCAAACAATACATAGATTTTTTAATCGAAAAAGAGGTTGCCAAAAAGGATAAATCATGACAAAATACACAAGAATCAAAAACGGAGAGTGTAGTTTTCAAATTACCGAAGTGTTTGATTCAGCAGAAAAGGCTGCAAATCCTTCCAATGATGGGAGTAATGCAGAAGTAAAAATTGAGAATATTAAACTCGATTTTACAACAGTGAAAAAGGAGCATGATGGAAGAGATCAAAGTGCGTCTGCAGAAGCTAAGAGACTTACAGGAAAAGAAACATCAGAAGTTCTTGGAAAGTAAGATCAAAGCTAATAAGTACCATCAAGATAGTATTAGATTGATGAACAAAGTAGTGCAGACACAAGAAGAATTAATGACAGCTTAGTTATTAGTTTTAATAATTAAAAAAAACAAGAGGAACATGAGGGGATTCTATGACTAAAAATACAAGATTCAATGAGATTAAACTTGCAATGAGAGCCGGTCATTACGCAAATCTAAATAAAAGAGAAGAGAAAATATACAAGAACGCATTTGTCAATGGTTATAAGTTAGCCAAAAAACATTTAAAACAAAATGAATATGACCTTGTTAAGATTGTAGGTTATTCTTTTTCATCACCACAAAAAGCAACCATAGATAATATTATTGATTATATTTGTAAGCGATATGAAGTTTCTAAAATAGAATTGCTTGGCAAGAAAAGAACTTTAGATATTGTAAGATCAAGAAACATTATTCATAATTTATTAAATGAAAAATATAAAATGAATCTAACAAATATTGGTAGGTACTTTAAGCAAGATCATACCACAGTATTACATTCAATAAAAATGAAAGCTAACAAGAAAAGATATTGGTCAGAGGAGCAAACTATATGGCAAGAGTTTCAAGAGTTAAAAGAGGTGTTGTAGGAATTAATTGGAATCTAAGATACAGATTAAAGATAGAAGATCAAGAGCATACCATAGATGATCTAAGGTCTTATGTTAGGCAATTAGAATTTAAAATTAAGAAACTTTTAAAGAATTAATATATTTATCAAAGCAGCTACCATCTTTTCCATCATGACAAAAATGTTTTTTCTCTGCGTTTACTATCCAGCCACCAGCATCACTTAACATTTCTTTCTTACAAACATTACACCATCCTGCCGCCATTACGGATTTAGTTTTATTCCAAATTTTATTTTTTGTAGCCAAGTCCAGTCTTTCTATTTTTATATAGTTTTTGCCATGACCAAGAACTTAACTTGCTAGACCAATGATAAATAAATAATACTATTGTTTTCATTTAATGTTTTTACCCTTGTTAATACCTTGTTTTATAATGTATCCTTTAGTACCATTAGCACCAATCTCAACTTCTTTAATAAGGTTTTTAAACAGTATCATTTCTTGCATTTTTTTCCAATGCTTTTTAAGGTAGGATTCTATAGCTTTATTATCTCTCATTAAATTTCTTTTAACTTTTTACACATAAATTTAGTTGCTACCTTGTTATCATTAACAAAGGTATCTTCTTGTGCAATTACTAATTTCTTAGATATTTCTAATGCAGCTATTGTACATTCTTTCCAAGAATTATATTCCCCTTGAATTTGTGCTGGTGGTAGACATTGATTGTTTATAAAAGAACATAAACTTATTACTAATATAAATTTCATTATTTACCCCTAACAGAATCAATGAAATTATAAACTCTTCCAAATTGTTTATCAATAGACATCAAATCAGATTGGATCATGGTTACTGTTAATTGAAGCTCTATTAATGTTATAAGTGTCCAAGTAGCTAAACCCATAAGGATTGTACCCAATAAACCTATTAACATTGTATTATTTTTTCTAGTCATTTGTAGGTATCGGTAATTCTCCTGTTAAATCTTTAGGTATCTTTAATTTTTTTTTTGATCCTATAAATTTATCTCCCATTATTTTAACCTCTGGGTTTTCCTCTTTGTAATCATCTTTTAGATCATCCCAAAGGCTACCATCCGGACTTTTATTTTCTGGAATTACTATACCAGAACATTTTGCAACAATTAAATTAAAGTTTGGATTGTATTTTAAAGTAGGATTTTTATTAACTTTACCACACATTTTCATTAACTCTAATTGTTGTTTTAATTCTATATTTTCTTGCTGTGTTTTTTTAAATTCTTTTGTACAAGCTGAACCTAAATAATGTCTGTAAGTTAAACTTAATGAATCTCTTCCATTCTCGCTATTATAATTATTAGAAGGACTATAATGTTTATATTTATTATCTCCCTCTTGTGTTTCTATACGAACATCAAACGAACCTGTGTTACAAGAATTATATCCATTGTTTAAATATTCGTTTTTAGGATAAGCGGGATCAGCAAAAAAAGTTAGCATTGATAACATTAAAATAAGTATGGCTGTAAATTTGTAATTCATACTGAGACACTCCATACATTACCTATTTAAATCTTTAATATCGTAACTGTGTTCTCTAACTTGATCGGCTAAAGTTCTATATAAATTCTCTGCCATTTGCCATGTAGCTTCAGCAGAAGATAATCTTATTTTTAAATCTGCTGTTTTATCTTGTTCTATTTTTAAATCTCTTTTAAGATCATTTACTTCAACAGCTAATATTTTTGTTATTGCTGTTTTATTACCATTAATTGTTTGAGTTAAGTTAAGTACATACTTAACAGAGGTAAAACCCCCAACTAATATGGAAGCTACTACTGGTACAAATATAAAATTCTTTTTAAATAAATCTGCTATGTTCATGTAACACCTTTAAATGTTATTGAATAATAGTGATAATTAATATAACACCTACAACAATTACCATTTCTTTATGGTCTGTCCAGTAGTGCATAGCTTTTTCTTTAATTTTATTTAACATATCTATCTCCTATATGCCTTTTAATACAGTATCTTACTTACCCTGTCCACGATTTTTTGATTTACCTTTATGAAGTTTCTTAGACTTATTCATAGAAGATAATTTAGGTCTCCTACCTATACTTGTTTTTTTTGGTATTCTTTCGTGTGGTTGATCTGCTGTGTTGAACTTTACTCTTGCCATTTTTTCCTGTTTGTTGTGATAATAAACTTGTTTTCTTACTGTATTGACTAACAGATGCTGTCATTATACCTTTACTCATTATTTCTTTCTCATAATATCAGCACCCTTTAATCCATAAATTGCCGATACGACACCAATAAAAATTGCTTGATACCAATAAGGAAGCTGTTTAAAATACTCAAAAAATAAATTTAGTTTAATACGAATCTCTGGATCGTCAGAAAACACAGACCAAACCAATAACAACATAGGCATAGATACGAGAATGAGTACAAATTCATCTTTCCAACCATTGTCATTACTTTCAATAACTTTCGCTTTATATTCCAATTCACCATTTGCCATTTTTTCTGCATGACTTGCTTGTGCTGAAGCAATGTTCATACGAGTTTCTTGTTTCTTTTTGTATATGTGACTACCAGCGTTCATAGCTAATTTTATTGCACTAATCCACATTATTCTTTTACCTCACCATTTTTCCATTTCATTTCCGGTAAACCATTATCAAATTTTTTACCATCATAAGTTAGAACTTGTTTTCTATTGTTACCTTTTTCATTATAACTTATATGAACCCAACCACCAGCATTATCATCTGGATTATAAAATTCTAATATAAGCTGGTCAAAATCTACATTGTTTTGTAACCAATAAGCTATTTTAATATTAGGTACACCAGCAATTTCAAAGTCTACTGCTTGACCTTTTGCGTGTTGTGAGGTTTTTTTTGAACCTATTGCTTCACATAATTCTTCTGAACGATAGCCAGATGTAATAGTTATAGGTTTATCAAACTTAGCTCTAACTGGCTCAAGTATTTCATAACAAAGATTCTCTAAATTTTTTATATCTCCTGCTCCTGCATCATTATTAATACCCTTACGAGTAGCTGTCATTGACTTGGTAAATTCTTCTAATTTAAAATGTTTACTTAGATTCACAAAGATACCCCCCTATTGGTTGTTTGTTATGAAAACTTTGAATCCAAATTTGACCATTGCCGGATACATAGTTTGGATTTTTAACATAGTATACTAGCTTGTCATGTAGTTGAGAACAACTCATTCCTATTGGAACTTCAAAAGGTTTTAATTCAAATGAATTTGCTGAAGTTAAAATTATTAATGTTAATATAAGTTTCATTCGTATATGATTTTTACTTTTAGTTTCTTTTGTTCTGAAGTTGTGGCTCTATGTATAAGGCTACCAATCCTTTGTCTTTTATAACCATCTTTATGAGTGTAATCTCTTTTTCTATAATTTTTACATTTAACATCATAGCCTTGATATTCTCCAGTTGTAAGGTCTAATGTTACTATATCTACTGGACCATTACCACCTAATGGTGTGAATACTATCATGTTTGGATCATCAGCTAGACGCAACTGTACTCTCAATTCTTGTGTTAAACCAGCTATATTTGTTTTTCTATTAGCCATTCCATTTAAAGTAACTTGCTAATATTCCTGCCAAACCACCAAGAATAAGTAATAAATTTACTGCTCCTTTGCCTTTGTTCATATCAGTTCTAAGTTCTTTAATTTCTTTTTTAACTTCATCCATAGATTTAAAAAGAGTTTTCATTCTTTCAGCACAAATTTTTTCATGTGAGGTTAATCTAATTCCATTGTGATCTTCCAAGTTAGAGTTAGATTTTCTAGCCATAATTATCTTGCAGTTGCTGGTACACCAGTTGATGTTACGAATGGATTTTCAGCGAAAGCATAAAAAGTGTAGTTTGCACCAGAAACATTAACATAACCAGAACTTCCATCATGCCTCCACTTAAAACCATTTGATAAATAATCACAATCATATGTAGTACCCCAATCAGATTCGGTAGCATTGTTAGATGCTGCTAGAACAACATCTACAGGATTTATAACATTAGCTCCTCTTTTATTATCAAATAAAATCCAACTTCCACCTGTTGTACTATCTGTTCTTTTTATCAGAGTAAAAGCTGGTTTAAATCCTGTATAAACAAATGTACCATCAGCATTTCCATTACCTGTGTAGCTTCCAAATTTTGAGTAGCCTTGTTTCTCTGCAAATAAATAACTTATATAAGTACCACCATTTGTGCCAGTTCCACCACCTCCACCAGTTGAATAAACAGTTGAAGTAGGTAAAGTTCCAAAAACTGTACTTGCAGAACCTACAGCATTTGTTGTGTCCATTGATAAATATTGTGTTGCTGAAAATGTTTTATTCCAAACAAACCAACTGTCAGCACCATTCCGTCTTTTGGTAATTATAAGACCTGGTGTAGTTCCTAATCCATGAGCAATTGTTTCAGCACTTCCAGTAGCAGTATAAGAAATTATAGCAAACCCAGCATCAGTATTTACACTTCCTGTACTATCAATAGTTCCTATTCCAGTTCCACTTGCGTCATTGGTAAATGATGTTCCAGCTTTCCAACCCCACCCAACAAAAGTTACACCAGATTGATTACTTCCAGTATTTGCTCCAACTGTAAAACCATTAGAACCAAAAGCAGTAACACCATCTGTTCCACCATTTGTTCCTTCTGCATTAGTTAAATTAATTCTTAAATGTTTTTGTGTTCCTCTAACTGTATCATAAACATGGTGGTTTCCAGATGATGATCTTGACTTTAACCATATCCAATCAACATCTAAATCACTATTTCCATCAAATGTTATTGCTCTTACAGTTTCATTTCCTGTATAAAGAGTTGTACCAAAATATTCTGTTGGATCGTCTATATCTGTGTAAGCCATATTTATATTCCTTTTAACTTGTTAAAAGCCATTATCCAAACTCCGATAGGTTTTTTGTGTTTAAAGCATAATATCCACTAGGTACTGCATACTCAAAGTTTCCATAGCCATTACCATCTGTGTTGCCTGATGAGATTGATACAGATGGATTGCCAAAATTAACATTATGTATTTGATCGTTACCGTAAGCTGAAATTGCAAATACCCATTCACCATCATTTGCATAATAACCATGTGGAGCAGAAGATAAATCTAAAGTGTACTTTAGGCTATCTTGTAGGTAAAATTTAATTTCATTATCGTCTGCATTAAAAAGAATAGCTAAAGTATTTCCAGCACCCCAAGAAGTAAGACCTGTTGTAAGGTCTGTCCTAGTATCTCCAGAACCACCAGTTGATCTTTGAAATTTACCATCATATGTATAAACATAAGTTGCTTCATTAGTATTATATCCTAAATATGAATTTGTACTAGATGAAGTTGCTGGTAATCTTTGTATACCAAATTGTCCACCAAGGTTTCCACTTCCTAATTTACTTTCAATATAAAATTTTCCAGATTGAGGAAAAGGTATTGTAGCTTTAACTATAGAATAATTTCCTGTTGGATCATATTGTGTATTACCTTCTGAAAGCATACTACTAATATTTTCTGTAAAAACTGTTGATAAAGGATTTAATGTTGCAAAATTATTCGTACAAGTATCAGTAGATTGGTCTATTGCTGTAAGGTTAGTTTCTGCAAAAGTATTTGAATTACCAGATACATCTGTTCCTAATTCTGTTGATGAAGCCATGTTTAAATAAAATCCATTAGTACCAAAGGTTAAACCAGATACATCTATTGGTTTCCATATTCCACTATCTTCGTCAAATTCTCCGAATGATGTTGCGTCTAGTTGTTGACCATCAATACCTACTATTTCGCATAAATAACCGTCCATAAAAGGTGCTGCTCCACCTTCACTATCAGAGCTTATTCTTTGTAATTCAGCAGCCATCATTTTCATATCTCTATTTTGGCTTGGATATGTTTCTGTTGCAAAAGAAGTTTCTTGAACTCCATTAACATAAATTTTAACTCTATTTGATGCTGTTCCTTGACTACTGTCAAAGGCTAAAACAATATTATAAAATGCAGAAACATCTCTAAAAACTCTATTAGTATTTAAGTGATGACCACTTGTGTTTCTAAAAGTTAAAGTATCATTACTTTCAAATCTTAAAAAATCTCTACTACTTGTACCAGCATGATACAATCCAGTTTCAACACCAGTACAACTTTTTTTTACCCACATAGATATTGTTCCTTTATCATGGTGTGTACCATCTGTAGAAAATGTTTTAGATAAATATGGACTATCTCCTCTATTAAACCTACATGAGTTAGCTACATCAAAACCACCTGCTGCTGAAGCTGAGTTTGCTGGTATAATTAAAGACATTAAATCTCCAATGTTGGTAGTTCGCCTAATGGTCTAGTAACAGTACCATCTGATTGTTTTGTGTATGTGTATAAAGTTTCTAATGCTGGAGTGTTACTTGCATTTGTAATTGCAGTCTCCATTTGAGCTTGTTTAGTTCTAACAGCATCTCTATGAGTAGATATAGCACTAGGTATAGCAGTAGATTTTTCTGCGTTTCTTGTAATGTACCAATCGGTGTTAGCAAGTATTCCAGCAGCTTGAGTTTTAACAGTTCTAATTAATGTTGTTTTTAAACCTTCAATAACTACAACTGGATCAAGATCAACTCCATCTTCGTCAGTACCATTTCTATCTGCGTGTGCTTTAGCAGTAGCTGATCCATAACTTGCAGTTACAGTACCACTAGCAAAAGCAAAAGATTGATTAGTATTAATATACCATGCTTCATCTTTTTTATTGCTATCATCAAATACTACTTCATAAATTCCAATAGCTTCTTTTTCTTCTACAGACCATTTCATAAATATGTCTTTAGGATATTGTAAATCTCCTAGAGTAAAGCCTTTAGGATTGTTAAAGTATTTTGTGATTGTTCCGTCTGTTACTAATGCGTACATAATATTCCTATGATAATGTTAATGCTAAATTTCTACCAACCTCTAACCACTTTGCACCATTGTATCTAAATGTAAATAAGTCGCCAAGATTAGCTGTTGCTGTTAATGTCGGTGCAGTATCTGCTGCAAATTCGTATGCTGCGTTCCAAGTTATAGTTCTGCTACCAGTTCCATCTTGAATAATAAGTAATGATATAAATTGACCACTTACTGGATTAGCTGGTAATCCCATAGTTCTACTAGCACCAAGTGTTACTTTAGCTACTGGTTGAGTTGCTGCGTTCCAAGTAATAGTTGCAGCATCTGTTAAAGCTACTTCTGCAATATAACCAGAAGTTAATTTAACTTGACCATTACTATCTCCTCTTATCCAAGTTGTAGTTGTACTAGCATCAATACCAGCAATTACTAATTGTCTTGAACCAGTTGCAGAAGGAGCATCAACAGTTGAACCAATAATTACATTACCAGAACCACTTGTAATATTATCTCCAGCAGCAAATCCTAAATATGTATTTCTTTGTCCAGTAGTGTTTTCTCCAGCAGTTGCACCTACTGCTGTATTAAAACTATTAGTAGTTAAATCTTTAAGAGCATCATCTCCGATAGCTACATTACGAAGTCCAGTAGTAATTCCAGTACCAGCTTCATTTCCAACTGCTGTATTTTGATCTCCAGAAGTTAAAGCATCTAAAGCTGCAAGACCAACTCCAGTATTTTTTTGAGCATCATTTAAAGTTCCAGTTGTTGCATGACCAACTAATAAACTTCCTGTAAAATTTGTTCCAGCTTGTTTTCCTATTAAAGCTAGATTAGTAGCTGCTTTACCATCTAATAAATTTAGTTCTGTTGCAGTAGAAGTTAAAACTACATCTTCATTTATTTTTGGTGCAGTTAAAGTTTTGTTTGTAAGAGTTTGTGTGCCAGTTAATGTTACAACACCAGTAGCACTAATTGCAGCATCTTGCCAAGCTGAACCAGAATAAACTCTAAGAATATCATTAGTAGAATTAAAATAAAGCATACCAGCAGCTAAAGCATCACCATCATTATCTGTTGATGGATCAGAAGATTTAGTTCCTAGATAAATATCATCAAAAGCATCAGCGGAAGCTGCAGCGTCTGTTGCAGAACTTGCAGAAGCAGTAGCTGAATTAGCTGAAGCAGTTGCAGAGTTTCCAGAAGTTGTAGCAGAGGAAGCAGCATTTCCAGCTTGTGTAGTTGCCAAAGCAACTTGTGCAGTCGCTAAAGTAACTTGTGCAGCACCATTAGTAGTAGCAGCAGTTGCAGAACTAGCCGCAGCTGTTGCAGATGAAGCCGCAGCAGTAGCACTTGTTGCAGCACTTACAGCATCTACAATTAAAGTCCAATAAGATGTGTTAGTTAAAGCAGTACCAATAGGTGATGCTTGAATACAAATATAAATATTGTTTAGTTGAGCAGTAGTTGTTGATTTAACTATATCTCTAACAACGTAAGCTGCTGTAGTAGTTGTTGCACTATTACCTTTAAAAGTTCCAAGTTCTTGAACAACTGAAATTTCTCCAGAAGCATCAAAGGCTAAAATTTTATTTGCACGATCTGTTGCACCTACAGTAAATTCTGTAGAAGTCATTGTGTTTGTTCTTGATAATTTAATTGATCTATCTGATTCCTCTGCCACTTGTTGAGCAACCATAGTACCACGATCCAGACCCTCTTCATGTGTCTCCGCAGGGAATGGATCATTAGCAATATAATCTATTGCTTGAGTTTGCGGGACATTCCGTCTGATTACAACTGTTTCACCACTTGCAGGAATATTTCCAGAAGTAAATGTTATACTTCCACCAGACGCATCTCCTGCTCCGGCTACTGTATAATGTGTTGATAATGTTTTAGTTGTTTCAGCTCCTGTGGAGTTTGTACGGATAATAACTAAAAGATCGGTGTCCTCTAAAATTCTAAATTGATAGGCAAAGTTAGTTGTACTTGCATTACCATTGTGGAAATTTTTAATAATAGTTGTAGATACTGTCATGTCTTAAAAACCTTTAAACGTTGTTGAGGGTTTTGTAAATAAGAAATGTTGATTATAATCTTTTTCCATTCTATTTTCAACTCTTTCTAAAATACCCGGATTTATAGTTTCCAATATCTGATACCCTATTAAGTGGTCAAATGCACTCTTTATATAAAATAAATTTAAAAAAGGAATCATTGAAGTTACAGCTTTATAAGCAGCTTTTCCAGCCTTGCCACCTTCTAAGTGCATACCATGATTTAATGCCATTAAAACATCTGCTGCTGTTAATGTAACAGGTCCAGCAAATCCAGCTACAATAGATGAACTGTCTCTAGCTTCTTTAAATAAAACATCACCATAAATACCTAATCCACCACCTTGTAAAAATGCAGCCATCATTGTTTTACCATTAATGCTTCCATCTTCATCTATCAATTCTCTTGGTGATCTTCCTTTTAATAAATCTTTTATAGTCATTGACATATATCCTAAGATTCCAGAAGTTACCATTAAAGCTCCCATACCTCTTATACCTCTACCTATGTCTCCTTGTTTTCTACCTTTAAAATAATCCATTTCTCTACCTAAAACTTTTTGTACAATAGAAATAGGAAATGCTTTAAATTGACCAAAAAATCTTATTGCTTCACCAAAACCAGTTCCTGCTAATTTACCTTGTGTCATAAAACCTTTTACTCTAGCATCCGGTTCAATAACTGAAAAGATTGATCTATCTAATAACATTCCAGATACAGATGCTTTAAATTTTTCTTTTTCAATTCTTATTTGTCTATCTGTCATTTTATCTAAGCCTGTTACTTTTTTTATATCAGCATCAGACATTTGATCTAGTAAACCAATGTTAATAAATTCTTTACCATCATCAGCTTTTTCCATTGCAGTTTTTCTAATTATATCCCATTTTGTAGGATTAATATCGTACATAGTAAATAATTCTTGTAATTGATTATTTAATTTTCCAAATTCTAAATTTTTATTTCTAGCAAAATAATTTGCCAAACCTAACATTGCTCCTTCTTTTAAACTATTAGTCCACCAAGAAAGTAAATTTAATTTAAAAAATGTTCTTTGAGCTTTTGTCCAACCTTTATTTAAATTATCACCAACTTGATGTCTTGCAGACATATCATAAATTGTATTGTCATTCATAAAACCTAACATTTCAGCTATTTCTTTTTTTTTCTTTGTATTTTTTATTCTTGCCAAACTAGATAATGCTTCAAACATTCCACCTACAAATGATCTACCTTGATACCTAACTTCTGAACCATAAATACCTACATCAGCTAAAGCTGATATTGTTGCTCCACCTAGTTTTGCCATAGATGCTAAAGTTCTTGCTATTGCTGAATATCTAGCAACTGCAAAATTTTCTACAGTATAAATAGAACCATCTATAACCTTCATATATTTGTCAAATTTATTAAAATTTTTTATATCTTGTACATCTTTGCCAGATTTTTTTAATCTATCATGAACTGCATATCTAATTTTTTCAAAGTTTTCTTTAGGTTTTGTACCTAAACTATCTATTATTCCAAGATTTCTTCCAGCAGTTTGTAGTCCAGAAAAAAATGATTCTTTTAAATTACCTACTCCAAATTTATCATTATAATCAAACCAATCATCTGCAGTTTTAAAATGTAATACTCTTTTAAATTTAGAACCTTTTGCTACATCTTGTGATGATCTTGTTCCATAAGTATTAGCAACACCATCTGCAATTAAATATTTATTACCTACTAAAGAATTATAAACTTCTTGCATAAATTCATCAACATCATCTGTGTTTGCAAATGTTCTATCAGAATCTAATTTTTTCATTACATAATTTTTCCATGCTTGAAAATTTTTATTGTAATTTATATCTTTTTTTAAAGTTAAAGATGGATCAGTTTTTATATCTGTTATACCTAAGATAGCTGCAGCATTTCTAATACTTGATGGATCATGTGATTGCTTTACAATATATCCCCAAATTTTTGAAATGTTAGCTCCTCTATCATTTAATTTTTGTCTAATCATTTCAGAATAACTTTCCATAACTTCTGCTAATTTTATAATATCTTGATTAGTTTCTGTTATTTTAGGTTTGTCTCCACCAACAGGTTCTTGACCTAATTCAAACATAGTTCTTGTAACTCTTCTTTGTACTTCAGCTTCTGTCATATTATCTAAACCTTTTTCAAAAAGTTTATCTACTTTTGCAGCTCTTAATTTTGCATTAAATCCAACAATTAATTGATTAACAGTTGCGTTTTGTTGTACAGCTGCTGATGATCTTGAAGCTGTTACTCTTTCGTTTGATCCCACAAGTATTGCAGTTAAACCTTCCAATGGATTATCTGGAAATTCAGTTAAAACTAATTCTGTTAATTTTCTAACCTTAACTTCATTTTCTATAGCATTTCTTTTATTAATTTTTTTTTGTAATTTAATTTGTTCTGATATTTCTTTAGAAATTTTATCAACACTAATTTCATCAATATTACTTAATTGTTTTTCTGCTAATGATTGTTTAATTAAATTTATTATTTCTTCTTTTTTAGTACCTGCAATAGAAGATTTTTTTAATAAATTTTCTACTCTTACTACGCAACTATTTTTAGCCATTAGCTTCTCCCATTAGAACAATTAATAAAATCTGCAACTACTTCATCTAATTCTTTTTTCTTTGTATTAAGTTCGTCTAACTCTTCTGTTGCTGTTTTTAATGATGAATCTTCAGCACCATCTTGAAATTTAAAGTTTGCATCTTTTTGATTATTTCTAATAGTTTCTAATTGAAAATTTAATGTTTCTATCTCAACATCAGTTTCTGCATCATTTTTTGCAACAACATTTTCTTCTAAAGTTTTTAATTCTACATCATCTGCTTTTGTTTTGGGTCTAGTGCTTGTTTCTAATGTTGGTGAACTATTTTCTGCAGTTCTTAAAATTGGATCAGCATTTACAACTGGACCTACATCCACAGGTTCATCCATTAATAAGTCTCCTAAAGATTTTTCTAATAATAATTTTCTAGTTCTTGGATCAGTTTTTTCTAACTTCATCATTAAATCACCATTTTCTGGATAATATTCTTTAAATAAATTTAATTCTGGTTCTGCTTCGTCTGATTTTATTCCAGATTCTTCTCTTACTCTTTTTACATCTTCTCTAAATTTTTTAAATTTACGAGCAGTTTTAATATCTCTTAATTTACCAACACCAACATGAAGTCCACCACCAAGTATTGATCCAAAAGTAATGTTAAGTAAACTATCTACTGCACCATAATCTGCCTGTACTCTTTTAGCAGCACTATAAACTAATGGCTCAACTAAAGCTGCACCAACTGCACCTTCTACAACACCTCTTGTTAGTCTTGCAGTTCTCAAACTTGTTCTAGCAGCTAAAGCCGCAAATCTTGCTTCTCTAAATACAGGAACAAAAGAAGCCGCAATGTTAATAGGGTCAAGCATACTTACAGCTAAACCAGTACCAAATTTTGCAGCACCAACATAAAATCCACTAGAAAAAGGATTCCAAGAACCTGCTGGACCTCTACTAATAACACTTTGTCTTGCTCTTTCTTCTTCTTTTTTTTCTACCATAATATCAACAACTGATTGATATTCATCTTCTTTAAAATATAATCCTAAATCAGAATATTCTTTATTTAATTCTTGTCTGTTAATACGAGATTCATTTTCTCTCATAGATTCTCTTTCAGCAACATTTAAAGACCTATGTGTTTTTGTTGCTTCTAAAGGATTGTATTCCCAGTTATCTGAAGCAATAGCACCCAATGTTTCTGTTAAACTTTTAGAATATCTATCATAACCATTATCTTGTGCTGAAGTGCTTACATCTAACTTAAAACCTAATTGTGCCATATTAAATATTTATGCTTTTTGCGTTTATTAATTTTGTAATTAAATCAGCAGCAGCCATAGTTGCAGCTAAATCTGAATCATTTTCTAATGTTTTTGCTAATTCTTTTTGAGATAAAGTTGATAAATGTTCTAAAACAGAATTACCTTTTGGATAAGATTTTCTAAATGTTGTTTCAAATTTGTTTCCAAATAAAGGATTGTCTGTTTTTAAATTTTCTTCTATTAAACTTTCTGCACTTCTTGGTTCTACCTGCCAATATGATCTGGCAAGAAATTTAGTTTTTTCTATATAATTTCCTTTTTGTTTTTTATATTTATATTCTGTTTCTATTTGTCCAATTTTTGATAAATAATCTACAATAATTTCTTTAGATAATCTTCCATCAGTTACCATTTGACCTTCAAAAATATTTGCAGCTTTATTTATTGAATTTAAAGCATCTTCTGGAACTGTGTAAGGTAATGTTAATTTTGCCATTGCATTTAACTCTTTTAATTTACTTCTGCTTGTTTGATAATATTTTGACCAAATTTTTGTTACAAAATTTAAATTACCAGTAGTATCATTTAAACCTATTAATTTAGATTCATTTTTTAAACTTGCAAATTGAGGTTGTGAATTTTCATCAAACTGCAAAGTATCTGTTGGTAAAGCAGCTGAATTATCATCTTCTGGTATAAAATTATTAAGAGTTATATTCATTTTTATATCAGTTCCGGGTAGTATATAACTATCATCATCAAATGAAAATTGTAAAAAATCACCATTAGCATTTTTTATAGGAGCAAACTCACCATCAGATAATATTACACCATAGATTAAACTTTCACCATCTGCTGTGTTTCTCCATTCTCCATTATCTTTTATATTAATATTAAAATCACTTTCTATATCTACAGTAAGAGTTTCATCTTTTTCTGAACCAAATGCTACAGCATTAAATTGTTCTAAATAATGATCTTGTATTAATTGTGCTTTATCAACAACACCATCTACGTGACCTTGACTAAATTTTTTACCATTCCAAATTTTAGGAATATAATAAGTATCTTCTCTTTGAAAATTATCTTTAATAATTCCTATAGCTTTTTTTCTTGCAGCATTTTCTGAACTACCATTAACAAACATATCATTTATAGTATAATAACTTAATATTTCTACAATATTTTCCATTTGATCTACAGTAGCAGCACTATTTGCTCCACCATTTTCAGCAACTATATCTTCAAAAAGTTTTATAGATTTATCTGTTCTTATATCTTTTCTTATTTTTGTTAGTTTAGCACCATTATCAGCTCCCCATTGTTTTAAATTTGTTCTTTTATCTTCACTATCAAGACTTAAAAAAGATTTAGTCATTTCTGCATTTTGAAAATAAGATGAAAGAATAGCAGTTTCTGGCAAACCATCAGCTAATAGTTGTTGATATGCTTTATTGTTTAAATCTCCAAATTGCATTTCTAAACCCTGTAACATAGCTACTCTAGTATTTTCATCACCATTTTTATATTTATTTACCCATCTTTGTGATTGATCTGTAGTCATTACTTTTTGTTCGTATTTAGGAACACCTAATTCTGTTTGAGCAGTAATTAATGATGTAGCTAATTGAGATTGTAATATATTTTTTTGCGTCAAATCTTCTGTAGATTCTATTGTTTCTAAAGCAGATTTAATATCATTATTATTTTCTGTTACAAAAGTTACAGGATCGCTTGACAATAATTCTTGTCTATCTTTAGCTATACCTTTATAATAATCTTTTCTTTTTTCTCCTATTATAAAATCTAAAGTACCAGCTTTAACTTGAGTATCTATTTCAAGTTCATATTGTTTTACAGTTAATTCTAAATCTTTAGAAGGAATAGAGTTGAGAATTTTTTGTTTAGCATAATCACCACCTATTATTTCAAGTTGAGATTCCATTTCTATTATTGTTTCTGGTGGTAATACTTTTTTTGCAAATTCTAAATCAAATGGTACAGTTTCTATTCCTTTTGCTGAAGCAGCTATATGATTTTTCCAATCATTATCAATTTCTTTTGATAAAATATTTTTTGCATCTTTAATTAATGATTGTCTATTTTTTAAAGTTAATCCTTCATATTTACTTTCATCTAATAAATTTTCTAATGCTCCCCTAGGATTGTTATTTATATCATTAGTTGCTTCATAGGCTTTAATTTCACCCGGTATACCTTCAACTAATTTTGTTAATTCAGCATTAGATATTCTTGTACTATAATTATCTGTATATAATTTTTGTAAATCAGTTGTTAAAACTCCATAATCAAAAGCACCATCTGCTAAAAAAGCAGTTGTTAATAATCTTTCTTTTTTTAAATTAACATTGTTATCTAACTCAACTAAAATGTTTCTTGAAATTGCACTATTGGTTCTAAAACTTCCTTTTTGAACTTCAGATAAAGCATAATTATTAAATAAAGTTTTAGTAGAATTATTAGTTGCTAATGAACCATATTTTTCTATTAAAGTATTTGATTTTGTTTTTACAATATTTTGTGCTTGTTCTTTATTTGATAATATATTTGCTTCTTCATAAACAGATTGCATATCATTAATAAAATCATTTTCTAATTTAAGAGCTTCTGTTCTATTCTGTAAATCATTTTCTTTTATTCTATGATTAACAACAGCTTTTGTTACTGGCTCTAAAGCATTAGCTAAAGTATTATTTAAACCAAGTTTAATATTAGATGTAGTACCAGCTAATTGTTCTATTGATCCTGTTGCTTCAAATGTAGGTATTTTTGGCATTATGCGTTCCTCATTGCTAATAGACTTGTTCCTGTTTGTGCTACTGTTGATATTTGAGCCATCTTAGCTTCATTTTTTGCAATAGTACCACTTATTCTTGCAAAGTTTGCTTCTTCCATTTTATTGTTTGCAGCAACTTGTGAATTATATTTAATTAAATTTTCTTGTAATCTTGCTTCATAAGCATTTGAAAGTTCTATATTGTAAGCACTACCAGTTCCAAGTTCTACACCAGATTTTGCAAGAGCAACTGTAGTTTCACCTTCTAATTTTCTAAATTGTTTTTGAAATTGAGCTACATCAAATTCTGCTTTTTGTTCTATTTGTGTTGCTTGACCTTCAAGAACTTGAGCATTTCTATTTTGAACTGATTGATTGTATTTACCAATTTTACCTTGAGCTTGGTATTGAGCTGCTCCCATTGCTCCTGCAAAAATCATTGGTGCTACTGATCCCATTAAAATATCCTCGCATATAAGTATTGGTCTGATCCGTCAAATCCCCAGTTTTTCATTAAGCCTTCTCTTTCTAATCCTAACCATTCGGCAAATCTTATGCCTTCTTTAAAATCTTTTCTAATTCCGCTTTGTACTCTTTTTATATTATGTTCCTTTGCAACTCTAGCAAAATCTTTTTTAATTGCTTTAGCAACACCTATTGGATGTTTCCACATTTCATCTGTAGCAATAACCCAACCTTCAGCAACTTGACCCCAAACCATTTTCATACCTGCTGCAAAGATAGGTTTATTATTTACAATACCTGTAAAAGCTAAATGATCTTGTTCTAAGTTTTGAGCATCACCCATAACTTTTATATATTCTGAATCAGCTTCTAAAATTTTATGATTCATTTGACAAGATAATATAAATCTTCCATGTTCTTTTGTATAAGGTGTTATATGCAATTTATTATCCATCATTAGTTACCAATCTTGGGTATAATGATAAAAGTGTTAAAGGCAAAGGTTGCGTTTGTCTTACCATCATAAAACCATCTGTATCATAATTTCCTCTAAATTCTACTTCTTTATCACCTGTGAATGGTGGAATACCTTGATCCATAGGATTAGCAGAAGTTCTAAATGGTATTCTTTCCATATTGTTTAAGTCTGGTCCAACTTCAACACCAACTGTTTCAAATAGTCTAGCAGTAACTTCATATATTCTTTTAGTTTTACCTTGTGAAGTACCATCTTGTGATCCAGCATCTATTCTCATTGTTTTTAATATTGATGTATATTGTAATCCAACCTTAACATCTGTTCCAAATCTATCTAAAGTTATTTGATTACTAGCAACTACTTTAGTTGGATGAGTTGCACCATCTACTAATATAGAAACTGTTTGTCCCTCTAAATGATTTAACCCAGCTATAATATTTACAACTTCTTTTGTAACAGCACCAGAAGCATGAGATGTTGCTGTAGTTATATTTTGACCTCTTGTACATCCTGTTAAGTTGAGACTTGATATTGCACCATATGAAATTATTTCTCCGCCAATTTTTATTTTACCAGAAGATGATAAACCAGAAACAGAAGCAACAGGAACAGTTGTAGCTGTAGCATTAATACCTGCTGTTAAAGTTGTTTGTGATTTGCTTAAACCTAATTGAGAATCTAAAAAATTAAATGAAGTGTTATCTGTTTCGTCAAAGTTAAATGTGTGTAAATATTCTACATATCTTGCAGTTGCACCATTAATAGTTCTTTTAACAATCATATATAATTCATACTCACTATCGTCTGTTGGAATTACTGCAACGCTTTCAACTACTGCATTACCTGTTCCAAATACACCACCAAGAATATGTCTATGCCAAGCAACTACTTCTTGTTCTCTTTGATATGTTAAAGCAATTAATTCACCATCATCTCTAACACACCATAAAATTGCTAAAGGTTCTTCTTGATATGCCATTTCAATAATACCCCCTTCAGTAATGTGTTCGGCAAGGATAGTTAAGTCTGGAGCAATATAACCATCAACATCAAAGTTATAAGCTAGTTCTCTAATTTTTCTTTTAGCACGTTGTAAAAATAATGTTGCGTTACCAACTGATATTGCATCTACGTTTGCTGCACCATGATTAGATTGTTTTTTAATCATAATGTTTGTAGGAGTTACAGCATTATTATCACCACCCCCAGATACAACAAATTCACCCCCTGCAGTACCTATAATTAAAGTTCTAGCAGAAGTTAAAAAACGAATTGCGTTTACTTGGTTAGATGCGATTGTATAAATAATAGCATCATCATCTGCAACAGTTCCACCAATGTTAGCATCCATATTTTCATAATCACCAGATTTAGAAAAATAAACTGTTTGTGGATTATTAATACTTGCAGCAAATACTAATCGCTGTTCAAAGAATGATACGCAAGATGGGAAACCTGTTGTTGTAGAAAATGATCCTAATGACCAATCAGTAGATGCAGATGATGAACCCATGTCTATTAATATTTCTATAGTTACAACTGTAGCACTTGTAAAAGCTGTTATTATTCCATAACCATCTCTAAATCTAACTTGTCTACCAACATCTGTTGAAACAAATGTATTAGCACTTGCTGTCATAGTTCTACCCGTACCTACAGTATGAGCAGACATAGTTATTGTTGTTGTAGATGTATTAGCATCTAAGTATGGTCCATTAGTAAATTCAACTGCAGCTAAAGTCCATGATGTATGACCTGTTCTTGATAGCTTTCTAGTTTGATGATTGGGGTGCGTAATATACATAACGTCAGCAGATTGTGCAAATTTAATATCAAATAATTCTGCTGTTAAATAAGGTGTAGATATTTCATAAGCTGATCCACCAGATTCTATTTGACCATTGTTTCTATAAAATCTTATGTACTGATTGCCAAACTCTAATATGTAAGTTTGTTCAGTTGAAAATTCAAAAGGTATTAATCTTGTTTTGTTAGCTGGTGTTTTTACTGAAGCAACATATTGTGTTCCGGGTCTACGAGCAGCAGCTCCATGAGGATAGATAACCATATTTTCTACAGTTGCACATCCTGCTGAATATTTTGCTAAATCATTTCTTCCATCTAAACGTGGAGATAATTCACCTGCTGTGAAGTTTGTAAGTTGTGCAGCTACTCTAGCCATTATTAATATCTTGAGTTAATGAAAGTATCAGCACCAACAACATCTGTCATTCCATTATCCGGATTAACATTATATCCTTCTGTTGAATCTACAAATCTAGCATCTCTTAATTTTTCTTGGTATGATACAATCATATTTTGTGAAGTAGTATTATTAGATGTAATTGCATAAGCAATGTCTGCACCTAATGCTGAAGATAAAGTTTCTCTTAATAACTCATCATATTGATTGGGATCAGTAACTCTTGAAATGTATAAAATTTTCATAGTCTCACTATTAGATAAAATACTTCTTCCTTCTACTTTATGATCTGAATCATATTCTAATATTCTAAGTAGCCTTAAAGAATCACCGGGTAAATCATATTTAAATTTAAAACCCCAAGGTGGTGTTGTAGTTGATTGCGGTAACTCTACTCTTACTTGTAAACAATTCCAAGGATGTGATCTAAATACTGCATCTCTTACTTCTGCATATCTAGTGTTACAAAGTCTAGCGTTTTTTGAATCTTCGTTTAATGAAAGTATGGTTGTAGCTCCCAGTTGATTTAATGCTCCATTACATATTCCTACTACTGATGCCATATTACTTCCTTATTATATATTTACGTCTGATTTGTCTATTACTTTTTAACGCAAAAATTTCTTCTGTTGTCTTTTCTTGTTTAGTGTCAAAACCATAATGATTCTTACCATCATTTTGAAATCTGTCTACTAATACATACCTGTAAATATAATTGTCTTT
>Ga0222660_1000159_pt1 | contig 35886 bp, 56 predicted proteins | sample AntAcemetagen549_FD_179832 | JGI IMG/M metagenome (GOLD analysis project Ga0222660, IMG submission 179832) | Saline water microbial communities from Ace Lake, Antarctica - #549 | ecosystem: Environmental > Aquatic > Non-marine Saline and Alkaline > Saline | place: Antarctica: Ace Lake...
GAGGCGAGCGTCCGATTAGTCACAGGCAGTTGGAGCTACAAATGAAAGTCAAAATTATTTATATTAAGTCTTGTAAGAACGGCATGAACGCTGGCGACTCAGCGATGGTCGATGAGGCGACAGCAGACGAGGCAGTAAAGGCGGGCGAAGCTCAGCGCGAGATTCCGCCCAAATCTAAAGTGAAGGAGGAATTGAAATGACAGTAACTAACAAAGGATCTGGGTCACGGACTGGCGCGAACATGGCGTCAATGCCTGAAGTCGTTGACATCGGCCCAGAACAAAAAGTCTTAGTCACTATGGTTCGAAACGCGAAAGGCTTAAATGCTGGTGAAGTCGGCCGGTTTCCTAAGTCGGTTGCAGCGCAGCTTGTTAGCAAGGGCGAGGCTAGTCGCCATCAAGCCGCGCCTGCTGCTAGCAACGCCGCGACGGCGGTCGCGAAAGCGATGTCGGCTATTCACCGCTCGAACGACGCGAAGAAGTTGATCGCCAAGAATCTCCGAGAAGTGCAAGATCTTGTAAACGATGCAGATCGACTGACACAGAGGGCTTGCGATATTGCTGAGAAAGAGCTAGCGGGCCAGACTGGCGGAGTCGAGATCTTAATCGAGCAGGACCGAGAGGCGAGCGCTGCAGGTGAAGAACAGATCTCTATCCTGGAAGGAAAAACCAAAGAGGCGAATGGCAATGTTGCTAAAGCTAAGAAGTCCCTCAAGTCATCCGAAGATAAAGAAGCGGGCCAGGCTCTGGTTAGCGAGGCTGAAAAAGCTGTGGCAGATTCTGAAGAAGCAACGGTCTCCTTTGTCGCTTCAAATGAAGAGGCTAAGGCTAGCCGGCTTGCGGCTATTGATGGCTTCTCTGAGGACGTTTCACTCGTCGAGGCTGTCAACAAAAGTATGGCAGAGCTGGATGTTTTGCGAGCGGCTACTGAAGAGCTTGACGAACAGCTCAATGGTTAATTCTGACTCGCCGAATAAACAGGTCCGGCCCGAGCGGCCGGCTTCTGCTCCATCAACTAAGGACGAGAAAAAGCGTTCCGTCCGAGACAACGATAGGAAGATGGTAACAAAATGAGCGTTACTGTAACGACCAAGCGACTAAACGCAGACCTGATAACGCTCGCTGATTTAAAGCTGGCGATTGCGGCAGGCGACAACGATGATGTTTATCTTGCTAGCGTTATTCAGCGAGTTAGCGATTACATCGAGTCACGTTGCCGCAGAAAGTTTGGTCGCGAGGTTGTTACAGAAACCTTTAACGGCAACAGCAATACAACCAAAGTAATGAAGTTATTCCCGTTGGTCGACCTTGGAGTTCTGACTCTCGACGCTGCGACTATTGCGGCGACCGAGTACCAGATCTACGACGATGGTCGGTCTGGGATTGTCTTTAAGGAGGACGGCTGGAGGGAGAACATTCCGGTGCGCTCATTAATCGAACGACATTACTTACCGCAGGCTGGCGACGATGACTACTCCCTTGGATATACTTATGGCTACCTTCTTCCCTCTGACAACATTGTTGTCGATGACGGCTTTGTTGATTGTGCTAGCAACGCAACGGCAAAGACTTTCACTCGAACCGCTGGTAAGTGGCCTATCCTTGTCGAAGGCGACTTTATTGCGTTCGGCGGCTTCGCTGCGACAGGGCTTAATATTGAATACACCGTGGCGAGCAGAACAGATCTGGTTATTACCGTCGTGGAAACGCCAACAGATACGGAAGCGGCCGGAGCAACCGTCACGCTATCGTGCCAGACACTTCCTTTCGAGATCGAGCAAGCGGCAATCGAAATCGCGAACGCATGGTTCAAGGGGCGTAAGAGGGATAGCGCGATCAAGCAAGAGAGGATCGGCGATTGGTCGGGCACGTTCGGCGGAGTCGAGTCGGCCTACGTCGGGCAGATCCTAGGACGTTATCAGGTGATAATTTAATGTCTGATTCTGTTATCAGCGCCGACCTTCTTAACGCCTCTGGAACGGTAAAGGTTCCTAGCTGGACGTCAGACGGACAAGGCGGAGACGTCGAGTCTTACATCGACCATCCAACAAATCCGGCAATCATTCTCCGTTACTATGCTGCCAGGGCTAAAGATCTAATCGTGGCCGCTAGAGACGATGAGCATATCCAGTACATAGCTTACGTGCTGCCGTCAGTCTCTCTGGAGCGCGACGACAGGGTTTTGGTAGATGGCCTTAGTCTCGATGTCGTCGCAGCTCTCGCGCCCTCCAGAGCGCATCACACGAAGCTACAGCTATCTGAGCGCAAGACCTAATGGCCTCTCGACCAAAGATAATCTGGAACGGCGGGCGAGTGCTGGGCAAGACTAGAAAGCAGATCGAGACCAACATGGGTATGGTCGTTCAGATGCTTCGAGGCGATGTCATTATCTCGATTAACGTCAGTCAGCCAACTACAGGCGCCGGTAAGGCAAGGCGTGGCTCAGACCCATCTAAGCCAGGCGAGCCTCCCAAGCGAGTAGAGGGCGACCTTGTGCGAAGCATAGTAGCCGATGTAAGATCAACGCCAAGCAGGATCACGGGAGCATACGGGTCCACCCAGGGAGCTAAAGCAAAAGCTCTAGAGTTCGGAACAAGATTCATGGCGGCTCGACCATTTTTACGTCCCCCGCTATTAAGGCGAAGAAACGATATTAAGAGGATCTTGGCAAAGTGAGTGCGTTAAGCGCAGCTTTTTACACAGCCTTATCAAACGATGTCACGCTGACGAACGGCCTGTCTACATGGGATGGCCGTCCAGCAATATTTACTTATGAGCCTGTACCTAAAGATGTTGAATTGCCGTATGTGATAACAGCGGGTGAGATAGCCGACGAACCGAATGACTCGAAGAATTCTACAGGGCGACGAATTATCCGCGATATTCGCGTCTACTCTTCACTGTCAGGTTCAACTGCTGCCATCGAGTCTCTGGCCGAAAGGATCAGGACACTGTTCCACAGGAGTAGCATTTCAATCACAGGGTTTAAAACCGTTTACGTTAATGTATCTGGACCACGCATAGCCGACGAACAAGACGTCTATGGCCGGATATTATCAGTGGAATTGTTGTTAAGTGATACACAGTAAGCTCATGGGAGATTCATCATGGCCGAGAAAGGCTCAGCGTTTCTATTAAGAAAGGCGCCTGCTGGCGCGACAGTAACATTTACGAACGGAACCAATACCTGTAATTACACGGCTCACGGAATGGCAAACGGTGACGCGATCATCTTTACCAATTCTGGCGGAGCCGTTCCGGCCGAGCTAACCCCTAGCAAGATTTACTATGCGGGCGACGTTTCGACCAACGCATTTACTATCCACCTGACCAAGGCTACCGGAATTTCCGGAGCCAGCGATGTCGCGATTACCGACAACGGATCTGGCACGACTACCGGCAAGATTATGACAACGGTCGCCGGCATGAGATCCACGGCTTTTACTGTCACGGCGTCCGAGGTAGACATCACGACAAAGGATTCCGATTCCTTGTGGCGCGAACTTCAAGCCGCGAATGGCGAGGTTACAATCAGCGTTTCCGCTTCTGGAATATTCCAAGACGACGTAGGGCTGGCCGCAATGCGGGTCGATTCTATATCTCGATCTCTCGAAACTTATGGCTTGCAGTTTGAATCAGGCGATGAGTATTGGGGATTGTTTCAATGCACTAGCTGCGAGCATGCTGGTGAAAACAATGACGCTTTGACTTACTCGATATCTATTGAGTCGGCTGGTGTCATTACTGCCATCAACAACGTATAGGAGGTCACATCGTGGCTGAGAAAGGATTATCGTTTTTACTGAAGCTCGCTGGAACTGCTATCGGCGGAATGAGAACAACTTCCATGACCATCAATGGCGGAGAAGTTGATATTACCAATAAGGACTCCACGAGTCAGTGGCGAGAGCTGTTGCCTGCCGCCGGAGAAGTCAGCATGACGATCTCTGCGTCTGGAGTCTTTATTGACAACAACAACGTCATCACTGTTCGCGGTTATGTGATCGCAAGAACGCTGAATGAATTTGTTCTTGAGTTCGAGTCTGGCGACACCTATACAGGGGATTTTCAGGTGACGAATTGTGAGCATGCCGGTGAATATAACGGCGAGGTTACATACTCGATTACTCTGGAGAGTTCAGGGGCTATTGCTTTCGCGTCCGCTTAATGGCGGTTAAGTAGGATTTGACTTTTAGGCAGCCGATAACGGATTAGCACAGATTGCGCTCCGTTATCGGCAATCAAAAAACAAAAGGACACGACAATGGTAAACAAAAGGCGAGGCGAAACCGAGTTCACTACAGGCGGTGAGACCTACGTTATGTGCATGACGCTTGGCGCGATGGCTGAAATAGAGGACGTCTTTGAGCTGGATTCTATTAGCGACCTGGGCGATGCGTTCGTAGACGGAAAGATTAAGACTAAAAAGCTGATCGGGTTACTCGGCGCTTTAATTCGAGGCGGCGGAACAGACATTACAAATGAAGAGATCGGTAATTTCGATCTTGATGCGGTCGAGGCTTTTGGCTCGGCGATGGAAGCGATCAACATTCAAGGCGGTGAGTCGAACAGCCCAAAACCCAAACCGAGGGCAAAGAGGAAGCCGAGGAAGTAGAGGCTTTTAGCTGGAGCTCGATGATGGAGCTTGGACTCGGCAAGCTACTATGGAGCCCATCGGTATTTTGGAGCTCCACCATTATCGAGATAGGAGCGGCGGCAGAGGGTCTGGCTAAGTTTCACGGCAGTAAAGATGAGGACGGCGATTCAACAGAGCAGCAACCGTTGAGTACAGATGAGTTCGTTGCATTAAAGGAGAAGCTAGGTGGCTGATAATATCGGGGAGGTAGAAGTTGAGATATTTGTGGATGTCGCCAGATTTGCGCGCCAACTCGACAAGGCAGCCAAAGCTACCGAGAGGATGGCCGCGCGAATTGCCAAGACTCTTGACAGAGTCGGTAAGAAATTTGTCGATATTGGCAAGAAGATCAGCGCGGGGATCGGACTACCAGTTGCCGCAGCCGGAATTCTGGTCGCAAAATCCGCCGCAACATTCGAGCAATCATTTACAAAGATCGAGGCGCTTGTAGGCGTCAGCCGGAAGCAGGCTCAAGGCTGGCGGGATGACATCCTTGCGCTAGGACCAGCGACAGGCCGAGGACCCAAGGAGCTAGCTGAGGGCATGTTCTTTGTTACGTCCTCTGGCTTTCGAGGGGCCGAGGCGTTGGAGGTTTTAACCGCTTCTGCCAAGGCCTCTAGTATTGGGCTAGGACTTACCGCTGACGTTGCCAAGGCGGTCGGCGCAACCGTGAACACATACGGTAAAGAAAACTTGAATGCTGCTGACGCGACAGGGATTTTAATCGGTGCTGTTCGAGAAGGGCAGTTTGAAGCGTCCAAGTTCGCCGGTTCTATTGGTCGGGTAATTGCTGTGGCCGCATCGCTGGGCGTTGACTTCGATGAGGTGTCGGCAGCGGTTGCGGGTTTGACTAAGGGCGGCTTAGAAGTCAATCAAGCCATCACGCAGACCGAATCCGTTTTAGCTTCTTTTCTAACAGTGACCCCTACTGTTCGCAAAGAGCTTGCAGGGATGGGCATAGATGCAGACTCGCTAAAAGATTCCTTGTCTACAAAGGGCCTGCTAGGCACGATCCAGGATATTAAAAAAGCCGCCGACGCAAAAGGAATTGGTTTAGAAAAGATATTCCCGGAGCGAGAGGCGCTAAAAGCGGTGCTGTCAATAACAGGCAAGAATGCCGAAGAGATCGAGGGGATCTTTAAGCGCTTAGCTAAAGATGGCGTCGGATCTCTCAATCAGGCGTTTAAAATTACAGCCGAAGATTCCGCTTTTAGATTCAACCAGTCTCTGGCCGCTATGGAGGCGGCCGGCATTAGATTAGGCGCGACGGTTTTACCTCCGCTGATCAGCCTTATTGAAGCGCTGGCAGGCTGGGTCGAGACCGCTGCCGAAGCGTTCGGGAATTTAGATACAAAAACCAAAGCGATCATTATCGGCTTCGCTGGAGCGCTGGTTGTGCTTGGTCCCTTACTCGCGACTATCGGTTTTATGACTATCGGGATTGGCGGGCTAACTGTGGCTTTTGCTTGGATGGCTACAAAGATTGTCGCCGGAGCTGCATTAATTAGGCTCGCGTTTTTGACTATGACGTCTGGCCCGGTCTTATTAGGCGCAGCGATAGCAGGACTGGTAGGCGGGTTTATCGTATTCAAGACCACTATCGTGGAGCTTGCCAAAGGCATCGTAACTGCCATGAAGGTTCAGTTAATTAACAACTTTAACGATAATATCGTAATTCCATTCAAGACAATGCTGGCGGGTATGCTCGACGCGATTCCGGATGGGCTGAAGAAAGCGATTAGAGAAGCAACGGGATTTGATCTTTTAGGCGCTATCACCATTCCAGAAAAAAGCGGAGGCAGCAAAGAGGCTGACGGGATTCTTTTTGATGCGTTTCGCAAAGCCGGCGAGAACGCAAAGAAGGATATGGCCAACTTCTCTCTGGTGATGGGTCAAATGTGGACCGACGCAAAGGCCATGATCGGATTCGGCGAAGGCGGCGCAGGGACCAAACTGCTCGATGATGCCGAGGCTGCTTTTAACAAATTGCAGCAGCTCGTCTCGGGAGGCTCGGGAGGCGGCGGAGAGCCGCCTGTCCCTGATGAGCTATCGGAAGGCTGGGAGGAAGCCGGGGCGGCTATCAGGGATAATTTTGGAGCAAGTCTAGAGGATGCCATCCTAAAAATGAAGTCTTTCGGCGATGTTGGCCGAGCGGTTTTGCAGGACATATTGCGCCACATGCTTCGCTTAATTGTAATCGCTCCTATACTAGAAGGGCTGACGGGCGGAGCATCCACGGTATTCGATGCCCTCACTGGCGGCAAGGCGGGCGGCGGGCGAATTAACGGACCCACTCTAGTCGGCGAGCGCGGCCCGGAGATCGTTAATCCAGACGGGCCTGCTACCGTAATGAATGCTATGAATTCTAAAAAGGCTATGGGCGGTGGCGGCGTTAATGTAATTCAGAACATTACATTCGCTGTCGATGTAAAGAATAGTGTTCGGGCTGAGATCGTAAACGCGGCGCCACTTATTGCGGATATGGCGTCCGGCCAAGTGTTCGATCAGATGCAAAGACAGGGACGAAGATAATGGCTATTAGCTATCCTAGAACGTTGCCATCTACACCAGGCATAAAGAGCAATCGATTTGGCTTGGTGTTTAATATAGATACGATGACGTCTCCCATTAGCAAGCAAGCTAACCACGACATTAAGGCGGGCCATCGCTGGGAAGGGATGTATACATTTCCACCGATGAGTTCGAGTCAGGCCAGAGTCTGGAAGGCCTGGTTCGCCACGATGTATGGCCCTGCAAAAACTTTTTACGCTTTCGATCCTGACGTCAGATCGCCCAACGGGACTGCAAGCACTGGAAGCGACACACCTTTAGTTAAAGGCGCAAGTCAGACAGGAAACTCTATTACCACTGACGGGTGGCGAACTAGCAGCTCGGGGCTGTTGCTTCCAGGCGATCCCGCCCAAATAGGCGGAGAGCTAAAAATTATAACTGAGCAGGTTGATTCTGACGGGTCTGGCAATGCAACCGTAAACTTTATGCCGGAGCTACATGTTAGCCCGGGCGATGACACTGCCATCGTTTTCGATAACCCTGTCGGGACATTTACTATAGAAGGTTTAAGCGTTGATTGGGAAAGCGATCAGTTTGGAGTCCATGACTTTGCTTTCGCTTTTGTGGAGAAATTTTAATGACGGATCGCGCCATAGCTTCGGCCGCAATAACGGAATCAGACGCTCTGGAATATTCATCTTTTGGATTTGTCGCGCTGAACTTTGACGATGATCCTGTTTATGTCTGGACAGGCACTCGGCCATTTACCGCCACTCTTCCAACTGAGTCCTCGCACAGCTATTTGGGCATAGGGGCGCTAGGATCTATCGACGGAATATTGGAAACCTCTGACGGCTCCAGCAACGGCGTGAAGCTACAGATGAGTGGAATTGCTAACGGCTTACTATCGAATGCTCTAGGAGAAAATTACCAAGGAAGATCAGCCAAGGTGTGGCTGGTCTTCCTCGACAGCGACGGCGCGATAGTTCCAGATCCTATAATGCTATTTAGCGGCCAGATGGATGTAATGAATTTGGTTGACGGCGACAGTCAGGGTGCTATAGAGATCTTGTGTGAAAGCCGCGATCAGTTGTTAAAACGAACCTCTGAAAGTCTTCTGACTGACGAGGAGCAGCAGCGAGTCTATCCTGGTGACCTCGGACTTGAGTTTGTGATGGAGCTTCAGAATAAAGTTTTGGCATGGGGCGACAAGACCACTGGAGGAGGCGGGGGCAGAGCCGGGGGCAGAGGCGAAATAGGCAATGGGGGCAGAGAGGATGATCTCAGGGAGGAATTTACTAGATGATTACACGCAAATCCGACTGGCCGGAACTGCTGGCAAAAGGAGTCGCCGAGGCTAGCCATCGCTCCTTTGAATTCGGCGCTCACGATTGTTGCATGTTTACCAGTAGTCTTGTTCTGGCTTTTAGCGGAACAGATCTGGCGGCTAAGCTGCGAGGCTATAAGTCAAGAGCCGGCGCCATCAAGACATTAAAAGAAAAGGGCAGCGGTACCTTGCTAAGAACGATGGGAAAAGTAATGGCTGATCACGGCTGCCAGAGAGCGACTCACGTAGGCTTACTGAAGCGGGGCGACGTGTGCATGGCGAAGGTCTCTATGCCAGAGTCGGTTGACGAGTCCGGCGTCGAGGAATGGGCGGTCGGTGTCTGTCTTGGAGAGACTGCGGTATTTGCTTCGGACGGAGTGATTCAAATACCCATGAAGGAAGTTAGGCGAGGCTGGCACTGTGGCTAAGCTTATAAAAGCAGTTATCGTTATAACGGCGGTTGTCTTAATTGCGATTACCGCCGGACCCGAATTTGCCTTAACGTTTATCGGTAAGCTGTTTGTTGCTGCCGGTGTCGCGATAGTCAGCGATGCTCTAGCGCCAAGCGCAAATACTGCCGCTATAAGGCAGGGAGGGTTAAAGCAAGAGCTAAAATCATCCGTCGCTTCCAGAACTATAGTTTATGGAAGCGCTCGATTGGGCGGGACGATTATTGCGGCGTTCACTTCCGGCACAGACAACAAGTACTTGCATCTAATTAAGCACGCCGCCTCTCACGAGATCGAGAGCTTTGATCAATTTTTTATTAACGATACCGCCGTAACAGTCGTTGACGACATGGTTATTTCTGGAAAGTATGCAGGGAAGGTCCGGATACTGACTGGCCTAGGAACTGCCGACCAGACTGCCGACGCGACTCTGGTATCCGAGATCACTCAATGGACAACGGATCACAGGTTAAGAGGCTTGGCCTGGTTCGCGGTTAGGTTCGAGTTTGATACTGAAGTCTATACTCAGGGCCGGCCGGTTGTTACCGCAAAGATAAGCGGCGCAAAAGTGATCGATACTAGAACGTCGGCTACCGAATTTAGCAATAATCAGGCGTTGGTCCTTAATGATTATCTAACTAGAGGCGCGGGATCTGCATGGGACTTAGGGTGCAGGGTTCCTGTGGCCGAGCTGAACACCACTAACATTAATGCCCAGGCGAATATTTGTGATGAGAACGTCGCCTTAAAGGGTGGCGGGTTCCAGAAGCGGTATACATGCGACGGCAGAGTTCTAGCTACCGCTTCTCGGGACGTAAACATTAAAGGAATTCTGTCTGCTGCGGCTGGACAGTTGATTTACCAGAGTGGCGTATTTAATCAGTATGCTGCGGCAGCGCCTACAGTTTCTATTCAGCTAGACGATGATGATTTGAGAGGGCCTTTCAGTCTTGCGACTCGGCGACCGATTGGCGAAAGAACAAATCGTGTTATAGGCGTTTTTCTAGATGCCACATCCGACTTGCATGAAGAAAATAATTATCCGCCGGCCGTGGATTCGGCCGCTGTCACGGAAGACGGCGAGGTGTTCGAGAAGCGCCTGGATCTGCCTTATACGCAAGACCCGATAAGAGCGCAGCGGATCGCTCAGATCCAGCTTAGAAGAGCGCGGGCGCAAATGTCAGCTACCTACCCCTGTAAGATGAAGGGCATACAATTGCAGGCATGGTCTACCGTTGGTATTACTAGCGGGAAGTACGGGTTTGTCGCTGAGGAATTCCAGATCTTTAAATGGAACTTCAGCAAGTCGGGTGGCGTTGACTTGGAGCTTCGCGAGCACAACGCCGCCATTTATGCCTGGGACGAATCGACAGACGAAGGGACACCCTTGGTGGGCGCAGATCCAACAATCGCAGACGGCACTATAAAAATAGCGCTTACTGGCCTTTCAGTTGCAGCCGTCAACTTAACCGAAAACGGAACCAAGATCCCCGTTTTGGTCGCGGCATGGACCGCTCCGTCAGCGCTAGTTAGGAGTACGGATGTTCAGTGGAAGAGAAATGCCGATAGCGATTGGGAGGTTGGTCCGGCGGTGTTAGATCCTTCTAATCCTAGGGCGGTCATTACAGGGTTGCTCCCTGCGGAAAGCATAGACATAAGAGTCCGACACGTCACCTTTTTTGGGATTCTCGGGGATTGGGTATCGGCTCTAGATAACACCGTGGGCGCTGAGTTCACTGCCAAAAACACCGTCAGCGTCAATACCAGATCAGCTTCTGATATTAGTGAAACAATTGATATCACAACCGAGGATGGAAACCAACTAACAACTGAAACAGGGACTCCATTTAGTCTACAAACCGTTACTGACGTGAGCCTTGAACTTTTTAATGTTGACGTCAGCGTTAGTACAATCGCAATTGACCTCGCTGCCTTAGCTATTTCCAATGCCGCTTTACAGCAAGCAATCATTGATTTAACTTCTGGCGTTAGTGATATCTATCTGCAAGCAACCAAACCTGTCGCGGGTGTGGATGGCATTCCAGACCCGATCCCCCCGTTCAGTCGCTGGTATGACACGAATGATAATAACTCGCCTTACTATTTTGACACAGATCTAGACGACTTCATTTCGTTTGAAGACGGAAGGATAGCTATTAACGCGAACGACATCCTCAATTTAACAGGAAGGCTTGATGATGGGACAACGGGTTTAATTGCTTCGTTTGATGCTATCCAGATTCTGGATGGAAATATCATCACCCTAGATGGTCTCATTACCACCAATGCAACAAACCATACCAGTCTATCCGTAGGCTTGTTTAAAGTTGAGGAAGAAGACGGTTCAATTGTTGAGATGGAAAGTGGTTCTGAATTAGACCTTGAGCCTCTTTCTGGGGTGGCTGTTGGAGCAGCTCAAGCAGCTCAAACACTTGACGCCAGAGTAACATCAAGCGAGGATGACATAACATCTCAAGCGTCTTTATTAACCTCGCTTGATGTTGAAGTAAACGGGAAGGCTTCGTCTGCTGCTTTTGATTTGGTTCAGACTACAGTTAATGATTCTTCAACTGGTGTCACTGCGACATCAGAAGCTCTTGGATTGCTTAGCTCAACGGTTAATGATGAAGTTACAGGTTTATCAGCTAAGGCTTCGTCTGCTGCTTTTGATTTGGTTCAGACTACAGTTAATGATTCTTCAACTGGTGTCACTGCGACATCAGAAGCTCTTGGATTGCTTAGCTCAACGGTTAATGATGAAGTTACAGGTTTATCAGCTACAGCACTTGTTGCTAACAATGCCTTTACCAATGCTGGTATTGCAGATGGTAAAGCTGTAGCGGCTGCTGGTACTGCCAACTCAGTTAGTACCACAGTGGATGGTCATACTACAACGATTGGAGAACATACAACTTCTATTAATGGTATTGAGGGAGAGAAGACTTTATTCATTGATGCTGATGGAAATATTGCTGGCTACAAGGTTATTAATGGAGTGGGTACTCCTAGTGAGTTTATTATCTTAGCTAATAAATTCCAGATTGTTGACCCTGATGCTCCGGATGGGGGAGGTGTAGCTTCACCATTTACTGTGACTGGTGGCATTGTCACGATGCAGAATGTAAACATTACTGGGAGTCTATTAGTATCGGGGTCAGTTACTAATACTAAGCTTGGTCCTGAGGCGGTTACAACTCCTAAGATTGCTGACAATGCGGTTAGCTCCTTTTTGGGTGTTGAAATTTCTTCGATTTCTACAGAGCTCCACTATGCGGGATGGACTGAATTAGATGATATCACAGTAACAACTACCTCTGCTCAGATTGTAAAAATCACGGTACAGGTTCAGTTCTTCTCAACTTTTACCTCAACCACTAATTGGAATGAAGTAGAAAGCCGTTTGGTAAGGGGGTCTTCCACTGTGATCGGTCCTGCTACAATTAGATCAAACCGTGTTGTATCAATTTCAGGTATTGGGCCGGAAAACCAAAATTCCCCCCGTGAAACCTATATTTTTTATGATGAATCCCCAGCGTCTGGGGATAACACCTATAACTTCCAGTGCAAACTGCTGCTTGACGAGTCTGGAGGTTCATCAGCAAGAGTTTTTGGATTCCAATACTTTTCAATTTCAGTCGAGGTTCAGAAACGATGAGGTTAAAACGCCGAAAGTGGGGTTTAAGAAATAAGACTACCAACGATGTGGTGAAGGTGATGAACGGAGACAGCGTTCATGTAGCAATGCAAAAGCTCCGCCCTGGACACAGCTGGATATTATTGCCAGATGGCTTTGACCAGACTCAACACCAAATCAATGGGCAGGGGCAAATAATGACTAACTATGAAAATGGAAACCCAAAGGAGTATGCCCTATGAGTAAAATGTCGGACCTGTCAGACGGCGGAAAAATTGTCGACACTGACAAAATTATGGTATTACGATCAGGGGGGAACCTCTTAGTTGACCTTGATGGATATGTCCTAGGAGGTACAACGCCTGCCGCCGGATCATTTACAACGCTTGCGGCGAGTGGAGCGGTAGCTTTTGCGAGCACCCTAGCTGCTGGCGATACTGACATTACAGGCACCCTTGATGTTAGTGGCGATATAACCGGCACTGGAGATATAGCGTTAACTAAAAGCACGGCGGTAACTGCGGAATTTGAGCGAACAGGCGGAAACGCGGCAAAGGTGACACTACACACAGGCGGAAACGCGGCGACCATTTCTTTGGAGTCTTTAGGGGGCGCCGTAAATTCATGGTCAGGCGTTAATGGCAACTTGTACCACGTTGCTAATGGTGTAGAGACTTTGCGATGGGACAACTCAGATGATCAATGGGAGTTTGCGAAACCTGTAAATATGGCCAGCACCCTTGATGTTAGTGGCACCCTTGATGTTAGTGGCCAGGCATCACTTAGTAAGCCCTCAGATTTTTGGTCGTCTAACTCCTATTATGATGTTGGAGGCGTTGGCGGTCTGACATCACAAGGATCATTCGCAGTTAATCTAACATCAAATGGCTATCGTGGTGCTGGTAGTTTGTGGGTGTCTCATGGGGCTAACAGCTTAACTGGGGCGGCAGCGGTTTCACTATACCCAACAGGGGAAGTGCATATTGGCGCTGAATCTTCCAAAGCAACAGGCGCGACCCCCACAGTTACTGCTCGACTTAAAGTTGATAACGATGGTGCTGAGGTTATAGGAACACTTGATGTTAGTGGTGACATAACCGCAACATCAGGAAATGTAGTCATAGGCACATCAGGCAAGGGTATTGATTTCTCTGCTGCTGGTGGAGGGGTTCTCGCTACATACTCTGCCGCCACCACTTTCACGGCGGAAATTGCAGACGCTTCGAGTGGAGGGAATACCGGAACAGCAACAGCCTCATCTTGGTATACCCGAGTAGGAGATATGGTTTTCCTTGAAATTGCTCTGGTCAATATAGTCACGACCGGAATGACCGCAGGCAATAACTTCTATATCAGAAACCTACCATTTGACTCTGATTTTAAGGGGGGCACAGGGAACTTTGCAACGTTGAACGTCCGAATGAATCAAGTCAACTTTTCATCCACTCCGGTTAATGTCGCCGCTACTATTGCTGAGAACGTTTCGTTTATGACATTAACCGAACTGATAGACGCAGGGAATTCCCAGACTGTCGCGGTAGGCGATTTAACCACAGGGGTATCTGATATTTACATCACAGGAACTTACATAACGGACGCAGCGTAATGATTAAACTTAGAGAGGATAATTCAATAAATTCTAGTGATGGCGCTGTTCTAAACGATAAAGCTCCCGACTCAACCTGTGCTACATCGCTTAAACTTCATAAGGCGTTTCCGTATATAAAAGAGTATGCGCGGCCAGACTGCGAAGAAATCTGTAGTTTCAATCAAAAAACCTTGATAGTTACTATTGAGTGCATCCCTGTAATTGGCGGCGTCCGAGGCAAACGGCACAACTTAACGTTTCAACCGCTACAGGACTACTCAACCGAATCAGACAGGGTTAAAACCTTCTGCGGCATAGTCTTTGATGCTGAAGTAAAAGCGGCGTATATCGCAAGCCTACCGACTGTTGATGAGCCTGTAATGTCAAAGCGTCAGGTCACGGTTGATTTGCCGGTGATGATTAATAACCCTGATTATGATGCCGAAGTTGAAGGCAGTCAGCAGCAAATTCAAAAGACTGAAGTTGTGCTGGTTGACGTTGAAGAAACTACGGTACTTGATGGCGCTGTGCAGAAAGTAGTCAAAGCGCATCAGGCCAAACAAGAGCAGGGCGCAGTTGAAACCATTGGCGTAACTGACGAGTCAGGCGCGAAGGTCATGGAAGAATACGACACTGGCGAAGTTGTGACCAAGATTCAGTACAAGGGCGAACTCTATAAAAACGCTGCGGAATTGCTGGCGCTCTAGCAAGTGCTGTTGAAGATTTGTTGAAGGTATCTGCACAAAACCCCACAGAAACCGGCACTGAAGTGCGGCCCGCCAAATTCTATGCCGTTATGAATCAATGATTTAACTGGGCGTTATATCAGGGTGCTTGATTCGTAAGCAGTTGGTCGGAGGTAAGGTAGTTGATGTTGTTGTTGAGAAGGCAAGGAATGAAGTTAAGATGGTTCTGTCGACTCAAAAATTCATCCAGTACAAAGGCGACTTCTATCCTATCGGCTGGGATGGAATCATCTAAGAATAATAAGTAAGAAAGTTTAACCAACCAAGGAGAAACGAGATGCCAGAAGCCACAAAAGCAGAAGTTGTAAAAGTTCCCCAATGGATCTTAGGAGCGGCGCTAACTTTATTTGTTGCCTTGGTGGGGGTATGGGTAAAGAGCACTGCTGCCGACGAGGCAACGGCAATGATCTCTACCCAGAGTGAAAAGAACCAGAAGCAGTTTGAGCAGATTGCAGACCATGGCACGAGAATTATAATTGTCGAAACCAACATGACCGCCCTTACTGATTCGGTTAATAAAATAGAGAAGGTTTCGTCTGGCAACAGGGATCTGCTAATCAGGATAGCGACAAAACTGAACGTCGAAACGGACGGGTCTTCTCAATGAAAATAGTAGACATTTTAAAATCGGTCGGCACTGGATTGATCACCTCGCATCCTCTGGGCAAGCTCGCGCTAAAAGCAATCTCTGCTGTAACCGGCGGCGAAGCTCCGGCAGATCTAACGGGAGACGTTGCGATCTCCCAGATCGAGAAGCTCCCGCCAGAACAGCGCGAGCGATTAATGGCGGCCGAGATCGAGGCCGACGTCGAGCATGACAAACAGCACACGAAGCGGTTCGAGGCTATGACAAACACGGCGTCTTGGAGCTGGCTGCGCCCGTTCATTGTCCTTCAGTTCTCGTTCGTTGTTTCCGGAACGTCGGTCTACTTTATGTACTTGCTTCACATGACTATTGAATCTGCGATGGAGGAAAACGCTGCTCTATCTGTTGGTGCTTCGATAGCATTGGCGGTTACGGCTGTTGCTGGACTATGGCCTGTGATCCTTGGAGTCCAGGCGCTGCCGGCAGCGATCATCAGGTCGTGGTTCGGGTTCAGGGAACAGGCAAAAAATAGAGCAGCTGCAGCAATATCCGGGCAGTCGATCCCGCCGCTGGAAGGATTCCTTTCTGGCGTCAAGAAATTATTCAGGAGTTAATCATGGAACACCATCAGCTAGGCACTTCGTCTAAGGCTCATTTGTCAGAAGTTAAGCCAGGCTTACAAGATGTCGTTACGTTGGCGCTGCGGAAATGCAGGATCGACTTCTCAGTGGTAGACGGGAGGCGAACCTGGTTCGAGCAGTCGTCTTACGTGGCCGCCGGAACGAGCTGGACAATGAGAAGCAATCATCTGCCTGATATAGATGGGCTGGCCGGGGCGGTCGATATCTACCCGTGGGTAGACGGCAAGACGAGCCACGACGGCTACCACTACGCGCTGATCGCCAGAGCAATGTTCGAGGCAGCGATTGAGCTTGGCGTTCAGATCCGCTGGGGCGGCTTCTGGAGGCGTAAGTACAGGAAAGAGATCTTCGAGGGCTTGGATCGTCCGCATTGGGAGCTGGTAGGCCATGAGCCAGTAATGGAGGAGGCTGCTTAGGCGGGTAATGCCTAAGAGCTTCTGTGAGCCTCTGTGAGAGGTTTAAATTTTAGGAATAGCGATATAAGGGTAGGTGGCAGTATCCGGCTCCTGTAGAAGCTCCTAAAGAGCCGGATGCTGTTTTCGCGGATTAGCTCGACCAGTAGTCGCCGTCTGCCCCTTCCTGATCTTCGATAGCTGAATTCCATGCCGCCTCGGGTGACAAGTAAATAACCTGATCCGCTTCCGGTACGTCGGGATTCTGGATCTCTGCCTGCTTCTTACAGTTCTCGTTCTCGCGCTGGTGCTTGCTAAGACCTTTTGGCTTAACTCTCTTGCCGCAGATCGTACATTCAATTCTTTTACTCGGGGGATTAGGAGCTGTCTTACACTGATCACATTTTCGCGGAAAGCCTGGGATGCCGAAATCAACAATCACAGCACAAGACGAGCAGACGTACCCCTCTACAATTTCTTCAGCAATACTACTCATGGGTAATGTCTCCGTTTATTAGCGCGTCGTAAAGCGCTGGATGAACTATTATTTTCTTGCCGAAATAAGGCGTATTAATAACCCAGACCGACGGCAACGTGTAAACCTTCTGCCGGAGGTTGTTCCACGGCATGAAGAATTTTCGCTCGCGCCAGTCCTTAATAAATTCAACTCCGACTTGTTGTTTGACCGCTAGGGTTGATTTGTAGACAGCCATGCCACTGATCATCCCGGACGAAAGGTCGTTATAAGAATGAATCTTGCCCTGGTGTTTTATAGCCATTTGAATTTATCCACTATCTGATTAAGTACTTGCTCCGCCGTTGTCAAGACTCCCATAAGGAAATTGTACTCGACATAAACTCTGATATAAGTTCGAGAGTCAGACCTCTCTGGCCTGGATATGCTGTAATCAAACCAGTGATCATCTACCGACACGTAGATAGGTAGCGTAAAGTGCTCGCTAAGCGACGCTCTGCCCTGCCACTCCTCGATATTTGCGATAATCATTTGCCGCATCTGATCTTGCATTTTCTTGGTAATTTCCATTGGTCGCCTCTAGTATTGCTGGTTGTGTTCGTCGCTTTCCAATATCAAAATAACTTCTTCTTGGCTGTCTATTTCTGCCTGTATCTATTTTATCCGGCCAAGAACGTAGCGGGCTAGCTCTTCTGACTTAACGATCTTTAACTGACGGTAGTGGCCGTGGTGGCAATGTTGTAGCTCGGAGGCGTAGTTCCTTATTTTTATTGCGGCCGTCAGTCTTGATTGTTTATCTTCCTCTGTCGCTTTACGCTTTTCCGCAGGATCGTTGTCTAGAATTCCTTTAGCCATTACGCCTAGAAAAAAGCATCCGATAAAAAGTAAAGAGTTCGCTAGCTCGATCATGGGTTTCCTCGCTTATTATTAGATTGACTTTCTATGTAAAGCTTTCTTTGCTTGAGGTCTTTCTGGATCGCTCCTATCTGTCTTTGAGTGAGCGAGCCGTATTTTAGAAGAGCGCCTTGAAGCGAGATCGCGAATCGATGTCCACTCAATACGCCTCGCGCCAGCCATTCCTTGATGAGCGGATTGTCGGCGAGGAACTGTCGTCCGGTGTCTGTCGTCTTTTCCTTGAGCTTCTTGGCCCTGATGACTCTCTGCTGGCGGCGATGCTCGAGAACGTCGGGATGAGTCTTAGTCTTGAAGTAGCCAAGCCCTTTGCATGAAAAGCATTTACCAACGACGTATCCGGCGGAGGATCTAAACAGGCCGCTGCCGTTGCATTTTTTGCACTTGGACTCGAACATTGCCTCTGATGCTTCCGTGATCTTTGATGACGACTGGCCTAAGAATATGGCGGTGGCTTCTGCTCGCTCTGCTCTGGACAGCTTGAGATCGTCCAGCTCCTCCGGGTCGGCAAAGTCGAGTGGGGTCTTGCTAACAAATCTCCGCTCGTCGTCCTTGCATCCGTCTGGATTAAGTGCGTCTGGTCGCTCGCTGCGTTTCATGTTGCTCTCCTTGCTTTCAGTTCGGCTGCTGCGTAGAAATGCTCGTCCCAATACTGGCCGGCTTTTTGAGCGTCGCCAATCGACTCCATCGCCAGCGCGGCTTCGTGCGAATCCTTGAGGATGTACTGGAGCGACGCGACCGGCTTTGATTTCATGCCTTGCTGCTTGTCGCCGTGCCACTGGTGGTCGATTGGGTTTTTCATTTCGCTCTGCCTCGTTCTGCGGGTATGAAGCTATCTTACTCGTCTTATCGGTAATATCAATACTTTATTTTGAAGGGGACATCTTATGCTTGCGCTTCTCGATTATAGCGATGGTCCGCTTTACCGCCTCGATATCTGCAACGAGAAGAGTCTTCTCCATTCCTTTGCATTCAGGGCGGTAGGATTCGTTTCTCATATCTCGCATCAGGTCTTCGGCCAGGGCGTTTAGCTTTCTGACTTCTTCGTAGCTGGTTGCCATAATATATCTGCCTGCTTTCTTCGATGTGGTTGTATACTAATAAGCTTATCGATAATAAGCAAGGCTTTTTATTTATCCTGGCTGTCGAAGGCGTCCCGTGATTTTGCGGGGTCAGCCGCGCGGTTCTCTCCGCTCGTCTCTAAGCCGATAGTTTTCGGTTGGCGTCGTCCATTGCAAGTTATCGACACAATTATGTTTGCGGTTTGCGTCTTGGTGATGGACGTGGGTCTGAGTGTACGGTTTTGGATTGGGGATAAAAGCAAGAGCGACCAGCCTGTGAACATATTGCTTTACACCCCTGCCCATCTGAACCATCACATAGCCCTCGCGTTTAATAAACGGGCTAAGGCATCGCCAGACTCCGGCCCTGGAAAGAGACCTGACAGATCCTTGATCGCTAACCTGATAGCCGGAAAACCCTGGGATGTCTAGCCACTCCTCAGACGGACAGCCTGTTTCGTTGTACTCGTAAAGCGTTGTCTGGGATTTACAGGAACTGCAAAGCGGCTGGCGATTAGGCGCGAGGTTGTCGCAAATAGAGATGTCGCATGACTTCAAAACTCAAGCTCTCTGGTTAATGACTTTGCCACAATCCTATTCATCTTCCGGCCATGAGTTGGATAGATTATCATCGGCACCGACTTGCCCCAACAGTCTCGACACTTCCCGCACTCGTGATCGCGAGTACATGCCTTGCAGACCTTGCGCTCGGTTACATCCAAAAGTACTAGAGGTGCGACCGACGAGCCGTGAAGCTCCGGATCGTATTGGCCGTGGATGCTGTCTGACGAATATCGAACCATGACGTTTGGGAGCTTCTGCCTCTTCTCTAGCCAGAACCGGATTCGAACCATCGGAAGTGTCGTTCGGTATCGAGGGCTTCCACCATGTTGGTAACCCAGAGATCTCGCTTCCAATCTTCCTTGTTGAATTCTCTTACATCGGTGACGTTCTTCATTTTGTAGAAGCCGGTTACTGCGTAGCATCCTTGGCATACGGGAACTAGGCTCCCGCTGCCGTCGAATGAGCCGGGACACGTTGCTTGTGCCTGGAGCGACCAAGACTTGCAATTCATCTTCTTGGTATTCGATAGTCGTACGCCCATAATTTTGCCCTTATAGGTTGCTGTGATTGGATCTAATTTGAATACTGGCGGATCTATCGAGTGTAGACCCTGCCTTATTCACTCTACGGATGCCTCTGAAATGCTGAGGCATAGTGCAGGGGGTTCGACGCCTAGAATCTGGCATCGCTTGTTGAACGACTCAATCGCGAGTACAGCTTGGGTGTGGTAGTCGCCATCAAATAAAGCGCCTACCGGCGCTCTTCTGACGATCTCCATGTTCTGGGTGTGGATGACCCATCCCGATTTAGTCTCGGTCAGAATCGCGCGAAGAGGGGCGTTTATCTCGTCGCCCTCCTTGATCTCGGATCTGCTGATAACGTCCATTACAAGCCGCGCTTTTTGTTCTTCTTTGCCACGTAGTTTTTGATCTCGGCTGCGTCATCTGGATGTGCGCGAACCTCGATCCGCTTTAGTCCTGTGGCGACCTGCTTCTCATTGAAGCGACGTTGCGCTTCGTTATTGGCTTTCTGTGCTGGCGTCTGCTTTGCCATTGACGTCCTCCTAGGACTTTAGTTGTTTGCTCTATTGAGCGGGGGTTGCTTGTCGTGCGTCGATGCGGGGTAACTCCACTCGCTTAAACCCGCAGCCTTCGACGCGGTAGGCTTCTTCTCCTATTAGAACGATATTCCCAACGCTGACGCTGGTAGCGTTGCGGCTTCGATAATATTCGCAGTCTGGGTTGCGGGGATTTCCGTTACCTGCTGCGAATATGTCTTCTAGGGCTTTATCGATACTATCTTGATCTAGCTTGATGTTGGCGAACTCGGCCATACAAACTCTTGAGTAGAATTTCCAAGTCTCTGGATCGAATTCAGATCCGTGACCTGCTCGCGAGTATGCTTTGATCTTAGGATACTGCTGCTCGGCTTCGGCCCAACCTAGTCGGTTGATGGTTTTGCCTTCTTCTTTGGTGAGCTGTATCTGGTGGACGGTCGCTGTGATCTTCATTCTTGTTTGCCTATTCCCGTTAGTGGAGATTCCACTCTACGCGACATTATCGATAACGTCAATCGCTTCTTTGCTATTCCCTTCTAGTGGCTTTGGCCTCGTCCATGAAATTGAACGTGAGGCCGCTGTCCCTGTCGAGAACCACTCTGGTGCTTCCGCAGAACTTACATTCAATTTTCCGCTTCGGTGGGCTGCTCATATAAGCGCCGCCAGTGTCTGGCGTCATCGCTCCGCCGCACTCGCAAAAGTGGGCCTCGACAACCGCTATGCAATTCCTGATTTCTTTAGCCATTCTATTCTCCTTATCGATTCGCATAATCGCCCTTATCGCCTTCGTTAGACATGGGCGGATCTTCCCCTATTAACTTGGCAAGCAGGATCTCTCGTTCCGCTGCCGCCTTTTTCCTAACGGCGTACTCATCGTTCGCTCGCTCTGGTCGAGCCACTGGCCCAACCCGCTGGTGATACTTGGCGAGATCTTCCTTCGATGGGTTCGTCCAGTCGATCCAATCTGGATCGCGTGGAGTAGGCGTTAAAGGTTTGCCGTCTGTGTACTCGCTGTATTTAGCCATAGGTGATTGCCACGTTTTTGATCTGGCCTTTGGCTATAGCGATTACCAGCTTCTTGGCCGCTTCGGTATCGAGCGAGCCGCTGAGTAACGCAAACTCTTGAACCAGCCTGCGATTAATTTCGGCCTTCTGTTCTTTCGTCGCGGACAGTGTCGTCGAGGTATCTGCCGGAGGCGGGGCGATGTAGTCCGCTCCGTGGCGCGAGACAGGAGCGGTCGTTCCTGATACTTCAGGTGAAGGTATTGGTGGATCTGAGCGAGGTATCGACATCGCTGTCTGAGTAATTTCTGCGGTTAGCGTGGCAGTTACTTCTTCGGTGGTCTGACGTTTAATCTCAGCCTCGCGAGCTTCTGTCGCGAGCCTTTCGTTTTCTTCTGTCAGCTCTGCGCCACGGAGATTAACGCTAACGATAGTCCAAATCCGATTGAACTCCGCAATTCCTTCGTCGGTCAGCTCTTCCAAAGAGACGTCGTCGGATGCTGGGTTCAGATCAATTAGCGTGTCGAGCAGTCCCTGGAATCCCTCGCTGGTGAGAGTTGTTGATTTGACCGCTTCCTCGTACTCAGTAATCAGAGCGATGTGATCTTTATGTGTTTGGATTCTAGCCTTCTCGACGGCGTTCATATCGTCAATAGGCTTCTGGTGAACAGTCATTAATGCATCAAACTGCGCCTCGATCTCCTTGGCCTGGGCGTCAACCTGCTTTGCATATTCCATTGCGACTCGCTTCGCCTCTTTTCTCGCCTCGCTCAGTCTAGCCTTGGCTTGGCGGAACTGGTAGATGTGAGCCTTCGCCTCTTTAAGTCCTTTGGCTTCCGTGATGTCGAATACCAAACCCTTGCTCTCGGCAGTCAGCTTTTTTAACTGCTTAATAAACGGGTTGTATTCGGCCAGCATCGGAACGCTTCCTGCCGACGCGTCTGGTATTACGGCTGGAGCATTCGGTGTCTCAGTAAATTCCGCGTCCTCAATGTTTGGGTCTTGCTCTGGAACCATCTGAAACGGTACGGGCTCTAGGCCGGCAGGGAGATAGAGCGGGTGCTCCGGCGCAAGCTTTTGAGTCAGCCTGATGGCGTGAACATCACGCCCTGCTTTCAAGAGTCGATCAAGCGTTTCGTCGATCTGGCTTTTAGCCCAGACCTTCGCGCCCCAGGCCGCAACAATCATATCGGCGCATTCAACGGCCTTGTCAAAGTTCTTCCAGTGCTGAGGGCCTAGCAGGTTGGTGCCTGCCTTCTTGGCTTTTTGAACTTCCTTGATGTCGGTCTCTCGATAAGAAAACAAGTTCACGACCTCCAGACTGGTGAAGCCCCAGGCTTTGGCAAAGCCTATGCAGCGGGTTACGGTTGGATCGTTATCGTCCGCGTCCGCCGTCGAGGGGTTGCACATGATAAACAATACTTTACAGGCGGTAGGTGTGCCCTCTCCTTCTGCTACCTCGTCGATGATTCGACCCAATCGATATCGGTGTTTTAAATCTTTGCTGATAGTTGCCGTCTTTAATTGCATTGCCTTTTTCCTTCTCTAGTTAAAGCCGTTAATAAAACTGATTGTTTCTAAAATAGTTCGTTGGTTTATTCCTTGTCCATAAGCATATCGGAGGTCAGCTCGTCGATAATTCGACACGCTTGCAGGTTGGCCCCTTCTTTGGTTTCGTGGCTGGAATCCGTCAACAGCGCGATGGTTGTTGCTTGCAGCACGACGCCTAGCCTTCCCAGCTTGATAACTTCTTTTTGAAATTCTTCTGTCGTCATTAGATAATCTCCATTATCACATTAACGTGCGGATCGGTAGGCAGTGGCTTCCCCCGGTAGATATGTGTCTCGTCGATCTGGCAATCATCATCCATCCATCCAGCCGCCTCCAGCATGTCCGATAATGCTTTCTCTCGGTTGTTGATGTCGTCTTGGCGATAACCAACGAAGTGATATAGCAGCCAAACCCTCAACCGCGCAGCTCCAAACCCCTGACCCTTGCCGCCGTCCAAGTTTTCAAAATCCTGCTGCTTGAGTCTAGCCTTAGCAATCGGGCGAGCGACTTTTTCCCATTCGTTGTGCTGGCTCGATAGAATGAGTCTGGCCGCCCGTCGATTTTTCTTCGGCATTGCAACCGGCGTCCATAGCTCGTTGACTGATGGCGGCATCGGAAAGTTGCATTCAATCCTCACGAGTCGTCCTGCTCTTGCGCTTCTATGGCTGCGACCTGTCTGCCAGAAAAATACTCGTCCCTCATGCCTACCATATAGGTCCAGTAACCAGTGGCGAAAGGGTCGAGGTCTAGAAACTCTTGAGCCGTAATCACGTGGTCTAACGGATTTGTCTGGCTCATAATTTGGGTGCCTTGGCGCAGATAAGTGAAAAGGTGTTTTCTAGCGTTAAACCCATATACCGCCGGGTCCCTTTGGCGACATGCTCTTTGGCTTCCGGCGTCGGGTTAACGTATCGGTACTGCTGCTTGAGGAACATAAAGTCCCGGTACGCGAACGCGCCCTCTTCGACTACCATAAGTTTAATGTTGGCGCTCAGTTCCTTGCGGGCAAACTCGGCATTCTTATAGTCTTCGTTCTCGCTCACCTTTAGCCAGGAATCAACATAGACCTCTGCCTCTTGTCCTATCTCAAGGTTCGGGATAAATCGGTTTCGCTTAGGCCAGCCGCCGAATGGCATTAGAACAAAGAACGGTTCTGATGCGGAGCTTACTGTCCAGGCTACGTCCTCGCTCGTCAGGACTACGCGTTCTTTAAGCCACTCGGCAACGACGACCTTGGACCCTGGGCGAGCGTGAAGTTTTCGCCCGTTGTAGATTAGAGGGCCTTCGGTCTTTACCTTGTCGAGAGAAATTTCTCGCAACGCTTCCATAGAATCCTCGGCGTTTCTGAGAGGCTCTCTGGCAGCTTGGCACATGAGCCATTGATCTATATAGCTGTCGAGTAGGTTGTCGCCTGCCGCAAACCTGCGGGGCAGTTCGTCCTGTTCTTCTTGCGACCACTCGGGTCCTTCGTAATTACTCATAAACTCTCACCCATTTTTTACTTAGATTAATCATCCCGTTTTTGTCTAACGCATTGGAAAAGGGCATGGCCTCATCGATGTATTCGATAATCATTTTCTCGGGCACGGCCGCCAGCTCCAGGGCTACCCTCGTTTCTTTCAGGACTAGACCTGGATGCGCGGCTCCGCCGATTGCCGATATAGATATTGCTGCGCGAGGACATTTTAATTCGACGCCATAGTTTAGTTGCTTGCCCAAAGATGCCGCTTGTTTTTTTGCCGTAGGTTTATCTTGGTTGCGTTCGAGTCGGTCGGCCGTCTCTCGCAGCTCCTCGATTACATCAGCTCGATTACCGTTGCTGATGTAGTTGCTGATGCCAGGACTCCAAGGTCCGACGATCAGAACGATGTGGAGACCTGGAAATAAATCTTTGAGCAGCCCTATGGCTGATTGCATTAGTTCTACCGTGAATTGTTTTGTCATTTTAATCCATCCTGGTCGTGTAGGTGGAGCCGGTCTTGCTGTCACGGAAAGCGATCAGCTCGTGATTGTAGATTAAGATCTCGACCCGGTAGTTTTTGGTAATGGCCAGCGGCGCTATATCTGGATCGCCCGGATAGCTGAGCATTCCGCTTTTCGATAATGTCGATTCGTCCGGCTCAGGGCAGGGGAATCCGTAGGCGTCAAATATCGCCAGTCTTATCGCGTCAGCGTCGGTGCTTTGTTCGAGAGTTTGTCTTGCCCAGTCTAGTAATATTCCGCATCGCTCGCGCATCGATTCGATGCTGCAATCGTGAGCGCCTAGCGGGTCGTATTGGAGCATCACTTCTAGGTGGGTCTGCTGGTTCGAGTCTGTCATTGGTCTGCCTCTAGCGGTTATCAGGGAATAGATTTAACTAATCCGAATCGTATATACTACCGATAATTTAGTCAACCATTATCGTTAAAAAGAAAGGACAAGAGCCGGAGTTGACAAAGAGGGGGACGAGGTGCGAAGATCGCCTTCGCGATCTTCGACACCCCTGTCCCTTTCGCTATCCCTTTTCATCTTATCCCCTTTTACGTCAGGTCTTAGATCGTCCCTTCTGGCATTCATCCGTTTTCTCTTATCTTCTTGCAAGGGTTAGGTTGCCCGATAATATCGCAGACTACAGGCGGGGATTTGACGCCTACGGCTATCCCCGCCTTTCGTCCGCTAGTCTAAGTGGCTGGGCTTGGGCGCTTCGGACCTGACTGGGTGAGCTAGCCATTTGCTAGAGCCGACTTTGAAAAGCAGCTCGGACCTCTGCAGCATTTTGGTAATGTCAGCCGCTTCTCCTATGCCATCGTTTCTAGCTTTGTATTCTTCAGTAATCATTGTGCGAACTGACGCGGTGTATTCGATTCGACCGTCTGGCTCGATGCCCTGCCGATCTAGGACGGATGTCGTAATTTCAATAAGCAGCTTCTTGCCTGTAATCGTCTTGCGCTTTTGTTCTGCCTCGATGGTGATTTCTGGTAGGTCCGCATGAATCGGTTTGTCGATTACCTTGACTACCGGAACGATTAGATGGACGGGCTTACCGAACCAGTTTACTTGTTCGCCGAGATCGTTTTCTTCTAACTCAAAATAGATCGGCTCCCATTCCTTACCGTCTTTAATTTTCTCCGGCATGAGGTTGCGCTCGTAAACTCTGCCGGACCCCTGATCTTTTTGGGTGTCGATCCGAATCGCGTAATCTGACGACGCTCGGAAGACGGAAGATCCTCGAGCGGTGGACTGGTCGCCTTTTCCCGTATGGTGAATGAGGCAGACGTTTTTGATCTGGTGGTCGCGCATCAGGATCGAGAGGTTGGTGATGAATCGCTGGGCGTCCATCGTCGAGTTCTCGTCGCCTTCCATGTTTGCGGCCAGGGTGTCGATAAAGATAATGTCTGGCTGGTAGTCGAGGTTGATTAGATCTTCGCGTAACAATGCGACCGACCGATAATCGTTGATGGCGACTCGCGACTTGGTGACTCGAAAAGTTTTCCTCAGATCGGCGCCTGGGACCTTGTAATGTTGTAGCCAGCTACGAATCCGATTAAGGAAGCCGACCCGCCCCTCGCCGAGAATGTAAAGCACGTTGCCCTGCTTCGCGTCAAAGTCATGCCACGGTTTTCCGGAGGCTATCGACAAACCCATATCGCAGGCAACAAATGATTTACCAGATCCGCTAGCGCCGAACAGCATGCCGATACCTGATTTGGGAATGATGCCCTCTTGACCTGTTTCATCCTCGATCCAGTTGTCTTGTGCCGTTACTGGACTTTCGTAATCGACATCATCTATAATATGAATCACAGGGGAGTGGGTAGGCTCGTCACTGAGTTTCTCCACGATACGGTTTGCCTCGTTCTTGGATATCCACTCCCCTATCTTCTCCGATAAATGCGCCCTCGTTCTTTCCACCCCTATATCGTTATAGTCTCCGCATCCTGCTGACTCGTCCAAACTAATCGGCGGTTTTATTATCGGCCACTGCTTTCCTGTTTGCGCTTGAACCGCTGCTGCTACTCCGGCTCCTGTTGGGTGCGCCATCGATTCGTCGTAAACGTCAGGACAAAGTATTGCCGTCTTGCCCTGGGCGAAAAGGATCTCGGCGATGGCGGGGACGTTGCTGGTGGACATTGCGGCGTATACAGTCGCGCCCGTTGCTTCATGGATAGTGCAGGCGGTTGCATAGCCTTCGCATATTATCGGGAACTGATTTTTCGCTCCTTCAAGAATGCAAGCTCTGCCGCCCGACTTTCCTCTGAATCGTTTCTCTACCTCTTCGTGCTCGTTGATCCATATCCGCTGGTATGATTTAAACTCGCCGTTAGCAACATCGGACATCGGAATGATCAGCTCGCGGCCGGATCGTTTCGCCAAGTAGGGCTGGATGTGTTTGGCTGTTATGTAAGGATGCGTATCGACTTCTAGGTTGCAGTTGCCAAAGAATAGCACCGCTTCTTTTTCTTGTTTGGCGGCTAGCTCGTCTTGCTCCGCATGCAGCTTATCGATACGGTCTCTAAAATCAGACCGCTCTGTTTCGCTGATGCTGTCCTGGTTCGAGAACCAGTTCGCCTGCATGCCGGTTTTCCAGTTGCCGTAGGTGGCGCAAATTTTTTCGGGGCTTATATAGGAAGCTATTAGCCAGCCGGAAAGATCTCCGCGTCTGCCGTCGAGCATCTTATGCCGGTAGTATTTGTCAAAATATGGGACGTCGATTATGTCGTGACCGTTGCCGCGCATTTCTGCAACTAGATCTGTTAGGGTTTTCTGATTCGAGCTGGTTGGACTGTTGTTGTTATTGACAACATAGACGGCCATGCACTTCTCCTAATGTAAATTGATTTGGTTTGCCTTTCGCTTTCGCGAGAAGATATAGTAGCGCAGACCTCGGCGTCTTGGAAGTCAGGAGATGGCGCGGCACGGCCTGGCTCGGGAGTACTCGCCGTACATAAATAAAATCGTGGACACTGGCGGCTATATTATATAGTATGGTAATCCATCAATAGAAACGAGGCTACCAACATGGCACTACAACTGGCAGACCCTTCGGTCGGTCGAGGCTTTATTTTTACTTTTGTCGGGGAGGGCGGGCTAGGCAAGACGGCGCTAGGCGCCAGTTTTCCATCGCCGATTTTTATCCCGACAGAAGACGGATTAATCCCGCCGAACGTGGACCGTTTTCCATTATGCAAATCATCAGACGAGGTTATCCAACGACTTCGTGAAGTCGGGGCAGATCCCGACCAAGCAAACCGCACCGTCGTACTCGATACAATTACTCAGCTCAATATTCTAATTGAGCAAGAGATTGTCGATGGCGACTCGAAAAAACCTAAAAGCATTAACACCGCTCTTGGCGGATACGGTGCTGGACAGGGAGCAGTCTCAGCGAAGCACAAATTGATTAGAGATTGGTGCGGATTGCTGTCACAAGAGAGGGGTCTGCACATTGTATTTTTGGCCCATGCTACAACCGAGACTGTGAAGCCACCAGATCAGGACGAGTATTTTCGATACTCGATCCGCATGAACCAACGGTCGGTATCTCACTACTCGGACAATACCGATCTAGTCGGTTACGTCAAGCTGCAAACTTTTACTCGCAAGACCGGCGAGGGTTTGAACGAGCGAACCCTGGCTCAGTCTGACGGTAAGAGAGTTATTGCCTGCTATCCTCATGCGTCTAGCATTGCGAAAAACAGGTTCAACATTACCACTGACGTTCCATACGAGATGGGGCTTAACCCCTTTTCTCCATTGGTCGGCCAGTAATTAACTAACGATATTGAGGAGGCAGAGATGCCAGTATATGTTCAACAAGGACTAGAGCAACAGTCGCAAAGTTTTGAAGCGTTTCCGGCGGGTGATTACAATCTAATTATCTCGGATATTGCAGACGGCCCGTTCGGCAACGGCGCAGGCCACAAGGTTGACATCACTCTTGAAGTGATAGACGGCGAGTATAAGGGGCGCAAGATCTTCGACATGATCGCTCTGGTACATGTCAATCCGGAATGGGCGCAAGGCACGCAGGCTCGGCTAGATGCTATATGCGCGGTTGCCGGATTCCCATCCCTCGATGCGTTTAGTCAACTGCTTAACACGATGGTCCGAGCTAAAATTTTTATCGAGAAAGACAAGTCGGGAGAATACGATCCCAAGAATAAAATCGATAAGATTCTCGGTCCAGCAGTAGCGGGCGCTGCTCCGGCGTCTATGGCTGCTCCGGCGCCGGCCCCTCCCACTCAGATGTCCATGCAACCGCCGTCGCCTAACACGACGGTAGCGCCTCCCGCTCAGATGACCATGCAGACACCCGTTCAAGCTGCCGCGCAATCTGTGACGCAACCTGTGACGCAACCGGCCATGCAGCCGCCTGTACAGGCGACTATGCAACCGCTTGTTCAACCGGCCATGCAACCTCCCGTGCAGCCGCCTCTTCCCGCACAGACGGTCATGCAGCCGCCTGCTCCACCTGCTCCAGTTGCTGCGCCCGTTCCGCCTGCTCCGGTGGCCCGACAAGTCGCGATGGCACCTACCGGATATGACGATGGTTCCACGTGGGACACTGCGGTCTACACCGATACTGGCGAGTTCGTCGCGGTCGGCCAGCCGGGTTATGCGGCCCCGATAAACACGGTTGCGGCTCCGGCCCCAGACGATATCTTCGACGACGACATCCCGTTCTAGTCGATTTCGATTAGGCGGGCTTTCGACGAGCGGCTGTAAGACGGCCGCTCAGAGACGGCAAGCCGACAGGCTGGATTGCATCTAACGGATTAAACGAGGCGATTATGAGTTGTGAATATTGCGAAGACAGTAACGGAATTTCTATTTATCCCTACTACGGTTTGGCGCCTCACAGCCATTCTGTTGATCCAATAAGTCCTTCCGGATTGAGCACTAGATTTTTAAGCCCTCCCGACGCGCCTGCAAACTTCTCTCCGGATAACATGAGCGGCGGGCAATTAGGCACATACACTCACTGCCTGCTATGCGGGCAACCAGAGGACAGAGACTGATGGGAACCAAAACAGATCCGGGAGAGTTTGACTGCTACGGATCGGCAAAAGACGACGAGCCTATTTTTATTTTAAGGGCTAGCGACGAGCAAGCGCCGGATAGAGTTATAGATTGGGCGAATGATTACAGAGCGAAAAAGATGGCAAACAGTAAATGGACGCTTAGGTCTCGAGCTAAGTATGACGAGGCATTGGGTTGCGCCAAAGCCATGAGACGGTGGCTTAGAAATAACCGATAATGCCGCTACGAAACTACCAGCAGACGGCCTCCGACTTTACTATTCGAGATATCGAAAACAAGATTCTTCGATGCCTTATCGTTGCGCCGACTGCCTCCGGTAAGTCGCATATTATTGCCGACATTGCAAAACGTCGAAAGGGTCTTACTCTTTGCGTGACTCACTCTCATCACTTGGTATCACAGAACGCTGATAAGATCCGAGCGGTAGGTTTGAGGCCTTCGTTCTGGTGCTCCGCGCTGGGGCCTAAAGACGATACTGGCGATGTTATTATGGCGTCGATTCAGTCGTTGTTTCGCGACGTCGATCTTATCTCGCGGGCAGACACAATTATCGTTGATGAGTGTCATCGAATTTCAACAGAATCAACTCAGTACGGCGCGCTACTAGAGCACATGCGGGACGATGTTCCCATAATCGGGTTGACGGCTACACCGTTCCGTCTCGGGTCTGGCTGTCTGATTAACGGCAGCGACAAAATTTTCGACAGGGTGAGTTACGAGATTGAGATTCCGTATCTTATCGAGAATCAATACCTTGCCCCTGTCTCGAACCGATTTCCCAAGATAGACAACAACGCATATTTAAACCGACACAAGCTGACGGTTCGTCGAGGCGAGTACACGACAGAATCGATCCGTGATGAGCTAAGCGATTCTAAGATACAGTCTCAGGCCAGCCTAATACTCTCAGCATTTAAAGCGATGGGCCGGAATAAGGTCATGGTCTTTGCATCGAGTATTGTGCATTGCCAGAAGTTGCACCAGCAGATGAACCTAATGGGAATGCCGACGACTATCGCTCATTCCAAGATGGACGCAGAGCGATGCGAGGCCAACGTCCTAGCTTTCCGACGAGGTAAATATCAAGCCATGATAAACATGGAAATGCTGACTACTGGCTTCGACGATCCGCCGCTTGATTTTATTGTCCTGGCCCGGCCTACCAAATCGGCGAGCCTGTATATTCAGATGGTTGGCCGAGGAATGCGTATAGCTCCCACCCTCTCTGTATGTTATAATGAGTATCTTGAAAAGCGAAAGGAGAAGATGTTGTGATTGTGATAGATGGAATTGAGTATAAAGAAGTGATGTCTTGGTTGCCTGACAGGCGCAAGAAAAGCACACGGGCTGTCGCGGCAGTTTCTGCTAACGGTGTGGCTATCAGACTCCCTTATACTATGTGGTCCAAAAAGAACAAATGTTATTCGTCTTACCGCCTACACATTTACAAGCAGGGAACTAACAGAGGTAAGAATCGGCTTGATCCTATCTCGTGGAAGGGGACGTACAGATACGTGGATATTCGAGGGAAGGCTTATTCGGTTCATCGGCTGGTGGCTCAGGCTTGGCTTCCGAACGACGATGGTAAACCGCAGGTCAATCATATTAACGGTGTTCGCGATGACAACCGAGCCGCCAACCTAGAGTGGGTGACTAATGACGAGAACATGTCTCACGCTATATCGAAAGGGCTTTATGTCGTATTGAAAGGAGAAGATACGGCGCACCATAAACTAACCGAAGATCAGGTTATGGAGTTCAAGCTATCGATCAAGGACGGGATCTATCGGGGTCAGTTGGCGCATTTTGCTAAAAAATTCGGGGTCGGCATTACTACCATGAGCGAGATTAAAGCAGCCCGCTCATGGTCGCATGTCACAGCATGAAAGTTTATTTTGTTCTCTCGTCGGCAGACACTAAGGAGACGGTGATCAAAGAGCTGGCCGGAATGCACGAGAACGATGACGAGCTTATTGTAATGACTCCGAATGAGGCTGCTGGATTCCCTTTTGGCGACAGCATAGTGATGAGAGGCGTTTCACCCAGCAAAACAGATCTCAAGGTGTTAGACCTGGCCGGCTTAGTTGACGAGCATGGACCGATTGATATGCCCGACATTGAGGGTCAGGAGACAATCCCGCGAGGCACTAAAGCACCAGAAGAAATTCCAGAGGCTGAGGTTGATGCCGGACTCGATGGCGACACGCCCGAGGAGGTGACGATCCGGGTCCTCAGAAAAGAGCAGGACATCAGCCTCGAAGTCCATCAAGAGATCGACATTCTCGCCGGCAAGCCCTGGGACTCGCTGGTCGATCCAGATATGGCACAGGGATCGTTTATCAGGATTGCCCGCGCAACGTTACGCCCTGCCAAGACTCGGAACAATGAGACAACCTACATCCTGCAAGTCTATGGCCGCGACGCTCGATCAGGAGGAAAGGTTTCGTGCCGGCAATACTTCAACTTTTTTGTCGGCTCTAAGTACGCGAGGAAAAAGGCGCGAGATTCCTTCCGCCATTTATTTAAGCTAGAGGAGTTGCCGCTGTTCTTCTATCAGCACGAAGGATCTCCGGTGTCTCCGTCAGGCGAGTTGTTGATGGAGGATCGAGAGTACATTAGGACCGTGGATAGGCGAGCGAATGAGTTGCTCAAGTTCAAGATGGTAAAAATTCTAAACAAGAAGTCGGGCTATCCAGAAATGGAACAGTACGAAAAGCCACCGACGACAGGAGAGATAGATGTTACAAAGGTCAGCGGAATGGAATCGCACCCGAGCCACGTCAGTAACGGCTAGCGGATGTTCGGCAGTGCTGGACCTGTCGCCCTGGATTAGCAGGAAGGATTACCTCGAGCAAAAAGCTTTCGAAAGCGTTTACGGCGTCGGCCCTCGTCCCTCGAACGTAGCGATGGAGGACGGTATTATGTGGGAGCCGGCTGTTATCGAAATGAGCAAGCCGTTTGTTCTCGGATTCAATCCAAACCTGTACTACGCTGACAACTCCGGTAAGGCGGTCAATGGCGTATCGACTGAGTACCAGCGGCATCCAGAAATTCCTTTCCTCGGCGCCTCGCCTGATAAGCTTGTTTATGACAGGTCCGTCGCGGTTCCCGTTCAGCGGCAAGACGGATTGTTCGATTACAGAGACCTGTTGGTTTCTGGCTTAGAGGTTAAGAAGCAATTCCGCATGTCTAAGCGCGGACCCGAGGCGTGGTTCCCGTGCAAAGAGGTTGTCTATAATTACTGGTGCCAGTGTCAATTATCGATGGAAGTATTCGACGTGCCTCATTGGGATTTTTTTGTCGTAGGTCAGCAAATAACAAGTGATGAAACGTTGCCGGACGGATCTCCGTCTCACGTTGCCGCCTGGTCTCAGGGCGAGAGAGTCTATAGGGACAAGCAGTGGTTTGAAGATTCGTTGGTAGAGTTCGTGAAATTCATGGACGAGCTTGAGGCGACGATTGCCGAATTAAAAGCGAGCGAAACAGGCGGCGAGCCATGCCCGACGATCCCCATAATGCCGGCGCCAGAGGTAAGTCGGGCTGCTCATATCGAGGGAGAGTGGGACGGTGTAATCGAGGACGAGGAATGGGACGGAGTCATTGAGGACATTTGACCTGCGCCCTAATCATATATAGTATTTGAACATGACTGACCAGACCCCAAGCCAAAGACACACCGCCAAGCTCCGCGCCAAAGGCCGCTCGACCTATTTGATCTGGGTGCCGAACGACCCTGTATTTAAAGAGCGGATAAAAATCTACCGCGACAAGATCCTGCCGGAGTTTCTCAGGGACAATGACTATGATCCCAAGCTAAAAAAATGGATTCCTCGCAATGACTGAAAAAGAAAGCTCGACTCCAAAGAATCGCAAGATGAGAGTTGCCTCGATAATCCCTGACTCGAAAAACGCTAGGACTCACAGCGAGGCCCAGGTTGAGCAGATAGCGGCTAGCATAAAAAGGTTCGGTTTTAATAACCCTATACTGATAGACGAGAACAACGTCATCATTGCTGGGCACGGACGCTTCCTCGGAGCCATGAAGCTTGGCTTGAAGTCTTTGCCGGTTAGAGTTTTAAGTCACATGAGCAATGCAGAAAAGAGAGCCTATGTCCTGGCCGATAACCAGATCGCTCTCAATGCGGGATGGGATTTGAATCTGGTAAAGTTTGAGTTGTTGTCGCTGCAGGTAGAGGATTTTGATTTATCGCTTACTGGATTCGGTGAAGATTTTGTTGCGGATCTGCTGCGAGAAGAAACCGAGGGCCTGACTGATGATGATGATGTGCCCGAGGCTCCGAAGTTACCCGTGGTCGTGCTTGGCGATATCTGGGTGTTAGGCAACCATAGATTAATGTGCGGCGACAGCACAAGCATTGACGCGGTCGAGAGGCTTATGGATGGTGGAAAGGCTGACGTGCTATTTACCGATCCTCCTTATGGGATTGACTTTGCGCCGCAGCGCGGGACTCATGGAAAGATATTGAATGACGCGCTGGCCGGCTCAGCGTTCGAGGATTTTCTTGCTAGTGTCTTTTTTTGTGCCGATAGCGTGATGAAGCCGAACACTTATGGGTTTGTATGGACGGGGTGGTCTAATATCGGGGCTTTTGAAAAAGCTATTCAGCCGTTCTTTAAGATTCAAGCTCTACATATTTGGGTTAAAAATAATTTCGGTATTGGCTACTATTCTAGGCCAAAACATGAGCCGTTCTATTTGTGCTTGAGGGGTAAGCCTGATCGTCCGGTCAAGGCTCCTGCTGATGTATGGGAGTTTGCCAAGGTTCACAAGACGATCCATTCATGCGAAAAGCCGGTTATGTTGATTGAGAGCATCCTGGACGCTTATCACAAAAACGGCACTGTCCTTGATTTTTTCGGCGGCTCCGGCTCAACACTAATCGCCTGCGAAAAGACAGATCGTCAGTGTCGAATGATGGAACTAGATCCGACCTATGCCCAGGTCATCCTGCAGCGCTGGGCGGACTTTACTGGCAGAGATCCTGTCCGAGAAGCTGACGGCAAAGCGTTTAGCAAAATCAAGAGAAAGAAAAAATAGAGGTGAACCATGAACATGACGATAGAAGAACTTAGCAAATTGATACTTGAAAAAGAGGCTGCGATAAACAAGCTGCTTGTAGAACTTTGCGAGGAGGCCGATGGAGTCTCTGCATTTGAAGTCGAGGCGGTTGCCTATCGCACTATCGACGGGCCGGATGTTCCGGCTATTCGGATCGTGGGGAGGATTTGATGGCGGAGTCTTATCCTATCGTATCGATGCCGGTTCCGGGCGAGGTTTACAGGGCGCTTAAATGCCGCCTTGAGGCCGCCGGGTACGGACATGCAGTAAACGACGGGCGGCTAGATATGTCCGGAATAACTTTAACCGACGAGGATGAGGGCGACGAAGATGAGTAGCCCTGTCTACTTCAACGGCCGGTGCGACATCTGTCAGGCACTATCTGTCGATCACGAAGAGGAGTGCGATCCTCTCGCGGTTCTGGCTACTCAATGCGAGATACGCGGGAGCTTACTCTAGGGCAGAAACGCTGGCCTACTGTGGTCACGTTCTGAGATTTAAATGCTCCGATTACCAGGCCAAGAAGCGCCGGTGTTACGCGTGCGAGAATTCTAGATCAGGCGGCATTAGCGTTATCGGCGATAGAGAGGTGTTCTTCTGGGACACCGAGCTGCAAAAACCAACATCAATGATTATAGAGGCGTAGGCAATGCA
>Ga0222660_1000160_pt1 | contig 35699 bp, 29 predicted proteins | sample AntAcemetagen549_FD_179832 | JGI IMG/M metagenome (GOLD analysis project Ga0222660, IMG submission 179832) | Saline water microbial communities from Ace Lake, Antarctica - #549 | ecosystem: Environmental > Aquatic > Non-marine Saline and Alkaline > Saline | place: Antarctica: Ace Lake...
CGCGCGGAAGTTGTGATCCTTTTTCGCCGGTACTGCAGCCAGTTTCGAGGCCAGCTTCTGATCATTGTGGGACCCAGCGGTGTGGGCAAAGGAACTATTGCTCGGTGGATACTCGACCACCAAGAGGGGTTTGCTCTTAGTGTCTCAGCAACGACCCGAGCACCGAGAGTGGGGGAGAAAGAGGGAGATCACTATTTCTTTGTCTCAGAAGGTCAGTTTGATGACATGGTTGCTCGGGATGAGTTGCTCGAGTGGGCGCTTGTTCATGGCCAGCACCGCTACGGGACGCCCCAAGCAGCGGTGGAGGTTCAACTCGACCAGGGCACAGACGTCATTCTGGAAATCGACATCCAAGGCGCCAAAGCCGTCAGACGCGCCATTGGCTCAGCGTTGACAGTCTTTGTCGCACCGCCAAGCTTTGAAGAACTTGAGCGCCGCCTAGTGGGCCGTGGAACCGAGGATGCGCCCCAGCGGAAGAAACGTCTGGCCACTGCTCGGCGAGAACTTCGCACGCAGGAAAGGTGGGACGCCGTGGTGACCAATCACGACGTCGCGCATTCAGGGCAAAGCATCGTAGACTTAGTCCGTGCCTCACGTGAGGCCAGAGCTTCCAAGGAGTAAACATGTCGTTGAATCGCGATGGAATCATCAAGCCGCCTATCGATGAACTGCTGAGTGTTGTTGATTCGAAGTATCAGCTTGTGATTTTTGCGTCCAAGCGTGCGCGCCAAATCAACGCCTACTATTCCGATCTTGGTGACGGCAGCATCTACGAGCACGTGGGACCTCTGGTGTCCTCCACCATCGAAGAAAAGTCTCTCAGCATCGCTCTGCGGGAAATCAACGAGGGCAAGCTCGTTCTGCGCCACAACGCTGCGTAAGGACGTTCATGGCGCCCGCTGCGGCACCCCTACACCCCACAATTGTGGTGGGTGTATCGGGAGGTATCGCCGCGTATAAAGCGGTCAGTCTCGTGAGAGATCTTGTTCGTCGAGGAGCAGACGTCACGGTGATTCCTACCGAATCTGCGTTGAAATTCGTGGGAACTCCTACCTGGGAAGCGGTGTCGCGCAATGCTGTTGCCACCGAGTTGTTTGATGATGTCGCCACCGTGCGCCACGTGGCATTAGGTCAAAACGCTGATCTAATAGTCGTTGCCCCGGCGACCGCCCACACGATGGCGTCTATGGCGGCTGGCCTCGCCGGAGACCTACTGGGCACGACCCTTTTGGCTAGTTCCGCTCCCGTCCTTATCGCTCCGGCCATGCACACTGACATGTGGGAGCACCCGAGTGTTCGAGCGAACGTCGCCACTCTCACCCAGCGTGGTGTTCATGTGGTTGGGCCCGCCACGGGCGAGTTGACCGGTGGTGATGTGGGCGCGGGGCGCATGGTTGAGCCGGAGGAGATTGCCGAGATTGCCTGGGGTTTGCTGGCTCCGCAAACGCTGGCGGGGAAGACGGTCCTGGTCTCCGCTGGCGGCACCCGAGAGCCTCTGGATCCCGTGCGCTTTATCGGGAATAGGTCCTCGGGCGAGATGGGTGTGAGCCTGGCCCGTGCTGCACAGGCCAGGGGGGCTTCGGTGATTTTGGTAGCAGCGAACCTTGAGGTGCCACCGCCCGCTGGTGTGAGCGTCATCGATGCCCCCACAGCACACCGCATGCGAGAGGCGATGATGGCTCATCGCGACCACGCAGATGTCGTGATTATGGCTGCCGCCGTTGCGGACTGGGTTGCCGCAGACGAGTCCTTCCAGAAGCTGAGCACAAGAGACCTGGGCGAGTCGTATTCTCCCCACCTTGTTCGCACACCCGACATTTTGGCGGAGCTGGGAGCCAGCAAGCCACCGAAGCAGCTCCTTGTGGGTTTTGCCGCCGAGACCTCTGCGGATCCGCAAGACCGCGAAAATAGCGCCAAGAACAAGCTGGAAACCAAGAAGCTCGACGCGATTGTTTTGAACCGAGTGGGACACGAGCTAGGCTTTGGTCCTGTTCACACGACAGTGACACTGTTTTTCAGCGCGAGCCCGCAGTCATTGTCGGTCGAGGGAAGTAAACATTCCATTGCAGGTTATCTTTTGGATGCCCTGCTAGACCGATAGGTAGGGCTAATGCGGTATTTCAGTTCAGAGTCAGTGACCGAAGGTCACCCCGATAAAATGTGCGACCAAATCAGTGATGCGCTGTTGGATGCTTTTCTCGCCGGGGACAAAGGCTCGCGCTGCGCAATTGAATCTCTCAGCGCGGGCAATATGATTCACGTTGCCGGAGAGGTCACGTCGTCGACAGATGTCGATGTCGAAAAAGTGGTTCGTGATTTGGTGCGTTCCATTGGGTATACGAAACAGTCCTTCGGTATCGATGCTGATGGTTTTGACTGGCACCTGTCGTTAGGCAAGCAATCACCAGATATTGCTCACGGTGTAGATCAAGCTTTGGAATCCCGTGACGGCTCGTCTCGCGACCCCTATGACGCTCTGGGTGCGGGCGACCAGGGAATCATGTTTGGGTACGCCACGAATGAGACAGATTCTTACATGCCGACCCCCCTGTGGCTGGCCCACCGCCTTGCACAGCAACTCTCTGTCGCGCGAAAGACCGGACTGGTCGACTACTTACGCCCCGACGGTAAGACCCAGGTCACGATTGGCTTGGACAACGGGAAACCGGTCGAAGTTAACACCGTGGTCATTTCCACTCAGCACCACCCCAACATTGACCACGAGCAGATCGCGGAGGACGTAAAGAAGCACGTCATTTTCCCGATGTTGGAGCTGGTTGATCTGGATAGTTCCCAGACCCGCTATCTCATTAACCCCAGCGGTGACTTTGTCACCGGGGGACCCGATGGTGACGCCGGCCTCACGGGGCGAAAAATTATCGTTGACACCTACGGTGGAGCCGCCAGGCACGGGGGTGGGGCGTTCAGTGGAAAAGACCCCACAAAGGTCGACCGATCTGCCGCGTACGCGTTGCGTTGGGTAGTGAAAAATGCGGTTGCTGCGGGCTTGGCCGACAAGATGGAGATTCAGGTGTCCTACGCGATTGGGACCGCTCACCCGGTCAGTATTTTTGTGGAAACCTTCGGTACCGAGAAAGTGAACGTGGATCGCATTGAGAAAGCTGTCCTCGACACCTTTGATTTGCGGCCCAGGGCAATCATCGAGGAGCTCAATCTGCTGAACACCCCATATCTTCCCACTGCGGCATACGGCCACTTCGGGCGAGCAGATCTCGACCTTCCTTGGGAGCGTCTCAACAGGGTGGAGGAATTGCGCCAAGCTAGTGGATTGTGAGCCCCCCACGACGCATAGCGCAGGTCATCCTTGATACGAGGCTCCCGCAACTTGATCGGGTTTTTGACTATGAACTGCTTGACGGAGTCGTTGCGCCCATAGGGGCGAAGGTTAAAGTTCCCCTCCGCAGTCAAAAATCACTGTCCAGCGGCTACGTGGTAGGTCTTTCAGACTCCACCGACCACGGGGGGAAGCTGGCTGCCCTTGCAGAAGTCACCACGGCGGTGCCGTTGCTGTCTCCAGAACTCTGGCAACTGGCAGAATCCATCGCCAACCGACAGGCCGGCAGTGCGGCCGATGTTCTCAGGCTTGCGATACCGCCGCGATACGTGAGGGTGGAAAAAAAGTGGCTCGAGGGCGATGAGTCTGCTCAAGCCATCGCCCCCCATCAGGTCGACCTCCCGGTCGTGGAGGGCTATGAGGCTGAAGTCTGGGGTGACCTTCTCCGCCCCCAGGGCCGCAGCGCCCTGTATCAAAGCCACGGAGTCGTGGGCACCCTCGATGGAGGCTCAGTGCCCCGTGCAACTCAGAGCGTCTCCGCACTCGCTGCCGCTGCTTTGCGGGCCGGCTCGTCTTTGGTGGTGGTGGTCCCCACGTGGCGGGATATTGCCCACTACCAGGATGCCTTGCGGGCGGTAGCAAGCGAGGATCAACTCTCCATTTTGCAGGCAGAGGGGAGCCCATCCGAACGGTATGGAAATTATCTTCGAGGACTCTCCCCTCGACCCGTCGTAGTCCTCGGCACCCGACATGCCGTCTTTGCTCCGGCATGGAATCTCGCGGGAATTGTGGTCGTGGATGACGCAGACTCTGCCCATGCTGAGCCCTTATCTCCCTATGCGCACACGAGGGATGTGGCACTGTTGCGCCAGCAGATTGAAAAATGTGCGGTGGTCTTTGCCAGTTTGCTGCCCAGCCTCAGTGTTAAACGCTGGATAGACCAAGGATATGTTGTGGCCCATGCCCCCTCGGTGACCTACCGCGCTCAGGTCATCCCCACTGAACTTTCCGTGGGCATGGATCGCGACCAAGCGCCCGCGAGACTTCCGTCCCAAGCTTTCCGGGCCGCCAAAGAGGCCCTCTCCCAGGGACCTGTCCTGGTGCAAGTGTTCCGCGCAGGCTACAGCTCCGGCCTCGCCTGCGCGAGCTGTCAAGAGCGGGGGCTGTGCAAGCTGTGCCACGGTCCTTTACGTATCGTCTCAGAGGGCCAGCACCCCCTCTGCACCTGGTGTGGCGTGCCCGACGCTGCGTGGCGCTGCGCTGCCTGTTCGGGGCGCGAACTCACGCCCAGAGGCAGGGGAATCGGACGCACCATCAGTGACATCGGTAAAGCCTTTCCGACGGTTCCCGTGGTGCGCTCCGATGGCGAAAACCGTGTGCTCGAGGTGTCCTCTAAGCCCGCTCTGGTGATCGCCACTAGGGGAGCAGAGCCCCTCGCCGAGGGTGGCTATCGAGCGGCCTTACTTCTCGACGGAGCGGCCATGCTCTCCCGGGAGTCACTCGGCGCGCTGGAAGATTCTCTCCACGCGTGGGAGCGAGCCATCTCTCTGGTGCATTCCACGGGAGTCGCGTACCTGATGGACGTGACCGATGCTCCCGCCCTGGCGGTCGCGTCTGGGAGGTATGAACACTTACTCGCCCATGAGCTTTCCGAGCGATCTGCTTTGCGGCTTCCGCCGGCCATCCGCTTGGCAAGCGTTTCTGGTCCGCCCCACCTGGTTGTCCAGGTCAGAGAAAGAATGGGGGAAATGTTTCCCGCGGTTGACGTCCTAGGGCCTGTCGATATGGGTGGAGGGAGTATCCGGATTATTGTCCGCTTTCCCTACGCCGATGCCCACTTGGTCACTGGTGAGCTGCGCGCACTGCGCAACAAATTAGCGCTGAGTTATGGGCGTAACCCCACGCAACGCTTGCGCATTGTGGTCGATGATCCCGACCGCCTTGACGCTCTGCTTGGTGAGTAATCTCGAAGGTGTGGCGACAGTAGGCTCATAAGAGTGAGAGTGCTGTTTGCCGGAAGCCCCGATGTCGCTCTTCCTGGTTTACGCGCACTTCTCGAAACATCCTGTGATGTTGTGGGGGTAATCACGCAGCCCGCTCAGCCGGTGGGAAGAAAGCGAATCCTTACTGACACCCCGGTCGGCCGCTTTGCCCAGGCGGAGCATTTACCTCTTGCAACACCTCGGGATACTCCCGGAATCCTGGAATGCGTCCGGGAGTGGAAACCTGACATTGCGGTAGTAGTGGCGTATGGGCGCCTATTGCCGCCTAGCGTGCTCGAGGCAGTTTCCCAGGGATGGTGGAACGTTCACTTTTCACTGTTGCCCCGGTGGCGAGGTGCTGCGCCCGTTCCCCACGCGATTCTTGCCGGTGACGACACCACTGGTGTCACTCTTTTCCGGCTCGATTCTGGGTTAGATACCGGAGCGGTCGCGCTCACCCAGCGGCATCACATCGCCCCCGACGACACCGCGACGACGTTATTGACAAAGCTCTCCGAGATAGCGGTGGGTCCTGTTGTGGAGCTGGTGGCGCGCCTGGAGGACGGGGACGTTCCTCTCACACCGCAGAGCGGTCAGCCAAGTTTTGCCCCCAAACCTGGCACTAATTTCGGACAGCTCGATTGGCGTGAGGATGATGCCGCGCTCTATCGCCGGTTTCGTGCCGCCACTGCGCAGCCCGGCGCTTTCACCAGCCGCCTCGATTCCTCTTCACGCGTCAACATCCTTTCTCTGGCGCCAGCTCGGAACCACGCACCCGTCGCGCCTGGTCACCTGGCCTTACGCGAGGGTGACGTTTTCGTGGGCACCGGGGGCGCCCCGCTTCTTCTCGACACGGTGCAACCCGCTGGCAAAGCGGCGATGAGTGCCCAGGACTGGTTCCGAGGGCTGCCCCGGGGTGTGACACTCGGTGGCTAAGGCACAGACCGCCAGAAGCCTCGCCTATGAGGTGGTCCACGCCGTCGAGGCGGAGGGCGCTTATGCGAACCTTAGGCTGCCTTCGGCACTGGGAGGAAGTTCGCTGAGCGAACGCGACCGCGCCCTGGCCACAGAGTTGGTGTACGGGTCGCTGCGACGCGAGGGTGAACTCGACGTGGTCATCCGGCACGCTGCCAAAAGAAACCTCGATACTCTCCAATCCGAAGTGGTCACCCTTTTGCGACTGGGGGTCTACCAGATGTTGTATCTGCGCATTCCGGATCACGCGGCGGTGGATGAGACCGTCAATCTGGCAAAGGAGCTCTCACTGCAGCGCGCAGCGGGTCTTATCAACGCGGTGCTCCGCAACGTCTCACGCCAGAATTCAGAACACTGGGCGCGCATCGTTGCTGAAGATATGAGTTCAGTCGATGCTCACCCGGCATGGATTGCCGAAAAATTTGAGACCGTCCTTGCTCAGTCGGGGGGCTCAGCGCTGCTTCATCAGGCCCTCGAAGCTCATAATGAAGCTCCGCGAGTGACTCTGGTCCACCTGCCAGGGTTTTCCACCCCTGCGGGTGGTTTGTGTGTCTACTCACCCTTGGGGTCGACGCTGGAGGGCGGTAATCCCGCAATGGCTCCTGGAATGTCGGAGGATGCGGTGCGTGTCCAAGATGAAGGTTCTCAGCTGGCAGCTCTCGTGCTTAGCAGGGTTGAACCGCTGGAGCCGGGTTCCATGATTTTGGACATGTGTGCAGGTCCCGGAGGGAAAACCGCTGTCCTCGCCAGCGAGGCGATGGCTGTCGGAGCGAGGGTGGAGGCTTGGGAGAAAGCACCGCATCGCGCAAAGCTGGTGGCACAGTCAGTCTCAGCGCTTTCACGCGCCAGTCCGACCACCGTGACCATTCGTGTCGGGGACGCTCTTACTCTTCCCGCGGAGGAGGGTTCGTTTCAGCGCATTCTGGTCGACGCTCCCTGTTCTGGTCTTGGTGCTCTGCGCCGACGCCCTGAGGCGAGGTGGCGAAAGACGCCCGAAGATCTCGATGAACTTGTTCCTCTGCAACGCGCGCTCCTTGCCCGGGCGCTTGACCTGGTGGCTCTGGGTGGGGTGGTCGCGTACGTGACGTGCTCACCCGTGGTGGAAGAAACGAGCGAGGTCGTGTCTTTTGCAATCGGGTCCCACCCAGATATTGAGCTCATCGATACGCCCGAGGTACTTGATCGTGTTGCGAAGATTCCTGTTGTGGGCGCCAGGCGAGACCAAGCGGTGCAGTTGTGGACGTTTCGTCACGGCTGTGATGACATGTTCATCCAACTTCTGCGCAAAAAGTCCTAGGTAGTGTTAGGGCGTGCACATTCGAATCCATCCCAGCATCCTCTCGGCAGACTTTGTAAATTTGGAGTCCGAAGTCGGTCGTATTGCTACCGCTGACGCCGTTCACGTGGATGTGATGGATAACCACTTCGTCCCCGCGCTGACCTTTGGGCCTCAGATGGTCAAGCGTCTCGCAGAGGTCTCACCCATCCCACTCGATGTGCACTTGATGATTGAAAGAGCCGAGGAGAGCGCCTGTGTATATGCGGACATGGGGGCGCAATCCGTCACCTTTCACGTGGAAGCGGCAACCGACCCGGCGGCCCTCGTCGAAGCGCTGCATGACCGCGGCGCCCAGGCAGGACTTGCCTTTAAACCCGGAACACCGATCGAGCCGTACCTCGACCTTCTTCACACGGTAGACATGGTGCTACTCATGACGGTGGAGCCCGGCGCGGGAGGGCAGGCCTTTATGCCCGAAATGTTGCCCAAACTTGACACCCTTGTGTCCTACCTTCAAGAACACCACCTCACACCGCTGGTTCAGGTGGACGGGGGAATTACGGCGGGAACGCTTCCCACTGCTTTCGCGCACGGCGCGAACACTTTTGTCGCAGGCTCCAGCGTCTACGGACACGGCGACCCCGAAACCAATATCCACACATTACGCATCGCTGCCACCAAAGGACACCCATGATGAAGAACACCAAGCCCGAAATTGAACCCCGCATGGAGGTCGCTCCGACGCAGCTGGTGTGGGTCGATGTGATCGAAGGCTCGGGCGAGCAAGCTGCGCCCGGAGCTGTTGTAGAGGTCCATTACCTGGGTGTTGACTACGAGAGTGGCGAAGAGTTTGACTCTTCCTGGAACCGCGGAGAGAGCATCGAATTTCCCCTCTCAAGCCTCATCAAAGGGTGGCAGGAGGGCATCCCGGGAATGAAGGTGGGGGGCAGACGTGAGCTTATTTGCCCACCGGAGTGGGCTTATGGTGCAGCCGGGGGCGGCCATCGCCTTTCGGGTCAAACCTTGGTTTTCGCGATTGATCTTCTCGCCACCACGAACCCGTAACCCCGGTACTCTGGGGGCGTGAAGAACTTTGATGACCTTTTTGAACACCTGATTCGGACCCGTGAGGCGCGGCCGGATGGGTCGCGCACCGTTGAACTCTTGGACGCGGGAGTTCACGCAATCGGAAAAAAGATTGTCGAAGAGGCGTCTGAAGTGTGGATGGCTGCCGAACACGAAAGCTCTGACGCCCTGGCAGAGGAGATTTCTCAACTGATCTACCACCTTCAGGTGTTGATGGTGGCAAAAGACATTAGCCCCGAAGATGTGTATCGCACTCTATGAGCTCACAACCTTTGCGCGTCGCTGTTCCGAATAAGGGAACGCTGTCCGAAACCGCCGTCGAAATGCTCGTCGAAGCCGGATACGTCGGACGACGTGACCCCCGTTCCCTTACCGTTCCCGACGTGAAAAACAACGTCGAATTTTTTTATCTCCGGCCCCGCGACATTGCCACGTATGTGGGCTCTGGAGCTCTCGATGTGGGGATTACCGGTCGCGACTTACTCGCTGACTCACCCAGTGAAGCGAAGGAGATTGAAGCTCTCGGATTTGGAGCATCCACCTTCCGTTTTGCTGCACCGGAGTCGCTCAACACCATTGAACAACTCGACGGTCAGCGGGTCGCCACGTCGTATCCGCTTCTCGTGAGCGACTTTCTTCGCGAACGCGGCATTACCCCGTCAATCGTCACACTCGACGGGGCGGTCGAGTCGGCGGTCAAGCTTGGTGTTGCGGATGCGGTGGCGGATGTCGTCTCCACCGGGGCGACACTTCGAGCTCAAGGCCTTGAAGTCTTTGGGCCCGTCATCCTCGAATCTGAAGCGGTGCTGATTGCGCGCGACGAACAGGTAGCCGGTATTGAAACTTTGCGGCGCCGACTCAGAGGAGTGTGGGTCGCCAAGCAGTATGTCCTCATGGACTACGACCTCCCTCTTGCGCTCCTGGAGCAAGCCTCCGCCATTACTCCGGGGCTCGAGTCACCCACGGTGTCGCCCCTGAAGGATCCCGACTGGGTGGCCGTTCGGGCCATGGTGACGAAGAGCGAGGTGAACACCGTGATGGATGATCTCTACGCTCTGGGAGCAAGAGCCATCCTCGTGTCGTCCATTCACGCTGCCAGAATCTAATGTCACTATCGCTTCGTGTCATTCCCTGTCTCGATGTTGATGCCGGGCGCGTGGTGAAAGGTGTCAACTTTGAAAACCTTCGCGATGCCGGTGACCCTGTGCAACTCGCGGCACTCTATAGCGAACAGGGCGCGGACGAACTGACATTTCTCGATGTCAGCGCGACCGTGGAGGCCCGAGCAACCACTTTCGATCTCGTCCGCCACACCGCGGAGAACGTTTTTATTCCGTTGACCGTGGGCGGCGGCGTTCGCAGCGTGGCGGATGTGGGAAAGCTGCTGGAGTCTGGAGCGGACAAGATCAGTGTTAATAGCGCTGCCCTCGCGAACCCTGCACTACTCGACGAGATTGCTGCTCACTTTGGCTCCCAGGTCTGCGTAATCTCGGTTGATGCTAAGCGGGACGCCTCCCAACCTTCAGGCTTCGTCGTAACTACACACGGTGGTCGGAGGAGCGTTGATAGGGATGCGCTTGCCTGGGCAATCGAGGCGTGCGAGCGAGGTGCGGGGGAGTTGTTGTTGAACTCTATTGACGCCGATGGCACCAAACAAGGTTTTGATGTGGAGATGCTGGAGGCTTTTCGCCGACACATCCATGTCCCCCTGGTGGCTTCGGGCGGAGCGGGAGCGGCCGCAGACGCTGTGGCCGCCTATCAGGCGGGCGCTGACGCTGTCTTGGCCGCCTCCATCTTTCACCACGATAAAGTGAGTATCGCTGAGGTCAAATCCCATCTCGCATCAGCAGGAGCAACCGTTCGATGACATCACCGCGCTGGGCTGTGGAAGCCGAGAGTACGCTGCTGGATCGCGTGGTTTTCAACGACCAGGGTCTGGTTCCTGCTATCGCGCAAGATGTGACCACGCGCGAGGTGTTGATGATGGCCTGGATGAATCGTGAGGCTTTGGAGCTCACGTTGCGCGAAGGGCGCGCATGGTACTACTCGCGTTCGCGCCAGGAGCTGTGGCGCAAAGGGGACACCAGCGGCCACACTCAGCACGCCCAGCGCGTTCGACTGGATTGTGATGGCGACGCTGTTCTCCTTGATGTTGTCCAAGTAGGTCCCGCCTGCCACACGGGATCGGCGTCATGTTTCGATGCGGAGGCTACCGGTGACTGACACCACCCGGGAATCATTCCTCGCCGATGGGGCGACGCGCCGAGTGATGCCGGTCGCACGCCGACTCTTTGCCGATAGCGAGACGCCCATGGGGCTTTATCGCAAGCTGGGTAACTCGCTGGGTTCGTTTTTGCTGGAATCGGCCGACCAGGCAGGGCAGTGGTCTCGCTATTCGTTCCTGGGGGTTTCCGTCCACGGAATCCTGAGCGAAGAGAAGGGGAAGTCACACTGGCGCGACTGTGGAATGACACGTGAGGAAGCCTTTGGAGGCGACATGCCTGAGGGTCCTCTGAAAGCGCTCCAGGCCTTGAACACACAGTGGCGCAGCGAACCCGTGCCAGGGCTGCCACCCTTTGCAGGTGGTTTGGTGGGTCACATTGGGTGGGAAATGGTGCGCCACCTGGAAAACTTGCCCGATGCGCCAGAGGTAACCCACGAGGTTCCCCCGATGTTTCTCTCCTTGGTCAGAGACTTTGTTGCAATCGATCACGAAAGCTCAGAGGTGGTCCTGGTTGCTCTGGTGCATTCCCGAAAACAGGTCACCGGCGAGGACTTCGACGAAGCGCAACGCCGGCTGGACGAACTCCACCGTGCTCTCGAAACACCCACACCTTCGACTCTCCACCGGCGTGTCGAGCCGGAAGAACATGCACTTGAGCCCAGCATCGCCAAACCTGATTTTCTGGCAATGGTTGCCACAGCCAAGAAACACATTCGCGACGGTGATGTCTTTCAAGTCGTCCTCTCCCAACAGTTTCGCACCGAAGTTTCGGCGAGCGCACTCGAGGTGTATCGGGTGCTTCGACAGCTCAACCCCAGCCCCTATATGTATCTTCTCGAATGCGAAACCGCCGAGGGCGTCCCCTACCAAGTGGTGGGATCCTCCCCTGAGGCGCTGGTGACCATCCAGCAGACTCGCGTGGTGTCTCATCCCATTGCAGGGTCAAGACCTCGCGGGGCCACAGCGGAGGAAGACTCTGCCTTGGCGCAAAGTCTTCTCAGCGACGCTAAAGAGCAGTCTGAACATTTAATGCTCGTGGACCTTGCGCGAAACGATCTGTCGAAAGTGTCTGAGGCAGGGTCGGTGGAGGTTACGGAGTTCATGCAGGTGGAGCGTTTTAGCCACATTATGCACCTGGTCTCGACGGTGGAGGGACGCCTGCGCGAGGGAGCGTCCAGCGTGGACGTGTTTGAAGCAACGTTTCCCGCGGGCACACTCAGTGGCGCCCCTAAACCCCGCGCGCTCGGCATTATCGATGATCTAGAACCCGTTCAGAGAGGGGTCTATGGCGGAGTCGTGGGGTATTTCGGTCACAGCGGTGACGCAGACCTCGCCATCACTATTCGGACCCTCTGGATGAGCCAAGGCGTGGCAATTGTGCAGGCGGGGGCCGGGATTGTTGCAGATTCAGACCCTGAAATGGAGTACCTCGAAACACTTCACAAAGCCAGCGCCCCCACCCGAGCAATTCGACTCGCCAATGCTTTACGGCCGGGCCAGCGGTGAAACTCGCTCACCACGTGCTGAGCCTTGCAGGGGGTTTAGCAGTGCTTATACTCGGGACCGTCACCTGGTGGCAAGGAACACTCTCCACAGGGGGGGAAATCGTCATCTTAGGCAGTGAAGCCGAACCCTTGGTGTGGAGTCTCACGCTGGCAGCGGGCGCAGCGTATGCCGCTGCCCTTCTTTTACAGCGAGCAGCACGCAGAGTGGGGCAGCTGGTCCAGGCTGCGGCCTCTCTGGTCGGAGCGATACTGCTTCTAGCGTCCTCTGAATTTCCGGCTCAAGCCGTCGCCAAAGCTATTGAGACCCAGACAGGACTCGTGGGCCCTGCCGCCACGGCGGGTCTTTCCTCCTTGAGTTCCACAGGTGCCGAGGGAGCCACTGCGGTGGCCTTAGTGGCGGTGAGTATTGGCGGTATTCTCGGCCTGTTCACAGCCTCGGACCGCGCCGGGAGCGACAAATATGCCAGAAACACTGAGGCAAGTCAGCCTGGAGACTCCATTGGAACCTGGGATTCTTTGAGCGAGGGCCGAGACCCGACCACCTTGTAGAATGGGCACTCGACCTCGCAAGGAGCATGATGAACACCTCTACCGAACCTGGCCACGGACACTCACCGGCGGCATGGGCCGCTGTCATAGTCATGCTGGCTTCCTTGTCGGTGGCCACGGTGGCCTTCTTCCTCGGAGTGTGGTGGCTTGTGGTTGCGAGTGGCGTGGCGACCCTGATGGGCTGGGGCCTAGGTTTCGTGTTATCGGCCGCCGGATGGGGCGTCAATGGCCCCAAATACCTACCCAAGGAACACTCCTAGGTGCTGGACGGGCTTTTTCACGGCGCCCGAGAGGATGCCGCCGGACGTGAAGCAACGCTGCCCAGAACTGAGATTGAAGCACTCGCCCGGGAGGCAGCTCCCGTACGATCGGCGCTAAGCGCTCTTCGTGCTCGGCCAGAAATTCACGTTATCGCCGAAATTAAACGCCGCAGTCCCTCGAAAGGCGCTCTGGCAGACATCGTCGATCCGGTGGCCCTGGCCACCCAGTACGAGGCGGGGGGAGCCAGCGTCATCAGCGTTCTGACCGAGGGTCGCCGCTTTGGTGGTTCGCTCGAAGACCTGAGTGCGGTCTCCAGCGCTGTGTCCATCCCTGTATTGCGAAAAGATTTTCTCGAAACCGAGTACCAAATCATCGAAGCTCGAGCCCACGGCGCCGATGTGGTGTTGTTGATTATGGCGTGGTTATCCGATGATCTCGCTACTCGGTTGATGGCGCTGGCCAACGAGTGGGGGATGCAGTCTCTCGTTGAGGCCCACAGCGGAGAAGAAGTTGACCGGGCGGTTGCTCTTGGTGCCGGCATCGTGGGCATCAACGCGAGGAATTTATCGACTTTCGAAGTCGACCCTTCCCTGTTCGCAACGCTGTTGCCGAGGATTCCTGAGGGCATTGTCACGGTCGCTGAGTCCGCTGTGGTGAATTCCCAGGATGTCACCCGGTACCGTGAGCATGGAGCACAGGCGGTGCTGGTCGGGGAAGCCCTCGTTACGGGCGCCGACCCAGAGCAGAGGGTGAAGGAGTTCGTAGCGGCATGAGCGCAAAACTATCCCTTGTTGAGGGACCTTATTACGGTGAATTCGGCGGAAGATTTGTCCCCGAATCTCTAGTGCACGCCCTGGATGAGCTCGAAGCGGCCTACCGCAGCGCGAAAGCAGACCCTGCTTTCCAGGCGGAACTGACCGAACTCCACAGGACCTACACCGGTCGGCCTTCCATCATCACTGAGGCGCATCGTTTTGCTGAGTATTGCGGTGGTGCTCGGATCTTTTTCAAGCGCGAAGACCTTAACCACACGGGCAGCCACAAGATTAACAACGTCCTGGGGCAGGCACTGCTGGCGAGGCGACTGGGTAAAACCAGGCTGATTGCTGAGACGGGAGCGGGCCAACACGGTGTCGCCACCGCAACTGCTGCTGCTCTCATGGGGATGAGTTGTGTTGTCTATATGGGGGAGGTTGATACCCAAAGACAGAGCCTTAACGTCGCCAGAATGAGACTGCTCGGAGCTGAAGTTGTCGCTGTCACCACGGGTTCCCGCACTCTCAAAGACGCAATCAATGACGCCATGCGGGACTGGGTTGCCAGCGTTGACACCACGCACTACCTGTTAGGAACAGTTGCCGGACCCCATCCGTTCCCGCTGATGGTCCGCGACTTTCACTCCATCATTGGCCACGAAGCTCGAGCTCAAATGCTGGAACTTACCGGGGCACTACCGACCGCCGTGACGGCATGCGTGGGTGGCGGGTCAAACGCCATGGGAATTTTCCATGCATTCCTTGACGATGACGACGTGAAGCTTGTCGGGTATGAAGCCGGCGGTGAGGGAGCAGATACGCCTCGCCACGCGGCGACTATCACGAAGGGCAAGCCAGGAATGCTGCACGGAGCGCGTTCTCTGATTCTTCAAGATGAAGACGGCCAAACTATTGAATCTCATTCAATTTCTGCCGGCCTGGACTACCCCGGTGTGGGGCCTGAACACGCGTGGTTGGCGGGATTGGGCCGTGCCACCTACGTGCCCATCACCGACGACCAGGCTATGCAAGCGCTCCGACTGCTCAGTCAAACCGAGGGAATCATTCCCGCGATTGAAACGGCACACGCATTAGCGGGAACGCAAATGCTCGGTCACGAACTGGGGGAGCACGCCACAATTCTGGTGTCTTTGAGTGGACGCGGCGATAAAGACATGGAAACCGCTGGACGGTACTTTGATTTGATCGATTCGGGCACTTCCTCGTGAGCACGAGCGTTGCGGCGACCATTGCCCATCGGAAGGACTCGGGTGCAGGAACCCTCATCGCCTATTTGCCGCTGGGGTACCCAGACTTAGAAACCAGCATTGAGGCGTGCATCGCCGTCCTCGATGGCGGTGCAGACGTCCTCGAGTTAGGGGTTCCGTATAGCGACCCGCTGATGGATGGGGTTGTCATTGCGAAAGCAACACAGACCGCCCTCGAAGCGGGTTTCAAGCTTCACCAGATTTTTCCGGCTATTTCACGCATTACCCAGGCCACCAATAAACCCGTCCTCGTGATGACCTATTGGAATCCGGTCGTGCAATACGGAATCGAACGTTTTGCTACGGAGCTCAAGAATGCGGGCGGCGCAGGGCTCATCACCCCGGATTTGATTCCCGATGAGGCAGCAGAGTGGCTTGAGGTGTCTGATCGGCTCGAGCTGGAACGTGTTTTTCTTGCCGCACCGTCTTCCTCCGATGAAAGACTCGGAGCTTCAGCGCGCGTGTCTCACGGTTTTGTTTATGCCGTCTCCACGATGGGGATAACGGGAACCCGCGTGGACGTTGATTCCGCGGCCGAGCAGCTTGTAAAACGGATTTACGCGCAGGGAGCCACAGCGACATGCGTGGGTCTAGGAATCTCGACGGCTGACCACGTGCGCAACGTGGTGTCGTTCGCTGATGGAGCCATCGTCGGCTCCGCGCTGGTTAGAGCGTTAGGCGAAGGGGGGGTCGAGGCTGTTCGCACTCTGGCGAGTCAACTTGCCTCCGGCACCCAACGTAGCTAGTACCCTGGGAAACCCCGAGAGAGGCAATCATGGACTTTGGCGGTATTCCCAGCCCACCTGCAGAGTGGCGATCGTTCAACATCGGAGCGTGGCTCCGTGATGCTGGTCTTGAGTGGTTCGGTCTGAACCTCCAGCTGAACGCCTACGCTCTCTTTATCCTTCTGGGTATTGCCGCAGCACTGTGGGTGAGTAACCGGCGCCTCGTGGCGAGAGGTGCTGAGCCCTGGGTTGTGCTTGATATTGCCTTGTGGGCTGTTCCTCTGGGCATCCTTGGTGGGCGGCTTTACCACGTCATCACGCACCCCGCAGATTACTTTTATGAGGGTGCAAATCTGTTGCGCGTGTTCTACGTCTGGGAGGGCGGGCTCGCCATCTTTGGAGCAATCACGTTGGGTGCCGTAGGCGCCTTCATTGGCACCAGAAGGTCTGGTCTGAGATTTGGAGCTTATGTCGACGCTCTCGCACCCGGGCTGCTCATCGCGCAGGCAGTGGGGAGAATGGGCAACTATTTCAACCAGGAACTTTTTGGGGCTCCCACAGCTCTTCCTTGGGGATTGCAAATCGATCGTCCCAACGCGGCCATCCCCGTAGGTCTCCCAGAGGACACTCTTTTCCATCCCACTTTCGCCTATGAAATGATCTGGAACCTCCTCGGTGCCGCTGTGTTGATTTGGGTGGGGCGTCGCTTCACTTTGCAGTGGGGTCGCCTCTTGGGGTTATATCTCGTGTGGTATGGCATCGGCCGCGCCTTCCTCGAGACGCTCCGACTGGACCCAGCAGAGCTGCTGCTAGGTATTCGAGTCAACGTCTGGGGTTCGCTTGCGGCAATTGTGTTGGGCGTCATCATCGTGGTCGTCCAAGGCAGACGTCACCCAGGGTCCGAAGCTGGTCCCTACCGGTCCGGTCAGGAATGGGTACCCGAGCCTGGGGTAGACTCTGAGGACGATTATTTTGTTGTGACCGATGAATCCTCCTCGGATGATGACAAAGGCGTCGAACCTCCTGCCACAAGCCAGCCGGTTCGGTCGCCCTAAAGTTAGTTCCCCCTTTCCGGGCCACTGTCGTCCCCCTTCTTTGACTATTTCTAGGATGGTGACATGAGCGTACGCACGCCCTTTGAGCGTTGGAATTCTGCACCGGGCCCGATGGGGCTATATAACAATGAGCATGATCGCGATGCCTGTGGGCTCGCGATGGTTGCGACGCTGCGCGGAACTCCGGGCCACGACATTGTCGAAAAAGCCCTGGAAGCCTTGCGCAACCTGGAGCACCGCGGCGCGGTCGGCTCCGACGCGGGCACCGGGGATGGTGCGGGAATTATCACCCAGATTCCGGACACGTTCTTCCGATCAGTCGTTGATTTTGAGCTTCCCGCAAAAGGCCATTATGCGGCGGGTACCGCGTTTCTCCCCCTTGACGATGCAGCTCGAGCCGGTGAAAAAGCGGCGATTGAAGCCATTGCCCGTTCGGAGGGCCTTGACCCGCTGGGCTGGCGAGAGGTGCCCGTCAACCCCGAGATTTTGGGAGATCTTGCACGGAAGGCAATGCCTTTCTTCGAACAGCTTTTTGTGCAGTCCTCAGAGGCAGAGGGCGAGCCGTTGCGCGCGGGAATTGAACTAGATCGCCTCACTTTCCGTCTGCGCAAGCGTTGCGAACGCGAGCTGGGATCCTATTTTCCTTCCCTGTCTTCACGCACCATGATCTACAAGGGGATGGTGACGACACTCCAACTGGAGCCGTTCTACTCAGACCTTGGGAGCCCTGACTTCCACTCCACCCTTGCGCTGGTCCACTCGCGCTTTTCGACCAACACGTTCCCCTCCTGGCCTTTGGCGCAGCCGTTTAGGATGATTGCGCACAACGGTGAAATCAACACCATTAGGGCGAACCGAAACTGGATGCGGGCCAGGGAGTCCCAGCTTGCGTCGCCGTTGCTGGGAGACCTTGCACCTGTCCTGCCCATCGTTTCTGAGGGCGGATCTGATTCCGCATCGTTTGATGAGGTTGTGGAACTGCTCACCCTTTCGGGGCGGAGCTTGCCCCACGCCATCATGATGATGGTTCCTGAAGCCTGGGAGAACCAAACGGATATTGATCCCCATGTCCGTGACTTCTACGAGTACCACTCGATGATGATGGAACCGTGGGATGGCCCCGCGGCACTTGTCTTCACGGACGGATCTTTGGTCGGTGCGACCTTGGACCGCAACGGTCTTCGGCCCGGCCGCTATGTGATCACCTCCGATGGGCTCATCATCTTGGCGAGTGAAATCGGAGTGTTGGATGTTGATCCTTCGACGATTGTGCGCAAGGGTCGGTTGCGCCCGGGGTCGATGTTGCTCGCTGACACCGTCGAGGGTCGGCTTATCGAAGACCACGAGCTTAAACTGCAACTCGCTCATGAACAGCCCTGGGGGCAGTGGGTGAGAGACAACCGCATCGAACTTGCGAAGCTCCCGGAGCGTGAACATATTGTTCACACCCTCAGTTCTGTTCAGCGGCGCCAAAGAACCTTCGGATACACAGAAGAAGAAGTCCGTGTCCTGCTCGCACCTATGGGCGCGAACGGCGCCGAACCCCTGGGCGCTATGGGATCCGACACCCCGATCGCGGCTATTTCTGATCGGCCGCGTCTGCTTTTTGATTACTTCACTCAGCAGTTTGCTCAAGTCACAAACCCTCCGTTGGATTCCATTCGCGAAGAGGTTGTGACCTCCATGGCGAGCGGGCTGGGCCCCGAGCGCAACCTTCTGGATGCGACCCCGGCTCACGCCACCCAGGTGTCGCTTGATTTTCCCGTAATTGACAACGACGAGCTGGCCAAGATTGAGCACCTTCGCCTGCCGTCGGGGGAAAGCGCGTCGGAGACGCTTCATGGCATTTATCGCCTCGATGAGGGTCCCCGCGCCCTCGAATCTCGCCTAGCGGAACTCTGCTCGGAAGCAGACGAGGCAATCGCTCGCGGTGCACTGTTTCTCATCTTGAGCGACCGTGATTCCCATCAAGACTTGGCGCCGATTCCTTCTCTGCTGATGCTTTCCGCTGTTCACCACCACCTCATTCGCGGTTCCAAACGGATGCAAGTGGGAATTGTGGTGGAAAGCGGTGATGTCCGTGAGGTGCACCATGTTGCGCTTCTCATTGCTTTTGGGGCCTCTGCGGTCAACCCCTACCTAGCGATGGAAACGGTGGAACTGCTGGCCCGAAACGGCGCCATCGGAACGGTCACGCCTGAGCAGGCGGTGCGAAACGTTATTAAGGCTCTGGGTAAAGGCGTGCTTAAAATTATGAGCAAGATGGGGATATCCACCGTGTCCTCCTACGCCGGCGCGCAGGCGTTTGAAGCCATCGGGCTCAGCCGAGAGCTCGTGGAGACCTACTTCACCGGTACCACCACCGTTATCGGTGGTGTGGGACTCGAGATCCTCGCTCAGGAGAACGAATCGCGTCACCGCTTGGCGTACCCGATTGCACCGGGCGCTAACCCCCACGCGGGGCTTCCCGTCGGCGGGGAATATCAGTGGCGGAGGGAAGGTCCTCCGCACCTGTTTAATCCTGAAACGGTGTTCACTCTCCAACACGCCACTCGGAGCAAGCGCTTTGATGTCTTTCGCTCCTACACCCAGAGCGTTGACGATCAAGCCGAAAAATTGATGACGTTGCGAGGCCTCTTCCGGTTGCGGACCGAAAGCCGCACGCCCATTCCCCTCGAAGATGTTGAGCCGATATCGGCGGTTATTGCCCGATTCACCACGGGGGCCATGAGCATGGGCGCTATTTCTCCAGAAATGCATGAAACCCTCGCGGTCGCAATGAATGAGCTTGGCGCGAGAAGCAACACGGGCGAGGGAGGGGAATCACCCGAGAGGTTGAGGGACCCTAAACGCCGCAGCAAAATTAAGCAGGTCGCTTCCGGACGCTTCGGGGTGACCAGCTATTACCTCACCATGGCAGAAGACTTGCAGATCAAAATGGCTCAGGGGGCTAAACCGGGTGAGGGCGGGCAGTTGCCTGCCAACAAGGTGTACCCGTGGATTGCGACACTGCGCCACGGAACTCCCGGGGTGGGACTTATTTCACCCCCGCCACATCACGATATTTACTCGATCGAAGACCTGAAGCAACTCATTTTTGACCTCAAGCGCTCCAACCCCCAAGCCCGTGTTCACGTAAAACTGGTGAGTCAATCGGGGATTGGTGCCGTAGCAACCGGTGTGGCAAAGGCGAAAGCGGACGTCATTCTGATTTCCGGCCACGACGGTGGCACGGGGGCGAGCCCCCTGAACTCTCTGAAACACGCTGGGACACCTTGGGAAATCGGTTTGGCAGAAGCTCAGCAGACCCTTGCGGTGAACAACCTTCGCGGTCGCGTGACTGTTCAGGTTGATGGACAAATGAAGACCGGCCGTGACGTCATCATCGCAGCTCTGCTCGGGGCTGAAGAGTATGGTTTTGCCACCGCTCCCATGGTTGTCAGTGGCTGCATTCTGATGCGGGTGTGCCATCTTGACACCTGTCCAGTGGGTGTAGCCACCCAGAATCCCGAGTTGCGCAAGCGCTTCACTGGCACCCCGGAGTTTGTGAAGACGTTCTTTGAGTTCCTTGCCGAGGAGGTCAGGGAGTATCTTGCTGAACTGGGCTTTAGGTCCCTCGGCGAGGCCATTGGACAGGTGGGGTTGCTCGATGTTGACCGCGCCATTCACCACTGGAAGGCTGACGGTCTTGACCTCACCCCCATTCTTTCTAGCGCCCACGCACAAAAGGGAGTAGCACTCGCGCGTGTTGAAGGCCAAGATCACGAGCTGGAGAAACACTTTGACCAGACACTTATCGAGCTTGCCAAACCGGCACTTGAGTCCGGAACCCCGGTGAACATCAGCTTGCCTATTCGCAACACCGAACGAGCTGTGGGCACTCTTTTAGGGAACGCTGTCACCGTGAAATATGGTGAACATGGTCTTCCCAGCGACACTATTCGCATCTCCCTCAAAGGTGCTGCCGGGCAGTCTTTTGGGGCCTTTTTGCCCGGTGGGATAACCATGAGCCTGACGGGTGACGCCAACGATTACGTCGGCAAAGGTCTCTCTGGAGGGTCCCTCGTGCTCACCCCACAAGAAGGAACGGTCTACCCTCCAGAGCGCAACGTCATCGCCGGGAACGTCATCGGGTACGGTGCCACCTCCGGGACAATGTTCCTCTCGGGGGTAGTGGGGGAGAGGTTCCTGGTGCGCAACTCGGGCGCCACAGCCGTTGTGGAAGGTGTCGGAGATCACGCGCTCGAGTACATGACCGGAGGTCTTGCGGTCATTCTGGGAGAAACGGGGAGGAACTTGGGCGCAGGAATGTCCGGAGGGACGGCCTATGTGAGAAACCTCCGCATCGAGCGTCTTAACCGAGACGCCCGGGTTTCCGGGGAGTTAGAAGTGAGCCCGCTCGGCAGCGCTGACGCCCAAATCGTGTTGGATTTGCTTCGCACCCACGTCGAACTGACCGGGTCACCCTTAGGCCAGCGAATGCTGCTGGACACGGAGACAACGCTGGCTGAATTCTCCAAGGTCACCCCGCGCGACTTCCAGGCCGTGCTGCGCACCACAGCGCAAGCAAGCGAAGAAGGACTTGACCTCGACGGTGACGTAGTGTGGGGACGGATTTTGGAGGCGACCGGTGGCTGATCCTCGAGGGTTTATGAAATACACCGAGCGCGAGCTCCCCGCTCGTCGCCCGGTTGAGGTGCGCATTGGCGACTGGCGCGAAGTGTACGGAGCAAAAGACTCCGCCACTGTGACTCGCCAGGCAAGCCGATGCATGGACTGTGGTGTTCCTTTTTGTCACGGGGGATGTCCGTTGGGCAACCTGATTCCGGAATGGAATGAGTTGGTGCGCCGAGGTGAAGGCAAAGCAGCGAGCGAGCGCCTTCATGAAACAAACAACTTCCCTGAGTTCACCGGGCGCCTGTGCCCCGCGCCGTGTGAGTCTTCCTGCGTTCTGGGAATTAACCAGCCTCCGGTCACGATAAAAAATATTGAAGTGTCGATCATCGACGACGCCTGGGCTAACGGGTGGGTTCAGCCGATTCCCCCGGATCGTTTGAGCGATAAAACCGTGGCTGTGGTGGGCAGCGGGCCTGCAGGTCTCGCCGCCGCGCAACAACTCACCAGGGTCGGTCACACGGTCGCCGTGTACGAGCGAGATGATCGCATTGGTGGTCTCTTGCGCTACGGGATACCGGACTTCAAGATGGAAAAGCGCCATCTTGAACAGCGTCTTGCCCAGATGCAAGCCGAGGGAACTCGTTTTCGTGCCGGCGTGGAAATCGGTGTCGATATCACCTGGGAAGAACTTCACGAGCGTTACGACGCCGTTGTGGTTTGCACCGGGGCAAACGTCCCGCGCGATATTGATGTCCCCGGAAGAGACCTTCTCGGCATTTACGCCGCGATGGACTACTTGACACCCTCCAACCGCGTCCAGGCTGGTGACGCCATCGCCACCCACATTACGGCCGAAGGCAAGCACGTCGTGATCTTGGGTGGGGGAGACACCGGTGCGGACTGTTTAGGCACGTCTCACCGTCAACTTGCGCTGTCAACCACCATGTTGGCCATTGGTACACAACCCCCCGACGAGAGAACCACCGCTACCCCGTGGCCGCTAGACCCCATTCTCTTTGGGGTTCAAAGCGCTCACGAAGAGGGAGGTACGAGGGAATTTCTTGCCACCACGGTGGGGTTTGTGGGCAACGATGCAGGCGAAGTGCGCGCTGTCGTGGTGGCCGAAACTGAGTATCGAGATGGCGGGAGGTTCCCGAAGCCGGGAACGGAACATGAAATTCCCGCTGATTTGGTGCTTTTAGCTTTGGGCTATCGGGGAGCCGAACACGGCGCCCTCACCAATGAATTGGGAATTGATGTGGACTCCCGGGGCAACCTCGGGCGCACCAAAGACTATGCAACGACCCGTGAGGGCGTATTCGTCGCCGGGGATGCGGGGCGAGGGGCCTCGCTCATCGTCTGGGCCATCGCAGAGGGACGCGCCGTTGCCGCACAAGTCGATGCTTATTTGGAAGGCGCTACGCTATTACCCGCGCCCGTTGGCGCATTTGATCGTCCCCTCCACGCCTAAATACAAGGACACTATGAGACGCGCCAAAATTGTCGCAACCTTAGGGCCGGCCACCGCCAGCTACGACAACATCAAGGCATTGTTGGACGCCGGTGCGAATGTGCTTCGCATGAACCTTTCTCACGGCTCACATGATGTTCACGAAGAAATTTACGCCAACGTCCGCCGGGCGGCGGAGGACACCGGCAGGCCGATTGGGGTCCTCGTGGATCTGCAAGGCCCCAAAATCCGCCTGGAAAAGTTTGTCGATGGGCCCCACGAGCTTCGTGACGGGGATATCTTCACCATCACCACCCGAGACGTCGAAGGCACCAAAGACCTGGTGGGCACTACTTATAAGGGGCTTCCCGGAGATGTGAACCCGGGGGATACGCTGCTTATTGACGATGGCAAGATTCGCTTGGAAGCGGTGAGTTCAGGGTCGCAAGACATTGTCACCAGGGTCATCGTCGGCGGAACAGTGTCCAATAATAAGGGCATCAACCTGCCCGGTGTGGCCGTTTCTGCTCCCGCGCTTTCGGAGAAAGACGAAGACGACTTGCGGTGGGGTCTTGCCCTGGGATGCGATTTTATTGCGCTAAGTTTCGTGCGCAGTGCGGCTGATGCGACGCGAGTTCGTGAAATTATGCGCGAAGAGGGGCGCACGTGCCCCATTATTGCCAAGATTGAGAAGCCTGAAGCTGTGGAGGCGCTCGAAGAAATAATTGACGCCTTTGACGGAATCATGGTTGCCCGCGGGGACTTAGGTGTTGAGCTTCCTCCCGAAACAGTTCCTATCGTCCAAAAAACTGCCATCGAGTTGTGTCGCAAAATGGCGAAGCCTGTGATTGTGGCTACTCAAATGCTGGAGTCGATGATCGACTCACCCGTCCCTACTCGGGCGGAAACCTCCGACGTCGCTAACGCGGTGCTTGATGGTGCCGACGCTGTCATGCTCAGCGGCGAAACGAGTGTGGGCCACTTCCCCGCGGTGACTGTGGCGACGATGGCACGAATTCTTGAGTCTTCTGAAGTCCATGGTTTGAATCGAATTCCTGCACTCGGCACAAAACCTCGCACGCAAGGCGGCGCTATTACGTTGGCGGCCGCTGAGGTGGCGGAGTTTGTGGAAGCCAAATACCTCTGTGTTTTCACCGAATCTGGCGATTCTGCGCGACGAATGGCGCGGTTGCGTTCGCCCATTCCCATGTTGGCTTTCACGCCTTCTGAAGAGGTGCGGAGGAAAATTTCTTTGACCTGGGGAATCGATTCGTTTGTGGTACCCCGAGTGTCCCACACGGATGCGATGTATCCACAGGTCGATGAGACGCTGCTGTCCCACGGTCTAGCTGAAGTGGGGGACCGAGTCGTGGTGATTTCTGGTTCCCCTCCAGGGACCCCCGGTTCGACCAATGACCTTCGAGTCCACATCGTGGGAGACGCCAAACAAGGCGCCGCACCCGTGTGGCAGGGCGAGCGATGAATTTTTTGTGCCGGATGTGGGACTTGAACCCACACGTCCTTTCGGACAAAGCATTTTGAGTGCTCCGCGTCTGCCATTCCGCCAATCCGGCCTGTCGCACCCAGGTGCGTCCCCTGACCATACCGTAGGCTCCCCACGTGAGTGAAAACGACACTAAGCCTCAAGGTAAAAGACGGGTCGTTGTTGCCGAGGATGAGTCTCTCATTCGGATTGACATCGTAGAGACCCTCGAGGACAACGGGTTCGAGGTGGTAGGTCAGGCCGCGGACGGTGAAAAAGCTGTCGCCCTGGTCGAAGAGCTACGCCCGGACCTCGTGGTGATGGACGTGAAAATGCCGCTACTTGACGGAATATCCGCTGCCGCCATCATTTCGAAGAAAAAGCTCGCTCCTGTGGTGCTCCTCACGGCGTTCTCCCAAAGGGAATTGGTTGAGCGCGCCGCCGAAGCGGGCGCTCTTGCCTATGTGGTGAAACCTTTTACCCCCAGTGACCTCATTCCGGCCATTGACATCGCTCTGTCGCGCTACCAACAAATTGAAGCGCTTGAGGACGAAGTGTCCGATCTCGCCGAGCGGTTAGAGACCCGCAAAGTTCTTGACCGTGCGAAGGGCATCCTGAACAACACGATGGGGTTGCCCGAACCCGAAGCTTTCCGGTGGATTCAAAAAGCGTCCATGGACCGCAGGTTGACGATGCGAGAAGTGGCCCAGACGGTCATCGACCAGTTGGCGGAAAAGTCGGACAACCCAGATATCTAGGTTCTTTGATCGGCCAGGAAGTTCGTCATACGCACGGTGGAGAGACGGTTGCCCGCCTCATCGCGCATCGTTATCTGGTGGGTTGCAAGGCTTCGGCCCAGAGATAGCGCCTCGCACGTTGCGGTGACTACGCCCTCTCTTATCGCTTTTGAGTGTGTGGCATTAATCTCAATCCCGACCGCGATACGTCCTGGCCCAGCATGGATGGCCGAGGACATAGAGCCGAGAGATTCCGCGAGGACCACATGCGCTCCTCCGTGGAGTAACCCCACCACTTGACGGTTTCCCTCCACCGGCATCGTCGCAACAGAATGCTCCGCGGACAGTTCGAGAAATTCGATCTCCATTTTCCGAGCGAGTTCGCCCCCGCCTGTGGCAATGAGGCGTTCGACGAGTTCGGGGTCCATGTCAGGGGGGAAAATGGGCATCCTGGCTCCTTGGCAGTGTGGTGCGCCCGCTAGGCTGACGCTGTGATCAACAAGCCTACCTTGATGGTTATTGACGGCCATTCTCTTGCTTTTCGGGCCTTCTATGCCCTCCCCTTGGAGAACTTTCGCACCCCAGAGGGTCAGTACACCAACGCCATCCACGGATTCATTTCGATGTTTCTTGGCTTGCTGAAAAAGGAAAACCCCACCCACGTGGCGGTGGCCTTTGACCTCTCACGGTTTTCTTTCCGCACCCGCATTTACCCCGAATACAAGGGCACCAGGGGGGAAACACCCCCAGAGTTCATCGGTCAAGTACCCCTTTTGCAAGAAGCGTTGCACGCCATGGGAGTCATCACCCTGACCAAAGAGGATTACGAAGCGGACGACATTCTTGCAACACTTGCCCACCGGGGCGCCACAGAGGGCTTTAACGTCCTGGTCGTCTCCGGAGACCGAGATACGTTCCAGCTTGTTAATGACAATGTCACTGTGCTGTATCCCAGCGCTCGAGGCGTGTCCGAACTCAAGCGTTACACCCCGGCGGCGGTAGTAGAGCGCTATGGGGTTCGACCCGAGCAATACCCCGACATTGCTGCGCTAGTGGGCGAGACGAGCGACAATCTCATTGGAATTGACAAGGTCGGAGAGAAAACCGCTGTCAAATGGATAACTCAGTTTGGGTCGTTGGACGCTGTGCTTGCCGCAGCAGAGGACATCCCCGGCGTGGTGGGTAATAACCTCCGGGAGCAAAAGGACCGCGCCATCTTGAACCGACAGCTCAACCACCTGTTGACTGATGTCGAGCTCGATGTCACCCTCGCACGGTTAACGCGAGGAGCTATCGACGCAGACGCGGTGAAAACTGTCTTTGGGAAACTTGCGTTTCGCACCCTCACCGACCGGGTGCTGACAATGGCAGGCGGCGCGAGCGAACACAAGCCGGCAGAAACCGCGCCTGCATCGGCTGAGCTTCCCGACGAAGTCACCCTGGTTGATGAGGAACTGGAGCGGTGGCTCGCGGACCATGAAGACACTCCTCTGGGGGTGAGTGTTCGAACGAGTCAGGGCATCATCTCCGAAGTGGGCATCGCTCACGCGGACCAGGCGCTTCGCGTTCCTTGGATTGACGGGAGCAAAGACCATGAGCCTCTGGTGCGAGCCCTCGGAGGAGACTCCCATCAGTGGGTGTTCTTTCACGCCAAGCCCGCGCTGACCGCTCTAGCCGCGGTGGGCATCACGAGCCTCACCCCGTCAGGGGATGGCTACCTGGCCGCATGGCTCCACAATCCTGCTTCCAAAACAAAATCTTTTGTCGGAGTGGTTGCAGAGGTTCTGGGTGTGGACCTGCCGACCCCGCGTGAGGACCAGCTGATCCCTGAAGACGCTCCGGCCGGTGTGGGAGTGGAAGCGTGGTGTGCGTTGGGGGTGTGGACCCAGGTGTCCTCCCAACTTGATGAGGGAAGCCTCGAGGTTCTTCACTCGATGGAACTGCCCCTGGTCCCGATCCTCTCCGCCATGGAACGCAGGGGCATCGGCAGCGACAAGGTGGAACTTGAGGTGCTGGAACAGGGCCTTGCTCGTGACGTCGCTAGCCACGAGGTCGGCGCTTTTGCGGCCCTGGGTCACGAGGTCAATTTGGGTTCTCCCAAACAGCTCCAGGCTGTTCTATTCGACGAGTTGAACATGCCCAAAACCCGTGCCACGAAAACCGGGTTCACCACCGATGCGGCGGCATTGGGGGACCTGCAGCGGACCAACCCTCATCCTTTTCTGGATGCCCTACTCCTGCACCGGGACGCCACCAAGCTGCGACAGATTGTGGAGGGCCTGAAGACTGCGGTGCAACCAGATGGTCGGCTTCACACCAGCTTTGACCAAACGGGGACAAGTACCGGTCGTCTGTCGTCATCGGATCCTAATTTGCAGAACATTCCCGTCCGGACCGACATGGGACACCGCATTAGGGCCACGTTTGTGGCCCAACAGCCCGCCGAGGCACTTCTCACCGCTGACTATTCCCAGATAGAGATGCGGATTATGGCGCACCTGTCCGGAGATGAGGCCCTCATTGAGGCATTCCACGCCGGCGAGGACCTCCACAGGTTTGTCGGCGCCCGTATTTTCTCTGTAGACCCAGACGCCGTCACGCCTGAGATGCGCACGAAAGTGAAGGCGATGAGCTATGGACTCGCCTACGGGCTCTCTGCCTTCGGACTCGCTAAGCAACTGAAAATTCCTACCGGCGAAGCTAAAGACTTGATGACCGAATACTTCCGACGGTTTGGAAAGGTCAGAGATTACTTGCGAGGCGTGGTGGAACAAGCGGTCAAAGATGGGTACACCGAAACAATCTTTGGCCGTCGCCGACCGTTCCCCGAGTTAGCTTCCCCCAACCGGATTGTCCGCGAGGCTGCTGAACGCGCGGCATTGAATGCCCCTATTCAGGGTTCGGCCGCCGACATCATCAAACGCGCGATGATCGCCATTGGAGTCCGTATGAGGGACGCGTCGCTCGAGTCGACCATGATTCTCCAGGTCCACGATGAGCTTCTCTTCGATGTGATGCCGGGGGAGCGAATGATCCTGGAAAACATCGTGGTGGAGGAAATGAGTGGCGCTGCGTCCTTAGCGGTACCCCTCGATGTCCAGCTGGGTTGGGGATCCCAGTGGGATGAGGCCGCCCACTAGGGTTTGGTTATCTTCCAGGCCCAGGGATACACTGATGACTTGCCCTCCGGGGCTTTTTGTCCTGTCCGCGTGTTGCCCTTCACCCGTTGGGTAACCCTAGTAGAAACGCCTAACCCCTACCTCTATGACAACTGACACAACCGCCGGTCCTAAGCAAATCGCCATTAACGATATTGGCAGCGCCGAGGATTTCCTGGCCGAAGTAGAAAAAACACTGAAGTTCTTCAATGACGGAGACCTTATCGAAGGTACCGTTGTCAAGATTGACCGCGATGAGGTTCTCCTCGATGTCGGCTACAAAACTGAGGGTGTTATTCCCTCCCGTGAGCTCTCCATTAAGCACGATGTCGACCCGTCCGAGGTTGTCAGCGTGGGAGACGCCATTGAGGCCCTCGTCCTCCAGAAGGAAGACAAAGAAGGGCGTCTTATTCTCTCCAAGAAGCGCGCCCAGTATGAGCGCGCGTGGGGAGATGTAGAGAAAATCAAGGAAACCGATGGAGTGGTAACCGGTACCGTGATCGAGGTCGTCAAAGGTGGCCTCATCGTCGACATCGGTCTGCGTGGATTCCTTCCTGCATCGCTTATCGAACTTCGTCGTGTTCGCGACTTGACCCCATATCTGGGACAAGAGGTCGAAGCCAAGATTGTCGAACTGGATAAGAACCGGAACAACGTTGTCCTTTCCCGCCGTGCCCTCCTGGAGGAAAGCCAGAGCCAAAACCGCTCAAGCTTCCTTGAAGGTCTGGTCAAGGGACAGGTCCGTAAGGGTGTTGTTTCGTCCATCGTGAACTTTGGTGCCTTCGTTGATCTCGGCGGAGTAGACGGCCTCGTGCACGTCTCCGAACTGAGCTGGAAGCACATCGAACATGCCAGCGAAGTTGTTGAGGTCGGTCAAGAAGTCACCATCGAGGTGCTCGAGGTTGACATGGAACGCGAACGCGTATCCCTCTCCCTCAAAGCAACCCAAGAGGACCCATGGCAGGTCTTCGCCAGAACCCATGCAATCGGTCAGATTGCCCCGGGTGCTGTCACGAAATTGGTGCCCTTTGGTGCTTTCGTGCGCGTTGCTGATGGAATCGAGGGTCTCGTTCACATCTCGGAGCTCTCCGACAAGCACATTGAACTGGCCGAGCAGGTTGTGTCGACCACTGATCAGGTCTTCGTCAAGATCATTGACATCGATCTGGAACGTCGTCGGATTTCGTTGTCCATCAAACAGGCCAATGAGGGCGTCGACGCGGAAGGCACCGAGTTCGATCCCGCGCTCTACGGCATGCCCACCGAATATGACGACAAAGGTAACTACGCCTACCCCGAAGGCTTCAACGTCGAAACGGGTGAGTGGAGCGAAGGCTTCGATGACCAACGCAAGGTCTGGGAGCAGCAATACGCTGACGCTCAAACTCGCTGGCAGTCTCACAAAGTCCAGGTTGCCCACATGGCCGCCATGGTTATCGTTCCTGTCGAAGCTGTTCAGGGCGAAAGCGACACTGCTGCCGCGAGCCAGGCTCCGGAAGAGCAAGCAGGAACTCTGGCAGACGACGAAGCATTGGCCGCCCTGCGCGACAAGCTCATCGGCTCTTCAGAATAGTAATAGACTAAAGATGCTGTGGCCCCGCCTTCGTGGCGGGGCCACAGTTCGTTAAGGCTGGGTAAGGTGTGACCATGACGGTGGTGGCGCTGACAGGCGGAGTGGCGGCGGGGAAATCGACTGTTGCGGACGTTCTGCGCTCTCTGGGCACCATCGTGATTGACGCGGATGTCCTTGCGCGCCAAGCGCTGGCCGCAGGATCCCCCGGGCTCTCACTCGTCGTCGCCCGATTCGGTGACGATGTGTTGCTCCCTGGCGGAGACCTCAATCGTGAGGCGCTGGGAACGCTGGTGTTTGCCGATTCTGGCGCGCGCGGTGAATTAAACGCGATTGTGCATCCTGAGGTGAGACGGCTTTATCAGGAAGAGGTGATGCGCACCGAAGAAAGTCACCCCGGAAAAGTCCTTGTTTATGATGTTCCCCTCCTTGCCGAGGCGAGGGATCCCGGAGAGTTCGATCTTGTCGTGGTGGTCGACGCGAGCGCTGATATTAGGCGGGAGCGATTGCAGAGGTTCCGGGGTTTGTCAGCAAAACAGGCTCAAGCCCGTCTTGACGCTCAAGCGAGTGATGATGAACGACGGGCCCTCGCTGACGTGGTGATTGATTCGAGTGGCTCGATTGAAGATACCCGGAGTGCTGCCCGAGAACTCTTTCACGCTCTTGCTCTGGCATGGCCTGACCAGTTGGCGACCGTGCCAAAACATTTCCCCAGACGTGCCCTCTAGGGTGGGGTAAATGGATTCGACCCGCGCTTTTCGGCCTTTTGAGGTTGTCAGCGACTACACGCCCAGCGGAGACCAGCCCCGTGCACTGGATGAGCTCGAGGGGCGAATGCGGGCGGGAGAAAACGATGTTGTGCTCCTCGGCGCTACCGGCACAGGGAAGTCAGCGACGACCGCGTGGCTTATTGAACGACTTCAACGCCCGGCGCTCGTCCTGGCTCACAACAAAACCTTGGCCGCACAATTGGCCACCGAACTCAGGGACATGCTTCCTCACAACGCGGTGGAGTATTTCGTGTCCTATTACGACTATTACCAGCCCGAGGCCTATGTTCCCCAGACGGACACCTTCATCGAGAAAGACAGCTCTGTTAACGCAGAAGTGGAGCGACTTCGGCATTCAACCACAAACTCTCTGCTGAGCCGACGCGACGTTGTTGTCGTTTCGACCGTGTCCTGTATCTACGGGTTGGGCGCCCCCGAAGACTATTTCGAGGCCATGGTGTCCCTGCAGGTGGGGCAGAAAATTAGCCGTGAAGAACTCATCAAGGCGTTTGTGCAGATGCAATATCAACGCAACGACATTGCTTTTGAGCGCGGCACTTTCCGCGTCCGGGGTGACACCATCGAAATTATCCCGGTGTACGAGGAACTTGCCCTCCGTATAGAAATGTTTGGCGATGAAATCGATTCGTTGAGTTCTTTGCACCCACTGACGGGGGAAACACTGTCGCAGCAAGAGACCATCAGCGTGTTTCCTGCCACCCACTATGCGGCGTCACCCGAGACCATGAAACGCGCCGTGGGGACGATTCGGGAAGAACTTGCGTTGCGGGGGAGCGAGCTTGAACGGGGTGGCAAGCTCCTAGAGGCACAGCGCGTTCGGATGCGCACCACCTATGACTTAGAAATGATGGAGCAACTGGGCTTCTGCTCCGGCATTGAAAACTACTCCCGACATATTGATGGCAGGCTCCCTGGCGAAGCGCCCAGCTGTTTGATTGACTACTTCCCCGAAGACTTCCTCACCGTGATTGACGAATCCCACGTGACCGTCCCTCAAATTGGGGGGATGTCTGCCGGGGATGCCTCTCGCAAGAGAACCCTGGTGGAACATGGTTTCCGCCTCCCCAGCGCGCTCGATAACCGGCCTTTACGCTGGGACGAGTTTCTCGCCCGGACCGGGCAGAAACTCTATCTTTCCGCCACCCCGGGCCCTTACGAGTTGGGGGTCGCTGACGGGGTGGTCGAGCAGATCATTCGGCCCACGGGACTCGTTGACCCCCAGATTGTGGTGAAACCGGTGGAAGGTCAGATTGATGACCTGCTGGAGCAGATACGGCTGCGTGCAGGGCGCAACGAACGTGTTTTGGTCACCACATTGACGAAGAAAATGTCGGAGGACCTGACCGATTATCTGGATGACGCCGGGGTCAAGGTTCGCTACCTTCACTCCGATGTTGACACTCTGCGCAGAATTGAACTTTTGACCGAGCTTCGAGCAGGAGTATTCGATGTTCTGGTCGGAATTAACCTCCTGCGAGAGGGACTCGACCTTCCCGAGGTCTCTCTGGTATCCATTTTGGACGCGGACAAAGAGGGATTCCTGCGCTCCTCGACCTCGCTGATTCAGACCATCGGGCGTGCCGCTCGCAACGTGTCGGGTGAAGTGCACATGTATGCGTCCAAAATAACGCGGTCCATGGCTCAGGCCATTGAAGAAACGGATCGGCGTCGGGAGAGGCAAGTTGCCTACAACCTGGAGAACAACATCGACCCGACACCGTTGCGCAAAAAGATTGCCGACATCACCTCGGTCCTCGCCCGGGAGAAAGCGGATTCCGAGGACCTTTTGGCAGGGGTCAAAAATTCGGCAGGCGAGGGGTACTCCAGGCAGCGGGTTCTCAAAAGTGGACCTGACGAGCTGGGCGGAATTATCATGACTCTGACAGATCAGATGATGCAAGCCTCGGGCGAACTGAAATTTGAGCTGGCCGGCAAGTTGCGTGATGAAGTTCGAGAGCTCAAAAAGGAGCTACGGGAGATGACCCAGGCGAAGGCGTAGCGACCCCCAGCGCACAGCTTCCCTTCTCTAGACTGCTGGGGTGCCTATAGAACAACCGAAGACCGAGTCCGTCCTTCACGTCAAGGGCGCGAGGGTCCACAACCTCAAAAACGTCGATGTCACCATCCCTCGCAACTCCCTTGTGGTCTTCACGGGGCTGTCTGGCTCAGGCAAGTCATCCCTCGCCTTTGACACGATTTTCGCCGAAGGCCAGCGCCGATATGTGGAGTCGCTTTCCGCCTACGCTCGGCAATTCCTGGGTCAAGTAGACCGTCCCGACGTTGACGTCATCGAGGGGCTCAGCCCTGCGGTGTCGATTGACCAAAAATCGACTAACCGTAACCCCAGATCGACTGTCGGCACGATCACCGAAATCTATGACTACCTGCGGCTGCTCTGGGCAAGAACAGGCATCCCGCACTGCGTGGAGTGCGGTCAAACCATTGCTCGCCAGAGCGTCCAGAGCATCGCGGACACCATCATGACGAGGGCTGAGGGATGGCGGTTTCAAATCCTCGCTCCCATCGTTGTGGGCAGAAAAGGCGAATTTGTCGATCTTCTTCGCAGTCTTAACTCTCAGGGGTACGCCAGGGCGCGTATTGACGGCGAGATTGTCACTCTGTCTGAAGCACCGAAGCTTGCCAAAACAAAGAAACACGACATCGATGTGGTCATCGACCGGTTGGTGATGGGCACAGACATTCTGGGCCGCCTCACGGATTCTCTGGAAACCGCTCTGAAACTTGCCGATGGCACCGTCACCCTTCACGGTGTTGATGACGACAGTCATCAAACATTTAGCGAACGTCTGTCGTGCCCGAGTGGCCACACGGTCTCGTTGACCGAAGTGGAACCCCGGACCTTTTCCTTCAACTCACCCTTTGGCGCCTGTCCTGGCTGCTCTGGACTGGGCTTCACGATGGCCGTTGATCCCCAGATGGTTATCGGCGACTCTGAACTCAGTATTGCCAAAGGTGCGATCAGGCCGTGGACTCAAGCCGGGAAAGGCCTGTATGGCTACTTCCATAACCTGTTGTCAAGCTTGGCGGATGAGTTAGAGTTCGACCTTGACGCGCCCTGGAGTTCCCTCACCGAGGAGGTCCAGCAGGCGGTGTTGCGCGGCAACAACTTCGAACTAACCGTGCGGTATCGCAACCGCTTCGGTCGCGATGTGAAGTACTCCAGCGGCTTTGAAGGGGTAATTCCCTACATCGAAAGAAAGTTTCACGAAACCGACAGCGAATGGAGTAAGCAGCGATTCGCCGATTATCTGCGCGAAATTCAATGTGGAGACTGCTCCGGCAAGCGCTTGAAGCCGGAAATTCTTGCCGTCACCGTGAACGGTGCGTCCATCTCCGACGTGGCTGACATGAGTCTCGATGGAGCGTTTGAGTTCATGGCGGGTTTGCAGCTTTCCGAGCGTGACAGCGCGATTGCAGAGCCGATTCTCCGGGAAATCCGAGCTCGACTAGAGTTCCTCCTCGAAGTGGGCTTGAGCTATCTGAGCATGGCCAGAGCTGCCGGCAGCCTGTCGGGGGGAGAAGCGCAGCGCATCCGCCTAGCGACACAGATCGGCTCTGGCCTGACCGGGGTCCTTTACGTCTTGGATGAGCCCAGTATTGGTCTTCACCAGAGAGATAATCGACGTCTCATAGACACCCTGATAAAGCTCAGAGACCTCGGAAATACGCTCATTGTCGTCGAACATGACGAAGAGACAATCCAGACCGCAGACTGGATTGTCGATATTGGCCCAGGTGCAGGCGAATTTGGTGGGGAAGTGGTCCATTCGGGGTCTCTTGCGTCTTTACTCAAGGAAAAGAGATCGCTGACCGCCGGTTATCTCAACAAAACCATTACGGTTGTCGAACCGCGGCCTAAGCGTGTGGTGGACCATGCGCGAGTGTTGCGTATCGAAGGCGCAAGGGCCAACAACCTCCAAGATGTCACCGTGGATATCCCCCTCGGCGTTGTTGTCGCCGTGACAGGGGTGAGTGGTTCCGGCAAATCCTCACTGATTAACGACATTTTGTACCGTTCCTTGGCTAACACCTTGAACGGGGCCCGCCACGTTCCTGGCCTGCACACCCGCATTCGCGGCATTGAAGAGCTCGACAAGATTGTTCACGTCGATCAGGCGCCGATTGGACGCACCCCGCGCAGTAATCCAGCGACCTATACCGGTGTCTTTGACAAAATCAGAGCGTTGTTTGCGGAGACGGTCGAAGCGAAAATTCGCGGTTACCTGCCGGGGCGTTTTAGCTTCAACGTCAAGGGCGGTCGATGCGAGCATTGTTCAGGAGATGGCACAATCACCATTGAGATGAATTTCCTGCCCGACGTCTATGTTGATTGCGAGGTTTGCCACGGCGCCCGCTACAACCGAGAAACTTTGCAGGTGCACTACAAAGGTAAAACGATTGCGGATGTACTCAACATGCCCATCGATGAGGCAACCGCCTTTTTTGAGCCGATTTCGTCGATTCACCGGTTCCTCAAAACGTTGGTTGACGTGGGCCTGGGATATGTTCGCCTGGGTCAAAGTGCCACGACGCTTTCCGGTGGTGAGGCGCAGCGCGTGAAGCTCGCAACAGAGCTCCAGCGCCGGTCCACCGGTCGGACGATTTACGTGCTCGATGAACCCACCACGGGCCTCCATTTTCACGACGTGAAAAAGCTTCTTGATGTCTTGCAAGGCCTCGGGGATAAAGGCAACACCGTCGTCGTTATTGAGCACAACCTCGACGTGATTTCCGCCGCTGATTGGGTCATAGATTTGGGACCTGAGGGTGGCGCTGGCGGTGGCATGGTCGTAGCTACGGGTACTCCCGCGGACATCGCTGCTCACAAGAGCTCGTACACAGGTGCTTTTTTGGCAGAGGTACTGGCCTAGGAAACCCATGGTGAAACGCCACGATTGGCAACCCGAGACATC
>Ga0222660_1000186_pt1 | contig 33887 bp, 23 predicted proteins | sample AntAcemetagen549_FD_179832 | JGI IMG/M metagenome (GOLD analysis project Ga0222660, IMG submission 179832) | Saline water microbial communities from Ace Lake, Antarctica - #549 | ecosystem: Environmental > Aquatic > Non-marine Saline and Alkaline > Saline | place: Antarctica: Ace Lake...
GCCGCGGTCCCTTTCCTCGAAGGGAAATCCAGCGTCGGCCGCCTTGGAATGGATATTCACGCAACCGCAGGAAAAGGCGACGTCGGATTCTGCAACTACTGGACCCTCGAGATCTCAGTGAAACAACCGGTCCGCGTTTACGCCGGGATGCCGGTCGGCCAGTTGATCTACTTCCTCACCGAGGGAGAAATCCTGACACCTTACAACACCAAAGGTTCCGCCAAATATAACGACCGCACGCCCCTACCCGTCGAATCGATGATGTGGAAGAACGAGTTTTAGGATTCTTGAGGCGGCTTCATTCTCCGCTGCTTTCCGCATTTTTTACCACTGTTTCCTGAAAGGAATCGCCCTGAGGACAATCTCGTTGCTCACGCAGAGGCAATCGTTTGTTGTCATCCTATCCTCTTTGATCTGTGCTGAGGAGCTCCCTGAAGTGACCTTCGATGACGGATTCGCAATTCTCATGGCAGGAGTCGCGACCGACTACACTGAAATCATCAGTATCAAAGCGACGGTGAGGCGGTGGATGATCGCGCTGCTCCTTCCGGGCGATGACGATTCCGCAGATCCTTTTGATCGGCTCGCGGCTGAATCAGACTACTTAAAATAACGCCTCAGAAGCGCCTCTTCGTCTGGCAGCAAGCTCTCGCGGGAAACCGCTTCGCCCCCGCTGCCAGGAGATGAAATAGCGCCACCGTTCTTCACTGTTTTGCCAGTCTTGTCGATCTCGTGCTCGGTCTCGCCAAGGCCGAGCGTTTCACCAAGTGAGGCTCGCGACAAATCCAGATTCTCCACTTTTTGAATATTGGAGGTGTTCAGATCTTCCTTGTCGCCAAAGTAAAGCGGCGCATCGGCTCTCCCGCGTGTGATTCCTCCGGAACCGGGAACCATCCCGAGGGCCAGCAACTCCTCAGCGGAAAGACTCTGCGCAGAGAAATCGTCACTCATTTTTGGCAAACCATCCATCGAACCGAGGGACTCGGAATACTCCCCCAATTGCTTTTGGAGGGACTGCAATTGCTCCTCGCTGAGTTGCGTGAGTGATTTTTGTCCCAACTGAGAAGGATCAAGATTCTTGAGCTGCTTGAGCAATTCCTTGTTTGGCTTCATGCCACTGGCTTCGAGTGATTCGAGCGCTTTGTCGAATTCTTCGAGAAGCTTCTTTTTCGCATCCTCCGAAAGATCCGAAGCGAAGGTCTCTAATGCCGCGATATCCCTTTCAAGAGTCGCCATGTCGGAAGCCATTTCCTGAATCTCCCTTCCGAGACTCTCCTGAAGACTGTCGGTTGCCTCGAGACTCGCGTGACTGAACCAGTCGTCCTCAGGCTGGTTGCGCAGTTCTTCGATCTTTCCTTCGAGCTCCCCAATCCCTTCCCGATCGATGATTTCCTCTTCCTCGAGCTGCGCGAGCCACTCTTCCATTTGCTCCCACGCCCCCGGTTCAGCCGCTACGTCAGGCTGACTTGGGACCGAGGCAGGCAAAGGAACGACCGATGAAGCGAACAGAATCAGGAGAGCAAAAATACCGGGTAAAAGGGTAGCGAGAGGATTCCAGCGAAGCCCCATTTTCTCACGCGTCTCTTTCCCCGCCGCAGTGAAGCTTGGCCAGGGAGCTCTATTCTTTGATGCCGAGATTAGCTGATTCCTGAGTTCAAGTCGGTCATCGAGTCTTACCAGTGCGACCTCGCTCGTGATATAACGACGTCGGCTCATCCCCCAGGCAATTATCGAGAGAAGGGCAAAGACTGCCCCAAGGAAAATCATACCTATTTCCCAGCTCAATGAAAACTGCCCGAACCCTCGCAGGCTGAGAACTGCAATCGAAAGAGCAACACAGCTTGCAACGAGAAGGATATTGAAGCGATCGAGCCACCACCCTGCATTAAAGCGCCGGGCGACAGAGGCAGCGCGGCGGCGCCAATTCTGCTCAAGTTCTTGCGAGGACATTCCTAAGCCTACTCAGGAGACCGATTCCTTGCAAGAAGTCAGTAAAGGGCTCAAGCCTTTGCTTTAGCAGATGGAAAATGCCTCAAACATGAAACAACCCGCGATCACGATGAGGCTGACTATTCTCCTGGATTTCCGATAAGAAATGATAGTTAAAACGAATTGGCACAAAAAAATGACGGTCGCAACCTAATTGGCGCGCCGTCATTTCATCGATTCGGATTATTAAATCCAATTAAAATTCCTCAGCTATCTTCGGTCTTTTCCTTAGCCGCTTTTTTAGTCGCTGCTTTTTTGGTCGCTGCCTTTTTTGTTGGCGCTTTCTTAGTCGCGGCCTTCTTAGCTGCTACCTTTTTAGTCGCTACTTTCTTAGTCGCGGTCTTCTTAGCGGCGGCTTTTTTAGCAGGTGCCTTTTTCGCAGGTGCTGCCTCTGCTGCAGCATCAGCTTCTTTTTCAGGAGCAGGCTCTTCCTTCTTAGGAGCTGCCTTTTTCTTGGTACCTGACTTCTTCGCCAGAGCGATATCAGCTTTCACAGCTTCTCTCTGCCGCTTAACATAATTTTTACGGCGTGCGCGTTTTTCGACTTTATTGTGCTGTTTACCCATAATACTGGCTCCGCTTGATGCGAGGGGCGAAAGTAACGGGTAAAAACCGCATCAGGCAAGCAGAAATACACGCCAAAGTGCCTCAATTTCAGCACATTCGGTGCGCAATCCCCTCAATAGAGATTTCCTACCGGAATCGATAGCCAAACTCTCTCACTGTCTCGATAAATTCACCGGGGCGATCTTCGAGAATTCGCCGCAACGAAGTCACAAATCGATCGACACTTCGAGGGGTTACCCGTGACTCATATCCCCAGACCTGATCCATAATTCGATCGCGCCGAAGCGCCTCGCCTCGATGCTGAAGGAAGAACGCAAGGAGGTCATACTCACGAGGGGAAAGTTTGACCGGCTTGCCCGACTGATCTCTCAGTTTTCGGGCGCCCAGCTCGAGCCTGAATCGACCGAAGGAAAATTCAAGCTGAGACGACCCTTCGCTTCCAGGTTCATTGGAACGCCGCAAAATGGCTTCCGCCCGGGCTAAAAGCACTCGAATGCTGAACGGTTTCGTGAGGTAATCATCCCCTCCTACCCCAAGCCCGAGGAGAATGTCCGATTCGTCCCCTTTCGCGGTCAGAAAAATGATGGCCGTCTCGATCCCTTCCTGTCTGAGGTAGCGGCACACTTCATAGCCGTTAGCTAGAGGCAGCATCACATCAAGAATAATAAGATCAAAAGATCGCGCCATCGCCACTTCGATGGCGCGGTTTCCATCCTCGACGCCGAGGACGTTGTAGCCACGATTTACAAAGTTATCGGAAACGACCCGGAGCAAGGTGGGATCATCTTCGACAATTAAGACCCTACGCGGCGAGTTCATGGGTTGGAGATCGGTAAGCGAACCAAAAATACGGAACCCTGACGATCGGATCTGGTTGAAATGCGAATCTCCCCTTTAAGGAGGCGTATTAGATGCCTGCATATCGGCAATCCCAGCCCCACGCCTCCCTGGCTCCCGGTGAGCTGGACATCCCCCCGGTAAAAACGACGAAAGACAGCCCGCCTCTCTGATCGTGGAATTCCCTCTCCCCGGTCGGCAATGGAAACTTCCGCATGGCGCTCACTTTTGCCAATCGTCACCTCGAGCACCGGAGGGAAGCCTCCGTATTTCACCGCATTCTCCAACAAATTACTCATGACAATTTTCAAGGCAGCCGGGTCAGTCTGAATCAAAATGGGAGCCCCCTCCTCAAATGACAGTGCCCCTGAAGCAGCGTCGAGCTGCGGTCGAATCAGCGCCACCTCCCCTCCTACCAGAGCCGAAAGATCACAGGCTTCAAACTGCACCGGCATTTGTCCTTTTTCGAGTCGGCCGTGAAGAAGAAAGTGATCAGCGAGTTCTCCGATTCGATCATTTTCACGGTGAAGCAGATCATAGTATTCGGATCGTACCGTCCCTTCGATGGCACCGTCCTCCAACGTTTCCATAAGCACTTTCATCGCCGCCACCGGAGTTTTGATCTCGTGGGAGATCGTCGTGAGAAGATCGGATCTGATTTCGTCGATTCTTAGACGACGATGCACCGTCAGCCAAACCACCCCCGCAACGAGGATCACTCCACTGAGAACCCAGAAAGCGTGCCACCAAATTTCCCGTCGCTGATCCTCGGATCGCATCAGCATATCGCGGTCAAGTTTCAGACTGACAGACCACCCTTGATAGGCACCTGATTGAATGGTGTAGGCAATCGAGTTCTCGACATCTTCGTTCAGAAACTCGGCAAGCAGAATCTGATCGCTTTGATTGATCGCAACCGAAGCGCCTTCCCCGAACACCCGGGAGAGATGAACCTGCAATGGCTCAGGATCAGCCTCCGATTGGGTGAGTGAGAATCGCTCTGCGGTCAGCCCGAGTTGCTCGCGATAGATGATTGAGAGCCCCTCCTCCAGCACAATTCTATCGCGAAGCGAATTCTGCACCATCATTTGGACAAGGAGAATGCTGGGAATCAGTGGCAGAAGAGCCAAGAGCACGATAAGCAATCTCACCTGACGTTGACTCAACCACATTCCTGACTTCACGATAACAGCGTATCAAAAAAATCTCCCCGAGGGGAATCAATTCATCAATCATTTGGTTCGAGCAGTTCGATGCCCTCACCCATGTAGCCGACTTCGAGGGCATTCTCTTCGGGGTACCCTTCGCGGGGAATGAATCGATCCCCATCCCGATCCCCTTCCAGTCGAACCGCTGCCGCGCTCCCGCCAACGTAGGCAACGATCGCTTTTCGGGCCTCCCAGCAGCCCCCCTTCTGTCCCACATCGGTGACGTAGAAGCCTGATCCGTTCGTGCCATCCACAACCAGTGGCCAGCCTGTTCGGCTCGTGTCGGTGAGTCCTGCAATGTAGGAATAATGATTTTCGCCTGACTGGAGAATGTCCGACGCGTCATCAAACCGATTGTCGGCCCTCTTCCCTCTTGCAGAGCGGCCTTGAACGAAGATCTGCTCCGAGTCAATGTAATCGGGTAAGAGCGAGCGAAAGGCATCGTTCGAGGAGACAATGTCCTCCTCGTAGTCATTTTCACCGGCAGGAAACATCCCACCATTATCGGCAGCGTGCGCTCGAAGCCCCATCACGATGCTCCGGGCATCAGAGGTCGCTCGAGTCATCTGTCCACTCGTCATCGCCGTTTTTACGACAGGAAAGCTGACCGTAGCGAGGACCGCCATGATTGAGATGACCGTCATCAGCTCAATCAGAGAAAAGGCGGCAGTTCTTCGGATGGGATTACAATTCATGATATCTATTTGGGTTGAATTTGTCGCGCGGAACCTGCCGCACGGCTTTATTTACCCACTCACCATGAGCGAGCTATGTTACCGCTTCGTTACCGCCCCGTTCCCGCTCCATGAAATCATTACCCAACGAGATGAATCCCCCGAAGGCACACCTCACCTGCGAGAATTCCTCGATCAAAGTCACCTTGTGTGATCTCACGGCTCGAGGTGGCCGTGCCTGAATCTCTGGCGTGACCCACTTTAGAAACCGGGCGATTGGTGTGATCTCTCTCGACACGGACGGGAATGCCTAGTGGGTCGGAAGATACCGCTGCGCGCTATCTTCCTAAGAATGGAAAAATCCGGAGCGCTGATCTCCCGACCGCGAATCATTTGAGGATCCGAAGCCCCTTTAAATGGCTCACTTATTCTTTTTCGGCCCTTTCGTCTTCCTCCCTCTACCACTTGTGTAGGGAGCCGACTCAAAAGGAACCGGGTCCTGAGTAAGTCGTGGATCCTCCGCTGCGATCAACTCTTCGATGAGACGTTCACGCAGCGATTTCTCTATTTCAGCGAGTCGTTCCTCACCGGAACGATTGCGCATCTGGTCCGGGTCATCTTTCAGGACATAGAGCTCACTTGCCGGCCTCTTACCGAAACCGAGTTGATATGCTTCCGCGACTTCAGGTTTTTCTCGGTTCTCAATCATCCAGGCTTTTGTGGGACTGGCGTCGAGATCACCGAAACAAACAAATGTATCATTTGTCAAAACCTCTCGCGAAGGCAACTTCCCCTCTGCGACCGGCCCGGGAATTCCCATCGGCCAGCGATCCGGCTCAAAATTAATGATGTAAAGATAGTCCGATGTGCGAATCGCCCGCTGGGGGTAGGGCTTATTGCCAGTCCTCGCTATCGCAACATGCCGCTCACGACCTGTTACGACGCGAGTGCGGGATTTATCGACCAATCCTGATTCGCTTGAAGTGAATACGTTCAAAAGACTTTTGCCTGTCATCACTTCAGGAACAGCGACCTTGCCGACTTCCAAAAAAGTGGGCGCAAGATCCATGAGATTCACAAAGTCGTCGACAACGCGCCCTTCAGGAATCCTCCGATCTCCCCAGCGCGCCGCCAAAGCCACCGCCTGCCCGAAGTCGTAGAGGTTGCACTTCCCACGAGGAAACCCGGGCGCTCCGTGATCGCCGCTCACCACGACGAGAGTGTTGTCAAGTTTGCCTCGTTTTTCCAATTCGCCTAACAAGACACCTAATGCCGCATCAAAGGCCATTGCCTCACCCAGATAATCGGCAAAATCTTCACGGATCACGGGGACATCAGGAAGAAAAGCCGGTAACTTTCCTCTTAATTCATCAGGCTCCAGTCCCCACAACTTCTTACCCGATCCCTGAACCCATTTTCGATGAGTGTTAGTAGGACCGAACCAGAATAGAAACGGAGAGTCTTCCGGCTGCGCGTCAAGGAAGCCCTCGAACTCCCGCTTCACTTTAGACAAAATCTCTGCTTTGGCATCGGCGAGGGATAAACCCTTTTCGATCAGAGCCGTTGCCGTCTGAGAAAAGGCGTTCAAATTCGGTCCCGGCTTTTCAAAACCATATTCCTGAGCTCCGAAGGGAGCATCCTTCACATCACCGGGACTCCACACTTTGTATACCTTGCCAATATGGTAACCGTGGTCACGAAGCATCAGCGGAAAAACCGGAATCGTTTCATCCCAGATTGCGCCCTGAAGAATCGCGCCCTGCCCGGTCCGGAAAAAGTACTGCCCCGATACAAGAGAACTGCGGCAAGGAGTACAACTGGGAGCCGTAACAAAGGCATTCTTAAACAGCACCCCTTCTCTGGCGACTCTGTCAAAATGAGGAGTCTTAATCAGATCATTCGGAGAGCCCGCCCCATCGACAGCGGCATAGGCACTCGCATATCGGCCCCAATCGTCGGCAAAAGCAAAAAGGATGTTAGGCCTTTCCTCCGCATCAATCGCCGCAGTGAAAACAAACAATATTACGATCAAAAAAGATCGCGCAAATGACGACACCAGCGGCTTACTCATGTCGTGAACTAAGCAGCAAAGCAGGGAGAGCGTCAATTCCGTGATCGATTTAGAAAGCAATCAGCTTCACGGTAGCGATAGCAGTGAAGATCTCGCTGCCGTTGTAATCGAAAAAAACACCTCGCAAAATATTTCAATGGAAACGACCGACGGCCTCAAACTTGCAGTCGAAAAGGAAATCGAAGAAACGGCTTCCCGTGAGGCAGCGCAATTGCCTGCCCGGTTCGCAGCCAGGGGTCTCATATCAGGTTGAGGCAGCTCGCCGCGTAGACTACCCTTATTCTGAACATGTCCGATTCTTTCCAACTTCATTCCCTGCTTATCATCGGGGAAAAGCCAAACACCCGACAATTCCTCAAGTTTCATGGTGAAACCAATGAGGCACTCCGTGAAAAAGTCTGCATCACAGGAAACAATGGCACCGGAAAATCTCAACTTCTCGCCGACATCCGCGATCACTTCGAGACGGATCATGAGGACGAGTCCCCTGAGACCAGGCCCCCGAAAGCAACCAAACTGATTGCCTCTTCATTCCTCATCAATCGCGAACTTTTTCACAGGGTTTCCATTCATGCAGGATCAAACACAATCGCTCTGAAGACGTTCCCCGATTCAGAATCAATCCGGAATTCATTGGAGAATATGCGCTCCACAGAAGCGCCTCTCAGTGAATCAATCGACTCGATCCTCTCGGGAGAATATTCAGAGGCGATTCGCATGAGAGGATTGTCCGACGCCCTCTACTTCCCTGAATACGACGAGAATACGACGCCCCTGCTGACAGAACTGAGCCGCCACTTCTCAAATAGAAGAGACCAATTTCTGCTCTATCTCGCAGAGAAACCGACGCAGGAGAAGACCGTCTCCGAAGCAATCGCGGAGTTCGGAGAGAACACCCCCAATGAGCTCGACGAGATTGCCCGCTACTGGAATGGGCCACTCGGAGAAACCGCCGCAATCACCTTCCATACGAATACGGGCACCTTCTCGTACGCCGGAGACACCGCCCCGGTCGAGTTCAGCTCTCTGAGTCGAGCTTTGCAACTATTCCTCAACCGAACGGGATTAATTTTCCTTAGATTGATTGAAAACAACGATCCGCCCTCACTGATTTTAATCGACGAACCCGAGGCAGGACTCTCCAAAGCGCTTCTCGAAGCCTTCATCGAAATCATTCAGGGCCTGACCGACGGTCAAAATACCCAACTCATTTTCACGACGAAAAACCCTCAGATAGCGGCGACAGCCCCCCCTTCCTCGACATTTGAACTCGTGCTTGATCCCAAGGGAACACGCATCGCAATAGCGAATCAGAAAGTTCATGAAGAAGGATCGCCCGAAGCTTCAAATGAAAGGAACCCGCCGTCTCACAAACAGGCCAATTTAGCGAAACTGAAGCGGGCAATTGAAGAAACGGACGACCAGGATGAACTCGCCAATCTGGTCGACGAGTTGATGAGCTTGCGTAACCTCTAGGGATTGAAACGATGCGCATCCTAACCGCGAGTGACAAATTCAAGGGATCGCTCACTGCCCTTGAAGCGAATCAGGCCATTGCATCCGGACTCAAAGACGGTGCGGGAATCCCCATCGAGATTGATTCAATCCCCATTGCAGATGGCGGGGACGGGCTCGTAGCGACCCTTATCGCAGCCACCGGGGGATCCACTGAGACAGTTGAAGTTTCCGGTCCGCTCGGCGCACCAACCAAAGCCGTCGTCGGCTATTTCCCCGGCGGAGAAACCGCCGTGATTGAGATGGCGGAAGCCTCGGGAATCACACTCCTCCCCGAAGGCCAACTCAATCCGGAAATCGCTTCGACGTTCGGCACTGGAGAAATGATTCAGGAAGTCTGCGACAAAGGGGTATCCAAAATCATCATGGGAATCGGCGGCAGCGCCACCAATGACGGTGGGATCGGAATGGCACAAGCCCTCGGATTCCAATTTCTCGATCGTAAGGCCACGCCGGTCGAGAATCTCCCGCGAGACCTTCTTCAAGTGCGATCAATTAAGCCCCCAAAGGACCTTCCTCTCCCCGAAATTCTAATCGCCTGCGACGTCACCAACCCGCTCTTAGGTCCGAACGGATGCACAAGAATCTACGGTCCTCAAAAAGGTGTTACCCCGGCGAACCTTGATCTGCACGAGGCAAGGCTCAGTCACTTGGCCTCCCTTTTCGGGGACACCGGCCAAACCGCGGCGAACACTCCTGGCGCCGGCGCGGCAGGGGGCCTTGGCTTTGGCAGCCTCATCTTTCTACGAGCGAAACTCACCCCGGGTTTTGATCTCGTCGCTGAGATACTCGATCTCGAAAATGCCGTCAAAAAAGCTGATCTCGTCATCACAGGCGAAGGAAAGCTCGATGAGCAATCACTACACGGAAAAGGCCCGGGAGGCGTCGCCCATCTCGCGAAGCGTTTCGGAAAACCAGTCATTGCCTTTTGCGGCATCACCGACCTCCCCGACCAAGGCGAACTCTTTGATGAAATTATTGAAATCGGCGACCCCTCACTGACACTGGAAGAAAACATGAGAGAGGCCCCGCAACATCTCTCGTTGCGGGCAAAAGAGTTCGCTCTTAAAGCCCTCTTAAAACATTAACGATATGGACAATTCTGAATTCCTACCCGGCCTAACGGAAGTCATGACCGGCAAGACAGACTTTCAATTGCATTCCGGCGACTGCATCGAAGGCATGAAAGGACTGCCGGAAGAATCAGTCGACCTCGTCGTTACCTCCCCGCCCTACAATCTGGGAATCGGCTACGAATCCTATACGGACAAACTTTCCTCTGAAGACTATCTGTCCTGGTCAAAGGAATGGGTCAACGGAGTGAAGCGAGTCCTCAAACCGAATGGCTCTCTTTTTCTCAACGTCGGCAGCAGTCCGTCAAACCCCTGGATGCCGCACGAGTTAGCCCTTTCGATTCGTGATATCCTCGCGCTACAAAACACGATTCACTGGATCAAATCCATCACCGTGGACGGAACAGACGGCGAACCGCACTCAGTAGGCCACTTCAAGCCAATCAACTCAAAGCGCTTTATCAACGACTGCCACGAGTTTGTTTTCCACTTTACGAAAACCGGCGATATCCCTGTCGACCGACTCGGGGTGGGAGTTCCCTACGCCGACAAGAGCAACATCACGCGCTGGGGCCACACCGAAGGCTGCGACAAACGCTGCCGCGGTAACAACTGGTATATCCCTTACAAGACGATCCGTTCTCGAAACAAGGATCGCCCCCACCCCGCTACCTTCCCCACAGAACTGGCAAGCAAGTGCATCGCGCTTCACGGCGGAGCCCCTGACGACCTAACCATGATGGACCCATTCCTCGGTATCGGGCATGCCGGGGTTGCCGCAGGCGAGACAGGGGTGCGGACCTTTATCGGTTTCGAAATCGACGATTCCTATCTCAACGAAGCCAAATCGCGCCTCACGGCCTAGTGCTCGAACACTCGGCGATCTCCGAAGACACGATCTCGTTCATGAGCGCCTTGGCGGGCTCGTAACGGTGACGAAGACGACAAAAGAGGCAGAATCCGAACCGAGCTATTGAGGGAATTGAAAATCGCCTCTCACTCTTTCCCGAGTTTCCTTTTCAAGTCGGACCAGAATTCATCGACATTGTGTTTTCGGATTTGTCTGCCGGCAATATCAATGACTCCGCCTTCAGGAATCATCGATTGATCACCGTTGGAGATTGAGTTCATGATTTTTACCGATTGGTAACCATACTCGTAGGGATTCTGGACCACAGTCCCGTGAATCGTTCCGGCCTGAATTCCTGCGAGAGTTTGTGAGTCCTCATCAAAACCGACCACCTTTACCTGGTTCAACTTCCCCGCCTGCTCGAGCGCCTGAAGAATCGCCGGCGGATTGTAGGCGAAGAGACCTACGATGCCGTCAACATCAGGGTAGCGGGATAAGGTGTCCTCTGCATTCGCCTTGGCTTTAGCGAGATCAAATCCATCGGTAAGGGTATCAAGAATCGTGAATTTCTCCCCTTTCACAACGGTTCCGGGAGGATCAAAGCGACTTGAATCGGCAGGACGATCAAGGAGAGAATCGATCACGCCCTGACGACGTTTCCGGGAATTATCCTGCTCCATACGCCCGATTAAAATCATGATCTCACCACCTTCGGGAAGCGCTTCCTTAACCAGATCACCACAGAGCCGGCCGGCACTGTAATTATCCATCCCTATGTAAGCGACGCGGTCGGAGTCCGGAGCATCCGAATCATGAGTGATCAGAATCGCCGCCTCAGCCACCATATTCAACATATCGGTCTGATTGGACGAATCGATCGGACTCACCGCAATCCCATTGACGCCTCGAGTGATGGCATCCTCCATCATCTGCTTTTGATCTGAAAGGGACCCGGGCATCATGACCGAAACACCAACCCCCAGGTCAGCACCCGCCTCGTCAGCACCGGCTTTCGCCAATGTCCAGAATTCGGCGACACCATTGGTGATATAAGCGAACCGCTTTTCTTCCGTTTTGACCTCCTCGCAGGAATTAAAAACCACGGCACCAACGAAGGCAGCACCTGCCAAAATAACTCGGTTCAATCTCATAGGGGCGACGCTAGAGAGAAAACATGTCACGGAAAAGCAATTTCCGCGACAATTGTCGACCGGAGCAGAGGTCTCCGGAGAATTTAAGGAAAACCGAATCAGTCGGTCAGGTTATCAATCTTCTTAGCCATCTCAAAATCAAGATCGGTGAGGCCACCCGCTTCGTGAGTGGTAAGTCGAACCGTGATCGTGCACCAGCGAATATCGATGTCAGGATGATGACCATCCTCCTCCGCGATCTCAGCAATCCCGTCGACAAAATCGATTCCGTCTATGAACTCATCGAATTCAATGATTCTAAAGATCTCTTTGCCCTCATGCTCCCACTCTGGAAGCTTCTTAAGAAGTACTTCGATCTCTTCACTATCGACTAACTCTGACATGACTGATTTGGATTACGTTCTTGCGAGGATTTCGCCTGTTGAGCAAATTTTCTTTATCCTACGTTATCGCTAGAGGACAAAATTCATTGCGCAAGTACCAATCTTCACTTTTTACGCACCGCTTTTCCCGCAAAACTCAAAGGCGGGAACTTTAAAATGGAATTGCACCTCCTTCGAATTTTGGTATAGCAGACGTCTGGATTCTGCTATAATAAGCGACTTCACCTTTTTAACTCCAAATTCTCAGATCATGGCACACGGAAAAATCTTCAATAACATCGTCGAAACAGTAGGGAATACCCCATTGGTAAGACTGAATCGAGTCGTTGGCGATGTCGGTGCGACCGTGGCGCTCAAGTGCGAATTTTTCAATCCGCTCGGCTCAGTAAAAGACCGGATCGGAATGGCAATGATCGAGGCCGCCGAGGCAGAGGGCAAAATCAATAGCGATTCCGTCATCGTTGAGCCAACCAGTGGGAATACAGGAATCGCCCTCGCTTTTGTTTGCGCAGCGAAAGGATACAAGCTGATCCTCACGATGCCCGAGTCGATGAGCCTTGAGCGACGCACTCTCCTCGCTTTGCTCGGAGCAGACCTCGTTCTTACCGAAGGCCCGAAAGGAATGAAAGGAGCGATTGCCAAAGCAGAGGAAATCGCAGCACGAACGCCCAATTCTTTTATCCCTCAGCAGTTTTCCAATCCAGCAAATCCCGCCGTTCATATTCGCACAACAGCGGAAGAGATCTGGGCCGATACCGATGGCAAAGTCGACATCGTTGTCAGCTCAGTGGGAACCGGTGGAACCGCAACGGGGTGCGCCGAAGGCCTCAAGGCGAAAAATCCTAATATTGAAGTCATTGTCGTAGAACCTGAAGACTCACCCGTCATCAGCCAAACACTCGCGGGAGAAGAGCTCACCCCTGGACCGCACAAAATCCAGGGAACCGGCGCAGGGTTTATTCCCGACAATCTTCACCTCAAGACGGCCTCCGGGGACGCCCTCATCAGCGAATGCATCAAAGTGAGTAATGACGACTCCTTTGCGATGGCTCGTCGCCTCGCTAAAGAGGAAGGGATCCTTGGCGGAATCAGCACCGGAGCCAACGTATGCGCCGCGATTCAAGTGGCAAGCAGACCCGAGAACAAGGGTAAACTCATCGTAACGATTGGGTGCTCAACCGGAGAACGATATCTCTCAACGCCGCTCGCCGACGAGGCACGCGCCGCAGTTGGTAGCTGACAAACCCAAATAATCGTATACCTTTCGCGCCGCTGTGCCCCTGGCACAGCGCGTATCATCGACACGCTTTACGACTCTTAAATCCATGGCCGAAAAACCCAATACCCCATCCGATTCTTCAGTGAATGAAGTGGAAGCACTCTCAGCAAGCGAAGCCAGCGGTGTCGTTGACTCAATTGATCGCCATCGTGTGAAAATCCTCTTCGCTATTCTTGCCGGTGCAATCTTCTTCTGTGGAGTTCTCGTGGCGAGCCAGCTGAAGAAACAAAAGCATCTCGAAGCTTCCGAAGCATACACCGGAGCGGCTGATAAAGGCGAAATCGCAGGGCTCGATGCGGTCGTAGTCAACTATCCCGGCTCGATTCCTGCAGGAAACGCTCTTCTCTCCAAAGCGGAGATTCAAATTCGTCAGGGCAAATCCGAGGACGCAGCCAAGACATTCGAAACTTTTCTCAGCGACTACCCGGACCATCCCCGAAACGCGCAGGGTTATTTTGCACTCGGTAATTTGTATCACCAATCGGGAGACGCCGTAAAAGCAAAGGAGAACTACGACAAGACGATTGAAATCCAGGCCGACGGCGAACTGACTCCTCTTGCACGAATCCGCCTCGGCGACCTCGCTCTTGAAGCGGGAGATACCGACCTCGCCGATCAGAAATACCAGGAGTCTTACACCCTGCACCCTGGAAATCCGTTTTTCGACTATGCCGAGGAGAAAGTTGACCTCTTAAAAATAGGTACTCCCCCTCTAGTCGATCGCCCCGAACCTGAGCCGAAAGCAGAAGAGAAGCCGGCTGAGAATAAGGCTGCCGCAAAACCTGAAGTAACAGCGCCAAAGGGAAATTCGAATCAAAAGGCCGAGGCCGAGGCCAAATCAGCGCCCGAAGCTAAACCTTCGACACCCGAAGCGGCCAAGAAGCCTGATGCGACTCCGGCAGAAGACACGGGAAAAGAGTAGTGATTCCCTCCTTCCTGTCCTCCTGCTATGTCAGGAGCGACTCCCTCTCCCGGAAGGTCGCAGTGCCCTTCGGAAAAGGCCGACGATGAGAGAGGCCTCATCCCACGCCTCGTTCGTCTTTCGAGGCCGCTGGACTCGCTTCCAGAACCTTCTCTTTCATCATTCCAGAAGAGACCATTTTGATGATTTCATTCGTGAAATGGTGAGTCGGACCTTTTCAAATCCAAGACCTGAGTGAGGCTTGATGTGGTGGGCCACCCCGTGATTTTCGAAGATAACTCGTATGGGCTCCCATAACCGTTGTCGAATCCCATATACCAAAGGCGGAAAAAGAGCTCTCAACGGCTTTCTTTTTCCGCTTCATCAAGAAATATTGTGATTCTATCATCACGTTTCGGCATCGACTTACCCTCGAGAATACGCCTCATTTCAAGATAGTCATCGAATGCTCGACTACGCTGAGGCGTCTGAGTCGCCTCGAAATAGTTGAGATAGTCTCTGCTTTTAACGAGGGTATCACTGATTTTCGCTCTCATCTTCGCGGCCGCCTCGATCTCGGCATCAATTCCTTTCAATTTCCCTGTGATGAGACCCTGAAGGATTACTTCATAGCGAGCGAAGACAGGCCGATAGAGCGGAAAACCGGTCTGCTTCACTCTCTGTAAGCGGGTAAATACAGCCCCAAATTGCTCTGTCGCTCCGGGCATATCTTTGAACTGCAGATACGTTTCAATCCCGCCCACAAATGGCGCCCGACTCGGTTGAGTAATCGCCGGCACCGCGGTTTCCACCTCTTTCTTATTCTTGAATCGCTGAAAAAATCCCCAACGAGGCTCCTTCTCAGCCTCGGCACTGACGGGTTCTAGCTTCACCGTGAGGGCATCAGTCAACCACTTCTCAGTCTCCTCAGGACTCATGTATTCGAAGCCCTGCTGCGTTCCCATCGTAGCGATTTCCAGCGCCCACCACTTATCCATCCCCTGACTCATCTCTCTAAAAGCAGGGAAATGCTGACGCAAAAGTGGCATCACATTAGCCCTCTCACTCCTTCCCAGATCAGCTAAAAATGAGCGAAGTCCAGACTCCCCACGAGGCTGATTTAAGAGCGCCTCCACGAACGCAGCGGACGAGGCGCGGAACGCAGCACGGGTCACTGGATCCAGCGATTCGAGGTCGGCAATCCCATTAAGCTTCTCGGGCGTCAACATCTGACCGCTCTCGAGGATTCCCCGATAGAAGGCACTCGGCTGGCCGTCATTTCTGTGTTGCAATAACTCATCAAACCCGTGAGCTAACCACTCAGGAGCTCGGACCTCATCTTTCCGGAAGCTTGAAGGAGTGTCCACAAACGGTGCCACCATTTGCTCAACTAGCAGAGCCTTCACCAATTCCAGTCGATAAGCCTCCTCCCTGAATCGATCATGCACCTTAACGCTCACGCGAATTAAAAATCGGTCATCAGGACCTATCTCGACGGTCGTGACAAGGTCAGGGCCTTTATAAACCTCGTTGGATCGTCCCCACAAGTCGATACGAATGGGAACTGCCCAGCCAAGTCGACGATCTTCCTCGCCGGGACGCCGACGCAGTAGAACATTTCGAAAATCCTCCTGAATCTCACGGGAGAACGAAAGAAACAAAACCCGCTGCGTTGGCTCACCACCAAAGACCCGTATTTGAAAATCCTCTCCCCAATCTGCGGCCGGTCTTTGACCGACCGAAGCGCGAGAGTCCCCCATCGAGGACAGATCCTGAGCGACGGGAGATAACGAGGCTGAGCAAATCAGCCCCGCGATCATCATCCTTAATCCACTCTGAGAAATACCATTCACAGTGGAAGGATAACGAAATATGAAGAGAACTGCAACCTTCGCAGAAGGTCCCGTTCACACGAATAAATCCGCCTGCAGCGATACCGCTAATGAAAACAGAAAGGGAAGAAATGATGAGCTGGGAGAAGGACCGAAAAGCGGCTCAAAAGCCCGGAAAGGCTCTGCAAAGAAACGCTCCCAAACGCGCGACGGTTGAGAGGACGGATCGTATCGCATTATCTTCATTATTTGATTTTTTTAGTTTTAGTTTTGTTACCCACTACGATCCAATGCAACCGTTACCCCAAATCAATCCAAAACATCTCAATAGCCTAACAATCAACTAGTTACGATCTAACTAATTCAAATAGACAGGGCCTGAAATGCGAGAGTCCCGCTCACATTAAAAGTCAATCGAGACACCAAAGGAGCCAGTTTGGCTCTATTCGTTAACGGCTTAACCGGGGTTGCATTTTTCGAGTCTCTCCGTTTAGTGATCACTATGCCGAAAGCTTTTCTATTCGATATTGGCAACGTCATCATCGGTTTCGACTTTACGATTACCGCGCGAAAACTGGCGTCGAAGTGCACCGCCTCCCCCGAAGAGGCGCTCAGAAGCGTCGCCCAATTAACCGATCGCCTTGAGTGCGGGCAACTATCAACAGAAGGATTCATCGCAGAAGCCTCAGCTCGAATCGGATTCCAAGGTTCCGCTTTTGAATTCAGTTCGGCTTTCGAGGATATATTCACTCTCAATGAGCCGATCGTGGAATTGATTGAATCACTTCACGAAAAACAAATTCCACTTCACCTGCTCTCCAACACAAACGGCATACACGTTCCGTTTTTTGAAAAGACCTATCCTGTTTTCACTTGCTTCGAGGGACGAATATACTCTCACGAGGTAGGTTGCATGAAGCCCAACCCCGAGATCTATCGTATCGCGATCGAGAGACTTTCACTGGAGCCGGCTCAAACAATATACATCGACGACCTTCCTGCCAATTGCACGGCAGGACGCGAAGCGGGGCTGCACTCGATTTGCTACAACAAAGAGAAACACGATACCTTTCTCCGGCAAATCACCCCTCTCATCAATTAGAGGAGACTCTCCCTTTGAAAGATAAGAGGGTTTCGTCACTGACCTGACCCTGTCCAATCAACCGGTCACTGACCTGCCCCCAGACAATCCTCGATTCGCGAGACAAAAAAACTAAAAGCCGGGAAATCTACGAATCGTATTTTTCCGGCACTTCATCTTCGTGATCGATGTAAAATGCGGTCTGAACGACATTCAGCCCGTAATTGGCAATCAATTCGAACTGATTATTCATATCGATGGCTATCATCTCGATTTTGACAGAGGCTTCACCGGAACTCATCCGGCGCATCGCCCGCTTATTGAACTGCTTCCGCATCTTGTCGGTGGCGTCTTCAATCCCTTCCGCAGTCTTCAAGGTCTCTTCCGTCGCGCCGTTTTCCAAGGCGTCCATATAGAGATCGATCAACTCCACAATCTTACCCGAAAATTCGATGATACTTTGATACCCGGCATCATTGAGGGACCGGTTTTTCGAGTATTTCTTCTGCGTAATCTGAACGAGGCGGTAGATCGCGTCAGCGACCTCTTCAAGTTCCGATACTATTCTCAGCATGCGGCTCACCGACCGCGCATTCTCGTCGCTCAATTCTGCAGCCGAAGTTTTCACCAGATATTCAGTGATATCGTGCGTCATGACATCGGCGTCGTCTTCGAGTTTCTTGAGTCGATTCACTTCCGTTCCCAGATCGGTGTCCGGATTTTTGAAAATATTCAAATAACCGTTAAACATCTCGCGTGTAACCTCTCCGAGTTGAAGCGTCGCTTTCTCAGCCTCAGGGATATTCAGTTCGCCAATATCGACCATTCCTCCGGTCAGGAATCGCAGTCGAGGGGATTCCGGTTCGTCTGTGGACTTGACCCATTTAGTGACAATTTTCGCTATCTGGGGCACAAACCAGATCAGGCCAAGTATATTAAGAAGATTAAACAAGGAATGAAAAATCGCCAGTTTGAAACCCACGTCTGAATCGTGTTTTTCCGTCCTGAAGCCCTCCGGCAGCATATTACCCAGGTTGTTGACGAGGTTCAAAAACGGAAAAAACAGAATCAACACCCAAAGGACGCCCAATACGTTGAACAAAAAATGAGCCCGGGCGGCTCGCTTCGCATTGGTAGACGTCCCCACAGACGCCAACCATGCCGTCACCGTCGTCCCAATATTCTCCCCGAGGACAATCGCTGCCGATTCCTCAAATCCAATCCACCCCTGGATCGCCAGAGTCACCGTGATTGCCATCGCTGCCGATGATGACTGCACGACAAGAGTGAGGACAACCCCGATGGCAAGAAATCCAATGATCGATAAATACCCTTTCCCTGAAATACCGGATACAAAATCCTGAATCGCGCGGGCCTGCGCCTCAACCGCGGCGTCACCGCTCGCAAGCATATTTTGCACATCAGGGACGGACTCTTTCAGCAAAAAGAGACCGTAAAAAAGGAGCCCGAAACCAATAAGCGTTTCTCCGAAACTCTTATAGCGGTTCCTCCCCACGAAAAAGAGAGGGAGACCAATCCCAATGATAGGCAGAGCAATTTTCGAAAGAGAAAACTTTCCAATCGTAGCGATAATCCAGGCCGTGAGCGTCGTCCCCAAATTCGCGCCCATGATCACTCCGATCGATTCGACGAGAGTCAAAAGGCCCGCATTCACGAAGCTCACGACCATCACCGTGGTCGCAGAAGACGACTGAATTAGCCCCGTAGTTAGAAGCCCTGTCCCCACCCCGACAAAGCGGTTCCGAGTCATTGAAGACATGATTCGGCGCATGCGGTCTCCCGCAGTTCGCTGAATGCCCTCACTCATGACTTTCATCCCGTAGAGGAAAACACCAAGCGCGCCGAGAATCTTTAAAGTCAAAAACAGGGTATCCATGAACACAAAACAAAGGGTTCATGACCTTGCCGTATGTGCCAATTTTGTCACGTCGAAAAACAATTATGAGAAAAGGTTTTTCAAAGACACCCTCTGCGAGAAGCGAATCTTGAGTCTTTTCACTCTCACTTCTCCTTAAGCGCTACCAAGACAGTCCCTTTCGGTCCCAGGAAGTCCACCGTAGAAACGAGGAGAAAGAAACCGCTTCATTTCGAGGGATTCCCTAGCGGAAGACGAGTGATCGGAAAATGATGCTCAAGACTAAGGTTCCATTTTAACGGGGACTTGAAGCGCCACTCGGAGCCCCAACCCCAGCCCACCGAAAAGAGGACCTTACGGGGGAGCGCGCAATTAACGAATGGTCATGAGAGGTCACCAGAGACGTGCAGAGAGGAAAGAGACGCTCGCGCTTGAACGCGCTTCGAGAGAGGGCCCCCCCCTCTCTCGAAGCGCGTTCATCAAATCATCGTGTCCACTGCGCATGACGATCCCATCGATAGTTTCGAGTCCCCTGCGGTATTCCCAATCATTTATTCGACAGCGCGCGGCCAAAATCGGGGTTCAACGAAAGCTGAGCGTGTCGCAAGTTAATATCGGCAAAATGAGCGGGTCTGAGGACTCAAAAAACCAAGATAGCGTTACTTTCTGCCGCAAAGGGGGGGCAACTTTGTTCGCCCTTCGATTCTTCCCCCCCCCCAACGTCACTTCCTGAATTTGCGAACAGCGGATAGGGACAACGGCGGATAGGGACAGGCTCGGTTTAGCAATGCCCATCAGAATTGCGCAGCCCTGGAATCGCCTCGACAAATGCCTCAAAAAGACAAAGCGAGCAGAGGTTCGACCACTCACCCAGTGCCCCGTTAAAATTCTGGCTAAAAGTCCCACCGCACAGAGGCCAGTCTTTTAGGGCTCGCGTTTGACCTCGAAGAGGAGCCCCGGCCTGAAAGGTCGGTTGCGAAACTTGATGAACTGAGGCGCTCGCGGGCGAGCGCTGGGGCCCCTTGAATTGTACCGCTACCCAGAGGGCTCAACGCCAAATGCCGCCCCCGGCTTCGTCTCGCGAGGGTTTCAGTCCACTTCTTACGCGGAAAATCACCGCGAAGGAGGATCTGTTCGAACACTAAAATGTGGCGCGAGCACCTACATGCCACCGGCCATCATTGCCATCATCGAAACCGTCTTCAGTCACTTGAATTCCGTAATCGACACGGAGAGTAAACCAATTTTCACGTTGATAACGGAAGCCCAATCCAACACTTCCGAGCGTGGCATCTTCCTGCCCTATCGTAGGCTCGTGGAAACCAACATTACCGAAGTCGTAAAAGAGAAGCCCGTAGCCACCGTCACGAACATTAGAAAAACCGGAGAAAACAGCAGGATAAACCGTCGGCGTGCGCAGTTCAGCGGAACCGACGACACCGCGGTCACCATTGACGACGCGTTGCTCAAAGCCACGGACACTGTCATACCCTCCGGCACCAAGCGCCTCGCTGGAAAGAAGGTTCGCATTCGACATCTGGAACTGCATTCGGCCGTAGAGAGACCAGCCTTCCGGCAGCTGTTGATCACGCTCCAATAAGACCCGTCCATAGGTGTAATCGGAAGTCGCACCCAGTCTCTGGCTTGCGAAAATCGCATCCGTGTTTCCATTTGTATTATCTCCTGGACTGCTAATTACCTCAGAATCGAAGCCCCACACACCTGACTGATCCTTAGCCGAGATATTATAACCGAGGCTGTATTGAACAATTTCAGAAGTCGTATCAAACACATCGATGCCACCAAACTCGAGAGCACTGTTGCTGGACTTGAAATCCATCCCGAACTCAAGCTCATGCGAAATCCGCCCAATACTTGGAAGTGGGATACCGTAACGTCCACTAAGCTGCTTATTCACTCCTCCGGCGGTGAGAGAGCCCCCGCCAGGCACAGCAAAGCGTGATTCACTGTCCACATACGCGCCGAGGAGAGTCACCTGATGCCTCCACGGTAAATAGGAGGCAAAGACGCCACCATGTCCAAAGATGTTCGCATCGCTGTTATCAAAGTTCGTTGTGAACTGGTAACTTAGGATGGTGTCCTCCCCGAAAAACAAAGGCCCCGTAAGACTCGTTCCGAACAAGGAACGGCTTTCACCAAGAGCGGAAGTACCTGAATTCTCGTAGGCCACATAAGCAGAAAGCTCGCGGAAAGATTGGCTGCGAAGAATCACGTCTGTTTCGCCGTAAGCTCCCCCCGGGCTGAAAATCAGATCAACTTTTCGGGTTGGGTGCTTATTGATCCATTCAAGATCCTCGGTGAGTTCGCTTTCACGAATGACTTCTCCGTGCTCCGTCCTAATATGGCTCGCAAGCGCGCGTCCCTCTGAGCGGCTCGCACCTTCAACGGTGACATCACCAAGACGCCCCTCGATGATAACGAGCTGGAGGACACCGCCTGTAATCTCCTGTTCAGGAACAAGGACGTCCACGACCGGAAAGTCACTCTTGCGATAAGCGACAATCGCGTCGCGAACCATTTGGTTGAGGCTTCCCAAAGTGAGGGGACTGCCCACGCTTAGAGCAAGGACATCGTATACTTTAGGGGGAAGCTCAAGCCCTTCGCTGGAAATCCCGGTGATACCACTAGCACGCGGGGACACTTCCCGCGTTGAGCGAACCACTCTAATACCACGCAGATTGGAGGTAAGCGGAGTCGCGTCAAGTGAAGCACTGCCACCGGCATAAGGCCCTGAAGCATCGGGCGTAGAAAAGGATACCGGCTGAACCGCGTCATTCGGCTCAGCGAATGGATTTCTCCACTGGAACTTTGATGCACTGGAGTCACCTCCGCCAGCTTCACTCGTTCCACGCTTCCACCAAACATTAAAAGGCTTTTCACTCTCGCTCCCTTGGTAGACCAGATCATTTCCTTTGTAGTAGGATGACCCGGCATCAAAAGGCTTGAGGCTGCCTTGGTTCATCGTCTCGGGTGCCTCCTGATTTCCCAAGTAGCTGGAACCTCCCATGCCCTGAGACTCCACTTGAATCAGAGCAGAGTTAGGATCAGCGGGGGGACGATTCACGGTAGCGATCGCTTCGAACGCCTTAGCTTCCCGCTTTGCTTCGTTCCCTGCTTTGATTGCCTCAAACTTCGCGACACGACGGTCACGCATTCTCTCCTTGCGCGTAATCTGGTCCGGTGTTCGAAGATCGGGAAGGGGAGGAAGATCGATTAGGACCTCATCCGCAGTGGGAGGAGGAAGTTCTCCCCAAAATTGATCATCACCAAACGGCTGGAGGCGACTGCCTGAAGCAGTAAGCGCGTTATCATTTGAGTTGATCGTATTGGTCACGGTCACCTCTTGCGACCGTTTCTTCTCCTTCATAGGGTTACTCTCAGCTACCTTAGCGAGACGCTGTCCGAAGGTCGCGGCCCCTGTATCTGCCCCGGTCCTCGTGTAGCTACGAGTCTCTTCCTGGGCATCCATGATCACCTTGTTCCTCTTTCGCTTCTCACTCCACGAAAGCTTGCTGTCAGGATCACCGAAATCCAGATTGGGAATCGGCGGAAGGGCGCCAAAAGCTGAGTCCTGCGCGCCCACATGCGTAGTAAGCGTGAAGCCAACGACTAGGGCGAGGGTTATGAGTGTGTAAAATTTCATCAACTTCTCAAATAGAAAAGAGCGGAGGTTCTACTCTCCACCCTCGATCTTGAAAGAGAACGACCTAATTCGCAAGAGGAATATGCAAAAGATTGAACGTTCTCTTATTCAGGAATGCTTAACTAACCGGACAAAACCTTATTAATTCTCGCTGGGAGCCCCGAAAATCCTTAGACTCGAGTAACGACCGGTTTCGGGATAGTAAACAGAAGGAATATTCCAGCTAATACTAACTTTCCGCTTGGCGCGCCCACCACGGCGGAGCTCTTCCTCGTCAAGCTCCGCATCTGAATAGCGGTTCCTTCGAGGGCCGAAGACCGAATCGAGGGCTGCTTCGACTGCCCTGCCACCCGATTCGACATGCGCCTCTTCGTCTTTCTCGAAATCCCCCAGATTGGCGAACAAGCCTGCCGAATAATCACCGAAGAAACCCTCCTCAGAGCCCTCTTCTCCTCGCTCGAAGACATCGAAGATATCGGAGAAACCGACGAAGTCCCTAGAACCGAAGTTAAAGCTAATAGGAGGCGTAGGTATGACGGGAGGGATAGGAAATGTCGACAAAACCGGCTCTACTGCGTCGTAATAGAGGGTGTAATTCCCGTCTCCACTGATTCCATTGAGGCCACGATAAATCGAAGCGGAAGACCCGAGTGCACCGGCAACAAGAGAATCGATATTTAAGACGCCACCTGGATCACTCACATTGGCAACTGAACCACCGTGATCTCCAGAAGCCCCCCCCGGGAAGACCCCGGCCTGAGTCGAAAGACCTGCAGAGAAAGTCGCATCATCCCACCAAAGATCGGGGGTCAAGTAGACTTCATCATCACGCCCTGAAAGTTCGCCATTGCGGGCGAAAGGCGCTACAAAATCAGCGGGAGCTGTCACAAATTCACCTCCGAAGGCCTCATTCAATCGAGTCGTGCCATCAATGAGGTTCAGGGAACGCGATGGAACATAAATTTCGAGCTGGCTTCCGGCTCCAAACCCACCGCTGGAAAAAATACTATTGGTAGCGGTGAGGCTACCAGCCCCTCCATAAAAAGGAAAATTCCGGCTCACCGCGATTTGGGTGTTTCCCTGCGTCGGCTGTCTTGAGACTTCCGGATCAGCGTGCCCAATAAGCGTATCAGTGAAATCACCGCTCCCACCTATCGCAACAATGATGTTTCCGGACCGCGCACCGAATGCTTCGGATTGGAAAACGGCGGCGCTCGTCCCACCGGGACGGTATATCTGGTCACCATTCCCGATCATGGCGTAGTTATTGAGCCCGAAATCGGCATTCCCGAGAATATCGGTAGCAGTTTGCTGGGCACCCCCCTCGGCAGTCAAATCACCTCCCACGAGAACGGTGATGTTGCCTTCGATATCACCGGTGATGCCGGGGCCTCCGTTTCCAATCTGCGCGAAGGCTCCCCAAACCGGAGCATCGTTCACGCCGGCGGCTGATGTCCCGCCTTTCAAGAGGAGGTCATTTGCGACGACAACCGTCACATTGCCCTCTTGATCAGCATTGATAACATCTCCGTTTGAACCGAATTGGTTCTCTACCGCGACGTGTCCAATCTTCGCAAAATGAAATCCGGAACCGACCGCGTTTTGATTTTGATTGTTAGGACTAGTGATTGTCTGCGCATCAGTTCCAGGATCACCGGGAGCGCCTTCGGTCCGCTGAGAGGCAGTAATCGACAGGTCACCACCGACATAGACTGAGATATTGCCAGTGGAGGGTGCATCGAGCTGATACCCACCATTTCCAATCGCGGCAAAGCCGCCGACGGTTGAGGCACCGAGGACAGTGTTTCCAGCGACCTCATACCAGGCATTACTTGTTGCGAGAAGAATCAGGTCAGCACCCACCGTGACAGTGATATCACCATTGAATCCCGTCGCAACGCCCCCCCTTCGAGCGGCATCATTTCCGAAATCGGAGGCAAAACCATGGCCGATCTGAGCAGAGGAAGCGACCGCCCCTTTACCACCCAGTAATTCGACCGAACCGGTCGCAACCACTGTGATATCAGAACTCGCCGCGGTACCATTCACATCCTCATCATCACTAAGCGTTACGATATCGAGATTGTCTCGAATTCCCCCGTGACCAATCACAACCGGATTTAATTGCGACGCATCAGGTATCCCGAAAATATTATCAGCATTCCCTACATTGCCATACTCGCCTGCCGCATCCGCATTGAGCCTGATATTCCCGCCCGCGGTCACATTGATATCGCCAACCAGCTCAATCGCATTCTGATTGTGGGCGGTGGTATTGGCATCTACCCGATCGGAATTTCCAACGCCGTGCCCGATTCGAGTCCAACGCTGGACGCCATTGCCATTTTCAAGATCAATATCGCCACCAGCACTCACCGTGATAATACCGAGTTTATCAGCGTAATCGTAGGACGAATTTTGATATCTCAAGGTATCGGTATTGATTCCGCCGTGCCCGATTTGAACACCCACATTATCGACATCAAATCCCTGTTCTATGCCCGGGGTAACATTGAAGCTGTCGATCCTTGCGTTCGCGAACAGTCCCTGCTCCGAATGCGCGAGCTTGATTGACCCACCGGCGTTCACCGTAATATCTGACTGAGCAGACGAGAGGGTGTAATTCACGGTCTGCGCGATGCCACCCGCATAGGTGACTGAAGCGTTCGTTCCGCTGATCACCGTCGTGATATCAGTGCTCTCGCTATCGAAATAGAAGTTTTCCGCTCTCTCAAAATCACCACCGCTCTGCCCCCAATCATCCGTCGTCTGGTGTCCGATCTTAGCCAAAGCGTCTTCATAGATACCTCCCGTGAGATTGATATCACCCTCGACATCAACATCAATCGCTCCGCTGAAAGAAAGAAATCCCGAGCGATAGCCACCGTGACCGATCAGAGCATAGTCATAAGTGTTTTCGGTCTCAGCGCGTCCTGCCCCCCCATTATTCCGACCAAACGTCGCCGCCGTGGTCACCCCGGTGATATTCAGGCCCCCCCCTGCTGTCACCGAAATATCACCGGCAATAAAGCTTGAGGTCTCATAGTCAGCCAGCTCGGAGCCGCCATGACCAATCTGCGCAAAATCATAAATGCCATTTCCGGCAACAAGATCAACATCTCCTCCCACGTTCACTTCAATATCGCCAGTCAGCGTCATGAAAGTCAACGAGCGGTTCAGACTCGTCCCCCGCTCACCGATGATCGTAGCAGCGCCGGAGTTGAATCGAATATCCGTCGTCGCAGTGCCATCTTCGAAGAAGCCCTGGTCGGTGCTGTTAATCCGAAAATTAACCATCTCCCTGTTTCGGTCGCCACGATTTGTCACATATCCGGACTCCTCCGCCCAGACTGCAAAAGAAGTTCCGCCATGGCCAACCATCGCAAAACGACGATCTCGGCGTGTCGCCAAGCCAAGATCAGTAGGACTATTTCTCTGATCAGGAGTCGTGAAGCCCCTCAATTGCAGGCCACCGGTCACCGAAGTAACCGTGATATCCCCATCAAAATGGTTAACAACACTTCCATCGAGCGCTTCAATCGTGATCGCACCAAAGGTTGGATCTGAAAGCGTCCTACCTCCACCGCGCGCGGTGGCTAACGTATCACCAGGGAGATAATCTGGGTTACGAGTGATCCCATCAGCGAGAAAAGGGGTCCCAACACCACTAGCCGATTGGGCTATATTGCTTGTCCCACTGAACAACTCTCCACGTCGCAGAAGCGGGTCATTGAAATCGTCTGATGAACCGAAAAAGCGAATTTGCGCATCGGCAACACTCGTTGGATCCCAGTAGGCATAACCAGCCGTCCGGTGCCCAATCGTGGCAGTATTCCTCGTTTGGCTGCCAGCAATCAAATCAATATCACCGTTAGCCTGAACCGTGATATCACCATAATAGCTTCCAAATTGTCCTGCGCCCCCGTGCCCGATCTGAGCGTGGGCCTCACTACCACTGGCTTGCTCATCATTCGTGGGGTTGTTAATAGAGCCAAGGCGTTGGATCCCTTTTACAATGATTTTTCCGTTCCCACTTGAAGTCGCGGTGACGACTCCATTGTTAGCATAATTCACACTCGTCGGATCAACTCCGGCAAGAACGTTGATGTTTCCGTGAACCGCCGAGAGACGCCCGATCGACATCCCAACGCGGTTATTATTAGAACCATTCATCGACCAGCGACGAACGTTTTGTCCGTTTTGGACACCACCATTATTGAGAGATCTATTATCAGACCAACCCGCCGCATCGCCGCCATGTCCCACCGTCGCAGAACTATTGGTTCGTCCACCAGCGGTGATCTCAACATTTCCTGCGGCGATCAAGTTAATATCGGCAGTTGAATTAATATCAATCGCGCCAGACGCGGGGTTGCGTCCACCGGCTCCATTCTCGGGACGAAGCCCGCCCAGATTGTCCTCACTGTAACCCGCTACATTAGCCTTCGAGTGCTCGTGAATCTGTTGCCACCACCAGTTCCCGACACGAGCACTGTTGTAGTGATTAGCGTAGGGAATAAACGTTCCATTTGCTTCTTCGGCATCCTCTCCGACACCGGTGCCGGGTAACACGCCATCACCGTTGTGATCAATCGTTCCATCAAGAACGCCGAAGGCATTGACGGCATAGACACCGTCCACGAGACCGTCACCATCGATATCACGCTCATTCGTTCCCGCGATTCCCACGACCGGATTATCGTCAAGCTCAAGCGCTTGCGAATCGAGATCCAGATCATAGGCATTGTTCACACTATCGAGACGCTGCCCGAAGATCTGCCCCGAATCATGAAATCCCACCTGAGCCCATCGACTCTCATCGTTTGTATCCGCAGCAGTCACAAAAATGGAGAAAGCAGCGAGGCTCGTATCCCCATATCGGGACCCCACCTCAACATGGCGATCCATATCCGAATTCCCCACATAAATCGATCCAGAATTCTCAGCAAAAGACCCTTCTTCGACATAATAATCGAATACCTGCTGAGGCGTAGCCGCGGCCGGATTAGTTGAAGACTGACTCAATCCATCAACAGGGAAATCATAAATATTTCCGAAGGGAATCGATCCCGCGCTGAAGTCATCCTCGGCGCCACCCCACCCTGCAATCAGGCTGATCGAACCTGCTCCTGAAGTTCTGATATGGTTCTCGATAACAATGTCACCACCGGCAAAAGCAGCAAACGAAGCCTTCGAGTTGGTCCACTGCACCGAGAGATTTCGCGGGTGATTGGGATCGTCGTAATCAGTCGAGTAAAACTGCTCTCCGATCACTCCAAGGGACGCGCCGGTAGTCGCCTGACCTCCTGCGTTCATTCCCGCGAGGTCGACATCATCAAAGATAATGTCGCTGCCAGCCCCTTCCGTCATCACAATGACTGAAGTGCCGCCTTCCAAGAGACTGTTAATTGTCGCGATCTCAATCTCATTGAATCCCGCCGCGTTATTAAAATACCCCACGTTGACCGTACCCGGGTCAAAAAGCACCGTTCCCGCCTCACCGGATAACGCATTCGCAGCAATCGAACCACCGAGGGCCAAACGCTCCTTACCGGAAACCTCAACCAAACCACCCGAGCCCGTTGCGCCAAAGGCAGAGGCACTGATATCGCCCCGGAAGATCGTGTCGTGATTCGCCCAAACAATTACCGATCCGGCATCGCCAAGTGACGCATCAGCAGAGAGACGAGCCCCTGCAGCAATCGTCGTGAGATCAGCCTCCCGAAGGCCCACGTCCATTCCACGAAACTCACCGCCCACACGGATTTTACCACCCGCGCTGCGACCATTCACACCGAGAACAGCATCGCTTCCGATCTCCACCTCCGTAGCGGTGACATCAATCCGGCCACCGTCTCCCGCCGAAGCGCTTGCATAAACAGCGCCATTCACCGAAGAGGTCCCGACTGAATCGATCGAAACGGTTCCGCCACTTGTGACACCTTTCACTGAAATCATCGATTCAGCGGTCTGGCTCACTGAGTCACCGGAAACAGATACCGAGCCTCCCCGGACCGCCCCGTCGGCAATGAGATCTCCCCCAACCGTGACGCTACCTGATTCAGAAGTGACCTGAATGTCTCCTCCTGAAGCTCCGCTCTGAGCAAAAATGCCGTAATCCCTCTCCGGGTCGGTTCCCTGCCCCAGGTTGATGTTTCCACTTGCACCGGAAGCCATCAGCCTGACCCGGCCATTAGAGCGGGTCGCACCGGTTGCACGAACCGCTCCGGTATTATTGATCGCGAGCGCGTAGACATTTCCGTGCGCCTTCATCTCAGCAGAAGCGCCGCTAATGATTCCTGAATTATTGATTCCGACTCCCTCGTAATCGGAAGCCCCCTGGACAGTGATTTTTGCCTCACCTACCTGATTAAGAAGAATATCGCCACCTGAACCGAGCGCGATCGTTCCATTCATCGCTCCAATCTGACCTTCATTATCAACAAATCCGCCCATGAGAATCACATCGCCTCCTGAGGAGCTAATGACGCCGAAGTTCGAAACGCCAGTCATGGATTCACCATAAAACCGGTTCGTCCCACCATTCAGAACGTCCTCATTATCAATGTCCAGCGTCGACATCGTAAGCATCGCCGCGACATCAATCGTTCCGCCCTCATGCACGACGATTCCATTGGGGTTGATCACCATAACACTGCCCTGAGCCGCCTGTAGGGCTCCGTAAATGGCGGTTGGGTTACCTGAAATCACGCGGTTCAAGGTCACTGCGTTAGCGCCCTGATTAATACGCGTGATCTCATCTTGCTGAATCGAGAAGCTCTGCCAGTTAATAATCGCAGCCTGGGAGAGGTTGTTAATATCGAGACTTGCAGTGCCCAGACCCTGGAAATTCACATTACCGGCGATCACCTGTTCGCCATAAGGATTGGCATGAAGCGGGGCCCCGAAGGCCGTAAGAGCGAGGAGAAGAGCTGATGCAATCCAGCGTTTGGCGCGGTTGCTAAAAAGTTTCATTTTCATAAAGTAAGTCGTTAAAAAGTTAAGTACTCTTATTCAATATTGTCGCGGTGAACAAAAGTGTGACGGGATCGTCTATCGTCTATCAGGCCTTGGCGCGCCGAAAATTCGTAAGCTGGAGTAGCTACCCGTGCTCGGATCATAAACATAAACCGCGTTGGCGCCACCTCTGAGTTGGCCTCCCGCAGAGATTAAACGAGGACCCCGCTCGTCACGAGCCCCTCCTTCATCACCGTCTTCATCACCGTCCTCCTCGGGGTCGGCAGGTCCACCTGACTGAAACGCGTTACCCACACCAAAGGCGCCATCCAAGTCCTCATCGAAAAACACTTCCCCCATCCTAACGGGACTCTCATCCGCGGCCCCTTCCTCAGGTAAAATCGCACCGAACGATCCCATCGCGTCATCGGAAAAACTCTCAGCCACATCGAGAACATCAAAGCCATCATAGATCGCAATGACATCGAAGAGATCAAAGGCAATGTAGGACATGAAATCAAATCCCGGGAGAGGACTCGTAGCACCACCGCCGCTTGCGCTCTTGGGAAGAAGTGAAACCAAATCAGCGTAATAGATCTGATAGCTACCGAATAGGTTTCCAGGGTAATCACCGTCCAGAATAAAGTCACCACTCGGAACGCCCTCTACATAATCAAAGGTAAAATCCGTCGAAAGAGACTCATCGGCGCGTGTCCCATCCGGAAACGGGGTCCGAGTGTAAGCAGCTCCATTTAAATTCGCGCCCTCGCCAATGAAGTTATCGACACCTCCAGCCGAGGGAAGATAGAGACGCAGCTCAGACCCGACACCCAACTGTGAGCTTGTGAAGACGGTCTCGGCATCAGTAATGAGACGGCCTCCACCATCGGTATTGGGAGCGTTACGCCCCACCGCAAGGTAAGTGTTACCATCACGGGATCTCAGAGTGCCGTCACCGTTTGTTGGGTCGGTGTGACCAATGACACCGCCAACACTGACTAGATCGTCCCCGACCTTAACACTGATGTCACCGTCCCACTGGCCAAGACTCTTCGTGCGGCCTCCTGAATCCGAATCGCCGTGGCCAATTTTTACGTAGGCACGAACCGAAAGAATATCATTTCCTGCGTCGTCCTGTGAAAAGACGCGCCCGGTCGTCTTCGTGAGGGTGAGATCCCCGCCCGCGGAAACATTGATCGCTCCGGAAAAATCACCATCTCCATTGTTGAGGGCACCGTGTCCGATGTGCGCATACGCATCCCTCAATCCAACACCACCTGAAAGTGAGAGGTCATTACCAGCGGTCACCGTAATATTCTGACCCGTCACGGTCAGACCCATGTTATTCGCCCCGTGACCAATCTGGGTGTAGTTAAATTCACTATCTCCGGATCGAGCGAGCGGGTTGATGCTGCCACCACCCGTGAGAGAGATACTCCCCGCGGCAATTACACTGATATCGCCAACAACCGTTGTCGAACCGATATCATTGGGAGTAATTCCCGATTCGTAGCCACCGTGGCCGATGCGGGAAAACTCGCGAAAGCCCTTGCCCGCCTGAACATCAATATCTCCGCCTGAGTTGATTGTGATGGCCCCATCATAGCTGGAACGGAAGAACTGGCCTCCATGCCCAATCATGGCGTTATTGTATTCAACTCGGTTCCAATCACCTACACTGAGTCCCGTAACCGTATCGTCTTTCTGTTCGATCCCACCGCCCAGCAGACTGAGAGAACCTCCAATATTGATGTCGATATTTCCGGTGGTGACCGAATCAAAGGTCATCCGGCGGTTCCCATCACTATCGCCATAGCCGCCGTGCCCGACTTGTGCAAAGCCACGAAGCGCGCGCTCAATGATGGAACGCTCAAGGTAGGGAACCCCCCAGTTGCCGGCAACGTCAGTGACGGCAACCCCTGGAATTTCGGTCGCATCCACCGTAAAGGTATCGTCGTCAATAAACGTAACGGTCGCGAGCTTGAATGTGAAATCGGCTTGAAGGTTTGTGAAAGCAACCTGATCCCCGTCGACCAAGCCGTGCCCAACCGCCGTGATAGTGAGGACACCCGCGTTATCGACGACATTGGTAACGTCCCCGGAGACGAGAAAGGTGTTCAGATCGAGTCGGCTTTGAGGAAGCCCGGTGAGAGGGTCCAAATGAAAGTCGGCAAATCCACTCAACTCACTCGATGCGAGGATATCAAAATCACCACCGGCATTGATGTCAATTGCGGAGGTGGTCGCATCGCCAAAAGAACCAATCCCCTTGCCCTGAGTGTTCCCGTTGAACTGATACCCTCCGGTCCAGCGCTTTCTTCCATCCGAAAGCGTCGTCATAAAAAGATCGCGATAGAGGGTCGATGCGAATCCGCCGTGACCAATCATCGCAAAGTTAGAATCACCCGTCTGAGAGAGGTCGTAACGATCGTCGTCATTCTGGTATTCCTCCCATCCTCCGTATCCTGCCTGAAGAAGAATATCACCCTCCGCATCGACATCGATACGACCGTAGTGATCACCATTAGCGCGATAGCCGCCGTGACCAATCATCGCATAATTACTCGACCCGGAAATATCAGTACCGACGCTTCCATCCTCCCTTGGTTTGGAGGAAATGATAAGATTACCACCGGAATCAACAAGGATGTCACCATGGTGACCTGCGTCGGCCGCGTCGACAATCGATCCGTCAGCTTTGAGACCGTCAGCGACGCGGTAGAGACCTCCGTGACCAATTTGGGAATACGCATTGCTCGAACCGTCTAATCCTCCCGAATACATCGAAACATCACCACCGGCGACGACACTGATATCACCGGAAAGCGTGGCATGACCTTGGTTGTTATTGTGATCGGGAAAATCGAGCCCGTCCGAATTCCAGTCTCCGCCATCAGCGAATCCACCATGACCCACTTGAGCAAATGAATTACTATGGCCTCCGTGCATCTCAAAATCCCCACCCGCCTGAATATCGATATCTCCTGAAAACCGTCCCCCGGCGCGCAAACCACCCAGGCCGATCTGGACCGGGTTATCACTACTTCCCCGGACTACCGTCGGATGATCCTTTCGATCAAAGATGATATCTCCCCCGGCGATCACCGTAATACCATCCTTGAGCCCGCTCGTGAGAGGAGACGCGGCTGAAAGCATATCGAGACGATGACTACCGTGCGACTCACGCCCGCCATGCCCGATCATGGACGTGCTATTGCTGCGAGAACCTGCCAGCACGTTAATATTACCCCCCGCCTCAACATAAATAGCCCCGTTGTGCCCCTCAAGGGTATAGGAGATCTGAAGGTCAGACGCGAGGTTTGCGCCCGTCGTTTGACGCGCCGTAGCTTCCAATTGATTGTGAGCAATCGCTCCACTTCGGTAGCCGCCGTGTCCAATCTGCCAATAGACCGCCGCGTTTCCGTTGGTAACAGCAAAACCACTGTCACCGTAAATGTCAGACCCGGACTTCACATAAATATCGCCGCTAAAACCTTTCCCACCTCCGTCTGAATTACCGCCTCCGTGACCAATCGTCGCTCCCGTATAGGCAGAAGAATCAGCACCGCCACCTGGAAGAAATTGCCCCCGCATATCAATAATCGAAGCGATCACAGTGATGTTACCATCTTTGCCCCCAACCAAGTCATACCCACCGTGTCCGACCTGTGAAAACGAGCGATCATTACCACCTCGCATATACAAGCCCCCCCCTTCACTGATCACCATGATATCCCCGGAAAGATCGCCATCACCAGTCCTAACCACATTTGCATTATCCCTATCGGAGCCGCCGTGCCCTACGATCACGTGAGCATCGTTCTGCGCGTTTCCTGAATTGGTGGTCCCGATCGCTGAGATGACGATATCATCCTTCGCGTAGAGCAAAATATTACCGGTCGGATTCAGGGTCGCATTATGAAACCCTACCTGGCCATAACGGCCGTCATTGCCGGCACCACCATTCACGGTGAGTTGA